>Ga0209415_10016509_pt1 | contig 11858 bp, 15 predicted proteins | sample PeaSoiSIISIP2007_FD_187696 | JGI IMG/M metagenome (GOLD analysis project Ga0209415, IMG submission 187696) | Peat soil microbial communities from Weissenstadt, Germany - SII-SIP-2007 (SPAdes) (version 2) | ecosystem: Environmental > Terrestrial > Soil > Wetlands > Peat | place: Germany... | reverse complement strand
GGACCTGCCAAAGGGCGCATAGCTGGCCAGCGACGTACGGCAGCTGGCGCGGGCGAGCCACTATCCGGCGGTTGCGAACTCGGCTCTCAGTGCTTCTCGCATCGCTGGGTCCATCGCGTAGATCCAGCGATTATCACGCCACTCTGGTTCGGGCAACAGGTCTATCCCGAACTCGCTCTTGAGCTTCTTCTCGGTCCGCCCGAATCGGAACTTCTGCGCCTTAACGATGCTGTAGGCGACGCCCATTCGCTCGGCCGCCTGCTCCAGTGAGAAGGGCCCGTCGTAGCTCGCGAAGCACTCGATGAGCCTCCTGGTGTTCGGGGATTGGGCTCGCTCGAGCAGCCGCTGCGCATAGGCCTTGAGGTCCGCGTCGGATGAACTCGGCGCGACCGGGCCAGACCTCTCTCGGGGCGCGTCTGGTTCGTCGGAGGCCAGCGCTGCATCGATCACCTTCCGAGCGCGGAGAAGGTCCGCGGGGTCCGCCATGTCGACCACGAGCTGGGGCATGGAGTCCAGTATAGAGCACCCGCTGCCGGTATGGGTTGACGGCATACAGATCCGAAGATGAGCTGAAGATCCCTGAGAATTGGCGCAAACCGGGTATAATAGGCACCAGCAGCTGCCATCACCAACTCAGTCACTGAGGGGGGACGATATGTCGCAGATGACGAAAAGGACGGCGAACGGCCTCAGAATCGCCGCCGAACAGCGGAAAGCGGCCCGCTTGGCTCCGTATCGCGAACACGGAAACGACGCTCCGAGGTGTCCGTGGATCTACCGGGGGTTTGAGGAGCAACCAAAGATGCCCGCGCACTCCTCCGGTGGAACGCAGGAAGCAGGGCCACTCGACGGGCGGCTCCAGGCGCGCGAGCAGGAGATCTGCCGCGCCTTCAGGGAGCGCCGACTTGGCTGATTCAGCCTCGACTCGTGCCGGCAACGATCGTGGGATCGCGGCGGCTTGGACGTTCTCGTCGCTGAGCTGGCTGCCCGAAGCACGCTACGTCGGCGGCGTGAATCAGATGACCGCCCCGATCCTGCGTCAGGAGACGCTTGCGATCGCTCACACGAATGCCGCCCTTGAGACGATCGGCAGCCAGCTGATGGTGCGCGTGCAGCGAAACGGACGCGTGGTGCTTCTGCGTGCCCGAAACTGTTTGGCGCTCGTCGACATTCGGCGGGACACGGCGGCGATCGAGCTGGCAGGGGAAGACGCCAACGAGGTCGAGTTGCTCCTCGAAGAGCTCTGCCAGCTCCTGGGGGCAGCCGAGGAGCCGGAGGACTCCGTCGATGTGGCTTTCTGGGCGCAGGCCCAAACCGGCGCACGGGCCGTACGCCGGCGCATCGCCGTCCCTGCCTGGCAGGAGATTGCCAGCAATTACGCGGCCGGAACCGGCCGAGCGGTCGAAAGGCTCGCCGACGCCACGGCTCCCGAGGGCGGCCGGCTCATTCTTTGGACCGGCCCGCCAGGTACCGGCAAGACCTACGCGGCCCGAGCGATCTGCCGTGCATGGAAGCACTGGTGCTCAGCGCACATCATCACGGACCCCGAGGCCTTCCTCGGCGCCGGCACGGGCTACCTGCTCGACGTGCTCACCGCCCGCGACCGTGGCTCAGAGTCACGCGGAGGCGACTGTTGGAAGCTCATCCTCCTCGAGGATGCCGGCGAGCTGCTCTCGCTCGATGCGCATGACCGCACTGGCCAGGCGCTATCTCGGCTGCTCAACGTCACCGACGGAATGATCGGTCAGGGCATGAACGCGATCGTCCTCGTCACGACCAACGAACCGCTCGGCAAGCTCCACCCCGCCGTCCAGAGACCGGGCCGTTGCTGGCAGCAGGCCGAGTTCGAACCGCTCGAGACAGACGCCGCGAACCGGTGGCTGGCCAAGCGCAACACCAGGATGCGTGTCGCAACGCCGACCACGCTGACCGACCTCTACAACATGCGCCGCGGCGCGCCGCCCCGGAACGAGCGCGCCTTCGGCTTTGGGGCAGCGTGACCGATGATCGGCCCGCCCGCGAGCGCGACGATGACCTCTCCCGAGCTCCTGCAGGTTGTCCCCTGGCGCTATGGCTACGCGCACACCTGGGCGCTGCGCTGGCTGATGCAGCAACCGCAATTGCTGAGTCTCGTCCTCGGCGCCATCCCGGGGTTGGACTTGCCGGCACCGCTGCGCCTAGAGGGACCCATCGTGACCGAGAAGGCGCTGAAGCCGGCCCGAGCCGACCTGGTCGCAACCGTACGCGACGCTGCCGGACAGAGGCACCGGCTCGCGATCGAGACGAAGGTCGATGACGCAATCCGCGCCGAGCAGCTCTCGGCCTACGCGGCACTCGGCTACCAACCGGTGCTGTACCTGCCGGGACTGACCGGTCTGTCCGCGGAGGGCGTCTCCACACCCGGCGTCCTGCGATTGACCGGCAGCGGCCTCGCTGTCGCCCTCGCGGGCATCCAACTGCCCCCCCTCATCGGCAGCTACGTCGGCGCCGTCTGCGCGGAGAACGAGAGGATGCAGGTGGCCCGGAGCGCGGAGCGGACCGGCGAAGAGATCAAACTGCCGCCCGGAAAGACCGGCGACAGGGCACTCAAGGATGTCGCGTGGCTCATCGAGGTGCGTGCCGCGCTGATTGCAGACGGCGTCCAAGCCAACGCGATGCGCATGCGAGTAGAGCGACACGACCGGGGCATCTTCTGGGGTGGCTCTTGGCGCGAGCTCGCCCCGGACGGCGCGGGCGCCTTCGTCGAGATCACCGCCGCCGTACAAGCCGATCACCGCGTAGTCGCCATAAAGGTCGGCGGCGGTAGTCCGACAGGCCGAGGCTTCGTGTTCGACCGGTTGGCCGCTGGAGTCCTGTCCGACGCCCACTCCTGGAGGCGGGGAGCCCGACGCCTCACACGGGAGACGACAACAATCTGGGCGCTGGACGCCGCGGGCTTGATCCCAGCAGGGGTAAGTGCTTGCGCCCGCACAGCCGCGGACTTGGTCAGCTCGGTCGCTGCAAGGCCTGCGGGCAGTTAGCGCTCAGGCCTTCCCTACGGAACCGCGGCTAGCCAGGGCGCTGCTCCGGCGAGCGCCGCGTCTGGGCGAGCCGCTCGGCGTCAGCGCCTACAGCAACACGAGGCCGGGGCCCGTTCGGCCTCAGGCCGGCTGAGGGGTACTCTCGCGTGCGCGATCAAGGATGCTGAGCAGCTTTTCGCCGGTCTGTCGCCCAGCTCGGATCTCGTCGGGATTGAGCTTCCCCGCCTCGGATGCTTCGTAGATCTTCTGGACAGCCGAGATCTCCCGATCAAATAGGTCGCGCCACCTGATGAGCGCATCGACCCATGGGTCGTCCAGTCGCGCGGGGTCCTTGCGAGCTTCATCCTTGAACGCTGCAGCCTGATCGACCTCCCTGGCAAGCGAGAGATATACGTCGCGCAAGAGCGCCTGTGCCGCCTTGATGTCCTCAGGTCCAGCCATGTTCTGCTCCTAGGTTAGCCACAGTACCTCGATCTTCGTACCCGCGCAACGTCCTACTCAGGCGCCGGACTACCCCGGTTTTACCGTCTGTACAAAGGTCTCGCCCTTCTCGTCTAGGAGTCTTTGATCGGCAGGGTTCTCGGCGAGCTTTACGGCCTCCTTGGCTTCCTTCGTGAGTCTGCCGAGCCACGGAATATCGATCGTTAGGTTGCCCTCTCCGCTGACGACTACGAGAAGGAGCGCAACGGCTACGAACGGGACAAGGAAGTCGGATGCTCCGAACGGCTGGCATTCCCGAATCGTCGGGTTCGTCCCAATGCTCAACGCGACTCGCTTGCATTCGCCGAAGTTCTCGGCGTCGAGGTGCGAGTAGAGCCATCCACCGACGATTCCCAGCAGTAGCAGCGCAAGGACGGCAACGGCGATCCCCTTCAGTACGCGAGCTTTCTGCCGCACGATATGGGAGCGTAGAGCTCGGACAGGACCCCGTCCGTGAGCCTGAGCCATGCGCAGGACGGCAACGAACAGCGCCGCGCTCATGGCTAGGCCGAGAATCAACCAGACGCCTACGCCGCGTCCTTCGCTGAGTTCGACGGCCCCGAAGACGAGGAACAAGCCGGCGACGGTTGCCAAGAGCATGGCCGCCAGTTCGGGCCCCCCACCTCCCTGCTCGTCCACGGGCGCAAGTGTAAGCGTCGCTTCGGCGCTCGGGCGCCCAGCGGGTGGCGCAACGCAGAGCGGCCGGTGCTGCACATGCAACCGCACGAACGCGCCTGCTCGCAGCTAGATCCTTGCCCTCCGCAGTTCCCTCGCGATGCTCGTAATGGATCGACTAGCGCGTCCCGGGAAGCGACAGCTCGGCAGCCTGTTCAGGCTCTTTGCCGTCAGCCTGGCGGCAGTTGCCGGCATATAATATGGTACCGTTTTCCATTGACCAGAAAGGAGCATCGTGAGCAAACCGTTCGACCCCCATGACCTCGCCGCCCGCGGATTCGTGGGCTTTCAGCCGGTTCAGACCTTGACTGACGGCTGCGCGCAGATCCCGTCCGTCTCCGGCTTCTACGTCGTGACGCTCGAGCCGGTTGTCCCGGGCTTTCTCGCGCACAACGCGGGCGGGTGGTTCAAGCGCGAGGACCCAACCGTCGCGGTCGAGCAGCTCGAAGCGAAGTGGCTCGACGGCGTCAGCTGCCAGTACATCGGCCGCGCCAGCAACCTCCGGCGCCGGATCGAATTGCTCGCTCGCTACGGCAGGGGTCAACCAGTCTCACACCGCGGCGGCCGCTATCTGTGGCAGCTCGCCGAGCACAAGAGCCTCTGCGTCGCGTGGAGACGGGACCTCGATCCGATCTGCGCCGAGCGCGAGCTGCTCGATGAGTTCGAGGCGACCTACGGCGCGCTCCCATTCGCGAACCTGGTCCGCGGCGCGCGACCACTCGTCCTGGCGTAGGAGACGGGCCGGCATGTCGAGCGATTAGGCTCGGCATGCCGGCCGTGGTGCGAGCGGTCCGCCGGCAAAGATTCGAGCGACATGGCATCAGACTCAGCCCAGCAGCTAGCGAGCGCACTCGAACAGAGTCGTCCTGCGATCGAAGCCGGCATGCAAGCCGCCGAGCAGGAGCTTGCTGGGCTTCGCGCGCGCGAGCGCGAGCTGGAACGGCTGATCGCTCGAGCGCGGGCCGTGCTCGCCACGGATGACGACGTGACGCTGGGCGCGCCGAACTCGCGACTCACGCTTCACGACGCAATGGCGCTAGTGCTCAAGGAGAACAACAACCGCTGGATAACCGTCCAAGAGCTCGCAGACGAGATCAACCGCAGGCGCCTCTACGAGAAGCGCGACCGGTCGCTCGTCGAGCCCGGCCAGATCCACGCCCGCGCCAACAAATATGACCACATGTTCGAGAAGAAGGGCGCCGAGGTTCGAGCGAGGTGACGGCCCCGCGTCTGCGTTTGGGCAGCAACCCCGATCAGCTGCCCAAACGCGGCCGCATCTACGCAAATTGCGCCTGGTCTCAAGACGCGGGTGCGACCAAGAGCAGCCCGCAAACACTGGGGATTCGCGCCTTCGGGGGTATGCTCCAACCCGCCTCCTAAGCGGTAGATCCAGGTTCGACTCCTGGCGGGGGCACTCTCAGCAAGCCCTGCCTCTCTGTTCCAGCCGGCCGGTGCCGCGCTCAGTGCCGGTGCGTGGTCGCTGCGCGCTTGACGGTCACGGTGTACCTGTGAGTGAGGACTATGCCGTGCGGCCCGTGGAGGCTAAGGAGCAGTCGCGCGGAGAAGCTGCGATGCGCGCCTGCGAGCTTGCGCCCGGCGGAGTTCAGACGCAGGCGCACGATCGTCGTCCTTCCAGCCGGCAGGTGCACCCGCACGAGGCCGAGCTGCGTCGCCTTGGGTGGTGTGCGGGTGCTGACCGAGGCGGGCAGCGTGCCGGCGCTCGCGTAGAGCGCGAGCACGTCGCTACACCCGGCCGGGGTGCTCGCGCCGCAGGATGCGCGCAAGGTGACCGTTCCGTGGCTGTCCAGGCTCGCAGTGCTTCCGATCACCGATGAGCTCGGTTCCCGTTCGCTGCCGCTGCCGTTAGCGCCGCTCGGGCCGCCGCTCAGGCCGCCGCTCTGCCCTCCGCCCCCAAGCGCGGTCGTAACGACGCTCGCGATCGTCATGGAGTCGTTGGCGGGGTTGGAGTCGGCCTGGTCGATCACGACGGACGCGCTCTCCAAGAGCGCGCCGACCCGTTCGGGGCGAACGCCGATCGCCACCGGCTTGACCTGCCCGGGCACAAGCGAGCCGAGCTGGCAAGTGACGGTGGTGGTGCTCGCAAACGTCGCGGTGCAGCCGGCAGGAGCCGACACAAAGCTCGAGCCGGCGGGGACCGGGACCGTGAGGGTGACGCCGCTCAGCGGGTCGCTCCCCGCGTCGCTGACATTCGCGGTGAGCGTGAGCGTCGTGCCGACTGTGACCGGTTCGGGCGCGGCTGAGAGGGTCACCGCGGCGTCAGCCGCCGACTCGAACGCGCCGAGGTCGCAGCCGGCGCCCTGGGGACGCCGAACCCCGCGCTCGTCGATCGGTCCCGCCCCGAGGTCGCTGTTCGGACAGCTTGCCCCGCCCGCGTTCAGCGCCGAGCTTCCTCGCAGCAGCGGCAGCGTTTCACCAAACCCCCCGTTCGCGGACAGCATCCCGAGCTTTGGATCGGTGGTGATCGGAGGCGCTCCGGTAAAGGCGCAGGAGCTCGAGCCGAACACGAGGTTGGCGCCGAGTGCCGTCGGCGCTGGGGCCACGCCCCTGCACTCGGGCGGCCTGTTGCCACTCAGGATCGCGCCTTCGATGGTCAGCGGCGTTTCGCCGCTTCCGTCGATGCCCCCGGCATCTTCGGCGGACGTGTTGCCCGCGATCGTCGAGTATCTGATCGTCAGTGGATCGCTGCCGATCGCGAAGATCCCGCCGCCTTTCGCGCCGGATCCGTTGTTCGCGATCGTTGAGTCGGTGATGGTCGTCCCCAGGCCGCCGGATGTGTTGAGAGCGAGACCGCCCCCCGGGCCCACGGCCTGGTTCCCGGAGACGGTCGAGCCGCGCAGGCTCACCTGGTGGGGAAGGAACGCTTCGACTCCGCCGCCTGAGCCCGCGAAGTTGCCCTCGATCGTGCTGTTGACGATCGAGAGGGTCGATCCTGAGAAGTACATCCCTCCGCCGCGTTCGGTGGCATGGTTTTCCGCGAGGACGGATTCACGCACGGTGAGGCTCGCCGGCGGCGCTTCGCCCCCCGGCACCAGCACGGCCCCGCCGAATTGATCCGTTCCGTGCATCAGCGTCACTTTTTCGATCGTGAGCGCCGCCGCTTTGGAGACGGTGGTCAGCAGCCCAGAGGCTTTGTTCCCGTCGATGATGGTGCGCCCGGCACCGGCGCCGATGAGCGTGACCGGACATGCGCCGACGGAGCAAGCTTTCGGGTTTGCGCTCCCGAGGGGCATCGCCCCTTTGCTGAGAACGTAATGCCCTTCGGGCACCGAGATGATGATGTTTTCTGCGCCGCCTATGACGATTTCGCGGGCGCTTTCAAGCGCTGCACGCAGCGGGCATATGCCGCCCAGAGCTCCTTCCTCGCTGCAGTATTCGGAGTGTTCGGTCAGCGAACGATCTTCGGTCGTGTTCACCGCCATGACTTCACTCAGGGCGCTCGCCGACGCCGGCGCCGCCGCGAGAGCGACAATCGCCGCGCCAAGCAAGATCCAGCCGCGCGCCCCGAGCGCCATCGGCGCAGTCTATGGGAGCGGTGGCCGCCGCGGGGCCCAAAATCCGACGATCGTCATTTTGGCAACGACGCCATTTCGCTGCCCAAATCGGGTGGAATCGGGCCGAATCGAGCTGAAACCCAGCGCGGCTGCCTTACCGCGAACCTCCTGCTAAGCCGCCTCCCGCTTGATCTCGACCTCTGGTCGCCCGGAGTATGGGGCGCGCCTCCTAAGCGGTAGATCCAGGTTCGACTCCTGGCGGGGGCATCGGCACGGATGCCCGCCCGGGCCCGATGTTAAAGCGAACAGGCAGTGCCGCCGGCGCGATTCAACCTCCGCGATTGTGGGTAACCAGGACGCGCGTGCGTCAGCGGAATACCCAGCAGCGCAGCATCCTTGCGGCGTGCATGCTCGCTCTGCTGCTGGTGGCTGCCGCCTTCGCGCCGGCCGCGCGCGCGGCGGTGCCGACGCCCGAGGAAGACCCGTTCTACGCGTACACGGGCAAAACGCCGCTGGTCAAGATCGCACCCGGCAAGGTGCTGAAGACGCGCACGCTGACCTGGCACATCGCCGGGCTCGCGCTGCCCGTCAACGCGGTGCAGCTGCTCTACCGCTCGACCGGTGCGGTCGGCCAGCCGACCGTCAACGTGACCTCGGTGCTGCTGCCGCCGGGCCGCGCGAGCGCCGCGAACGTGGTCGCCTACCAGTCTTTCTACGACTCGCTGAACCCCGACGACGAGCCCTCCTACGCGATCTCCGGCGGCACCACGCTCGGCGGTGCGATCCCCGACGTCGAGTCGGGTCTGTTCGCGTCCGAGCTGCTCTCCGGCAACGCGGTCGTGATCGCGGACACCGAGGGCGAGACCGCTGACTTCTCCGCCGGGCCGGAGTACGGGATGAACACGCTCGACTCGCTGCGCGCGGCGCTCGCCTTCCCCGCCACCGGCATCCCGTTGACGGCGAAGGTGGCGATGATCGGCTACTCCGGCGGCGCGATCGCGACCGAGTGGGCGGCCGAGCTCGCGCACACCTACGCGCGCGCGCTCAGCAAACGCATCGTCGGCGCGTCCTTCGGCGGCGTGCTCGCCGACCCGGCCCACAATCTCCACTACGTCGACGGAAGCCTTGTGTGGGCGGGCGTGATCCCGATGGCCGTGATCGGCGTGTCGCGCGCCTTCCACATCGACCTCACGCCGTACCTCAGCGAATATGGCCTCAAGCTGTACGGCGAACTGCAGAAGGCGTCGATCTCGGAAGTGCTCGGGCGTTACCCGGGTCTCACGTGGGCGCAGCTCGCCAAGCCCGGATACGCCACGCCGGAGAGCATCCCGGTGTACGTCGAAACGATCAACAAGCTGATCATGGGAACCGGCGGCACGCCGACCTTCCCGCTACTGATCGCGCAGGGCGCGGGCGGCGAACTCGAGGGCACGAGCGGCTCGAAGCCCGGCATCGGCCCGGGCGACGGCGTGATGATCGCCGGCGACGTGCGCACGCTCGCACGCGTGTACTGCTAACGCGGCGTGACCGTCCAGTACAACGAGTACGACCCGCTCGCGCACATCGAAGCGGCGACGCCGTGGATCACCAGCACCGTGCCGTGGCTGAACGAACGCTTCGAAGGCAAGCCTGCGCCCCAGGACTGCTCGCAGATCCCGCTGGGGAACCCGCTGACGCCGATTCCCTGAGCGCGTTCTCGCTGACGACGCATCGCGACAATCTGCGATAGCCAGACCCTATGCCGGGACGTGTAAAGGATATTGGCGCGCGCGCCGCGGATCGAGGATGATCACAAGCGCGTCCCTAGTACCGGTCGAGGCACCACGATGGTGCCTCGACCGCATCGCGGAGGGCGATGCGGCCGGCCGGGCACCTGAGAATGGAGGCAGTATGACTGCAAGGAATCTCACAGCGAGCGCAAGGCTGGTCGCTGCGATGCTGGCCACCGCCGCGCTCGTGGCCGCCGCAGCCGGCAGCGCCGGCGCGGCAACTCTCTATAACGACATCCCGTCCCCCCTGCCGCCGAACGTCGGCTCGCTCGGGTTCGAGTGCTGCAGCGCATCCGAGTTCGGTGGCCAGGTCGAACTCGCGCCTGCCGCAACCCACAAACTGACCGGGGTGACGGTCGGCATGAGCAGCTGGGCGTGCCAGAACGGCGGCGCCGAAGACGGGACCTGCGGAACCGCGCCGAACGCGAAATTCACATGGCCCGTGACGCTCAAGGTCTACACGGTCGGGGCCGGGAACAGCGTCGGAACACTGCTCTACCAGTCCACGAACGTGTTCAACATGCCCTATCGACCATCGGCGAACAACGTCAAGTGTGCCAGCGGCGAAAGCAAGGGCGGATGGTGGAGCGCTCTCACGCAAACGTGCAACCACGGCAAGCTGTTCAAGATCAGATTCGGGCTGTCGCGTCTTCCGGTGCCCGACAAGGTGATCATCAGCGTTTCCTACAACACGAGCGACTACGGCGCCGAACCGCAGCGCCCGAAGCCGTGCAACACGACGGGCAGCTGCCCCTATGACTCGTTGAACGTGGGGCTTGAAGGGGTGCCGACGGTGGGCGCAGACCCGCTGCCGGAAAGCGCCTACTTCAACACCAGCTACGGACCGTTCTACTGCGACGGGGGTGCCGGCGGCGTGGGCGTCTTCCGCCTCGACGAAGGCTGCTGGACCGGATACCAGCCGCTGCTGGCGGTCACCGGCAGCTAGCCGGTAGGCGGCTGTTGCGCAGGTGAGAGGGGTCGCGCGCAGGCGCCACCCCTCTCACCACGCTAGAACCGGCGCGCGGGATCTCTTCGCCCCCGATCGTCGGTGCACGTGGACGCACCGTCGCCGCTACGGTAGGGCGCGTGCGCGTGGCCACCTGGAACGTCAACTCCGTCAGGCAGCGGATGCCGCGGCTGCTGCCCTGGCTGCAGGAGCGCCGGCCGGACGTGGTCTGCCTGCAGGAGACCAAGCTCGCCGACGATGCCTTCGACGAGCTGCTCGGCCAGGAGCTCGCCGCGCGCGGCTACGCGGTCGCCCGCCACGGCGAGGTGCAGTGGAACGGCGTGGCGATCCTCTCGCGGCTGGGGCTGCAGGACGTAGTCGCGGGCGTCGCCGGCGCGCCCGGCTTCCCGCACGCGGAGGCGCGCGCGGTGGCCGCGACCTGCGGCGGCATCCGCGTGCACTGCGTGTACGTGCCCAACGGGCGCACCCCGGACTCCGAGCACTACCGCTACAAGCTCGCCTGGCTGGCGGCGCTGCGCGAGATCGTCGGCGCCGGCCCCGAGGCGGCGATCGTGTGCGGCGACATGAACATCGCGCCCGCCGACATCGACGTGTTCGATCCTCGGGCCTACCTCGGCCAGACGCACGTCACGCCGCCCGAGCGCTCCGCGCTGGCGGAGCTGCAGGCGCTCGGGCTGCGCGACGTCGTGCGCGACCGTTGGCCCACCGAGCGCGTGTTCACCTACTGGGACTACCGGGCCGGCATGTTCCACCAGGACCTCGGCATGCGCATCGACCTCGTGCTGGCAAGCGCGACGGTGGCCGCGAGGGTGCGGGCGGCGTGGGTCGACCGTCAGGCACGCAAGGGCAAGGGGCCGAGCGATCACGCGCCCGTGATCGTCGACCTGGACGAGGCCCCCGATGGGGACATCGGGCCGGTCGTGCCGCCGCCGTCGGCTCCGGCCGTGGGGCGGCGCGCGGTCAAGCTGCCGCAGTCCTAGATGGTTGCCATCCAGCGGTGCATGGCCGTGGAATCAACCATCTAGCGGCCGCCGGCCCCCCGCGACGCGGCTGCGATAGAGTCGCGCCGTGGACCGCCGCAGCACGATCAACAACCTGGCCGCGTTGAGGCTCGCGATCGGCGTGGCCTCCTGGGCGACCCCGCGGGTCGCCGGCAAGCTCTTCGGGCTGGATGCCGGCGCGAACCCCCAGGCGCCCTACCTGGCACGCCTGTTCGGGATCCGTGACGTCGCCCTCGCCTGGGGCACCCTCAGCAGCGAGGGCGACACCCAGCGTCAGTGGCTGATGGCCGGCCTGGCGTGCGATGCGGCGGACACGCTCGCGGGCGTCGCCGGCGGACGCGGCGGTTACCTGCCGAAGCTCACGAGCGTGCTCGTGACCGGCACGGCGCTCTCAGCGGCGCTGCTCGGCGCCTCTGCGCTGCGCGACGGCTAGC
>Ga0209415_10016508_pt1 | contig 11858 bp, 12 predicted proteins | sample PeaSoiSIISIP2007_FD_187696 | JGI IMG/M metagenome (GOLD analysis project Ga0209415, IMG submission 187696) | Peat soil microbial communities from Weissenstadt, Germany - SII-SIP-2007 (SPAdes) (version 2) | ecosystem: Environmental > Terrestrial > Soil > Wetlands > Peat | place: Germany... | reverse complement strand
GCGGTCGCCTCCTAAGCGACAGGTCGGCAGTTCGAATCTGCCCGTCCCTACCACCACCGCACACCACGCGGCGGGCCATGATATCGCGTGCGCCCGAGTCGCGTGCACTAAAATGAGGCATGGCCAAACTGGCGCTCATTTATGGCATGCGTCTGCTTCCCGCGGACGAACTCGAAAAAGTCGGCGACGCCGAAGTCACCCTCAAGAGTGGCAAGAAGGCGCAGGTGACGATGCATCTGCTGGAGGGCGGCGAGGACGAGATTCGCAAGCAACTGATGCAGTCCCTCGACGCTTTCTTCGAGTTTTATCCGGAGATTTAGCTCGTCGGTGGCCCGTACGCCGCGGCTAATGTGGCTGGCGTGCTCAAAGACTTCATCGACGCGGCAGCGGCGGCATTCGGGTTCCGACTTGAAATCACGCTGCGATCCAGCTCACCGTGATGTTTCTTCTCGAATCTGAAGTGGAGCCGGCCAGCGATTTGGACGAGGCAAGCGTGGCTGACCGAATTTTTGCGGCGCGCTGCCCGAATCCGTGGACGGTAATTCTGGAGCGCGATGGGTCCTATCCTCCGATGGCGCATTTGCTCGCGCAACTCCATCGCGCGCGACGGCTTTGGCGCAAGGACGGTCGGCGAGGGCGGCGGCATGAACTCGCCGGCGCTGGAACGGTTTCTGGCGGAGCTTTATGTCGACGCTGATGCTCGCGCCCGATTTCTTGCCGCACCTTATGACGAGGCTGTTCGCGCTGGTCTCAAGGAAGAACAGTGCCGCGCACTCGAGAAGATCGACCGCGTGGGGCTGGAGATGGCAGCGCGCAGTTTCAGCCGGAAGCGCCAGGTCAAGCGGAAACGCCGTTAGCTACTTGCCGACGAAGTGCGGGACGTCTACATTGTCCTCGGTGCAAATGAACTCGAAGATCTCTTCCTGCGCAAGTTCGGCGACGCGCTTCTGGGTCCAAGTTTTGGCGAGGATGCCCGGGTCGTCAACAGTGATTTCGATCTCGAGATGCCCAGCATCGGGGCGATGATAGCGCTCGACGATGTGCAGCTTATCGGAGTGCGGGTGTGACTCCTGGTCCAGCCAGACTCTGGGGTCGAAGCCGATACGATCCACCACCAGCGTGTCGCCTTCCCAATGCCCGATGGAATGGCCGTACCAGCCGGGGTTGGGATCGGCGGGATGGGCGCGGCCGTCGAGATAAATCTGATGGAAGCCGGGACTCTCATCATCTGAAATGTAGACCAGATAGTCTTTGCTCTGGACGAACTGCCACAGCGGACCATTGCGCAGCGGACCGGACGGCAGGCAATGCGCCTGCGGGCTATCCATGTTGTTGCTCTCAGTCCGCTGCTTTGTGATCGCCACTGCCGACGGCAGAAACTCGGGCTTGCCGAGATCCACAGTGTTGGGCCGCCACCAGACACCGGAGAGGTCCGGCTTGCCGTCCGACGTGCGCGGCGTCGGGCCGGAAGGCGGCCGGTGCCGTTTCATGTCGGCGATTTGGTGCGTGCGATCTTCACCCAGCGTGTTGAGCTGCGTTGTGTCGCTGAAGCGGATGTCGAGCTTCGCCGTTTGCGACACTCCCACGCTGACGCCCTTCTTCTCGAACGGCCGGAGGCCGGGCGCGTTGGCCGAGAGGTCATACGTACCGGGAGGAAGATTGGCCAGCGTGTACTTACCGTCGCGGGAAGTGGTGGCTTTGAAAACGGCCCCGGACTCCGTGTTCTTCGCCTGCACGGCGTTGTTATCGACGGGGTCGCCGATCGAGTCGAACAGAGTGCCCGTGATGGAGCCCGTCGGCGCGGTGCTTTGCGCGCGTGCGGCGATTGCAGCGCAGCCGAGAATCAATGCGAGGCAGAGTGAACTTTTCATTTGCGTTTCCTCTTTGATCGAACGCGACGGTACGTGTGTGCTACTTGGTTCTTCGCGTAATTCTTATTTTCCACCAAAATGAAGTCGCGGTGCGGGAACCCGCCCGGGAAGAGCGGGAGGCCGCTGCCGAGGGTGACTTTGAGCAGGGAGCGATTGTATAAGGATCGGACGCAAGAGTGCGTCCGCCAGGTGCGTCCGCCAGGTGCGTGCGCCAAGTGCGTGCGTCACGGGCGGGTGCGGGCTCAGTGCCCTTCGGCCTCGAGAAACCGCTCCGCTTCGATGGCGGCCATGCATCCGGCGCCGGAAGCGGTGATGGCTTGCCGGTAGGTGCGGTCCTGGACGTCGCCGGCGTGAAAAACGCCCGTCACGCTGGTGCGCGCGCCGCCATGGGAAACGATGTAGCCGTCGGGATCGAGATCGATTTGGCCCGCGAACGGCGCGGTGTTCGGGATGTGGCCGATGGCGACGAAGAAGCCGTCGACGTTGCGCTCCCAAATATCATTCGTCAGCACGTTGCGGAGCTTCACGCCGGTGACCAAGTGCTGGCTCGCGTCGTAGACATCCTCCACCACCGTGTTGTTGAAAAACTTGATCTTGGGATTGTTGCGCGCGCGCTCCAGCATGATCTTCGAGGCGCGGAAGTTTTCGCGGCGATGCACCAGCGCCACCTCTTCGCCGAAGCGCGTGAGAAAATTGGCTTCCTCCATGGCGGAATCGCCGCCGCCCACTACCATAATCTTCTTGCCGCGATAAAAGAAGCCGTCGCAGGTCGCGCAACTCGAGACGCCATGTCCGATGAGTCTTTGCTCGTTGGGCAGGTTGAGCCAGCGCGCGGAGGCGCCCGAAGCAATGATCACGGTGCGGGTTTCCAGCCACTCGTGATCCACTTTGAGGCGGAAGGGGCGCTGGGAAAGATCCGCCTCGACCACCGTACCGTGCAGGTACTCGGCGCCGAAGTGCTCGGCTTGCTTCTTGATGTTTTCCACCAGCACCGGGCCATCGATGCCCTCGGGAAATCCCGGGAAATTTTCGACCAGAGTGGTGAGCGAGAGCTGGCCGCCCGCTTCGTGCCCGGCGACGACCAGCGGCTTCAGATTGGCTCGCGCGGTGTAGATGGCGGCGGTGTTTCCGGCGCAGCCGGAGCCGATGATGATGACATTGTGCATTGTTGTGTTGGCGAATTTTTATGCTAACAAACCAATCCCTCTGTGACGGTTCTGCCAAGAGAGCCAGGATCGACGCCCAGGTCTGCGGATCACCCCTCGGGCGCCGCAAGTAATGCCGCCAATAGAGGATGAAGCGTCGAAGCGAACGGGTTGGTTACAGTGACGCCGCGCCACGTAAAACCTTCTTGGAGATCCTCCGACAGAAGCAAGCGACACTCGGCTTCCGCGGACGCGGCCAGCACAACCGAGTCCCAGATCGTTAGACCATGACCGGATGCCAGGTCCATAGCGTTAACCAATACGGTAGCGGACGTTTCCACCATGGGATAAGCGTCACGCCAGCTCAGCACGGCCGCCCGCGCGCGTGATGACCGCCGTTTGGCCTTTCGGATGAGTACGTTGAACAACTCACCCAGCGTCTGAACCGGCAGCACTACAGTCCCTACGGGTAGCCGCTCAATCAACTCCAGCGCTTTGTCCCGCATGGCCGCTCCATCGTGCCCTCGGCGTAGGCCAGGACATTGGTGTCCAAAGCGATCTTCATGGCGCGTCGTACAGCTCGTCACGTGTCCAGCGGCCGGCATTCACAGCTCGCTCTGATCGGAGCCGCGCGAAAAGGGCGGAGCGGGCGCCCTGTGCGACGCGCTCGTCCTCGACGACAGGCGTGATCTTGGCCACGGGTTTGCCATGATTCGTCACAATGACGCTTCGGCCCTTCTTGACGGTTCGCATTAGTTCCGAGAATCGGCGATTGGCGTCCGCGGAGGAAACTACTTTATCCATGTTGTTCCCCACCGTAGTGATATTCACTACTATAGCGTAACCGGCATCGGGATTGGGCAAAATGACCCCCGTAATCGCTTTGTTTACGAATCGTTCGCGGCTCAGCTGAAAATGCCCGAGCGGACCACTTGGTTGGTGATCAGCGCGCACAGGTAGGCCAGCAACGTCATATAAGCGAATTGCGCGGCCGGCCACTTCCAGCCCCCGGTTTCGCGGCGCACTACGGCCAGTGTGGACATGCATTGCATCGCGAACGCGAAGAAGACCAGCAATGCGACGGCGCCTCCTGGGCTGAGGTCGCTCCGCAACGCTTGCCGCAGGCCAACCGACTCCGACGTGCCTTCCTTGCCGTAGATGGTGCCGAGCGTCCCCACGATGACTTCGCGCGCGGCGATGGAACTGACCAGGCCAATGCCGATCTTCCAGTTAAATCCGAGCGGCTTGATCACGGGCTCCACCGCGTGGCCGATCATGCCGGCAAAGCTGTCTGCGATCTCAGGCGGCTGTCCGTTCTTCACCGGCAGGTTTTCCAAAACCCAGAGCACGATGATCACGGCCAAGATCACGGTGCCGGCGCGGCGCAGGAAAACCTTGGAGCGGTCCACCAGGCGCAGCCCGAGCGATCGCAGAGTAGGCCAGCGATAGGGCGGCATCTCGAGAACGAACGGCGCTCGCTCGCTTTTCAGGATGGAAGACTTCAAGAGGCGTGCGGTGGCGATGGCCGCCACGAAACCCAGGACGTAGAGACCGAGCAACGCTCCGGCTTGCATCCCGAAGAAATGACCGAGCAGCGGACGATCGGCTATGAAAGCCGCGATGATCAGCGTGTACACGGGAAGCCTCGCCGAGCAGGTCATAAACGGAGCGATGAGGATGGTGGCCAGGCGATCGCGCTTGTTTTCGATGGTGCGGGTCGCCATGATGGCCGGCACCGCGCAAGCATAAGCGGAGATCAGGGGTATGAACGATTTTCCCTGCAGGCCGAACTTGGCCATGGTGCGGTCGGCAATGAGCGCTGCACGCGCCAGGTAGCCGGAGTCTTCCAGGATTCCGATAAAGAGAAAAAGCAGCAAAATTTGGGGCAGAAACACGACTACCGAGCCAACCCCATGCCCGATCCCATCCACCAACAGCGAGCGGAAGACTCCTGCGGGCAAAAGATTTCCCAACCACTGGCTCCCGTGTTCGATCAAGGCCTGCAAGCCATCCATCAAAGGTTTCGCGCCGGCGAAAATGGTCTGGAAAACTCCGGCCACCACAACCAGAAAGATCAGAGGGCCGGCGATGGGATGCAAGAACACCGCATCCAAGCGCCGAGTCCATATCGGCGGCGCCGGGGCATGATACGCCGCGCCCGTGCCGACTTCGTGCGCCCACTGACGGCAGCGCGGAATGTCTTGCAGAACGGGCAGCTCAACGCGCGGCGGTGCGAGCGCCGCGGTGCCGGCGGAAGTGCCCTCCATGAACTGGAAGACCTTCTCTATGCCTTGGCCCTTGGACGCGCTGATGAGTGCGACCGGTGAACCTAATTCGCTCGCAAGTTCGGCCGTATTCACATGGCCGCCGCGGCTTTTGAGATCGTCCGCCATGTTCAGAATGACGAGCGTCGGAAGTTTGAGGCTGAGGATGGGCGCGGCTAGCACCAAGTGGCGGCCCAGGTTGGTGCAATCCAGGATCAGCAGCAGTGCATCGGGCTTGGGGATGCCGGGCATTGTTCCCGCCAGGACATCGCGGGTCACCTGTTCGTCTTCCGAACGCGGGTTGAGGCTGTAGACGCCGGGCAGATCCACCAGAACGACATCGCGATGGTGGTGCTGGGTCATCCCTTTGCCATGCATTCGGGCTTTGCCGACGCGCTGCTCCACCGTGACGCCGGGAAAATTGGCCACTTTTTGTCGAAGGCCTGTCAGCCTGTTAAAAAGCGTCGACTTGCCGGAGTTGGGCGGGCCGATGATGGCGACGACGTAGGGTCGCGCGCTCTTGGGCAATGAAGGCGGCGGTTCTGCGACCGCACATCCGGCGCAGCCGTGGCAATCGCTCATAGAAGGGAGGCCTCTGCTGGCTTGCTACGGTTGGATAGCCTCAAGATAAGCCGCGATGCAGTTTCCCGGCGGAGCGCCACCTCCGAGCCATCGACGCGATACACGCGGGGATTGCCACCGGGAGCGCTGCGAGCCGGAACAATGATGTGGCCGGGCAGGAAGCCAAGCTCCATCAAGCGGCGGGCGATATCGTCTGGAAGCTCCAAGCGATCGAGCACGCCTGCTTCTCCCTCAGGAAGTTGAGCCAGCGTGCGCGCGGTTGCGTAATTTGGCGCAGGGCCGTGCCCGTTATTGACACTCATTTGCAGCACCATCAAGTATCCGCCTCTCGGCCTAGCACGTCAAGGACCCAAAAGTTTCTGATGCGAATCGGTCTCGCTCTCAGTATACCGGACCTTTTAGGTCGTAGATAGAGGGAATGGAGAAAATATTTTTGAATCAGAACTATTGACATTATAGCACTAAGATTTTATAATCGTGATAGAGTTAGATACAAGAGAGGTTAATTGCTATGCCGATTGTAAAATATGCACCTTATCCTGAAATTGAGGACTTTCCGACTGGCCTGAGGCTCTTCCAGGACAGCATCAATCGTCTCTTCAGCGACGACGGGGTGAAGACACGGCCGTGGGCTCCAGCGGTGGATATCATGGAGACCGAGAACGAGTTAGTCCTGAAGGCCGATGTTCCCGGTGTCGAGCTGAAGGACATTGACATCCAGTTGGAGAACGGCACCTTGACGGTGAAGGGCGAGAGGAAATTTGAGAAGGAAGAGAAGAACAAGGGCTTCCACAGAATGGAGCGGAGCTACGGGACGTTCGTTCGTTATTTCACCGTGCCCGAAACAGTGGATGCGGAACATGTACATGCGGCCTACGAAGCCGGGGTGCTGACGGTCATCCTTCCGAAGAAGGAAGTCGCCAAGCCCAAAACAATCAAAGTGCAAATCAGTAACAACTGAAGTTTGACAAAGCACAAAGTTTTTTCGAGCATCAACGGGGCGGCTTCGGTCGCCCCTAATTTTTTGCGTGCGCAAGCCGGATGTGACGCAAGACGCCCTTTTTTCGGAACTCACACACCGCGCGATAATCAAACAAGTGACAGGCAGGTGTTATGAACGGCGTTAAAACGGTCCTTCTTCTAGGCATTCTCAGCGGTCTGCTTTTGGCTGGTGGCGAGATGTTCGGAGGGCGGAATGGTCTCTACATCGCGCTCGCAATCGCGGTGGCACTCAACTTCTTCAGTTACTTCTTTTCGGACAAGATGGCGCTCGCGATGTACTCGGCGCAGCCGGTGACGCCGCAGGGAAATCCCGAGGTGTACGCGCGAGTCTTCCCTCTGGTGCAGAGCCTTACCCAGCGCATGAGTTTGCCGATGCCGAAGCTCTGGCTGATTCAGGATCCGTCGCCGAACGCCTTTGCGACCGGGCGTAATCCCGAGCATGCATCGGTCGCATTCACGGCGGGCATTCTGCAATTAATGAACGACCGGGAGTTGGAAGGCGTGGTGGCGCACGAATTGGGACACGTCAAGAATCGCGACATCCTGACCAGTTCGGTGGCGGCGACCATCGCCGCGGCGATTACGTTCCTGGCGCGCATGGCTTTTTGGTTCGGCGGGAGCCGGGACGACGAGGACCGCAGAAGTCCCTGGGCGGCGCTCGCCATGCTGATCCTGGCGCCGATCGCGGCGATGCTGATTCAGATGGCGATTTCGCGGACGCGCGAATATGCGGCCGATGAGACTTCGGCGCACGTCACGCACGATCCCGACGAGCTGATCTCAGCGCTCGGGAAGCTGGAGACTTACTCCAAGCGGATCCCGATGCAGGACGTGAATCCGGCGACGGCGCATTTGTTCATCATTAAGCCGTTTTCGGGTCAGAGCTTCATGCGCATGTTTTCGACACACCCGTCAACCGAGGATCGCATCGCGCGGCTGGAAGCGATGCGGCGCGGTGTTTAGTTGGCCACGTCGATAACAGCGTTCGACGTTGTCGTAACGCCGTCAACGGTCAGCACCAGCGGCTGACTCCCGGCAGACAGGCCCGAGGGAACCGTGAAATTCACCTGGTAGAGACCGGCGGATTCCGGCGAGAGGCCGATATAGGAAATGTTGGCCGTCTTCCCGCCCAGCGTCAGGGAATTCGAGCTCGTGAGGCCTGCAATGCCCGAGGCGAGCGTGCCTATAGGATCGGTTGAGGTGGTCGGTCCCCATCCGACGCCGTAAGCCGTGATCACGTCTCCGGCATGCACGGGTGCGAACGTGACGCCAGAAATGAGTCCCGGAGGACCGACGAAAACCGTAGTGCTGGCATCGACGGCTGCGACGGGATTCTCACCGTTCTTGGTTTCGAGGAAGTAGAGGAACTCGGGCGCGACCGCGGCTACGTTCACGTTCATCGCTGGGGAGGTCATTTCATTCGCTGTTCCGCAATCTGTGACCACGGTTACCGGAACCGTGCCCGATGTTGGAATCTGGCCGGCGAGTACATTCAGTTGCCCTGGCGACACGTAGTACAAATTCCATTTGGTCGTGCCACTCTCAACACAGGTTCCTCCCAGATTGGTTGGCAGTTGATTGTCGACGAGTTGGCCAAGTCCTTCTGAGGTAGCGGCCAGCGCGCTCCCAAAGATAGTGAATACACCGTTGGACGAAATACTGGTCACCCCGGGGGTGCTGAATCCAGCGCCGACCACATTGCCGATGCTCGGGCTGAGTACCGGAGTCAGCAAAAAGGCATGTTGGGCGCCATTGATCAGACCCGTCCCGACGATTTGTCCGGCGTTGTTGATTTGCGTGGCAAACGACAGTTGCCAGCCCGAGCCATTGACAAGCTGGTTGTTCAGATTGTAGATCTTGCCGCCGCTATAGATGAACGCGTGGTACTTGCTGGCGGGAGATGCGATAAAAGCGGCTAAGTACATCGAAAAGGTCGGCGGTGAACTGCTGCTAAACCCAACCACCGCGCCCGAGTTGTTGATCCCCAGGGCCGCACTGCTGACGTCGCCAGGAAGGGCGCCCAGGTCCGTCGGAGTCGCAGATCCGGTCTGATACAGCACGGCATGGCCGATGGCGTTGGGATCCGAGAGAACGTTGAAGTTGATGGTAAAGGCTTCGCCCGCCGCGACGCCGGAATCGTTGACGGAGGTTGCGATTGCATACGCAAAACCGGAGAGTTGCGGCAACGCTGTAGGCGTGGAACCCGACCACAATAGCGGTATCGCCCCGCTGCCGCTCGGCGGCACGGTAGCGCCGGCAATCGTGCCGGTGGAATTGATGCCGAGAGCAGCTGCGGAACCGCCAGTCTCGCTGGAAGCAAGTTGGGTCACGGTTCCGGTGGATAAAGAATCCAGAAAGGCACTGCTCTGGACGAAGAAGTTGAAGCTGCCGCTGCTGATTTGGAGCGACGTGGCGACTACCTCGCCGGCGTTGTTGACCGCGAGAGGGAGCGCATCGTTGAGTTGCGCGGGAGGAGTTTGAAATTTGCCATTTTCATAAATAAACGGTGATGCCGTCCCGGAAAGGGTAGCGACGTTGACGGTGACGGCTCCTCCGACAACTACGCCGGAATCGTTCACCCCAGTCGGAAACGGAGTGTTCAGCGAACTCACATTCAAGTCGGTCATGGCGCCCTTGGAATACAGAAAGACGTGCGTCGTTGGGCTGTTGATCAGCAGGTTCAGGCCGGGTGTACCGGTGCAGTATCCGACGACGTTGCCGGACTGGCTGAGCGCCAATCCATTGCACGCCGGGAGATTCGGCAAGGTCCCCAAGTCCTGAATCGTGAACTGCGGGCCCTGGGCCGAGAGATAGCCGGAAGCGAGCAGGCAGCCAAGTAAGGGCAGCAATCTGGTTAATATTCGTATCAAAGCCATAAGCACGAGGATAACGCAGTCTGTGAGGCAGGGGCATGTGGGAGAAGGTCTAAACTGAAATTTGCACACCGTCCGGGTTAACCGAAAAGCAGTCAACCGCGTTCGATCCGGGCACCCCTGGATCTTCTCGAGCGACGTTCTGGATCGCGGACAGGCGAGCGCGGGCGAGGCCGTCGTCGTAGTGGGTCCGCAGGGGAACGAGCCGCTCGGGACGGCCCACTACAGCGATTCATCCCAAATATCGCTGCGGCTGCTCTCGGAGCGGGTGGAAACCATCGACCGGGCATTTTACCTCCGCCGGATTGCCGCGGCGGAAGCTCATCGAAAGCGCGTGGTAGCGGACTCAGACGCGTACCGTCTGGTATACGGCGAAGGCGACCAGTTGCCGGGCTTAGTGATCGATCGGTACGGCGACTATTTCACGCTCCAGACTCTGAATCAGGGCATGGATCGCGCCAAGGCCGAGATACTGAGTTGTTTGGAAGAACTTTTCGCGCCGAAGGGAATCGCGGAGCGGAACGATGTGGCGGTTCGCAAGCGGGAAACGCTTCCTTTGCAATCGGGTTTAGTGGCGGGAACCGTGCCCGATCTGGTCGCCGTCACGATCAATGAGCTGAAGCTACACGCCGACCTTTTGCACGGACAGAAGACCGGGATCTTTCTTGACCAGCGGGAGAATTACGTCGCCGCAGCCCGGTATGGCCGCGGCCGGGCCCTGGACTGTTTCACTTCCACGGGCGGGTTCGCGCTCCATCTGGCGGCGCGATGCGAAAGCGTGGAGGCGGTGGACAGTTCGGAAGCGGCCCTGAACATCGCGAAGCTAAATTACCAAACGAACCCAACCGGTCACGTTGATTTCCGCCAAGCGGATGTATTTGAGCTACTTGCGGGGCACGTGTCGGCGCGCCGCCGCTTCGATATCGTGGTGCTGGATCCTCCTGCATTTGCGAAATCGCGCCAAAGCCTGGAAGCGGCTCTACGCGGATATCGGGAGATTAACCGGCGGGCGCTGGAACTACTCACCTCTGGGGGCATCCTCGTGACGTGCTCGTGCTCCCATCACTTGAGTGAGGCGGCGCTGCTCGAGCTGGTCGCGTCGGCTTCGCTCGATACAGGGCGAAAACTGCGGGTGCTGGAGAGGCGCATGCAGGCCCAGGATCATCCGGTTTTGCTCACGGTTCCGGAGACGCTGTATCTTAAGTGCCTGATTCTGGAGGTTATCTGATCGGGTGGTGCGGCGGGACGGCACTATCAGCGGTTGCACCGTTGGTTGTAGTGCGGTATGGTGATCGGAGGTATTCAAGGATTCGTAATACCCGTCTGCTTGTCTCTCGTGCAGGGAGGCTTCCGAAATTTCATGGAGGAACTGATCGAATGCTGAATTTCTGCGTGCCTGCTCGTCGGCGCGCCATGTTGATTATCTTGCCGCTCTTGTTAGCGGCCTTGATTTTGATGAGCTTACCAGCTCCGGCGTTCGCCCAATCCGAAGCCGGAGGCGAAGCGAATCTGGTATTGCCCGACCTGGCGCAAGCGACTTTTCTTGGCGGCACGAACGGCCGCACACTGTTGATGTGGGGGCTGCTGGTGTGCGCCCTGGGACTTTTGTTCGGCCTAGCCACTTTCGCGCAACTGCGGAATTTGCCGGTCCACAAGTCCATGCTCGAGATTTCCGAGCTGATCTACGAGACGTGCAAGACGTACCTGATCACGCAGGGCAAGTTTCTTTTGCTTCTCTGGGTGTTTATCGCGGTAATTATCAGCGCCTATTTTGGTTGGCTGGCGCCCGCGCCGGGGAAGTCGGTGGCCGTAACGCTGCCAATTATCCTGCTGTTTAGCTTGGTGGGTATGGCGGGCAGCTATGGCGTGGCTTGGTTCGGCATTCGGGTAAACACGTTCGCCAATTCGAGGACGGCGTTCGCCAGTCTGACCGGCAAAGCCTGGCCATGCAATTCAATTCCGCTGAAGGCGGGCATGAGCATCGGGATGATGCTGATCAGCATCGAGCTGGTGATGATGCTGTTCATTCTGCTGTTTGTTCCGGGCGATTATGCCGGTCCCTGTTTCATCGGATTTGCGATCGGCGAGTCGCTGGGCGCGGCTGCTTTGCGCGTGGCGGGC
>Ga0209415_10016506_pt1 | contig 11859 bp, 9 predicted proteins | sample PeaSoiSIISIP2007_FD_187696 | JGI IMG/M metagenome (GOLD analysis project Ga0209415, IMG submission 187696) | Peat soil microbial communities from Weissenstadt, Germany - SII-SIP-2007 (SPAdes) (version 2) | ecosystem: Environmental > Terrestrial > Soil > Wetlands > Peat | place: Germany... | reverse complement strand
ACTCTTTCACGCCCTTTTCAACCGCCGGGATAAATTCCTTCGGAACAGAGCCGCCCTTGATGACGTTGTCGAACTCGAAGCCCTTGCCGGGATTCGGCTCCACCGTGAGACGGGTGCGCGCGTACTGGCCGCTGCCACCGGTCTGCTTCTTGTGGGTGTAATCGTATTCGCCTTTGGCGCGGATGGTCTCGCGATAGGCCACTTGCGGCTTGCCGACGTTCGCGCCGACGTTGAACTCGCGCTGCATGCGATCCACGATGATCTCGAGATGCAGCTCGCCCATTCCGGCCAAGATGGTCTGTCCGGTATCGGGGTCCGTATTCACGCGCAGGGTTGGATCTTCCTGCACCAGTTTCTGAATGGCCATGCCGAGCTTTTCCTGGTCGGCCTTGGTCTTGGGCTCGATCGCGAGCTGGATCACCGGCTCAGGGAAGTCGATTCTTTCGAGAAGAATCGGGCGCTTCTCGTCGCAGATCGTATCGCCCGTAGAGACGTTCTTCAGGACCGCGGCGCAGATGTCGCCCGCCAGGATCTCTTGAATATCCTCGCGTTTGTTGGCGTGCATCTTCACCAGACGCCCCACGCGCTCTTTACGATTCTTCGCGACGTTGAACACCGATTCACCCGCGCCCAGCCGGCCCGAGTACACACGGATAAACGCCAGCTGGCCGACAAACGCGTCGGTCATGATCTTGAACACTAGCGCCGAAAATGGCGCGTCATCGGTGGGAGGAAGCTCTTCGGTTACCTCGGGGTTATCGGGAAGTACGCCCTGTACCGGCGGAACGTCTACCGGCGACGGCAGATAGTCCACCACCGCGTCCAGCAGGTTCTGCACGCCCTTGTTCTTGAAAGCGGAGCCACAGATCACAGGGAAAATCTTCTGCGTGATGGTGGCCTTGCGGATGCCCGCCATGATCTCTTTCTCCGAGATCGGCGAGCCTTCCACGAACTTAGCGAACAGGTGATCGTCCGATTCGGCGATGGCTTCAATCATCTGCTCGCGATAGGATTTGGCTTTCTCGAGCAAATCGGCCGGGATCTCGACTTCATCGTACTCGGCGCCCAGCGTCTCGTCGCGCCAGACGCGCGCTTTCATCGTCACCAGGTCAATGGTGCCCTTGAATTGGTCTTCTGCGCCAATCGGGAGCTGAATCGCGACCGGGCGGCACTTCAGCCGGTCAATAATCGTATCGATGGAATGGAAATAATCCGCGCCCACGCGATCCATCTTGTTGATGAAGCAAATACGCGGAACACTGTATTTATCGGCCTGGCGCCAGACTGCCTCCGACTGCGGCTGCACGCCGGCTACCGCGTCAAACACTGCGACTGCTCCATCCAGCACGCGCAGACTGCGCTCCACCTCGGCCGTGAAGTCCACGTGGCCCGGGGTATCGATAATGTTGATGGTGATGTCGCGCCACTCGCACGTGGTGGCCGCGGACGTAATAGTGATGCCCCGCTCCTGCTCCTGCTCCATCCAATCCATGATGGCCGTGCCTTCATGAACTTCGCCGATCTTGTGAGTACGGCCGGTGTAATAGAGCACACGCTCAGTGGTGGTCGTTTTACCGGCATCGATGTGGGCCATGATGCCGATGTTCCTCATTTTATCGATCGGTACAGTGCGTGCCATAAACAAAAACCTAAACTTGATTACCAGCGGTAATGAGCGAAAGCCTTGTTTGCTTCCGCCATGCGGTGAACGTCGTCCTTTTTCTTAATCGCCCCGCCGCGCATGTTGGCGGCGTCTGTCAATTCGTTTGCCAGCTTATCCGGCATGCCCTTTTCAGGCCGGCTGCGGGCGTTCTGCAATATCCAGCGGATGGCCAGGCTGACCCGGCGGTTCTGGGGAACCTCCACTGGCACCTGATAGTTAGCGCCGCCCACGCGCCGCGTCTTCACTTCCAGCAGCGGCTTGGCGTTCTCCACCGCCTTCTTGAACAGCTTCAAAGGATCGTCGGCGGTTTTCTCTTTGATCTTGTCCATCGCGCCGTAGAAGATCCGCTGGGAGGTGTTCTTCTTGCCGTCCCACATCATGGAGTTGATAAACTTCTCCGCCAGCGTGGAGTTGTACAACGGATCCGGCAGAATCTCTCGAGGCTCTGGTCGTCGTCTGCGTGGCATATGCTATTTCGCAGGTCCTTTGGGCCGTTTGGCTCCGTATTTCGATCGTCCTTGTTTGCGGTCGGAAACTCCGGCTGCGTCCAGCGTCCCGCGCACCACGTGATAGCGCACGCCCGGCAAATCCTTCACACGTCCGCCGCGGATCAGCACGATGGAGTGTTCCTGCAAATTGTGGCCGACGCCGGGGATGTAAGTGGTAACCTCGATCCCGTTGGTGAGGCGCACGCGCGCCACTTTCCGCAGCGCCGAATTCGGCTTCTTCGGGGTGGTGGTGTACACGCGCGTACACACGCCGCGCTTCTGCGGGCAGGCTTGCAGCGCCGGACTGGCGGTCTTGTAACGTGGCGGTTTCCGCCCTTTTCGCACGAGTTGATTAAACGTCGGCACGAATCTCCCCTCAGACGTTGTGTTGTTCGTTTGACACTGAACGGCGGGCTCGAAGCCGCACCGCGAAAAAACTACAAAAAGCTACGAAAGACTGCAATGCTGCGAGGGTACTTGCTCTGGACTAGCCCATATCTCAACGGCTGAAAAACCGTCAGGACCTCGGGGCCGGCCCCCGGCCGGGCTCTCTAACTAGAGAACGGTAGCGCGGGAGCAGAAGACACAACTCGCCAAACCCTTACAAGAATACAGAAAACCACGGAAGTTTGTCAAATCAGGCTATTCGGGCCGGATTATTTTGCCTTCGGAACCGGTTTGGCGAACTTCGACTCTTCCACCGGCGCGTTCGGCTTCACTTCGGTCAGCTCGTACTCCTCCCGGCCGCTCACCCAGCCGAAGGTCCATTTGAACGGCATCAGGACGCCCGCGACCGGGCGATACTCAAGGTAGTCGATTTGGGTCGGAACCCGGCCGACGGCCGAACCGGCGTAGCGAACCGTCCGCCTCAGCAGGCCGGTCTTCTGGTCGAAATAAAACGTCGCTACAAAATTGGGAGCGCGGGTCCCCTGAACGACGTAGACGTCGTGGCCGTCAATCGTAGTTGGATAGCTCACTCGCCAGTTGTTGAAAAACTGCTTGATGTTCCCAGGAAAGGCCATTTGAGCGTCCAGTTTTCCCCCCTCAAGCGCACCCGCGGTGTACGCGTATACCCCGACAACCGTTTGCGGCAACATGACCCACGCATCGCGGCCATCCGAGACCCTGGCCATCTCGCCTTCTCGCTGGTGGACGAAGATGGCCGATTGATTCGGTGCCTTCGCATAAATCTCCACCGGATCCTTCCGGCTCGCATCATACAAGAGGCTGTTCCCTTTGGCGCTATAGCTGGTGAGCTTAGCCAGATTGTCGGCCCCGCCGAGAGCCTGGATGTACTTGTCGAAAATCTGATCGGCAGTAGGTTGGACGGTGCCCGAAGTAGCCGCCGGCAGGATGTCGGTCGGCACTGCCACCGGCTCGCTGTAAATTGCGTCGATGGAAGGCGTGACAGAGGGGCTAGCACTGCCGCGATGGCAGGTCCAGCAGGTCACCACCTGAGCGCCGCCGAAATTGCTTTTGTTGACGTTGTTCATGACCTGCACCATCCGTCGCGCCATCTTTTTTCGCGGAGGTGCATCGTCTTCCCATTTCGGGTTGTCGCCACCGGCCCCGGTATGGCAGTCCCCGCAGCACACGTTCAGGGCGGCCGAAAAAAGGCCCATGGTCCCCATGAACTCGTCGACGGTAAGGCCTTTCAGAACTTGGATATTCTTGAAGACGTCATCCGCCATCTGCGGCTTCACCTGCGCGAACGCTACGCTTCCGAACGGCAGGGCGGCGCCTAACCAGGCAACCGCGCTGTTCCACATCCATCGTTTCGCCATCATCGATAGCTCCTCATCGTTCTCATCCTTAGTGTATTAATGCGGTCGCGAACGTTATCTGCATGCAACCGTCCTGGAAACTTGAATCATATAGAGCAGTCTAAGGAAAGTCAAACAGAGAGCTACAATTAGGCCGGAAGGTCCTGGCCTAGGAAGAGGCAGATGCTGCGGCGAATATTCAGTGAACTCATCGGGCTAAGGGTGAGGCTCGTCCTGGCTCAGTTGCACCCGGGACGCCAGCGCGATCCAGTGAAGCTCCCGATCTCTGAAGCCGGCGGCGGGGTGGTCCCCGGAATCGACCTGAACGACAGCGCTGCGCTACTGGACATCATGGAAGGAAGCGGGTGATCCTGCCCGATCTGAACACTGACGTGCGCTAACGAGTGGAAGCTGTCCGGTTCTCCGCCAGCAGGCTTTCCACTTGCGAGTAGAACTCATGCGCCGCCTGGCGATAGAGGTCGCCGCTAGCGGGTCCCGGGAATCCGGCATGGACGAAGCGAACGCGCCCGTCGCGGCCCACGAAGAACGTGGTCGGCCAGGAGTTCAAGTTGACCGGCTGGGTCAGCTTCGCATCGCGATCGTCCGGCGTGCCGGCCAGCAGCACCGTGTAGTCGATCCCGTATTCCTTCATGAAGGCCCGCAGCCGCGTCGGATTCGTGAGCTGATCGTCCTCTTCGAATGACAGCGCCACAACTTCCAGGCCCTGGCTGCGATATTTGCGATATAGCTCGGCCAGGAAGGGCGCTTCGTCGTGGCAGTTGGGACACCAGCTCCCGGTGACGTTCACTAACACCACCTTGCCTTGAAAACGCGCGTCGGCGTTCGAAACGATTTTGCCATTGAGATCGGGGAAGCTGAACTTAAATGCTTCCGAAGCATCCTTGACCGTAGTGTGATGATCGGGATCGGTTGGCGCGGGCAGTCCCTTGGCGCGTGCGACGTCGGGCCGCGTGGCCGTGAGCTGGCTCTTGCCGTGCAAATCGGTCATGTCGATGACGAGCGTTCCATCGCTCGATGGAGTCAGGATCATGAGCGCCGGCCGGCCGCCGGAGAAATGGCTGAGGACAAACTTGCCGTCCTTATAACTACCGGTTAACGCGCCAGTGTCACCGTCAACGCGCAGGATCGCGGCCGAGACATCTGAAGCGCTCTTTTGCTGAACGATCAAGCGCCAGGCCTGTTCCCCTTTGGAACTCTTCACGCCCACTTCCCAAAGTCCATTGATGGAGGGCGCGGACGCGTTGGACTTGGCCGCTGCCTGATGACGATGCGCGGTTACCGGATAGGTCTTCTTCAGCATCGGTCCGTACTGACCGACCAATGCGCCATCCTGGAGCTTGGCTTCAAGCTTGGCCGCGTAGGAATCGAAGTTCAGCACGAGCGACCCGTTGTGAAAGCTGCCCTCGTTGGCCACAACCTTATCTTGTCCATTGAAGAGCCAACCCTGGATGTTCGATCCATCGCCCGCGATCTGAAGCCGGAACGGGATGTCTTCGCCATTGAAGGAGATCGTGGCGTCCCAGAGACCTGTCAAGGATTGGGCCACAGCGGCGGGCGCGATGGCCAGGAAGAGAGCAGCCCAAAGTTTGGTTTTCACGTGCGCTCCTTTTGGTAGCTACCAGTGTACATCCGGATTATGCTGTCCATGGGTTGATCAGCCGAATCCCGCAGCCTTCAAAATCGCTGGTATTGCGCGTTGCAACCGCGGCGCCGTGAGAGCGGGCAATGGCTGCGATCATCGCGTCGATTTGAGACATCGGACGCCCGGCCGCCTTCCGGCTTGCGAGAATTCTTGCAAACTCGCGGGCGGACGGCTGGTCGAAGGGAAGAATACGTTCCCGGAAATCTTCGGTGAAGACTCCTTCGGCTGCGTCGGCCAGGCGCTGCCTCCGCCTCCCGGTCGCCATCAGTTCGATTCCGTAGAAAATCTCCGCTTGAGTGACAGAAGTAACATAAATGCTCGCTGGTTCCTGCAACGCTAGCCACCGCAAAACCACTTCTGAAGGCAAAGGCTTCAAGGTTTCCGATAGAGCGTTCGTGTCCAGAACAATCACTTGAAGTCGGGCGGCTCACGAACGGGCTCACGCGGCGGAAGCTCCAATTCGACGCCGCCCAAGGGTGCAAAGCGACGCCGGATCGCTTCGGCAAGATTCAACGGCCGTCTCGGTTCTTCCGCGAGTGCCGCGCTCAGGACCTGGCGCGCCTCCTCCTCCATCGATCGTCCGTGCTGGGCCGCTCGAATGCGCAATCGCGCTTTCACCGTCTCATCCAAACGCCTTATGGTTATGCTGGCCATACATCAATGATAGCACTGCTATCAATGATAGCAGCCTGAGCACTCCCCGCAATTGACACACTTGCCCCTTTTCGATAAGCTACGCAGGTGATTTCACGGGCAATGGGATGTGTGGGTGTCCTGCTACGGGCTGGCAACGAAAGCCCAGGCCGCCGAGGTTTGCGATCGCGGCTGCCTGGAAGGATTCGTCGATCAATACTTGGCGGCGCTGGTTGCCAGTGACCCTTCCAAGCTGCCGCTCGCCACGAACGCGCGCTACACAGAGAACGGACAAGAGTTGAAGCTGGGCGACGGAATGTGGGGCCCGACTGTTAAGCTCGGAACCTACAAGCTCTTTTTCGCCGATCCGCAGGGCGGGCAGGTCGGCTTCTTTGGAACCATCGAAGAGCACGGGCATCCGGTGATTCTGGGGCTGCGTCTGAAGATCGACAATCGCAAAATCAGTGAAATGGAAGTGGTCGCGTTGCGCAAGACGGCAGGCGTGTTCTCTGAGCCGCAAAATCTGGTGGACAAGCCGATCTTTCATCAGCCCCTGGCCCCCTCCGAACGTCGCCCGCGCGCTGAACTGATCCGCGTGGCGAATACGTATTTTGAAGGGATGGAAGCGGGCACCGACAAGAACACCCCGTTCGATAAGGACTGCCAGCGCGTAGAGAATGGCGTGATCACCTCGAACGATCCCGCCAGCAAGAGCGAAATTACTCGAATGAGCTGCGGCGCGCAGTTCGCTACTGGATTTACCAAAGTGATTACGCGGGTCCAGGAGCGCCGTTTCCCGGTGGTGGATGAAGAACGCGGACTGGTCTTATCGGTTATCCGCTTCGATCACTCAGGCAAGAACAAGACCATCACCTGGGCCGACGGCAGTTCACATCCGGTGAATCCACCATTCGATCAGCCGTTTTCGTTTTTCATCGCCGAGCTTTTCAAGGTTTCCGACGGCAAGATCAATCGGATTGAAGCGCTGGTGACGCCCGTGCCGTATGGGATGTACACCGGCTGGCCGTCGAAGAAGTGATCTAGTCTTTCCGCCACTCGATGGGGAAAAGCTGTCCCGCCTTCACCGGATCGAGCTCAACTCCGGCGATTTTCGCGGCTCGCGCCAGAACCGGATCGCGCGCGGCGGCAACGTCGGCAGGCGACGGCAGAATCAATTCGTCAGGAGCTACACCGGTGTGCTCCAGGCTTTTGCCATCACCCATGATCAGGTCGGCGTCCGTGATGGACGCGCCATAGAAAATCTGAACGTCGGCGCCTTGATGAAACTGATAGTGGCGCGACTCCATGACCGAGCCTGAGCTGTGGTCCCCGAGCACGGTTCCGCGGTGCTCCAGTTGGATGACGCGCGCGAAAAGCTCGGCCGCGGACGCCGACCGGCTATCAATCAGCACGATCAATTTGCCGGAAAAGGCGCTCGCGCCGCGGGATTTTGCAACCTGGGGCTTCAGGTCGGACTTGCGGCCCATGCGCTGAGCAATGGTGACATCGTGATCCATCACGTCGCCGACCGCTCGCTCCAATGTTTTTACGTAGCCGCCTGGATTGCCCCGCAAATCCATCACCAGGGTCTGGTATTTGCGGGCGTCTTTCGTAATCAGGCGATCGACTTCCTCGTCCGTCATATCGAATTCCGGCATTTTCCAAATGAGCAAGGAACCCTCGAAGTTGACCAGCCTTTGCCGGTTTTCGTGCTCGCCGTTCTCTTCATCGCGCACCAATTTCCAAAAGTCGTTGTCGTCGTGCAGATCCAATACTTGCTTCTCGCGGGTAACCTTGGGGGTGATTTCAACCTTACGTGTGGCCCCGTCGGGTCCTCGCACATCGAGGTTCATCGCGGGCAGCGATAGAAGGGTGTTGAAAACGTAGCCCATGGTCCAGAGATTCTCGCGTTTGGGCGTATAGCCCTGCCAAGCGACCACCTCGTCGCCCGCGGCCAGTTTTTCCGAAGCATCGCGATTCGGACGAACCGCCGTGATGAAGCAGCGATCTCCGATCATCTGCTGGATATAGCCGTATTCGCGCCGAATATTGCGGGAGGGTGGCAAGAAAAAGGTATGTGAATCCTTGAGGGCATCCAGGGTCTGAGCAATAGTGGTCATCGCGTCGCCCAGATTGGTGACGGATTGTAATCGGCTGTCGGCTGCTTTAAAGCGAGCGTCCATGTCAACGCCGTGAAATTGTGGATCGTAATAATGGTGCTGGACGGCATCGTGCATGTCGCGCAGCATCTGCCGCGCGCGATCGCGCTGAATGCTGTCAAATTGAACTTGAGCGGCTACCGGTAAGCGCAACAAACCGGCGGCGATAATCACGCCAACAGCAAGTTGTTTCAACATGGGGTTCGGATGATTATACATCCGTTCTGGATTAGTTTAGTCTTTAATGCCCGGCGGTGGCGTGGATTGTTCCGCCAAAAGCCGGTCCACGTCGGCGCGGAACACTGTTTCCCGCACAGCGCCGATGTATGATTTGGCGACGCGGCCGTTGCGATCCACCAGAACCGTGGTGGGCAATGCCTCGACTGCGGGTACCGGCGGTACTGTGAGATCGGCCATGAGTACCGGATAGGGCATGTGGAATTCACTCATGAACGACTCGACCGCTCGCTTGCCGCCTTCGTCCATGGAAACGCCGACGATCGATAGGCCTTTGTAGCGATATTCGCGGGACAGGTCGATCAATCCGGGCGTCTCCTGCCGGCAGGGAGCGCACCAACTGGCCCAGTAGTTGATGAGCACCACCTGGCCGCGGTGATCGGAGAGGCGCCACGAACCTCCATCGAGTTGTGGCAGCGCCAAGTCAGCCACCGGTTTTCGATCCTTCACCGGGCGGACGCCAGCCTCTTGATCGGTCCAGTTCTGCGTGGCAAGTGCGATCCACAATACGGCGGCGGCGAAGAGCAGGTATTGGAGGAGCTTGCGGTAGTTGGGTTTGTTTTCCAGCAAACTACCTTTAGTATAACGGCCGAGGGCCTGGCCCAGTAGAATGTCCCCATGGAGAGTCCTTTCCAGTCCGCGGTGCAAGTGCCGGTTCTCGAAACTGAGCGACTCAAGCTTCGCGGGCACACCGTGGACGACTTCGTGGCTTGCGCCGCAATGTGGGCGGATCCGGTTGTAACTCGCCACATCAGCGGCCACCCCCTGGCCGAAGACGAAGCCTGGACCAGGTTGCTGCGTTACGTCGGCCATTGGGCCTTGCTTGGCTTCGGCTATTGGGTGGTTGAAGAAGGCCAGCGGCAGCTTCGTCGGAGAGATTGGATTCGCTGATTACAAACGGAATGTTGAGCCGTCGATCAAAGACAAGCCGGAAATTGGATGGGCATTCGTCACGCGATCCCACGGCAAAGGCTATGCGAGCGAGGCGGTTCGAGCGGTGGTCCAGTGGGGAGAAGAGCATTTCGCATCAGGCCAGACGGCCTGCATCATCCACCCTGAGAACCTGGCGTCGATTCGGGTCGCGGAGAAATGCGGTTACCGGAAATTGCACGATACAACGGACAAGGGGCAGCCGACAATCATCTTTGTCCGCTAAGCTACAGGAACTTTTTCCGGATTCGAGCGTTAGAGCATAGTAACAAAGGAGCATCCGTGGATACTCTCCGGCAGGATCTCAAACACTCGCTGCGCAGTTACCGGCAGAGTCCTGGTTTTACCCTGACGGCGCTGGCGACTCTGGCGCTGGGAATTGGCGCCAATATCGCCGTCTTCTCGGTGGTCAACGCAATTCTGCTGAAGCCGATTCCCTTCCCCGACCCGGACCGCATCGTGGTGTTCATGAGCACTTCGCCGCAGGGCTCGGGCCCGGGATGTTCACCGACAAAATTCCAGCATTTTCGGGAGCAGACGAGCGTCACCCAGGATGTGGCAGCGCTTCGCACCGGAGTAGTCAACTTTACCGGAGGCGCGTTTCCGGAGCAGCTCCAATCGGGCCAGGTGAGCGCGGACTTTTTCCGGTTGTTCGGCGCTCCCATAATCAAGGGTCGTGCGTTCACGGCCGAGGAAGACATGCCGCAAGGACCGCATGTCGCCTTGATTGGCGAAGGACTGTGGAAGCGGCGTTTCGCCAGCGATCCGAACGTGATCGGAAAGATCATACCTTTGAGCGGCGATTCGTACGTGATCACCGGAATCCTCGGCGCCAACTTCGACAACAGTCAATTTGGCCCGCCGCGCGAGGTTTATATGCCATTCCAGCTGGATCCCAAATCCACCGACCAGGGACATTACTTCATCGCCGCGGGTCGATTGAAACCGGGCGTCAGCCTGGCGCAAGCGCAAGCCAAGCTGAAGCTCTCCGCGCAGGACTTCGGGCGCAAGTTCCCGCGGGTCCTTCAGCCCAACGACGCATTCTCGGTCACACCATTTCAGGAAGTCTTCGTCAGCAACGCTCGCCCGATTTTGCTGGTCCTTGCGGCCGCGGTGGGACTGGTACTTCTGATTGCTTGCGCTAATGTCGCGAACCTGCTGCTGGTACGGGCCACAGCGCGCCGGCGGGAAATTGCGATTCGAGCGGCGATTGGCGCGGGGCGAGGCCGGATCATCCAGCAATTGCTGACCGAGAGCGTCTTGCTATCGGTGGGAGGTGGCATCCTCGGGCTTGCGCTTGGGCTGATCGGAATTCGGGCGCTGCTGGCCGTGAATACCGCTGGGCTTCCCCGTCTGGGCGAAAAAGGGACTCTCGTCGGCGCGGACTGGCGGGTGCTGGCGTTTACTTTGGCAGTTTCGATAGGCACGGGAATCCTGTTCGGTCTGATTCCGGCACTGCAGAGTTCGCGAGCCGATCTCAGCGCAACGCTCAAAGAAAGCGGCGGTCGCACCGGCACTGGGTTTCGCCACAACAAAATGCGATCCCTGCTGGTGATCGCCGAGGTGGCGCTGGCTCTGGTTCTGTTGGTAGGTTCGGCACTGTTGATCCGCACTTCGCTGGCGTTGAGCGCGGTGAATCCGGGGTTCGATCCGAATAACGTCCTGACCATGCGAATGTCGCTCACTGGTCCGCGCTTTCTGAGCGCCGACGGAGTGGAACGCCTGATTCGCGACGCCGCTACCCGGCTGCGAGCGCTGCCTGGAGTTGAACTTGCCAGCGCGACCTGTTGCATACCGCTGGAGGGCGGATATGGCCTGCCATTCAACATCGTAGGGCGGCCGCCGGCGAACAATTTGCCTTTCACCGGGGGCGCAGGATGGGTGACGGTTTCATCCGAATACTTTGAGGTGTTCAAAATTCCAGTGAAGCGCGGCAGAACGTTTGTTGAGACGGATGACAAAACGTCGCGGCCAGTGGCAATCATCAACGAGGCTATGGCGAAGCAGTACTGGAAGAACGGCGATCCGCTGCGGGATCAAATCGTCATCGGCAAGGGCGTCATGCGGGAATTCGCCGCTGAGCAACCGCGGCAGATTATCGGTGTGGTGGCCGACTCGCGCGATGGCGCACTCAATCGCGATCCCGATCCGAAGATGTTTATCCCGCAGGCGCAGGTTCCCGATTTGGCCAATGCGCTGAACGTAAGGTTGAGTCCGATGGCCTGGGTGGTGCGCACCAGAGTTCCTCCGGCTTCATTAAGCAGCGCGATCCAGGAGCAGATACGAAAGGTGAGCGGGCTACCGGTGTCAGACGTGCGCACGA
>Ga0209415_10016505_pt1 | contig 11860 bp, 11 predicted proteins | sample PeaSoiSIISIP2007_FD_187696 | JGI IMG/M metagenome (GOLD analysis project Ga0209415, IMG submission 187696) | Peat soil microbial communities from Weissenstadt, Germany - SII-SIP-2007 (SPAdes) (version 2) | ecosystem: Environmental > Terrestrial > Soil > Wetlands > Peat | place: Germany... | reverse complement strand
CGCTCCCGTTCACCGTCAGGGTGAAAGCCGTCCCGCCGACAGTGGCTGTAGCCGGAGACAGGGAAGTGATGGAGGGCACCGGGTTAGAGGTCTGGACGCTGATGACACCCCCGGTCCCCGAGACCATCGCGGCGGTTCCATCGGACAAAGCTCCCTGCGTACCCCCAATCGATATGGGAACCGATGAACCGCCTGTGGAAGAAGTAAGCGTGGCGGTGACCACTGCTACAGTGCCGCTGCCGATCGTGTTGGAGTTCATCCCGGCGGCCAGACACGTCGTGGATCCGGTTGTGGCGCTACAGGTGAGCGGCTTATTGGCAGCGGTCAGAGCAGGTCCGGCCGCGACACTGAGGGAGGCGACAGTCCCGGGAGAATAGGAGAGCGTCCATTGCAGCCCCGCTGGTGCTGTCGTCGCTGTCAGGGAGAGATTTAGTGGCACCGACCCGCCCGCAGCGGCCGAACCGGATGCCAAACTCAAGCTGGTTTGAGATAGGGCGAGACTGCCTGAGAAGAGGAAGAGCAGCGAAAAAATGATCCGCTGCTTCGCAAGTTGTTGTCTGGAGGCCATTTATGCTCTCTTGGAGAACCAAATCAGAGCATAGTAGGACTAGTACCAGTCAACAAGATTGAAAATGGTTAGTGAGTTTCCATACATCATTTAGGAGGAGCACGGGGATACGGGATGCCGTAAGCCCACTGATATTAAAATAATGCTTTTGATCTTCTGGAGTGGCCATCGGAATGCTCACGCTTTCCGTCCGTACTGCACGGACAGACTAGCTTGTTCTTTCAGTGCGGGTACTCCGCCCACGCTCGGGCAATCCCGGGCAATCCCAGGGAGGACAAAACGGCTTTACGTCTCCCCCCAATTGACCACTTTTCCGAATTCTGGCGCAGAGCCGATTTTTGGACTTAAGAATTTTAATAAGAATTTTAAGAAGAAAGGGGAAAAGGGAAGGGCGGAAGGATGGGCACGTGCTTGACTCAGGTGGCGCCAATATGTAGTGTGGGAATGATCCCGGAGCTTGAACGCCCGGCAACGTGTCGACCAGTGGCGATTCGCTGAGGAAGAGTGAAGTGGAACAGACCGATTATTATGTTCATCAGTCCAGCTACGTTGATCAGCCGTGCTCCATCGGGCCGGGTACCAAGATCTGGCACTTTTCCCACGTCATGAAGAATTCGCGCATCGGGGCGAACTGCAACATCGGCCAGAATGTCGTGGTTTCGCCGGACGTCGTGATCGGCAATAACGTCAAAATCCAAAACAATGTCTCCGTCTACACAGGCTGCATTCTCGAAGACGACGTGTTTTGCGGTCCCTCCATGGTCTTCACCAATGTAATCAATCCGCGTAGCCATGTGGTGCGGAAGGACGAGTACAAGACAACCCTGGTTCGCCGCGGCAGTTCGCTGGGCGCCAACTGCACGGTGGTTTGCGGCATAACCATCGGCCGGTACGCTTTTGTGGGTGCGGGTGCGGTGGTGACACGCGACATTCCCGATTACGCACTGGTCTATGGAAGCCCCGCCCGGGTCCGCGGGTGGATGTGCGCATGCGGCATCGGTCTGGAGTTCGGTAGCGGCAATGGCGAAGCCCGGGCCAAATGCGGGGCGTGCGGCTTGGAGTACATAAAATCCGGAGAACAAGTGAGAGCCGCCGGATAACAACAGGAGGAAAAACAACGGTGACGGTGACGGAGAAGCAGATTCCTTTACTGGACCTTCAGGCGCAGCATAAGCGGATCCGGGAGGAGGTCCTGGCGGAAATTGTGCGCGTGGTGGATTCCCAGAAGTTCATCCTGGGTGAGGATGTCAAGAAGCTCGAGCAGGAAATCGCGCCGTACTGCGGGTGCAAATATGCGGTCGGGTGTGCATCTGGCTCGGATGCATTGTTTCTGGCTCTGATGGCCCTCGATATCCGGCCTGGAGACGAGGTCCTGACCACGCCGTACTCGTTCTTTGCCACGGCGGGAGCGATCTCGCGTGTGGGAGCGATCCCGGTGTTTGCGGACATCCAGGAGGAGACCTTCAATCTGGATGTAAATCGTATGGCGGAGGTGCTGGCGGCGCACTCCAAGGTTCGGGCCATGATCCCGGTGCACCTGTTTGGGGGCTGCGCGGACATGGATCCGATTGTGAAGATGGCCGCCGAACGCGGTATTCCGATCGTCGAGGACGCCGCGCAGTCGATCGGCTCCGAGTACAAAGGGCGGCGGGCGGGCAGTATGGGGGAGATTGGTTGCTTCAGCTTCTTCCCGAGCAAGAACCTGGGCGGTTATGGCGACGGCGGCATCATGACCACCAATGACGCTGTTTTGGCTGAGCGGCTGGGGGCGCTGCGGGTGCACGGCAGCAAGAAGAAATACTACCATCAGTGGATTGGCGTGAATTCGCGGCTGGATGCGCTGCAGGCCGCGGTGCTGCGGGTGAAGTTCAATTATCTGGACGGGTGGTCGGCAGGGCGGCAAACCAATGCTGAGCTGTATCGCACGGAGTTGGCGAAAGCAGGGGTGCCCGTGATTCCCGCGAAGCCGGCAGCCTACCAAACTCGTCACATCTACAACCAGTTTGTGATTCGGTGCGAGCAACGCGATGCCTTGCAGGCTCATCTGAAGAAGCACGGAATCGGGTCGGAAGTCTACTATCCGCTGCCACTGCACCTGCAGCCGTGTTACTCGGGCCTGGGATACCAGAAAGGCGCTTTCCCGGTGAGCGAGAAACTGGCCGATTCGTCTCTGGCGCTACCAATTCATTCGGAGCTGGCACCCGCGGATGTCGAATACGTCTGCGAATCTATCCGGGCTTTCTACGCCTGAGCCGGGCAGCATTATGACGCCGGCTAGAGTCGGGGCTAGCCGAGGGCTAGCCGGCGGAACTCAAGACATGTAGTGGAACGCCATGCCCAAGCTCTCTACCAAACGTTCGCACCTCATCCCAGCAACTCCCGCATGCCGCGGATCGCCTGTTTGATGTCCGCCATGGTGTTGTAGACGTGCGGCGCCAATCGCACGCCGCCGGTGGCCGCTCCGGCGATACCGTACTTATCGTAGAGGTCTTTGACCAGCGCGCCGGTCTTCTGACGATCCAGATCGGGCACCTGAGCGATCACGACTCCTCCGCTCATTTCCGGGCTGATGGGAGTCACCAGCTTCACGCGGTTGATCTTCGCCAGGCCCGCCTTGAGCGCGCTCGCCAGCTCCGTGGTGCGAGCTTCGACGTTCTCCAAGCCGATGATCCGGTGGAAATCCACCGCCGTGCCGACTGCCGCGAGGCACGCGTCGTCGCGTTGTCCCAGCGCTTCGAATTTTCGCGAGGCGACGCTGCCCCCCAACGAATCCGCGCCCCATGCCACCGACACGATGTTCGGCCAGATGTGCGCGATCCGCTCCTTCCGCACGTACAGCAGCCCTGCCTCTTTGGGACCCATGAGCCACTTGTGCGCGCTCCCGCCGAACGAATCGCACCCGATGTCCTTCAGGTCGAGCTTCAGGTAACCCCAGACCTGCGCGCCATCCAGGTGGGCATGGATCCCTCTCTGCCGCGCCAGCCCGCACAATTCCTTGGCCGGAAGCCGGAACCCCGTGGTGTTTGAGACGTAGGTAATCGAAAGCACCTTGGTCCGCGGCGTCAGCGCGGCCTCGAACAGCTTCACGATTTCGCCCGCGCTCTTGGCCGCCGCCGGAACCGTCACCCGCTTCACTTGGAAGCCGTGGCGCGCCGCCCGCACGTCCCACGCCACGTTGTTGCACGGATGGTTTTGCTCCCAGATCACCACCTCGTCGCCCGGCGCGAGCGCAATTCCGTTGTTGATCACGTTATTGGCTTCGCTGGTGTTCCGCACCAGTGCGACCTCGTCGGGCGAAACACCCACCTGCTCGGCGGCCTTCTTCCGCGATTCCTCCAGCAGGACCGCGAACTTCGTCCGGTTGGCGTTCGAAACGTCGGAGTCTTCATCGCGCGTCAACTCCGCCACGCGCTCGGAGACCACCCGGGGCGAGGGACAGAGATTCGCGGCATTCATCGGAATCTTCCCCGGCCGCAGTGGAAACTGGCCCGCCACCAGGCTCCAGTAACTCTCGCGGCTCAAAGCCACGTCCAGGAGTTGTCTCAGTTGCCGCGGCGTGGCCGCCGCCGCCGATGAGTAGGCGAGGCCGGTTACCGCGCCGGTAAGTCCGCCCAGTCCAGTAAGTCCCCCTAGGAACGCCCGTCTCGAATTCGTCATGATCGTATTCCTCACTTTCCGCTGCGCGGCGGCGGTGGCACAGTCCACAAGAATAGGCGGTGGCTCAGGTAGGTTTGTTCGTCCGGGTCGCCCACCGTCACTTCCTTTTCCGCCTTCCAATCGCCCATGTCGAACGTGTTGGAAACGATCCGCGTGCCCGGCTTCAAATCCTGCATCAGCTTCGGCCGCAGCTTCAGGTTGACGTTGGGCAGCAGAAACAGGGTCACGACGGTGGCCTCGTGAAAGTCGGCTTCGAACAGGTCGTTTTCCTCGAAGCGGACCAGGTTCTCCACGCCGGCCTTCTTGGCGTTCTCCTTGGCCTCGCCGATGCGCACGGGGTTGATATCGATTCCCACGGCGTGAGCCCCGTACGTCTTGGCGGCCGCAATGACAATCCGGCCATCGCCGCAGCCCAGGTCATAAACCACGTCGGTCTTCTTGACGTCGGCCAGTTTCAGCATGGCCTGCACTGCCTCTTCGGTAGTCGGTACGAAGGGCACGTCCGGCGCCCGCCGCGGCTGCGGAGTCTGGGCCGCAACTGTGACGGATAGCACCGCCGCGGCCACCAGGGAGTAAACGCGCGATTTCTGGAGCATCGATCACCTCTGGTCTTCGAGATTATCGCAACTTGAGACCGCGCGCATCCGTGGGCAGAAAAAACTCCAGGGGCAGGCTGTCACTTTGCGAATTATCTGGCGCAGAACTTTGAACGCTATTTGGAGCGTACAGGATTTCCGAAAAGGTCCCTCCTGGCCGTCTAGGGCCTAGGGCGTGACCACGAGGAGCAGGGACGTGGTGGCGGGCGCCATCGAGACCTCACCCAGGTACTTGATGGCTACCAGGGATTCGGACATGGGCGCATTGGCGTCCGCGGTTAAGACCGCGGTGGTAGACTTGCCGCCCGCCATGATGTTGGCAAAGGGCTGGGGCACTCCCTGGGGCAGGCCCGAAAAGAAGATCGACGCCGGGTTGTTCGGCGCATTCGCCACGGTTATCCGGACCCGGGCCTGCCCACCCGGCTTGAGCTCGACACGAGCCGGATCGACTTGGATCGCATCCCCCTGAACCGGTCCGGGCCGCTTGATTGCCGGTCCTCCAAACAACCGGTCGAAGTCGTACTCCACGGAAATCCCCGTGAATACCGACGCTCCGGGCGCGGCCCCGCCTGGTCCCACGGATCCCCCTCCCGCCCCCTGCACGAAGACCTTCACTGTCGGACTGTTCTCATCCGGCTTGATCTCGACTTGTACCGTGCCGCCGGCATTGATGCCGATTCTGGGAACATTCGGATTCGACGGCGTTCCGGAGTCGAGGGGCACTTGGACGTAGGGCTGTACAAACAAATCGCCAGTGATTTTGACCTCGTCAGAGATCTTCACGTCCAGAACCTCGGCTCGGGTGATTTGATAAAAGGCCTGAAGGTTCTGGCCGGTTCGCGATCCCACCGGGATATTCAGTTGCGCTCCGCCGGTATGCTCCCAATGACCGGGGAGGAACTCGTTCGGCAAAGTACTGGTTTTCCAGGTAGCCTGCATCACCAGCACCGCGCTGACCGTACCGCTCTGATCCACTTGAATTCCGGCCTGCTTGGCAATGTTATCGATCGTGGTCTGGCGGGTGGCAGGCACCGCGGGGCCCTGTTTCGAAGCCTGCGGCGTGGTACCGCTGCCAGTTCCCGGACCAGTTCCGCCGCCCGATCCCTTGCCGTTTCCGCGGCGGAAGACCACGATGGTCACGCGGTACAGCGGGATGAGCAGATCCCACGTTTCCGGTCCGACAATCCCATCATCGGGAATGCCGCAGCGGCATTGGAAACGGGCGACGGCTTTCTCTGTTTGCGGGCCGAACAGGCCGTCTTCGGCGAGGTGCGGATCCTGGGCCGGCAGGGAAATGGGGCGCCGCTGTTTGTGTGGATTCTGGTGGACCCTGGCATACCGTTTCCGCGCGCCTTCGCCCCAGTAGTAACCCCACAGATCCGGATATTCGCGCTCGGACAGTTCCTTATAGCCAGGGTCCCGGGGGGCGTATTCCATAGGGAGGGAAAGTTGAAGATTGAGGAGATGTTGGACCACCTGGACATCCCCCCCCACGTCACCCAATCCAAGGATACGCCGCCACGATCCCATTACATTAGAATATTACGTTGACAGGACCGGGGACGGATGATCTTCACCGGAATCGCGGATCACCCGAGCCAGGCAACCGTGAGACTCGAATCGTGATTCCGATCACGATCGAGCCCGGCGGAATGCAACGGGATCAACTGCCTTTGGAAGCACTCCGCGGGCCCCTCGCACCCGCCTGCTAGGATCTGTACACAACGCGGCACTTGTCAGCCGGTAGCTTGATCAACTGCTCTCCGGAGCCCAATACCGCTGTTTCGGCTGCCTGCTGAACATCTTTGATGATCTGCTCGGAGACAATGATCCCCGCATACGCGCTCGATCCGCTTCCGAGGCTCGTCGTATATGGTCCGCCGAGAATGAACGGCCGTAGGTAACGGAGGGCAAAGATCGTGGACCAGGTATATGTCTTTTGCCCTCCCTGCATGTAGAAGATCCATTCTTCAGAGAGGGGTGGCTGGATTCTCGGCTTGGTCTCATGCTCGAAGGCGGTGATGAACAAATCCCGCCCCCGGCTGGTGAACCATGCAGCCGTCCTTGTTACCGCCTGTTGCAACCGTGTAGCCCATTATCCTCCAGATGAGGTTGAACCAGGCGGAACCGATCAAGGGCGAGCTTTCGGCCTATTCCGTGAACCCCGGCCAGGTGGTCCGTACTTGGAGAGTACGCCAAATAGCGTGCAAAGACCTACGCCAGATAATTCGCAAAGTGACAGCAGGCGCTTCCGCCTGCCAACCCGCGTGCGGAAAACGGGGCCGCTGGTATATACTTCCAACTGCCGAAAAAACACGGAGGTCCCGATGGCAGCCGAAAAGTGGAATGAAGAAGGAAAGGTCTGGGAACCCGACCACGGATTGCTGGACGAGAAACAGATCGCCAAATGCGCTCGCGCGGATGAGGCCGATGCGTTCCGTTCTCCGGTCCCGACCCGCATGGTCTCGAACGGCGAATACATGCCCATTCCCCAGACCCGCCAGCAGAAGGTGGTGGAGGCGCGCATCCAGGCGCTGGCCGAGTCCGCCGGCAAGAAGCTCGGCATCGGCCGGCGGCGCTTCCTCGCCGGCACGGGCGGAATGGCCGCCTCTCTCATCGCCATGAACGAAGTCTTCGGGCGGTTCTTCAACGTCGATCCGATCGAGATGTTCGAGCCGGTCGCGTACGCCCAGTCGGCAGCGCCGCGCAATCTGTTCGTCTTTGACGATCAGCTCCACATGGTGCGCGGCAGCCAGCGGGCCGGTGGCGCGGGACTGCGTGCGCTTTCCCAGGGCACTTCCTCCGCGCCCAACTTTAAGACCAATCCGTACAACCCCAAAGGTCTTCCCGATGAGCGCGGCGACGTTTGGGGCGTGTGGAACCCCGCGCTGGTGGGATTGCCAATCACCGCGGCCAATGCCCAGATCGTGCAGTTCATCAAGGACGTCTTCCTCGACAGCCAGGTGAATATCGGGCTATTGAGCAATGTCACGGCATCCTCGGTGACCATCGGGGCCGAAGCGCGCCGCGCCCCGCGCAACGTCGAAGAGGCGCTGCGCGGCGAGATCCTGACGGCCGCCCAGACGGCTGCCGCGCGAAACTTCGTGAACTAGATCTCCGGCTCCACCAGGATGATGGCTCACGGCCTGCTCTATGTCGGCAAGGGCAATCTGCCGTACATCCAGGAGCAGACCGAGAAGAACCAGCCCGATTCGTGGAAGGGCTACAACATCTCCAACGCGGCCAAGGTGGACGACGACCCCAACAGCCTGATGCGGCAATGGCGGCACGACGATGAGGAAGTCGCCTATCCCACGTTCGCGCTGATCGAGAAGCTTTACCAAAAACTCAAGACGAAAAAACCGGGCTTCAACAACATCTGCGTCCACAAGGGGCTGGCTCCCGGACCTCCCGATCCGGTGCGAGGCCACCCCGGCGACATGCCCAAAGCCGCCAAAGACTGGCCGCACCTGAACTTCATCACTTATCACGCGTGCATTCAGCCCGCTTTTTTTCTGCACGACTCGTTGCAGGAGGTCAAATCCGGGAAGCTGCGCGAGGGAGTGCCCGACATCAGTTGGACCACCGAGTACGCCGTCCTGGTGGCGCCCTTCAAGAACACCTACGCGGAGATCGGGACCACCTGGGCCTCTTCAGTGGTCACGTTCCCGACGGTGGCCGCGCATATCATGGGCCAGCTCATGAAATTCATGGGACCGGACCGCATCGTCTTCGGTTCCGATTCCGTCTGGTACGGGTCGCCGCAGTGGCAGATCGACGCTCTGTGGCGCTTCCAGATTCCCGAAGCGATGCGCCGGAAATACGGGTACCCCGAGCTCACCGAAGAGGCCAAGCGGAAAATTCTCGGGCTGAATTCCGCGAAGCTCTACGGCATCCAGGGCCTCGGCTCGGGGAACCTCGAGAAGCGCTTCAAGCCGGTGCCCAAAGACTACGAGCAGCGCATGTCCAAGGAGCTGAAGACCCTCATGGAGCTGCCCGGATTCAGCGCCGACAACATGTCGAAGTTCCAGGAAAACTATCGGGCATCGGGAGGCGAACCGGGCCACACGCGCTACGGCTGGATTCGCACCAAGGATTAGCGCACCGCTCTCAGTTCGCGGCGCCGATCTGCTCGAACGGCACGTTCTGAATGCCGTACTGCTTCCAATCACGGTAATCGAAGTGCCACCATTCGGAGGGGAACACGGTGAACCCCTTTTTCTCCATCTCGCGCCGCAGCAAGTCCCGGCGGCTTCGCTCGACCGCTGTGCCGCCCGTGTAGCTCGGATACGAGCGCTCGGACATCTCGTCGTACACGCCTGTCATCGAGACCTCGCGACCGGTCTTGAGGTCGTATAGCGAGATGTCGGCCGCGCATCCGCGATTGTGGCGCGAGCCCTCCGCCGGGTTGGCGACAAACTCGTGTTTGTCCGGCGGCGTGGCGTCCCAGAAGATCTTGGTGACATACCAGGGACGGTAGGCGTCGAAGACCAGCACGCCGTAACCCTGCTTGAGCAGCTCGCGATGCGCCCGCAGCAGCGCCTCGGCCGCGGGCCGCTGTAAGAAGGCTCGCGCCGACGAGTATACGGGGGTGCTCAGGAAGTCGTTGGACGTGGCATAACGGATGTCGAGCTTGATGCGTGGGTCAAGCGTGGTGAGGTCCACCAGGTCGGGCTTGCGGAAGCTGCCGTGCTCTTGGGGAGGCTTGGCCGCCAGTGCTTCAGCGCGCAACTCCTCCACGGGCCGCACCGGCGGGATGCGAAAGATCGCGGGCCCGGACTGTGCCGCGAGCGCCAGGGCGAGCGGCAATACGAATGTGAATCGCTTAGTCATCCCGGCTTCTGGCCAGTATACAGTCTTCCGAGACATGACAGCGGCGATATAGTAGCGGTAGATGCTGCGCGATCCCACTTTGATTCCGCTCTCCCACCAGCACCACAACGCTCTGGCCATGTGCGTCCTGCTGCGGCGTTCACTGGCTTCGGATTCGTCACCGCAGAACCTCGCCAGGCTGGCGCGGCGTGTGATCGACCGCTACGAGCTGGAATTGATCAACCACTTCGAGATCGAGGAACAGGTGCTCTTTCCGGCGTGCGCGCCAATGCCGATCGTCGATGAGCTGCTGGGAGAGCACCGCGCCATCCAAGCCCTCGTCGCCCAATTGCGAACCGCATGCTCCACCGATCTGCTGGAGCGGTTTTGCGCGTTGCTATCGGGACATATCCGGCGAGAGGAGAGCGAATTCTTCGAGCACATCCAGCGTGCGTTGCCGCGCGAAGTGCTGGACCAGTTGGGCTGCGAAATCGATCGCCGCGCCGTGCGGATTTGCCTGTGACCGGAAACTACACTTACTTCCGTACATCCAGGCGGTTTTAAATGTGAAGGGCCTCACACCTTCGCCCTCCTCGCCGCCCAACTTCTGGCTTAAGATCAATAAGGATATGAAAACTACCGTCGCCTCTCTTGCGATTTTGATTCTGGCTGTCGGCGCCGCGGGGTTCGCCCAGGAAAAAGGGAAGGGTGGGGAATCTCACACCACCTTCAAGCCCAGCAAACCCCCGAGCCACGGCCCCTCGCCTGTACGTAACGCCCCCGCGGCGCGGCCGGCGAACGCCGCTCCGGCGCAGCAACACTTTGCCGACAGGGAAGGCCACCCCGAGGCTCCCCACGTGGACGGCAACAAGTGGGTGGGGCACGATACCGGTAAGAACGATGCCAGGTTTCATCTGGATCGTCCGTGGGAGCATGGCCACTTTACGGCGGGTTTCGGACCGAGCCACAGATATCGGCTGGCGGGCGGCGTGCCGGGGCGCTTCTGGTTCGGCGGCTTCTATTTCTCGGTTGCCGATCCTGACGTGGGTTACTGCAGCGACTGGCTTTGGAACTCAGACGATATTGTGATCTATGACGACCCCGACCACGTGGGCTACTACCTGGCATACAACGTTCGCCTGGGGACTTACGTTCATGTGCTCTACTTAGGGACCTCCTAGCATCGGGAGCGGCGCCTCCTGGTCCCGAAACCACCCTCACTTCCGCACAGGACGGCTGAAGAATATGAGGCTGGGGGCATCCGAACGCGCGGCTACGATATCCGGGAAGCCATCGCCGTCAAGGTCTGCCGCGGCCAGACCGTAAATGGCTCCCTGGTTGTCACCGAACGGAACCCGGGTGTATTTGCGGCCCGAGCCACCGTTGAAGTAGATTGCTCCCGGCGCTTGCACGTACCCGACAACGATCTCCGGCTTCCCATCCCGATTCAGGTCCGCGGCCAGCATGGAGTATGGCAATGCGTCCCGCCCGGCGATCTGCACACCCGCCCCGAAGCCGCCCTTGCCGTCATTGAAATAAACGTACAAGCCCTCGCCTTCGTGGCACGCCGCGATATCCATATGGCCATCGCCATCGAAATCGCCAACGGCTAGAGCGCGCGTGGAAGATTTCTTAGGGCCGAAAGGCAGCTTGCGCGGGAAGTTTCCCTTGCCGTCGTTCAGGTACACCACACTCTGGCAGTCGTCGCGGCACGCCACGACCAAGTCTTGGGAGCCGTCGCCGTCCATGTCGCCCGCAAGAATAGTCGCCGAGGTTTCCGGACCGAGTGGCTTGCACTGGAAGTGCGCTTTGCCGTCGTTGAAGCACACATAACCCGGTCCGGGACGATTGGCCACCGCGATATCGGGAAACTTGTCGCCGTTGAGGTCCGCCAGCACCACATTGCGGGTCGGCCACTTGGGTTCGCCGAAGGTTCCGCCTAACCCTAGCTAATTTCCGGCGCAAAAATAGCTAACCCAAGCGTTTGTTATCAGTTAGCGGGAGCCGGCAAGGCGCTGAACGAACACAACCTTTCGAGTCACGATACGGCCGGCGGGGTCTGCTCGCAAGCGGCCAGTGCCGAATTAACACCCAGGGGAACGAAGATCTCTCACGCGAATCAATGCCAGTGCGGGTTCAAGAGCCTAAATCGGATTTTTGCGCCGGAAATTAGCTAGTGTAGTGTCCAACAAATAACTAGACAAACCGGCCCCCTTCGCGATATCCT
>Ga0209415_10016504_pt1 | contig 11860 bp, 9 predicted proteins | sample PeaSoiSIISIP2007_FD_187696 | JGI IMG/M metagenome (GOLD analysis project Ga0209415, IMG submission 187696) | Peat soil microbial communities from Weissenstadt, Germany - SII-SIP-2007 (SPAdes) (version 2) | ecosystem: Environmental > Terrestrial > Soil > Wetlands > Peat | place: Germany... | reverse complement strand
CCAAGATGCTCCACGTGACGAGCGCCGCCACGGTGCCGAAGCTCACGGTGGTCGTCCGCAAGGCGTACGGTGCCGGGTACTACGTGATGTGCGGCCGCGCCTACGAGCCGGACCTCATCGTGAGCTGGCCCACGGGGGAGATCAGCGTGATGGGCGCCGAGGGGATGGTGGGGATCGCCGCGAAGAAGCTGTTCGCCGACGGGGAGCCGCCGCCGGAGGTGAAAAAGAGCATCGTCCTTGCCATCCAGAAGAACATCGACGTCTACAAGGTCGCCGGCTGGGGCCTGGTCGACGACGTGATCGATCCGAGGGACACCCGCCGCGTCCTCGCCTGGGGCCTCGAGCTCGCCAGGCACAAGCACGTGGAGCGCCCGGCGCGGAAACGTGGAGTGATTCCGGTCTGAGTCACTTCTCCGGGTCGAGCTTCGGCCGTGCGGGGACCTTTGGCGCGCGGCCGTGGCGCAGGCGGACGGCCGTGGGGGACGTCGCCGCGACCTCGCCGTCGAACGTGTGCAGGCCGATGCTGGTGCCGGAAGCGTTGCGCGTGTCGAGGTGCGCGGTCACGAGGTAGAGACCCGCCTCGTCGACGCTGTGGGCGCTGCAGTACGTGCCGAGCACCACCCTCAGCGCGGAGCTTCCCCCCGGGCGTAGCGTCACGAACTGGTCGCGCAGCGGGGCACCAGGGAGCGCGGGCCACCCGCAGTGCTCGGACCGATCCCGCCCGACCAGCTCGAAGCGCAGCGTCTCGGGGCGGAACCGCACGACGACGGGTCTCGCGCCGTCGTTCCGGAGCGTCACGGGGATCTCGATCCTGCTCACGGACTCGGCGTCGATGGACTCCGCCGATCGCAGCGAGAGATGGGCCGGGTCTGACAGCACGTCGGGTGCCGAGAGCGGCGGGGGCGTCGGCTCGTCGGGGAGCGCGACGGGCGGCGCCTCGAGAGACGGGACCGAGGCGACCCTGGGCTCGACGCCCTCGATGGCCGAGACCTCGACGAACCGCGCCGGATGGCCCTTCCACCCCAGGTGCGCCGAGACGACGGCGCCCGGCGCGAGGGCACGCAGGTGCTTCGCCGTCCCCGCGCAGTACAGGCGCGGCTCGAAGGCTTCGGTGTAGGTGCGCTGAGGCGGCAAGACGAGTGGCCGCTCGAGATCATCCTCCGGCTTCATGTCGGCCGGGAGCTCGCAGCGAACCGGGTCCCGGGCGCCACGAGGGAAGATCTCGAGCACGAGCAGGCGAGCATCGGCGACGATCCGGACCGGGACGTCGCCGTCGTTCGAGACATGCATGCTCCAAGTCCCCCGCGTGGTCGGAGCGTCGACGCTCAGCGCGACCTTCGGCGCGGGGTCCGCCGGTGCCGTCTCCTTCGGCGCCACGCGCGGCGCGCGTGTCTTGCGCGTAGGGACGGTCTTGGCGACCACCGGATTGCCGGACGCCGTGGGCGGCTCGGCCGTCGCGGGAACGGTCCCCGAGACGAGCGCCGCCACGAGCGCCGCGGTACGTCTCGTCACGCCCGCCTCGCCCTCTCGAGCTGCGCGATCGGGACGTTGCCCACGATGTTGCGCAGTCGCTGAAGCTGCTGTTCGCTCACGTCGCCCTCGACCACCAGCCGCGCCCTGTCCTTCGCCCTCAGGATGCGCAGGCTCGCGTGCCTCACCTTCGGGCGCGAGACCACGTCGCGGAGGTCGTCGAGGACGCGCGACGAGAGCCCGCCCCGGGTCACCGTCAGCTTCCCCTCGTCGATCTCGGCCACGGCGATCGTGATCGCGGCGCGTGCGTTGAGCCACACGAGCAGCAGACCTGTCGCGACGCCGATGGCGCACGCAACGAGGACCGCCACCGCTCAGCCCCTCAGCGTCTCGAGGAGCTCGAGATCCGGGATGGCGACCGCGAAGCGTGTCTTCGCCACGGCGACGTCGATGTCCTCGAGCAGCTTGCAGAGCGCGATCCCGTCGAAGAGAGCCACCGGAGGCGCGCCGGGGGCGGCGGCCTCCTCGCGGGCTCCGGATAGGACCTGGCCGGTGGTAATGAGCCACCCCGCCGCCGCCGGACCGTAGTGGTGCATCGCCCCCCGCAGATCGGTGACACGCTCCCTGCCGATCTCGCGCCCGTCTTTCCGGACGACGATCGCGGTCGGGATGTTATCGCCGCCCGTCTTATGGAGGGCCGAGAAGTGAGCCTCGCCCCCTGGAGATCCCGCACGCCGCACCGGCTTGAGATTCGACATCCCCACCCGCTCGAGCGCCAGGAGCGCGAGCTCGATGAGCGCGTGCCCGGGGAGCTCTTGCAAGCGGCGCAGGAGCGCGCGCCTCGACGCCTCGCGGTAGCGCTCCACCGCAGCGATCACGTCCTGCTCCAGCCGCGGCAGCTCGCCCCCGAGCGCCCAGTCCGTCAGCGCGACGCGCCCGCCGCTGGCGAGCCGGAAGCGTGCGCGCTGCCCGTTCGACGAGCGGCGCAGGTTGTCGGCCCGCATTGCGGCGCCGGTCTGCGCCGTGGCCAGGACCGAGTCCCCCTGGAGACGCCCGCGACGCATCAGCGCGTCGGCGATGGGGCGCATCGGAACGGGACCCGCGTTGCGATCGAACGACCCCAGCACCAGGGCGATTGCGTCCGCGAGCTCACGCCCCGCGAGCTCCTCGCCGTCGCCCAGAGGGACGTCGATGCCCGTGGGCTGCCCGCCGGCCATGATCTGGTTGCGATCGCGTACGACCGGACGCGGCGCGGCGAGCGGGTCCCGCCCTTCGCCGTTCACTTCCTGGTCGAGGGACACGATAGGGGACGGCTGGATGGGACGCGCGGTCGGGTCGTCTAGGCGGGGCTGCGACGATCGCTCGCCGCCGGGCCCTCCGAAGCTCTGCGGGGCGTCTCCCTGGGGGCCCATCCCGCGCCCGCGGCGACGCCTGCGCCTGCGCCTACGGCCGCCCTCGCTCTGAGGCGTGGCGCCGGGCTGGGCGAGCGGGGCAAGGATCGGCTGGTCGTCGTCCTCTTCGTCGTCGAAGAGCTCGGCGCCGGCCGCCGCGAGGTCGGCCCGGAGCGCTTCTTCACCCGACACGGGTGTCTCCCGGTCGCCACCTCCGGCTTCGTCCCCCTCGTCGTCCTCGGCGCCCTCGGCGCTGGCGGCACGCGAGTCGGCGGCGCCGCGCAGCGCCGCTTCAATCTCGAGCGCGTTGACGTCGAGCCCGGCGTCGTCGCCGCCGTCGTCGGCCTCGGGCGGCGCGGACGGGGTCTCGCCCTTGCCCTTCTTGTCGCCCCATTCGCGCAGCGCAAAGACGCCGGGCCTCACCTTGACGATGGGGACCTCCTTGTCGTCCTTCTTGATGGCCGACGTGAGCCGGTGGCTCATCGTGACCTCGGGTGTCTTTCCCACGTGGGAGAGGAGATTCTTGGCGATCGCAAGCTCGGTGATCTCCTTGTAGTGGAGAGGCTTGCCTGCATGGCGGAGGACCTCCGCGGCGGCTTCGATGAACGTCATTCTGTCTCTCGTTGGTCCCCGTCACCGGGGATTCCTCAGTGTTCCTTTGCGCCGGCGATAGCGGCCCGCATGGCCGCCTCGAGCGCGTTTCTTTCGAGTTCCGCGCGCCGCCGCCGACTCTGCTCAACCCCGAGCGAGCCGCGCGTCTACGCGCTTTGGTAGACGAATACCGCGGGTTGTGGGTGACGTCAACCGTCCCTCCCGTCATCGGCCCCGCCCCGTTCAATCTCTCCGTGGGCGTTACGTTTCGGTGTAGGGATGGCCCACGGGATGCGCCCTGCCGCTCTAGCATTCGTCGCCTTCGCCGTCGTCGTCAGCGCGGTCGCCTCGTACTTTGCCTTCTCGCCCAACAGCGCGTCCTCGCTCGAGTTCTGGGTGCTCGCGGGAGGTCCAACGGTGCTCCTCGCGGCGGCCGCGCTCGCGTGGGCGAAGCGCGAGGACTACCTGACCGAATGGCTCGGGCCGAGGTGGGGGGACTTCTCCCGCGGCCTGCTCGGCGCCGTCGTGCTCTTCGGCGCGGCATGGGCCTTTGCCCGTGTGGTCACCCCCGTCGGCTCGGCGCGTGAGATCTGGCTCGTCTCGCTCTACGCGCAGATCGGCGATCCGCGCGTCCTGCAGGCCCACGCGCCCGCGATAGGAGCAGCGGTCGCCGTCATCGCGTCGTGCGAGGAGGTGCTCTGGCGCGGGACCATCACGCAGCTCGTCGCGTCGCAGGTCGGTTCGCGCTGGGCGTGGGTGTGGTCGGCGGGGCTGTATGCCCTGGCCTATATACCTACGATGTGGGCGCTGCGCGCCGGCGCGGGGATCGATCCGGTGCTCGTGGCCGCCGCCCTCGGGGGTGGGCTCCTTTGGGGAGGTATGGCGCGCCTGTTCGGCCGACTCGTGCCGGGCATAATCGCCCACGCGCTCTTCGACTGGGCGGTGCTGATGATGTTCCCGCTATGGGGAGCGCACGCTTGATGCGGGGGCGACAGAGACGCGGGCGGCAGACGAGAGAGATGGCTTGCAAGCGCTTCGCCCGTCCTGTCTAATGCCAGACTATGCGCCCCTTGTACTGGTTCTTTGCCGTCCTGGCCGTCGTCAGCAGTGTCCTCCTACCAGGATGCTTCGGGTCTAATAATAACGGGGCGCCCTCGCCCGACGCCGGATACCCGGACGTTCTCGCCCCCGGCCAGAAGATCGGGGACGGGGGGGCTCGCAGGTTCACGGTCGGCGGGACTGTGATCGGCTTGCGTGGCGCGGGCCTGGTGCTCAACGGCGATAACCTGGAGGCCGTGGCCGTCAATCCCGGGACAAACGGGGCTACCGTCTCATTCAACTTCCAGACGGCCGTGCCGTCGGGCTTCCCCTACACCGTGACGGTGCAGACGCAGCCATCGAACCCAACGCAGAAGTGCGTGGTCATGGCCGGGAGCGGTCACGTCGGCAACCAGAACGTCCACAGCATCGTCGTCAACTGCTCGACGGACACATTCGTCGTGAGCGGGACGGTCACGGGCCTCCAGGGCAACCTCATCCTGACCGACAATACGGTCGACCCGATCACCCTCGACATGAACGGGATGTTCGCGTTCCCGAAGGCGATCCCCAGCGGCGGGACGTACTCCGTGGCGGTCGCCGGGAACCCCCAGTTCCCGAGCCAGAGCTGCAGCGTGATGCAGGGCTCGGGGACGGTCACGACGGCGAACATCATTAACGTCGAAGTGACCTGCAATACGAACGAGTTCAACGTCGGCGGCATGGTGTCGTCGCTGACGGGTACGGGCCTCGTCCTCGAGGACAACGGCTCGGACGATCTTGCAATCAACGCCAATGCCACCACCTTCACGTTCGCCCAGCAGGTGAACAGCGGAGGGATGTTCACCGTCACGATCAAGGCTCAGCCCACCGGCCAGATCTGCACCCTCTCGGGGGCGACCGGGCAGATCGCGAGCTCGGACGTCAGCTCCGTGGTCGTCAACTGCTCGTCGAACACGTACACCGTGGGTGGCAACGTCACCGGCCTGATGGGCTCCGGCCTCACGCTCTCGAACGCGGGCAACACGATCAACGTCGGGGCCGACGGGGGGTTCGCGTTCCCGCCCCAGCCCGACGGCTCGATGTACGACGTGGCGATCGTCTCGCAGCCGTCGGGCCCGTCGCAGACGTGCGTCATCGGCGGGGCCACCGGCATGGTCAGCGGCGCCAACGTCGTCGGCGTGCAGGTCACGTGCTCGACGGCGAGCTTCACGGTCGGCGGATCGGTCAACGGGCTGCTTCAGGGCTCCGTCGTGCTCGAGGACAACGGCGGCGACCAGATCACCGTCAGCGGGAACACCGACTTCACGTTCCCGACCGCGCTCGCGAGCGGCTCCAGCTACAACGTGACGGCGACGCCCTCCTCGAGCCAGGAGCAGTGCACCGTCTCGATGGGCTCGGGGATCATCGGCACGGCGAACGTGATCGGGGTGCAGGTCAGCTGCAGCCCCCTTTACACAATCACGGTCTCGATCAATTTCGATCTGACCAATTCCGAGGGCATGCCCGATCTTGGCGGAGACACGCTCACGCTGGGGGACGGCACCGACACGATTCCTCTGAACGGGGTGGGGACGACCAACGTCACGTTCCCGACGGCGCTCCCGGCCGGGAACTACACGGTGACCTCGGCGCTCCCCGGGAGCTGCACCAGCATCAACTGCGGGTTCGTGAGCTGCGGAACCGGCGATGCCGGAGGCCCCGTCGTTACCTACAATCCCACCAAGGCCATCCGAGTCTTCGGTCTCACGCTTCCACCGACGACATGGCCCGTCACCCTCGGTCCGAACGCCACCGTCTGCCTCCAGTGCACGGGGGACGTGACCTGTTGCGACGACCAGTGCGCGGACGGGTGCGCGAACACCTGCAACGCGAGCCTCTGCCCGCAGAACTTCGGGCCGCCCACCTGCTTCTGCGGCGGCGAGTGCGGATAGCCCACGCTTCGAAGTCAGAGCTCGTGGGCATCTTCGCGGACGCGCCTCCGCTGTAGCCAGCGGACGCCGAGCGTGTCCGCGAGGCCGAGCGCCGTGCGCTCGAGGCCGTACTTGGACACCCCGTTCCGCCTCGGGCGATGACCGATCTCGACCTCGACGACCCGACCTCCGGCGACGCTGACAAGCGTCGGCAGGAATCTGTGCATTCCCTCGAACGGCACGATGTGCCGTACCGCGTCCGCGCGGCACACCTTCATCCCGGACGCGCTGTCGCGGATCGGGCTGCCCGTCAGGACGCGGCGGACGCCGTTGCCGAGACGCGACGACACACGCCGTAGCCAGGAGTCCTGCCGGCGGACGCGCAGTCCATTCACGCAATCCACGCCGTCGCCGTCGACCAGGACGTCCCACAGCCGCCCGATGTCCGAGGGGTCGTTCTGCAGATCCGCGTCGAAGAAGGCGACGACGTCCGCGCGAGCCGCACGGACGCCCGCGAGCCAGGCGGCGGACTTCCCCGCATGAGCGCCTAGCGCGACGACACGCAGGCTCGGATGCGCTCCCTTCAGCGCCACGAGGATCGCCTGCGATGCGTCGGTCGAGCCGTCGTCGACGCAGACGATCTCGTACGGCTTCGCGAGGCGGTCGAGCGCGGCGGTGGTCTCCTTCACGAGCGCCTCGACGCAGCCTTCCTCGTTGTACACGGGCACCACGACGGTGATGCGAGGGGTGGGAGCGCCGGACACGGTTCGACGAGGCCTCAGGGAACCGCCGGAGATCGGTAAGGCATGGTCGGCGATCGGTGCAGGACCAGCACGTCCAGGACCCACTGCATCAGAGCGTCACGCCCGTAGAGCAGCCGCGAGCCCAGATCGTGATCGAGGCGGGTCATGCGGTCGACGAACGACCCTGCGTCGTCGTACCGACCGAGGAGGAGCAGATAGTCCAGGAAGGTCCGTGCGGCCCAGAGGTCGACCGGGCCCTGGCCGTCGACGACGCGCCGAAGCTCGGCCATGGCCTCGCTGTCGCGCCGGAGGTCGATCAGCAATCGCGCGCGGTGAAGCGACGCCTCCGTGTCCGTCTCGTGGATGCCGGCAAGCTCGCCGAGCTGCTTCTCGGCGCGCAAGCTGGGGGTGTCGATCACGGCGAGCGGCACCGGGCTCACGCGTACCTCTTCCGGCAGAGGGCTGTACGCCAGCACGCCGAGCACGATCGCCGCGGCGAGGGGCGCCCAGGCGCGCCGGAGCACCTGCGATCGCCACCGTTCGACGATGAGGAGCATTCCGTGTCCCGAGAGGAGCAGCAACGGAACGACGGCGTGCAGGCGATAACGCGAGGTGACCTGCGCGGCCATGTTGACGACGAATACGGCGCCGACCACCGCGGCCAGGGGAGCGAGGACGCGCGCCTCGCGCTGCTCGACGAGCCTCATGGCCCCGAGGGCTCCGAGGATCATCAGCGCTCCGAAGCCGACCGGCGCGCGCAGGGCCCACGCCGCGCGGCGAAGCTCGTCGAACGCATAGACGTGCACCTTGTACTCCGTGTCGCTGAAGAACAGGCGCGCCTTGCCTCCCAACGTCCGCGCCGCCATCGCCGGGTGATCGGCGATCGATCGAAGGGCCATGCGGACGTGGTACGCGTTCGTCTCCGCCGGGGTGAGGGCTCGACCGATGTCTTGCTCCGCCACGATGCGGGCCTTGAAGACGTGGTCGCGACCGACGTTTCCGACGCCGGGGACGATCCCCGGGACAACCGAATCGGGACGGAATCCTTCCCTCATGTGAATCCCCGCCTGCGGCAGGAAGGTGTGCGCGAGCGGCTCGCCCAGGTGGTCACGCATGGCGAATCCGCCAAGACATGCCGCGATGATCGCCGCCGCGGGCACGAGGGCGGTCCGGCGCGCGTGCGGCGTCGACTCTCGGTCGGTGGCGAGCATGAGGATCAGCACCGCCGTCTCCAGCATGCCGTTGAGCTGGCTGAGGCACAGGGCGGCGAGCAGCAGGCCCAGGCACGCTCCGAGCGCGATCCGTCGCCTGTCGCCGGCCACGCGCGGGAGCAGACCGACGACGGCGAGCGCCGATGCCAGCATGAGGATCTCGAACGAGACCTTGAACGGCACGGTATCGAAGTAGATGAGGCTCGGGAGGCACGCGGCGATGAGGCCGACTCCGGCCGCGGCCCACCGTGAGCGCGTTCCGCCGAGCGTCAGGCGGTGGACGACCGCGACCGTCGCCACACCCACCGGCACGCTGGCGAGCCTGAGGGCGAGCGCCGACTCGCCGAGGAGCGTCTGTTCGATGGCCACCAGGAACACATGGAGCGGCGCCGACATCTCCATCAGCGCGAAGTGCGGCGCCATCGCGTGCCTCAGCTCGCGCGCGCCCTGCCAGTGCAGATCCACGTCGCCTCCCGGGCCGGGCGTCCGGAACCACGGCACCCAGCGCGTCTCCGCGATGAACCAGAGGCGAACCAGCAGCGCGATCACCGTCACTCCGAGCGTGTCCCCCCACAGGCCGCGCCCCGTGCGGCTATCCTGGTCTCGGCTGGACCCTTCAGCCGAAGAGGCCGACGCGCATGGCATTCAACAACCCTCTCGTCAGCGACCGGAACGTGGGCTTTCTCCTCTACGAGGTCTTCGACGTCGAAGCGCTCTGCCGGCTGCCGGCGTACGCCGAGCATACCCGAGAGACGTTCGACCTCGTGCTCTCGAACGCCCGCAAGTTTGCCCGCGACGTGATCTTCCCGACGTACAAGCCGATGGACGGCGAGCCCGCCCGCCTCGAGAACGGGGGCATCAAGGTGCACCCCACCATGAAGGCCCTCTACCCGAAGCTCGTCGAGCAGGGCACCGTCGCCGCCACGCGCCCGTACGAGGTCGGCGGCCAGCAGCTCCCGCACACCGTCGCCAGCCTTTCGGCGCTCTACGGGATGGCCGCGAACCTGAGCGCCGTGGGGTACCTTGGGCTGACCGCCGGCGCGGCCCATCTCATCGAGGCGTTCGGCGACGACGAGCTCCGCTCGACGATGATGACGCGGATGTACAGCGGCGAGTGGACGGGCACGATGGCGCTGACCGAGCCCCAGGCCGGCAGCAGCCTCACCGACGTCAAGACGCGCGCGACCCCCACGCCGCACGGGCATTACATCGTGCAGGGGAACAAGGTCTTCATCTCGGGCGGCGACCACGACCTCACCGCCAACATCGTGCACCTGGCCCTCGCGCGGATCGACGGCGCGCCTCCCGGGATACGCGGCGTGTCGCTCTTCGCGATCCCGAAGAAGCGCCTCGAGGGCGGGAAGCTCGTGCCGAACGACGTCCACTGCGCCGGGGCGTTCCACAAGATGGGCTGGCGCGGCATCCCGAGCATCGCCCTCAACTTCGGCGAGAACGGCGACTGCCACGGGTGGCTCGTCGGCCAGCCGCACCGCGGCATCGCGCACATGTTCCAGATGATGAACGAGGCGAGGCTGATGATCGGGATGAACGCCATCGCCACCGCGTCGGTCGCCTATCACGAGGCGCTGGAATACGCGCGCACGCGCCCCCAAGGCCGTCCGCTGGGCTCGAAGGATCCTGCCCTGCCGCAGGTCCCGATCGTGGAACACGCCGACGTGCGGCGGATGCTCCTCCGCCAGAAGGCCATCGTCGAGGGCGCCCTCTCGCTCGGCGTGCAGACGGCCCGGTACGCCGATGTCGCGGCCCACGGCGAGACGCCCGAGCAGCGCCGGCGGGCGCTGCTCTTGCTCGACATGATGACGCCGGTCGTCAAGTCGTTTCCGGCGGAGAAGGGGTTCGAGGCGAACGTCCTCGCCGTGCAGGTCCACGGCGGCTACGGCTACACGAGCGAGTACCTCCCGGAGGCGTGGCTGCGCGACCAGAAGCTCAACAGCATCCACGAGGGGACGACGTGCATGCACAGCATGGATCTGCTCGGGCGGAAGGTGCTGGCCGATCAGGGCGCCGCGCTGCGGATGCTCGGCGAGGAGATCGCGTCGGCCGTCGCGAGGGCGTCCGCGGCGGGAGTGAGCGCCGATCTCACCGCGGCCGTCGATCGAGCCGCCGGCGTCGTCGGCGACCTGACGATGCACCTCGCCGGCCTCGGGATGGGCGGCAAGGTCGACGAGATGATGCGCCACAGCGTCGACTACCTGGACCTCTTCTCGACGGTCGCGGTCGCGTGGCAGTGGCTCCTGCAGGCCGCCGTCGCGCGCGAGGGCCTCGCCGCGTCGCGGGGCCCGGCGGCCTTCTACGAGGGCAAGCTGTGCGCGGCGGAGTACTGGATCCGGACGGAGCTGCCGCGAATCGACCACCTCGCGAGCCTTTGCCGGGGGGGTGAGGACTCGTACGCGCGCATGGCGCCCGAGTGGTTCTGATCAGCTGGATGTCGCCCCGCTTCACGTGGCGGGCGCAGCCCATGTACGGGCTCTGCCTACAGAACCTTGGCGGGGCATTGGCAAACGCTTGGCAGCCGCGGCACCGCCGCTGGCGCGCGCGATCGGTATTCGACTTTATCGATGGCTACGGTAGAAACTAGCCATCGGCGGATCGCCGGCGGCACGGCTTGGGCCGGGAGGAACGTATGCGCGCTTTTTTCCGATTGGTCGCCGGGTGTTCGCTTGGTGTTTCCACGTTCATCGCTTGCGGGAGCAGCAACCAAGGCTTCCAGGGTGATCCGGGGGGCACGGGCCCCGGCGACAACGAAGGAGGATCGTCCAGCGGTGGCGACATCTCGTTCGATGCTCCCGACTTCGCCGATCTGAACCTGATCGTGGGCGACGGCAACACCGCTGCGGCCGACGAGCTCTGTAAGGGCGGTCAATACAACGGGACGTTCACGGGAAACTACTCTTCGCACTTGATCGCCGGGATCCCGCTCAGCGTCAGCGGCAACGTCGACCTGACGCTCAAGCAGGAGGGTAGCGCCAACATGACGTGCATGCTCGTGGGCGAGGCCACGAAGTGCAGCGATCTCTTCTCGTTGCAGGACGGGACGATCACGGGCGTTGCCAACGGGGACGATGCCGGCCAGGGCGGCTACCCGTACTTCTGCACGATGACCGGCACGCTCGATTGTCCGAAAGGGATCCTCGTCAACGGATGGATCGAGTGCACGTATTGCGTCGGAATGCTGGCCGACGGTGGGATGGCGTGCCAGCCTCTCATCAATGGCATTGGCGGGGGTATTGGCGGGACGTTCTCGGGTCCCCTCACGGCCAACTACGACACGAAAACCCTCTCCTTCACGATGGGCACGTGGAACGGCGCCGAGGCCATCGGCCTGAACGACGGCGGCACTCTCGTGGACGGCTCGAAACCGCAGGACTACATCTTGGCCGACGGCGGGTACGGCATCACCGCGTACGGTGGAAGCGGCATGTGGAACGCGACGTGGCAGTAGAACGCATCCCCGCGGGTGCCTAGACAAATGGGGATCGATC
>Ga0209415_10016503_pt1 | contig 11860 bp, 6 predicted proteins | sample PeaSoiSIISIP2007_FD_187696 | JGI IMG/M metagenome (GOLD analysis project Ga0209415, IMG submission 187696) | Peat soil microbial communities from Weissenstadt, Germany - SII-SIP-2007 (SPAdes) (version 2) | ecosystem: Environmental > Terrestrial > Soil > Wetlands > Peat | place: Germany... | reverse complement strand
GCCGTGATCAACACCGCCACCATCACCACCGGCACCTGCACCGGATCGGGCTGCTCGAGCACGGTCACCAACCCGGTCCCCGCCATCGCCATCACCAAGCTGCCGGCCACCCAGGTGGTCGTGAGCGGGGGCACGGCCACATGGACGATCGTGGTCACCAACACCGGCACCGTCCCCCTCACCAGCGTCTCGGTGGCCGACCCCATCGCCCCCGACTGCGTGCAGCTCTTCACCGGCACCCTGGCCGTCGGGGCCAGTGAGGCCGCCTACACGTGCTCGCTCACCGGTGTGACGGCCGGCTTCACCAACACGGCCACCGCCACCGGCAGCCCACCGGCGGGTCCGACCGTCACCGCTTCGGCCCAGGCCAAGGTCACCATTGCCGTGGCGCCGTCGACCACGCTCAAGGAGAAGGCCAGCGCCAAGATCGTGCTGAACGGGTCCTCGGTGACGTTCACATACACGGAGAAGAACACGGGGACCGTCCCCATCACGGGCGTGACCGTGACGGGGTCGAGCTGTGGGCCGGCGACGTTCGTGAAGAGCTCCGACGGCAACACGACGACCCTGGAACCCGGCGCCACGTGGACCTACACATGCACCGAAACGGTGTCGAACACCGGGGCCACGATCATCACGGTTACCGATAACGCCACGGCCACAGGCACGGACTCCGTCACCGGAGGTCCGGCGCCGTCGGAGACGGCGTCGGCGAGTGTGAAGGTGAAGCCCGGTCTGGGGCCGTGCGGCATCCTGGTGACGGTCAGCCCCAACCCGCAGGTGGAGACCGGGCAATCGGAGGTCCACGCCGTCGTCCAGGTCGAGGCGTGTGCGTCGTACGCCGGTGACGTCGTCAACATCGACTCGAGTCAGCTGGCCGCCTCCTGCAGCGGAGGGATCGCCTTCGGATCGCTCCAGCCAGGCGCTCGGATCTCGACCGACTCGATTCAGGTGGTCTTGGACGACGACGGAAACGTCACGGTGAGTCTCTCCGGAGTGGACTGCGCGCCCGGTCCGAGCACCGTCGAGGCGGACCTGACGGTGGCCCCCTTCTCGACGTCTCTCACCACCCTGACCGCGCTCGCCCCACAGACCACCACCATCGGCGTCACCGGTTACCCCGCCAACGAAGTGGAGACCGGTGACACGACGGCCAGTGGCGACTCCGACGTCTATGCCGTGTTCTATGTCGAGGTGGACCCCGTGTACGCCGAACAGACGGTGCAGATCGATTCGTCGCAGCTTCTCCGCCGTTGTATCGGGGGGATCACCTGGTCGTCGAACAATGGGACGTCCACCGGAGCCACGGCGACCGCCACCATCGACAACGACGGCAATGCCGTGTTCAGCTTCGCGGGAGCATCGTGCGCGTCCGGGACATCGGCCGTCATCGCCGATGTCCTTGCCGGCTCCCATCTGACGTACACCGCGAACTACACGATCGAGCCACCGAAGGTCACTCCTTCGTAGCTCGAAATCGGCACCGGATGGGCGGTGAGAGCTCAATTGTGAAGGCGTTACGCCCGTCGGCAATGAAGTTTCACGCGCCGAAGACGGTGTCGCCATCGTCGAGTGCGCACACTGTCGCCGACGTGGACACCTTGGCCACCTCCCCGGGGAACCGGGCCAGGTCGACGCCCAGGGTGAAGCGCATGGGCCGCTCGAGCGGGGTGAAGAAGTCGTCGAAGTGGGTGGGGACGATGACTCGGGGGTCGAGACGGGGGATGACGCGCTCAAGGTAGCGGGGGCTGCACTGGCGGCCGGCGATGCCACACAGGAAGACGTCGACGCCCCGGGGGAGAGAAGCGTCGTCGATCATGTCAGCCGATCCCTGGTGATAGAGGTTCATGCCTCCGACGGTGATGTGAATGCCCCAGACCTGTCCGCAGCGGAAGGCGTGGGGGACCAAGCGTTCGAGGTGGTCACAGGTGATTTCGCCGCCGGCCGGTACCCGGCGTCCCAGGAGCAACTTGCTGTGGGCGCTCGGTACGAAGCTCACGGAGAACGGACCGATCTCCTGTCGCTCGTACGGTTGGATGACGACGGCCTGGGGGTTCATCTCGTGAAGTCCCATCACGTGGGCCATCGACGTTCCGCCGTACACCGGACAGCCGTCGCGCCGGGCAATTGAAGGTACGTCGAGGGCATGATCGAAGTGGGTGTGCCCGACCAGCACGGCGTCGGCCGGCAGCACCCATCTGGACGTCGCCTCCTGCGAGGAGGGCACGACCCGCCTCCCGAGCAGGGCCCCGAGGCCGATGCGGGTGACGTACGGATCGATCAGCAGCCTGGTCCCTTCGTAGGTCAACTCGAAGCCGGCGGTTCCCAACCATCGCAGGGACAAGCCGGGAGGAAGGACGTCGAGACCACGTGAGCCGAGTCGTGGCAACGCACGAAGGGCGGAGCGATCGGCACGTTCGTGCTTCGCCCGATGGGCCGCCGCTCCGACGGTTGATGCCAGCAGTCCCACTTCGGATGTCTAACACCCGCCTGCTGAGACCCGCCCAGGCACGATTTTCCTGGGCCGGTTCGGAGCTGCCCGGACTTTGCTCACCCAGGGTGCCGGCGCGGACACGGCCGCGATGCCGGTACAATGAATGGCGCACAGCGCGACCCGCATGCGACCCCCGGACCCGGGCGGACCGCACCGCCGTCGTGATGCCTCGGAGGAGACAGCGATGGCGATGGTGGCGATGAAACGCGGCGATGGCGACGACGCCGACCTGGTCAAGCTCTATTTGAGGGACATCGGGCGATATCCCCTGCTCACCAAGGCCGACGAGGCCCGGTTGGCCCAAGCCATCGAGGCCGGCTGCGAGGCGGCGGCCGCGTTGGTCGATCCCGGGACGAAGCTGACCCCGGGTAAGAAGCGGGAGCTGGGCCGGATCGAGCGGGCGGCCGAGGCCGCCCGGGAATCCTTTGTGGCGTCCAACCTACGGCTCGTGGTGTCCATCGCCAAGAAGTACCAGGCGTCGGGCCTGCCCCTGCTCGACCTGGTCCAGGAGGGGAACCTGGGTCTGATCCATGCCGTGGAGAAGTTCGACTGGCGCAAGGGCTTCAAGTTCTCCACGTATGCCACCTGGTGGATCCGCCAGGCGATCACCCGCGGCATCGCCAATACCGGTCGCACCATCCGGTTGCCCGTCCACGCCGGAGACACACTGAGCGCCGTGCAGAAGGCGCAGAGCCACCTCGAGTCGAAGTTCGGTCGCCGGGCCACCATGGACGAGTTGGCGGCCGAGACCCGGCTCTCCTACGAGGCGCTGACCGACGTTCTGCGCTGGAGGGCCGAACCGCTGTCGTTGTCCGAGCCCCTGCGGGAGGACGGCGATGCCGACCTGGGAGACGTGGTGGCCGACGCCGCCGCCGTCTCGCCGTTCGATCAGGCGGCCGAAGCATTGCTCGTCGATGAGATCACCCGGCTGCTGGCCCCGCTCGACGAGCGCGAGGCGACCATTCTCCGCCTGCGTTTCGGTCTCGACCGGGGCGAGCCCCGCACGCTCGAAGAGGTGGGCGAGTATTTCAACTTGACCCGCGAACGGATCCGTCAGATCGAGGCCAGAGCCATGTCGAAGCTCCGTCACCCGTCGGCGGACAACGGCGCCCGCGACCTGCTGATGGCCTGACCGCTTCGATCAGCGGTCGACGTATCTGTCGGCCAGGGACCGCAGGATCTCCTCGCAGTCGCGGGCGCAGTCCCCGATGATGTCGGCCACGGGCCGGCTCTCCACGATGCGCCCCGCCACCTGTCCTCCCAGGGCGATGCCGGCGTCGAGGTTCCCACCGAAGTAGACGTCGGGCACGCTGCCGAAGGAGGCCATGGCGTTGTTCGTGTGGTCGGCCTCGAGGCGCTCGCTGTAGGGGGTGCGCAGGGCCCGCAACCCCGGCGAGGTGTGGCCGTTCAGGAAGACGGTATCGGTTTCGGTGGCATCGATGATGGCCTGCTTCCAGCCGGCGTGGACCGGTGATTCGGCCGAGGACACCATGGCCGTGCCCAACTGCACGCCCTCGGCGCCGAGAGCGAACGCCGCCGCCATCGTGGCACCGTCGAGAAAGCCACCGGCGGCGATGACGGGGAGGTCGAAGGTCTGGGTGACCGAGGGCAGGAGGACCATGGTCGACACCGGTCGGGGATTCTTGAATCCACCGCCCTCGCCCCCTTCGACGATGAGGCCGTCGACGCCGGCGGTCACGGCCTTCTCCGCCGCCCGGAGGGTGGGGACGACGTGGAAGACGGTGAGGCCGCCGTCCTTCAGCTGCGCCGTGTACTTGGTGGGGCTGCCGGCCGAGGTGGTGACGAAACGCACTCCCTGGGAGATGACGAACTCGACGATGACCGTGGGGTCGGCCACGAAGGCCTGGGCGATATTCACGCCGAAGGGCTTGTCGGTGAGGTCTTTCATCTTGGCGATCTCGTCCCGGATGGCATCGAGCTCGCCCGACGAGGTCTCGATGATCCCCATGGCCCCGGCGTTGGAGACGGCCGAGGCCAACCTCGAACGGGCGATCCACCCCATGGGGGCTTGCACGATGGGGATCTCAACCCCGAGAAGTGCCGTCACCCGATTGGTCAACATCACCGAATCTTGGCATGCCGGGGTCGGGATGCCGCCCTGTCAGCTCAACAGCTCCTGGATATCGGCCGCCGTCATGGCACCGGACGTGAAATCACCGGAGTCCATGACGTTGGCGAACAGAGCCGCCTTCTTGGCCTTGAGTGCCATGACCTTCTCCTCCAGGGTGTCCTTGGCCACCAGTCGGTAGACCATGACCTTCTTCGTCTGGCCGATGCGGTGGGTGCGGTCCACCGCCTGAGCCTCGGTGGCCGGGTTCCACCAAGGGTCGAGGATGATGCAGTAGTCGGCCTCGGTCAGATTGAGGCCGAAGCCACCGGCTTTGAGGCTGAGGAGGAACACGGGGGCGGTGCCGGTCCGGAAGCCCGAAATGACGTCGTCGCGTTTTCGGGTTCTGCCGTCCAGGTAGCAGTACCCGATCCCGGCGTGCTCGACGCGACGGCGGGCCAGGGTGAGGAAGCGGGTGAACTGGCTGAACACCAGCACCCGGTGACCGTCGGCGGCGATGTCCTCGAGCATCTCCATGAGGGCGTCGAGCTTGGTGGAGGGCACGGTGGCGTGCTTGGCGTCGACCAGCGACATGTCGAGACTCGCCTGACGCAAGAGGGTGAGCGAGCGGAAGATCTCGAAACGGTTCTTCTGCATGTCGCCGAGGAGCCCGAGGACTTTCTGGCGCTCCCGGTGGAGGTAGGTCTGATAGAGCTTCTTGTGTCTGGGATTGAGATCGAGCTCGAGGATCTGCTCCTGCTTCTCGGGAAGCTCCTGGACGACCTGCTCCTTGGTCCGGCGCAGGATGATCGGGCGGACTCGACGGCGCAGTTGAACCAGGCGTTCGGAGTCGGCCTTCTTCTCGATCGGGGTCCGGTAGTGGTCGGTGAAGCGGTCGGGACTGGGGAAGAGACCGGGCGCCGTAATGGACAACAACGACCAGAGCTCCATCAGATTGTTCTCGATCGGCGTCCCGGTTATGGCCACCTTGAACGGCGCCGGCAACATTTTGGCCTTCCGGTACGCCTGCGAGGCCCGGTTCTTGGCGAACTGCGCCTCGTCGAGGAAGAGCCCGGCCCAATCGATCGCCGCGTAGTTGTCGTACTCGAGGCGGAACAGGGCATAGGACGTGATCACGAGATCGACGTCGGCGGCGATCTTCTCGAGGGCGACGCCGCGGCGCGTCTCGGTCTCGGTGACGGTGACGGCCCGGAGTCCGGGGGCGAAGCGACGACCTTCCGCCGCCCAGTTGCCGACCACGCTCGTGGGGGCCACCACCAAATAGGGCGACCCGGTGAGGCCCCGTTCCTTGGTGTGGCACATGAGGGCCAGGGCTTGGATGGTCTTGCCGAGCCCCATGTCGTCGGCCAGGACTCCCCCGAGCCCGTGTTCGTAGAGGTAGGCCAACCAGTTGAACCCCGTCAGCTGATAGGGCCGGAGGGTGGCATCGAGGCTGACGGGCACGGCGTGCTCGGTCCTGGTGCTCGCCTCGGTGAGGGCTCGGACCGAGGCCTCCCATTCACGGGCCTGGGCCGTGACGACCCCGAGGCGCTGGAGGTCCTCCCACAGGCTGGCCTGGAAGCGGCTGAGGCGGATGGTGTCACTCCGGTCGTCGGCGAGCGCCCGGGCCTCGACGATGAGCTCGGCCAATTGGCGGAGTTCGGGGCGGTCGAGGGAGAAGTAGGTGCCGGAGGGGAGGATGAGATGCGATCGTTCGTGGGCCAGGGCCACGAAGAGGTCGGAGAAGGGCACATCCTCGCCCTCGACGGTGATGGTCACCGACAGGTCGAACCAGTCCCGATCGTCCGACGGGGCACCCCCCAGGCGCACCACGGGCGCATCGACGACCTCCCGGTAGGCGGGGACGGTGCCGACGTGCTCGATCTCCACGCCGTCGATGCCGGACAGGGTGGGGAGAAGCTCGGCGACGAACAGCACCGCCGTCATTGATTCGAGAGCGGCCTCCGGGGCCAGGCGCGAACCGTTCGCAGTGGTCTCGAGCAGCTCGGGCACGGAACCGACCGCGGCCGTCACGGCCCCGAGGATGGCGTTTTCGGCCTCATGATCGCCGCCGCCCGTCGACGTGTCCCAGAGCCCTTCTCTTTCTTGGGATCCTCCCGCCCCCCGGGTCCATGTCAGCCGCAGGCGATGACCCTGGTCGTAGGTGACGGTGAGAAGAATGCGGGCCGGAGGCGGTGGGGGAAGATCGACGGACTCGTCGCTCGAACGCACGTCGATCCGGCGCCGCAACCGGGGGTAGAAGTCGCGCCGGAACCGCTCCTCGTCCGCCGGAGGTACCCGCAGGGGCGTCGACGCCAGGAAATGACGGAGGCCCTCGTCGACGGGCGCCGCGAACGGAGCCAGGACGAGATGAGGGCCGTCGCCGGGGGGATGAGCAGGACCGTCCCACCAGGCGATGCCGTGGGCGGGCGTGCCGATCAGGAGCGACGTTCCGAGGGGTACGTCCCCGTCGTCTGTCGCAACCCGGGGTCGGAGCTCGAGTCCGCCGTCGACTCGGGTGGCATCGAGGGTGACGGAGGCGGAACCGACGCGGAGCTCGACGGGCCCGGCCTGACGCCCGCTGTGCAGGAGCGGCAATTGAAGGTCCCGGGCCTCGATGAGGAGATCCCAGAGGCGGCGGCTGTTGATCGTCTGGAGCCAGACGACATCGGGCGAGGACCCGTAGGAGGACCCGTACGAAGAGCGACGATTCGCCAGCCGGCTCAAGGCCAGGAGTTCGGTGAGTACAGCCAGGTGGGCCGCGCTTCGCTCATCCATCGATCGGCGGAAGGAGATGTACTCGAGGTTCGACCATGAGATGTCGGTCCTCACCCAGTTGCCGCTGTGACTGCGCAGAACGGGTCGCACCCGGATCCCGGACGCCGATGGGCTCGAAGCGGTCTTGGGCGGCGTCAGGACCAACTCGAACTGGAGTCCGATCTCGGCCGGCCGTGACCAGGCCGGACGCGGTTCGACCCGATCGGATCCGCGTCCGGACATGAGCGTCTGGAGGGGGGTCTCCCAGCTGGGTGCCTTCGTCGTGCGCGTGACAGCCCGTTTCCGCTCGACGGTCGACCGGGGCCCGCTGATTGCTGTCGGCTCGGAATCCGGTGGCGGAGCACTGTTCGCCAGAAGGAGGGCCACGGCGTGCTTGCAGTTGATCTCGACCGGGCAGGTGCAGACGGCGTCGATCCCGATGATGCGGTTCGACGTCGATCGCCGCACGATGACCGTCACGCCGTAGGGTGATCGGTCCCCGCCTTGGACCTCGCCGAACGCACACGCCCGGTCCTCCGTCCATCGCACCCGCCGGACCGCTCCCTGGAGGGCGTAGGCGTGTCCCCGGCTGAAGGTCGCTGACCCTACGAGCCTCCTCAGGCTCTCCACTTCGGCGGGCGTGAGCACGGCTTCGGCTCTCCTCGGATCTGGACCTCACCGATGACGGTAGCGCCCGCCTGTATGACCGCCGGGATAACAGGACGGGCATTCGAGTTGTCGCCGCCGGGCGCGCGGAGCGGCGTCGACCACGGCCGCCGGTGCCATCCACCCAGGATTCGAACATAGACATTACCAAAAAGGAATATTGAGGTATTATTCCTATATGGCAATAACGCAGGGGGATGAGTATCGGGTCCTGGTGGCCGCCGACCTCGGCGCCGCACTCCGACATTTCCGGACGGAGAGGAACGTAACCCAGGCCGAGGCGGCGGAGATGGAGAAGGTCGGCCAGCCCTATCTCTCCAAGCTCGAATCGGGGAGCTTCGGGTCCTCGCTGAACCACGCCCTCCGACTGCTACGGCTCCTCGGCTGCGAAGTCGTCGTGCGAAGGCGGACCGAGGGTGGCTGACCGACTGGTCGCCTGGCTCTGTGACACCCCCGTGGCTGGCATCTCGGCGGCGGCGAACCTCCGGGTGACCGTGGACTGGGAAGCGGCTGGCATTGCACGCTGGGGCCGCGGGAGCAGGGTCCTCTCACTCTCCTTGCCACTCGGTTCGCCCCTTCGGCGCAATGACGACACCGGGATGGACTTCTTCTCGAATCTTCTTCCCGAAGGTCCTGTCCTGTTCGCCATGGCCGCCTTGGCCGGAGTGTCCCCGGTCGATATCTATGGACTGCTCACCAGGTTCGGGTCGGACTGCGCCGGGGCCCTGGTGATCGTGCCCGAAGGAACAGTTCCCGCCCCTCGATCCGATTGGGAGTACGTGACGCTCACGCTGGACGACATCGCCCGGGACATCGACAAGCTGACGACGGTCCCGTTCGGCGCCGACGTTGACCAGGGCTGGTCGCCGTCACTCGCTGGGTACCAGGGAAAGGTCCTCCTCGGCCGGCTCGCTGACGGGACCTGGACGCGGCCGCTCCACGGTGCGCCTTCCACCTGGGTCCTGAAGCCCGACCGGGTCAACCGGATCGCCGACAACGAGGCGACATGCCTCCGGCTCGCCGCGGCGTGCGGCATCGCCGTCCCCGACATCGAGCTGTTGACTGTCGGCGGAGTCAAGGTTCTCGCCATCGCCCGCTACGACCGGGTCGTGACGGATGGGTCGGTATCCCGCATCCACCAGGAAGACGGCTGTCAGGCCGACGGCAAGCCCCCGATGCGCAAGTACGAGGACGAAGGCGGCCCTCACCTTGTCACCCTCGCCGAGTTGCTCCGCAACTTCGGGGCGCTGGAGTCACCCGAGGAACTCCTCGGCCGTGTCACCTTCAACGTGGCGATCGGGAACGCCGACGCCCACGCCAAGAATTTCTCGATCCTCCACCATCCCGTTGACCCCACGGTGGAGCTCGCGCCGGCGTACGACCTGATCTCGACGATCGCCCTCGAACCACGACCCAACGCCGCCGGCCAGATGGTCCCGGCCCGTACCCGGATGGGCCAGCGGGTCGACGGGGTCCTCGAGATCACGGAGGTCACCCGGGCGAATCTCGTCGCCGAGGGGACCTGTTGGGGACTAGGTGCCAAGACAGCCACAAGGATCGTCGACGAGATGCTGGACAGAGTTCACCAGGAGATGCACGGATTGGACGGCGATGCGACGGTGCTGGCCGTCATCCAGGGCCAGCTCGAACGCGTCGGCTAGCAGAACGACCCAATTGAAAAGCGGCTCACGCTTCCGGAGGGTGCACCGCGCTCGCCGCCGTCGTGTTGGCGGTGCTGCGTTCGATGGCCCGCTCGTCGGTGCCGAGGTACGACGCGATCACGAGTGGGTTGGACCGGATCTCGTCGGGGGTGCCCTCGGCGATCACCGCGCCCGCTTCCAGGCAGTAGATGCGGTCGCTGATGGCCAGGATCAACGGCAGGTCGTGCTCGACGATCACCAGGGTCGCATCCAGTTCGGCCTGCACGCGTGTGATCAGCGGCCCGAAGGCTTCCGCCTCGCGTTGGGCCACGCCCGCCGTGGGTTCGTCCAGGCAGATGACCGACGGGGCGGCGGCGAGGAGCGCGGCCAGTTCGACGATCCGTCGGGTGCCGGTGGAGAGCTCGGCCACGAAGCGGTCGGCGTAGCGACCGAGGCCCAGGAAGTCGATCAACTCGGCGGCATCCTTGGCCCGCCCCCGCTCGACCCGGGTGGCGCGGGGGAGGAAGAGCAGGGTTCCCCAGAACGACGTCGTTTGGCGCGCCTCGAGCGCCAACTCGACGACTTCGCGGACGGAGAGCTCGGGGAAGAGCGTGGCCGCCTGAAAGCTTCGTCCCAGTCCCAGGCTGGCTCTTTGATGGGCCTTGAAGTGGCTGACGTCCCGGCCGAGCAGCTCGACCCGGCCGCGGGCGGGGACGAAGCCGCCGATGGCGTTCATCACGGTGGACTTCCCCGCCCCGTTCGATCCGATCAGTCCGACGACCTCTCCGGGCGAGGCCCGGAGGCTGACGCAGTTCACGGCGACGAGGCCGGCGAAGGCCACGGTGAGGTCCACCGTCCGCAGCACCGAACCGTCGTCGTTGGTTCGCTGGTGGCCGACGGCGACGGTGCGGGTGAGAGACGTCGGTGGTTCGGTCGATGTCTTCGCCGGCACCGCCGGCAGGCGCTTCTCGAGGAAACGCAGGGCCTCGTCCCGGAACCAGTACCCGATCTGGGTGAAGCCACCGGGGATGTACAGGAGGATGATGAGCAACCCGATGCTCGAGGTGAGGAGGGGGACGAGGTTGTTGTCGGGCCAGAAGGCGGGTAGGCCGACGACCCACAGGGCGCCGATGACGGCGCCGGCCCGGCTGCCGAGCCCCCCGATGACGGCCATGGCCACGAGGGCGAGGGAGTCCTCGACGGTGAAGAAGCGCTCGGTGTACCCGATGGTCACGACCAGGCCGCCCAGGATGGCCCCGCCGAGGCCGGCGATGAATCCGCTGACGGCGTAGGCCGTGAGCTTGGCCCGCGCCGGCGAGACGGTGAGGGCGGCCGCCGCGTTCTCGTTCTCGCGCACACCGATGATGGTGCGCCCGATGCCGCTGCGTCGGAGGCGGCCGAGGAGCACCAGCACGACGGCCAGCACGATGAGGGTGCCGAAGTAGTAGCCGCGGTTGTTGACGCTCACGTCGAACGGCCCGATCCGGCCCCGGGGCAGCTGCACCGTCTCCTGACCGAGCGACAGGATGGGCAGCGGGAAGATGTACGCCTGGGCGGCGATGGCGAAGGCCAGGGTGGTGGCGGCGAGGAGCAGCCCCCGCACCCGCAGGGCGCCCACTCCCACCGCCACCGCCAGCACGCAGGCCACCGCCGCCCCGGCCAGGAGCCCGAAGCCGAACGGGATGGCGGGCAGTGTGCCCTTCAGCACGTGAAAACCACCCCACCCGATGTCGACGGACACCCCTCGCACGAAGGCCGCCGCGCTCAAGGCGCCGATACCGGCGAAGGCCATCTGGCCCAGCGACAACTGCCCGCTCCACCCCGTGAGGACGGTGACCGACGTCGCGCACAGGGCGAAGGCCAGGATCTCGGCGTAGGTGAACTGCTCCGACGACTCCCGCAGGAGAAAGGGCAGCGCCACGCCGACGAGCAGTGCCATCAGGGCGCCCAATTGGGAAAGCCGGCCCACCCACCAGATCTCCTTGAGGCGTTCGGGGACGGCGCGGATCCGGGGAGCGAACTGGAATCCGGCCGTGTCGGGCTCGGCTTTCCGGCTCACGCGCCCGACGAGCAGGACGACGACGACGAGGAGAACGAACTGGATCAGACCCGTCTGGCTGGGGAAGTTGAAGGTGAGGACCTGGTCCAGGATCCCGAGGGCGATCGACGCCGCGAAGGCGATGGGGAAGGACAGCATGCCGCCGACCATCGCCGCCACCAGGCCTCGCAGGAGGG
>Ga0209415_10016502_pt1 | contig 11861 bp, 9 predicted proteins | sample PeaSoiSIISIP2007_FD_187696 | JGI IMG/M metagenome (GOLD analysis project Ga0209415, IMG submission 187696) | Peat soil microbial communities from Weissenstadt, Germany - SII-SIP-2007 (SPAdes) (version 2) | ecosystem: Environmental > Terrestrial > Soil > Wetlands > Peat | place: Germany... | reverse complement strand
GAATTCGCGAACCTCAGAAGGAGAGTCAACTCTATGCGTCGATCACATCCCACCGTAGCAGCGGTGAAGTCGCACAAGCCCATGCCCAAAAAGGCCGTTAGGGCGCCTCAAACGCTCAACGAAGCCTACGACTACCCCAAGCCCTCTTCCTTTTCACGCGCGCTGCGGCTGGACATTAAAGGCGTGACCATCTTGCTGATCTCCGGCACGGCCAGCGTGGATGAGTACGGCAGGACGGTCCACGCGGGCGACTTTCGCGCCCAATGCTGGAGAACCTATCAGAACATTACCGGATTGCTCGAAGCCGAAGGGGCAACGTGGAAGGACATCGTGCGCACCACCTGCTATCTGCGCGATATCGAGCGCGATTACGAAGCTTTCAACGAAATTCGCACTCAGTTCTTCAAAGAGCAGGAACTGGACCCGCTGCCGGCCTCCACAGGCATCCAGGCCATCCTGTGCCGGCCGGATCTGCTCATCGAGATCGAGGCGATTGCGATCTTTGAGTCGGACCGCGACAGCGGTAGCAACGGGCAATAAGGGTGGCGCGGGGGCCTGCTGCGTCGTAGCGCCGACCTTCAGGTCAGCAGCCAAGGTGCTGACCTAAAGGTCAGCGCTACTTGCGGGCGCTACGGCGGCAGCTACGCTGCCGCACTCCACAGGGAGGGATGGCAATGAGAATTGCTGGACAAGTCAGTATTGACGACATCCCGAAGATTTGCCCGCTTGTAAGCCGGGCAGCCAACCCCCAATACGGAGAGAGAGGCACACGCGTCGTGGACGTCGCTGGCGTGCGGTTTGGCGGGAAGCGTCCAATCGTAATCGGCGGGCCCTGCGCGGTGGAGAGTCACGCCCAGACGGTGGGGTTAGCGCACGCGGTGAAACGCGCGGGCGCAGACATGCTGCGCGGGGGCGCTTACAAGCCTCGCACCTCGCCGCACGATTTTCAGGGCTCCGGCCTCGAGGGCCTCTGCATCCTGAGCATTGCTCGCGAGGAAACCGGCCTCCCCATTGTCACCGAAGTCATGGACCCGCGCATGGTGGGCCAAGTGGCCGAAGTGGCCGACATGCTGCAAGTGGGTTCGCGCAACATGCACAATTATGCTTTGCTGGCGGAGGTGGGGCGCGCGGGCAAACCTATTCTGTTGAAGCGCGGGATGTCCGCGAGCCTGTGCGAATGGCTGGGCGCCGCGGAGTACATCGCCAAGCAAGGCAACCTGGACATTGTGCTCTGCGAGCGCGGAATCCGGGGGTTCCCTTCCGGCGAGTACTCGCGATACGTGCTCGACCTCAACGTGATCCCGGCAGCCAAGATGCTGACTTTTCTCCCCGTCGTCGTTGACCCCAGCCACGCCACCGGGGTCTCGGCCATGGTCGAGCCGGCCAGTCGCGCCGCGCTTGAGATGGGCAGCCACGGACTGCTGATCGAGGTCGCGGATCTGACCTTCGGCGAGCCCAAATGCGACGGCTTGCAAGCCATCGACGCCGCAACTCTGGCGAGAATTGTGTCGTTTGCGCGTGAGAAGACAGGAGTCAAAAATCAGGAGTCAGCAGTCAGAAGCACGGAGGAAACAAAGCCCACCTCAGCTTTGAATGCCACTCTAGCCTTATCGTCCTAGGCAACGAAAGGCTCTTGCCCTCTCCCTTGGGGAGAGGGTGGCGCGCAGCCGGCGCTCTCTTCAGCCGGTGCGGGACGGGTGAGGGGTTGCTTCCACGGCCCAGAGGGCTTTTTCCCGGAGAAGCCATAATGCGACGATTCATTTTCATCTTTACACTATTCTTAATGGCGATGCCGGCCTGGCCGCAATACAAAGAGCCCGACGACGACAAGCCTGCGCAGCGCTACGCCAACATGCCGGACGAAGCGGTGCCCTACCGGCGCTTCACAAAGCCTTATTACGACTGGTTTGTCCAGACGGATACGATTGCCTATTACGGCGCCGCGGACAAGCGGCCTGACGGGGACTCTGCCAAGTTGGGCGAAGTCGCTATCGGTTTCATGTCCCCTGTCGAAAACAATCCCGAATCTATTTTTGGAATTCCCCAACTGCACGGCGCGCAACTTGCCCTCGACGAGGCGAACGCGCGCGGCGGCTTCCACGGCAAGCCCTATGTACTCAAAGTGCATAACGAATCCGCCCTCTGGGGCGCATCCTCGACTGAACTTGTGAAGATGCTATTCAACGAGAACTGCTGGGCCATGCTGGGCTGCGTGGACGGCCAGAACTGCCACATCGCGCTGCGGACGTCTCTCAAACTCGAGGTCCCCATCATGAACGTCGGCACCACGGACCCCACGGTGACGGAGACTCGCATTCAGTGGCTGATGCACGACTTTATCGACGACCGCCAACAGGGCTATACGCTGGCTGATTACGTTTTCAAGACTCTTAAGCTGAAACGCATCGGCATAATTCGAACTCAAACCCGCTACGCCCGGCTGGGCGTCGAGAAGTTCGCCGACGAGGCGCGGCGCATGGGCCGCCAGCCGATCCTGGAGGTGAAATTCGAGCGCGGCGATAAAGACTTTTCGAGACAACTCGCCATGCTGAAGAACGCCAAAATCGAAGGCGTCATTATTTGGGGCGAAGCCGCCGAGGCGGGCTTGATCCTGAAACAGATGCGCGCCATGGGAATGAACCAGCCGGCCTTTGGTGGGAGCCGCTTGGCCTACCCGCAGTTGCTCGAGATTGCCGGCGCCGCTGCTGAAGGCACAGTCGTGACCACGACGCTCGATCCCACCCGCCAGGACCCGAAATGGCTGGCCTTCCGGAATGCTTACCGGGAACGTTTCAACGAGGAACCGATCGACTACTCGGCCTACGCTTATGACGGCATGAATATCCTGACATCGACGATCGAGAAAGTGGGGCTCAACCGTGGCCGAATCATGGCCGCTCTGCGCGATTACCAGATGAAGAGTTACGACGGCGTGGCCGGGAAAGCTTTCTTCGATCACACTTTGAACAACATTTCGCCGGTGACGATGGCGCGCGTGAAGGACGGCAAGTTTGAGTACTGGCTGGCCCCGCGTCAAGGCGGGCACGAGGGCGCCGAGAGCACCTCCGGCGGGCGTGGCGGACAATAGCTTTGCGGAATTTCAAATCTCACATTTCAAATCTCAGATTTCAAATCTCAAATCTCAAATCCGGCTATGCTACCGTGCCCCGCGCCGCTGTGCTTCTCGCCGCACTCCTCGTCTGCAACTCTCCTACGCTCTCTCAAACTTCTCCCCAACCCTACGCGGTCATTCCCCGCGACGCAGTGAATTATTCCGGGCCGGGGCGGGATACGAGCCATGATCTGCCCGGGCCTGAAATCAAAATCGGGCTTCTGGCGCCGCTCACCGGAGTTCGCCAGAACGAAGGCAAGGCGCTGCTCGAGGCCGCAAGGTTGGCAATCGAAGACGAAGCCGCGAGCCCCTTCCCCGGCGGCCGCCGCCTCTCCATTGTCGCCCGCGACCAGAGCGATTCCTGGGGACGCGCCACGAATGAAATCGTGCGCCTCGTATTCGATGACCGCGCGGCGGTGCTCCTCACCTCACTCGATGGCGATTCAGCTCATCTTGCCGAGCAGGTTGGGAACAAGGTTGGAATCCCCATCGTCACGCTTTCCACCGACCCTTCCACAACCGAGATCAACCTTCCCTGGATTTTTCGGCTTGCCCCCACTGACACGCAACAGGCCCGGGCGTTTGCGCGCGACATCTACCTCGAACGCAGATTTAAGAAGGTGATCCTGATCACGAATAGCAATCATGACGGGAGAATCGGCGGCGAGGAATTTCAAAAGGCGGCTCACGCACTGAGCGCACCTCCGTTCGACGAGATCGAGGTCAACCCCATGGGGTCCAAACTAGACTCAACGGTGAGTCAAATCATCGCGGCCAAACCCGAAGCACTGGTGTTTTGGACAGGGGCAGAAACAACGGCGAGATTACTCCAGCCACTTCTCAAGGCACTTCCGACAACCCAGTTTTACCTGAGCCAGGAAGCAGCGCAGACGCGTTCCGTCGCCGGCCAGAATAATACTTGGATTCTCGGCTCGAGCCTTGTAGAAAAGACCCTGCGTGACAGCTTCGAGAAACGCTACCACGCGAGGACCGGAGAATTTCCCATCCCGGCTGCAGCTCAGGCCTACGACGCCATACGGATTCTTGCCGCCTCGCTGCGGAGTTCGGGCCCCAACCGCGCCCGCCTGCGAGATACGCTGGCTGCTCTCTCGAACTACCAGGGCGCGTCCGGTCCCGTCACCTTCGATCACGCAGGCAACGACCTCGATGACTTCACTCTTGTCAGACTTCCTTCAGCAGAATCCGGGAGGCCGTAAGCGGGGAAGTAGCGCCGACCTTCAGAGCCTGCCCTGAGCGGAGCGAAGGCTCGGCACATGCTGACCTAAAGGTCAGCGCTACGCTGAAACCAGGGCACCGCCCAGCCCGGCACGTCACTTCTTAGAGCTCCTGAGATACACGGTATAGTCCGTCGGCGCCGGCTTGCCGCCCGCCTCACGTACGGCTGAGGCCACTTGCCCGCGGTGATAAGCCGAGTGCAAAATGAGGTGCATCAGAACGTCCTGAACAGGAGTCTTGTTCTCTGTCCCTTTGAGACTCAGGTAGGTGAGATCGCTCCCAAGCTTTTCGGAAGTGAGTCCTTCGAGGATGCCGCGCCACCGCTGCCGCAAATCCTCGATCGCCGCGCCACATTCTTCGAGCGTAAGGTCCGGCCACGGCTGTGCTGAGGGCGGTGCAGGACTCGCGAACCTGGACAGCCAGATTTGTTGCGCCCCGATGATGTGGCACATGGCTTTTCTCGCCTTTTCGACGCCATCAGGCATTGTCTTCAAGCTTGCAAGAGTCTCGGAGTTTGCCCAAAAATCGAATTCAAAGAGTTTCCGATAATCCATCCGTTCCGCTCCTGTGAAGAAGTACGCGGTCACAAACAGGCTGTCAGTCCGAGCGAAGCGAGGAATCTCGCTCCGAACTTCCGTGAGCGACCGGTCCGACACAAAGCAAGATTCCTCGCTCCGCTCGGAATGACATTTCTTGATTCCTGGCTGCCCGTCCGCCGACGGGCATGAGCGACTGCCTGCACCAGGATTACTTCTCAGCCTTGAAGAGTCCCGAGTAAACAAAACCCGCGATCGCCGCTCCGATAATCGGGGCAACCCAGAAGAGCCAGAGCTGCCCGAGTGCCCATCCATGCACGAAGAGGGCAGGCCCTGTGCTGCGAGCGGGGTTCACTGAAAGGTTGTCCACTGGTATTCCGATCAAGTGAATGAGCGTAAGGCTCAGGCCGATCGGTATACCGGCGAAGCCCACCGGAGCGCGACCGTGTGTGGAGCCGAGAATCACAAACAGGAAGAAGAAAGTCAGAACAATCTCCGCCAGCAAGCATGCCCCGAGAGAGTATCCGCCCGGGGAATGCTCGGCATAGCCATTGCACGCGAATCCGCCCAGCTCAAACCCAGGCTTCCCACTGGCGATGAAGTAGAGCACCGTCGACCCGGCAGCCCCACCCAGGACCTGCGCGATGATGTAAGGAACCAGCTCCGAAGCGGGAAACCGTCCACCGGCCCATAACCCGACGGAAACAGCCGGATTGATATGACACCCTGACACGTGGCCGATGGCGTACGCCATGGTGAGCAAGGTAAGCCCAAAGGCCAGCGCCACGCCGAGAAAGCCAATGCCCAACTGCGGGAAGGCTGCATCCAAAACAGCAGCTCCGCAACCGCCGAAAACCAGCCAGAACGTGCCAAAGAACTCCGCACTACATCGTTTTCCTAGCGACATAAGCAGTCTCTCCCTTTTTTAGATTTGAGATTTTGGTTCCGCGGCACTCCGGCTCGGTTCCTGAGGAGCGCCCCGGGTGCTGATGAATTCAGTGTATCATTTCTCGCCTTTTATTGCACCAGTCTGTAGCCGGTGTCCTCGAACAAACGAAGCGATCGAATCGCCACGATTGGAGACACAGAGAGGTATAATCTGTGGTGCGGAAATATGCGATGGAAATCCCAAGAAGGAGCTTATGGAGTCAGGAGGACTTCCCAATGAAAGTGCAGACATTCGCGGCGGTGATTCATAAAGAAGAGGATTTGTACGTCGCCTCATGTCCTGAATTAGGAACCGTGAGCCAAGGGGCGACCATCGAGGATGCTCTCGCAAATCTCAAAGAAGCTACCGAGCTCTATCTGGAAGAGTTCCCTTTGCCACAATTCGGTCGTGCGCTCCTGACAACCTTTGAGGCAACTTATGCCTAAGCTGCGGCGAGTGTCGGGAGAAGAGGCAATTCGGGCGCTCGAGAGACTTGGGTTCAGGCAAATCCGGCAACGTGGCAGTCACGTGGTCCTCAAGAGGGAAAAGAAGTCAAGGGAATATCGGCTGCGTTGTACCGCTTCACCGCGAATTGGCAATCGGGACGCTTCACGGAATTCTCCAACAGGCCAAGGTCTCCACAGAAGAGTTTACGGAAATGCTTCAGTGACCACGCACGAATTCGGCGCTTCCGACCACATCCGCTGACCGGGCACGTACCCACCGGGCGCCTCGAACTTCTTTTACTGCCTTCCGCCTTCTGCCTACTGATCTCGGCCGTCCGCCGCCCTTTCCCACGTCCGAAGCCCGTAGCGGCTGAGATAAATGGGGATATTCTTGAACAGGCGATTCTCGGCTTCAATATCGCGGATCATCGCCCGTTTCACATGCGAAACTGTGCCGGTGAGAATGGTAAGAGAACCGCCATCGCCTCCAGCGCCGTTCACCTTCCACCCTAGGGCTCCGTGCTGCTTCGCGATTTCGATCACCCGCCGCGCATCGCGGCTGACCAAGTCAGGATGAAGCCGCTCCTGCGCTTCGGTGTTTTCGATCATAGCTTCTCCCAGCGCCACGAAATCGCCGGCATGAACAGCATCACGGCTTTTTTCGGCCGTTGCCCGCAGGTCCTGAAGCTTGCGGCACTCGGGCCCAGACCCCTCGAGTTCCCTGATCACTTTCTCATGCACCACCGACGAACTGTGGGATTTTCCGAAGTAGATCAAAACCAGCCGCCGCTCGAGTTCCCACCAAAGCGCGTTGGGAATCTGAATCTGTGAAACGGCAGCGCGCGGATAGTCGAACATCTCAATATAATTGAGCCCGCCGAAAGCCGAACACAACTGGTCCTGAATCCCGCATTGCAGCTTCAACATTTCGGTTTCGATGGCCTGTGCCGTGTACGCCACCTCGTGAGCAGTGAGGTGGCCTTGGGTAAGTCGGTCGAGCGCTCCCACTAATGCCACCGCGACGGCGGCTGAGGTGCCGGTCGAAGCACCGCTCGGCGCTTCCGAGAAAATCGCGACCTTCAATGCCAACTCGGCAGGCACCTTCATACGCGCAATGGCTGCCTGAAGCAAAGCGTGTCGGCCCCAATCGGATTGCACGCCCGTCGCAGCGAAGCGTTCTCCGTAGTTCTCAGCAAAGACCGAGACATCACGCTCCCGGCCGGCATTCTTAAACACTTCCACTTGCACCTCAACGTAGGGATAGACGCCGATATTGAAAATCTTTCCGTGCTTGGCAAACCAGGTGTCTGTCCAGCCGCCGTTGTCGCAAATGCGAATCGGCGCCACGCAGTTGATGATACGTTGGGGGTGCTCGCAGGTATTATCATTCATCAGTTGCTCCCAAAAAGTAGCAGGCAAGAGTCGATTGATTGACATCGCCCTCTCCCTTGGGGAGAGGGTGTCCCGCTGCCGGCGCTTTCATCAGCCGGAGCGGGACGGGTGAGGGGTCTATTGCACGGAACGAGCATTTATGGCGGCGCGACGAAGAAACCCCTCACCTGGCTCGCTACGCTCGCCACCCTCTCCCCAGGGAGAGGGCTGTCGTCTCAAGTTGAACGCCGTCGACGCTTGGCGAATCTCGAACCAAAACTGCTCCTCGAAGGAGCATTGCCTTCTGCCTTCTGCCTTCTGCCTTCTGCCTTCTGCCTTCTGCTTTCTACTTTGCCTCTCTCCAGTTCAGCCCCACGCCGATATCTACGCGCAGTGGAACCTTGAGCGGGTACGCTGACTCCATCTCGGCCTCGACAATCTCGCGGGCGCGCTCCAACTCCGCCTCGGGCGACTCGAATACAAGTTCGTCATGCACGGTCAACAGCATGCGCGTTTTCATCTTTTCACGCTCCAGGCGCGCGTGCACTTTGATCATGGCGAGTTTCATGAGGTCCGCGGCAGTGCCCTGGATGGGAGAATTCATGGCCTCGCGCTCGGCTCGATTGCGGGAAGGCACATCGCGGCTGTTGATGTCGGGAATGGACCGCAGACGGCCGAAGAGAGTGCGCACACGTCCGTTGGTGCGCGCTTCTTCAATGAGGCGCTCGATAAACTCTTTCACTTTGCTGTAGCGCCCGAAATAAGCATCGATGTACCGCTGCGCTTCGGTTTTGCTGGTGCCGGTGCGCTCCGCCAGCCCAAAGGAACTGAGCCCGTAAACCACGCCATAGTTGATGGCCTTCGCCATCCTGCGATGCTCGTGGTTCTGAAGCGCTGGGGGCACGCCGAAAATCTCCTGCGCGGTTCGCGCGTGAATGTCCTCGCCGCGCGTGAATGCTTCAATCAAGACGGGATCGTCCGCCAGATGGGCCAGCACGCGCAACTCCACTTGCGAATAGTCAGCCGAGATCAGCCGGCAGCCCGGATCGGCGACAAACGCCGAACGAATGCGCAGCCCGAATTCGTCGCCAATCGGAATGTTCTGCAGATTGGGATTGAATGACGAAAGGCGCCCGGTGCGCGACCCGGTCTGGCTGAAGGTAGTATGCAGGCGGCCCGTCTGAGGGTTAATGAATTTCGGAAGCGCGTCAAGGTAAGTCGACTTCAGCTTTGTCCGCGTGCGGTATTCAATGATCTTGCGCGGCAATTCGTGTTTCTCGGCAAGCCCTTCCAGAACCGAAGCGTCGGTCGAATACTGCCCGCTCTTTTTCAGCCTCTTTCCCCCGGGGAACTTGAGCTTATCGAACAGCACATCGCCGAGCTGTTTCGGCGAGTCAATGTCGAAAGGTTGTCCGGCAAGATCATAGATCTCGCGGGTGAGGCCAGTGAGATCCTTATCGAACTCGCCCGACATGCCGGCCAGAACGCGCGGGTCGAGGCGGATGCCGAATGCCTCCACGTCCGCCAGAACACTCGACAGCGGAAGTTCTATCTCCTCATAAACACGTTTCAATTCTTCCCGAGCTATTTCAGGCACGAGCAGTGCGGCAAGCTGCCGCGTGCCGTCCGCCCAGTCCGCTGCCGAGCCCGACAACTTGCGCCCCTGCCGGCGAAGCATCAAGTCTTCGAGCGAGTGGCTCAAGGCCAGCGGATCTAGCAAGTACGAATAGAGCATGGTGTCGTCTGTGACGCCGGCGAGCGTCACGCCGTTCTTGGCCAGCAGAATTCGAAGCAGCTTGGAGTTGTGAACTGCCTTGCTGTGCGCCCGGGAAGAGAGAAACAACTTCATGGGCTCAAGAAGGCCAGGCGTGGCGGAAACAGTCGCCAGCCGCTTGCCATCCGAAAAACCCAAAACCCGAAGCTGCCCGGCAAAACTCTCTTCGCCCTCGACTGCCAGCCCGATCGCGACGGTGGCATGCTCCTCTAAAGCATTTAGCCAGGCGCTCACCGACTCAGGCGTCGATAGCTCTTCCGCTTCCGCCGCTGCCTCGACCGGGACCGGAGCCTCTTGCAGAAATTCGCGCAACATCGAGGTAAAACCCAACTCCTGGCACAAGGCACGGAGTTCAAGATAATCCGGCGACGCAGTCTTGAGGTCGGCAGGAGCGACGTCCAGGGGTACGTCTGGCCGGATGGTGGCCAACTCGCGGCTGAGCAGCGCTTCTTTATTGAAATCCCGCAGGGCGTCGCGGTAACTTTGCTTTTCCGCCTGCTCGTAGTTTTCGAGCGCCTTGTCGAGTGTGCCGAACTTGCGGATAAGATCGGTTGCCCCTTTCGGCCCGATGTAGCTTCGCTTCTTGGCCCCCGGCGCAAGAGGCGGCTCTTGACCCGGAAAGGGTCGGGCACCCGGGATGTTGTCGCTGGGATCACCGGTCAACGCCAGCCAGTCAACGACCTGGGAAGGTTTGACGCCTATTACGTTCAGCACGCTTTCAAGCTCCACATTGGAGAGTTTCACATTGTCCAGAGCCTCTTGGAGCTTGCCCTCTTCAGTTTTCTTGATGGACTGTTTCTGATCCTCCGTAAGCTCGGGTTCATGCGTAGCGAGGCGTGCCTGGTTTGCTTCCTCCACAATTTCGCCGGGCGTCATCGAAACGATAAACGACTCCCGGTCCACAGATCCGCCGCGAGGCTTCAGAACAAAAGTATGCTGGTCGACAAGCTGATATAGGTCCTGATCGCCCGACACGATGAATGAGTTCAGGCCTTCGTCAGACCCTCTCTTCGCTAGCGTGCCCATCACATCGTCCGCTTCGAAGCCTTCTTTCTCAACGAGCTTAACTCCCATCGCCTGGCAGAATCGCCGCACGTAGGGAAGCTGGACAGCCAGTTCCTCCGGGAACTCCGGTCGGTTCGCCTTGTATCGTTCGAATAGCTTGTCGCGAAAGGTGGGAGCCGCGAGGTCAAACGCCACGCCTACCATATCGGGCCGGTGATCTTTCAAGATTTTCCGCAGGGTTCGGACGAAGATATAGATCGCTTTCGTGGGCATTCCGCTGGGCGAGCGCAAATCCATTTGCATGGGCGCGTGGAACGCCCGAAACACCAGCGACATGGCATCAATCAAGACCAGCTTCTTGCCGGGCTGGAATTCGGCCAAGGTTTGCCTCCGTGTTCGATGTAGTTGGTTATTGTACCCTATCGCCTAGACGCGAGTCGGAGAGACTGCCCACTCGCCAACCGTTCATCGCTGGTCGTACGTTTTCGCGAAAACCGAGCGCACACAGGGTGCACTTTTACAGCCCCAAAGGGACGAACCACCGCAGCCCATGCCAGCGGCCCACAGGCGTTAGCCTAAGATCGCCGTGCGCCGTGAAAAGGCGCTGGTCCACAGCGCCTTTTCACGGCGCACGACGAACTTGGGCTAGAGCAACTCGAGTATGCATGCGAGAAAGTGATGGAGCGCGCGAAATTCTTCCCGACTCCAGCCGAGATCCTCGAGTTGGGCGCTGAACCAGCAGGGCAAGCCCTGCAACTCGAGACTGAGAAGGCATGGCACAGTCTACTCCGTGACTTCGATGAATGGAGCTGTTATCGCACAAGTGCTAGGGCCCCGACAACGGCACGATTAACCGCGAATTCGCCGCTCTCCGCCTGGCCTAGTCACTTGCTCGCAAGGGCGGAACCGTCAACCCCGAGATGGTTCCGGCTATCGAGATGCTTCCCGAGACGAACCGGCGCGCGGCCCGGAGCGCATCCACGACTTCAGGAAGGCGTGGGCCGCAGCCACGAAGGCGGCCGGCTGCCCAGGAAGGCTTTTCCACGACTTGCGGAGGACAGGTGTCCGCAACCTGATCCGGGCCGGCGTGGCGCAGTCAGCGCCACGCAGTCAGCGCGATGTTGATTTCTGGTCACAAGGATGCTAGGATATTTGCGAGGTATAATGTTGCGGACGCCAGGGATGAGCAAGACGCCACGCATAAAGTGTTCGCGTATGACGCCCGCAAGCGCCAGGACCGCCGATTGCGACTCGAAGTGGAGAAGAGGGCACAAAAAAGCCCGAATCACGTTTTGGGTTCACATGGGTTCACAGCGGCTTAGAATGGGCGGAAAGACGTCCAGTTGAGGTCAATATCTACTGAGTTTTAAACAGTTTGGGCCTGTGGCGCAGTTGGGAGCGCGCATGACTGGCAGTCATGAGGTCGAGAGTTCGAACCTCTCCAGGTCCACCA
>Ga0209415_10016501_pt1 | contig 11862 bp, 12 predicted proteins | sample PeaSoiSIISIP2007_FD_187696 | JGI IMG/M metagenome (GOLD analysis project Ga0209415, IMG submission 187696) | Peat soil microbial communities from Weissenstadt, Germany - SII-SIP-2007 (SPAdes) (version 2) | ecosystem: Environmental > Terrestrial > Soil > Wetlands > Peat | place: Germany... | reverse complement strand
TGGTCTCGAAGAGGGCCAATCCGGATCCCAGGCGGAGATCATTTTCGCGGGGATCCGATTCTGCAACAGCCCGTCTATCCGTTAAAGTGCCGCACCCATTGAGCGGAAACCCCGGCAATGACGAAATCTTGAGCGAACCCCGGGGCTGGCGGGATGGGCGGGGCTTCTGGGGACTGCCCAATCGCGATCGCCCGCGCCGAGACTGCTCGACGGAGCGCGACTTCCAGCCGGGCGGATCAGGCCGGACGGAATCTCGGCCGGGCGTGACGCCGAGGCTGCCGACCATTGGCAGGCCGGCGTACGGGCGGAGCAGCTCATAGGCCGGCGCGGAGACGTCGACGTCGCCGAGCAGGTACGCGGCCTCGACGATGCCGTTCATCGTCACGAGCCAGCTGCTGGACCGGGGCAGGCGGGCCAGGTCACTGCCGCAGAGGGTGCCCAGCGAGCTGGCGGCCGTGGGCAGGTCCCCGCCCAGGGCGGCGGCCACGGCCAGCGCGGCCGTGGCCGATCCGCACCGTCGAGGGGGCGCCGGACGCGGCCGCGGCGCGGACCCGATCCTGCGCCTATAGTCACATCGTTGAGTTCACCGGGAGGGGTACCGATGCCTGGCGAGACAGGACCAGCCGAAGGCCCGCGGACCATCGATACCAGCGTGGCCCACAGCGCCCGGGTGCACGACTACTGGCTGGGCGGCAAGGACAACTTCGCCGCCGACCGGGCGGCCGGCGACGCGGTGATGGAGGCCTACCCGGGGATCGTCATGTCGGTGCGCGCCAACCGGGCCTTCCTGGCCCGGGCGGTGCGGTTCCTGGCCGCCGAGGCCGGGATCCGGCAGTTCCTGGACATCGGCACCGGCATCCCGGCCGCGAACAACACGCACGAGGTGGCGCAGTCCGTCGCGCCCGGCTGCCGCGTGGTGTACGTCGACTACGACCCGGTCGTGCTCACGTACGCCCATGCCCTGCTCACCGGCGCCACGCCCGGCACCATCGACTACATCGACGCGGACCTGCGAGATCCGCAGACGGTCCTGCAGCACGCCGCGCGCACCCTCGATCTCAAGAAGCCGGTGGCGGTCATGCTGATCGCGGTCATGCACCTGATCGTGGACGAGGACGATCCGTACGGGATCGTCGGCCGGCTGATGGACGCGGTCCCGCCCGGCAGCTACCTGGCCCTGTCGCAGGTGGCCTCCGACATACAGGCTGAGCAGATGGCCGAGGGGGCCAAGCGGTACAACCGGCTCGCGCGGGAGACCCAGCGCCACCGTAACCGGGCCGAGGTCGCGCGCTTTTTCGACGGCCTCGAACTAGCCGAGCCGGGCCTGGTGCCGGTCCAGCAATGGCGGCCCGCGTCCGAGCTCGAGGCCACGGCCCGTTCCGCCATGTGGGGCGGCGTGGCCCGCAAGCCATGAGAGCCGTGCTTGGCGGCCGGCAGGGAGCCGTCTATGCTCGAAACCAGGTGAGCCGAGCCCTGGTCGGCACGTCGAGGGGCCGGACTGGTCGGAGGTGCCTCCGATGTATCGTTACGTGAACCGGGACCGTCTGGCGATGCTGGCCGCCCTCGCGGCCCCCTTGGCGCTGGCCGCCATCTTGGTACCGTTCCGGACCAGCTTCCCCAACACCGACGCCGCGCTGGCCCTGATCCTGGTGGTTGTGGCGGTCGCCGCGAACGGGGACCGGCTGGCCGGGGTGCTGGCCGCCGTCTCGGCGGCGGTGTGGTTCGATTTCTTCCTCACCCAGCCCTACGAGCGGTTCAGTATCACGAGCCGGACCGACATCGAGACCACCGTCCTGCTGCTGGTCATCGGGGTGGCAGTCACCGAACTAGCCGTCTGGGGGCGTCGTCAGCACGCGGCCGCCAGCAGGCGCGCGGGCTATCTCGAGGGGATCAACAGCGCCGCGCAGGCCGTGGCCACGGGTAGCTCGCCGTCCGTGCTGATCGAGCAGGTGACGGGCCAGCTCAGCAGGTTGCTGACGTTGCGATCGTGCCGTTTCCAGCGCGGCGTGGCCGGGATCGGCCGGCCCGCCCGCCTGCAGTATGACGGGTCGCTCACCGTGCAGCACAGCGCCTGGGACGTGGACGCCGAGGGCTTCCCCGCGGACACGGATGTCGAACTGCTGGTGGAAAGCGGCGGCCTGTTCCAGGGCCGGTTCCTGATGACCCCCGACCGCGGTGCTCGCCCCACGCTCGAACAGCGGCTCCTGGCCGTCGCGCTGGCCGATCAGGTCGGCGCCGCGCTCGCCACGAGCCGCCCGGTCGACCAGCGATAGGATCGGGCGGTTCCTCAGCGGCGGGCGACAGCCGAGGGAGCCTTCTCCCGGATGACGTGCCATACGCCGGATGAGTCGTTCCCGTTGGCCTGGCCCGGCGCACTGTCGCTGCCGAAGGTGTACAGCGGGTACCCGTCATAGGTGGCCTGTACCAGGCCGCCGGGCCTGGTGATCGTGCCGAGCACCGCGTCGAGCGTCACGCCCTTGGCCGCCACCGGGTGCCCGGTCACCGGGAACCAGGCCAGCAGGCAGCCGCGACGGCGCCAGCGTACGCCGAGCCAGGCACGGTCGAGGTCCGGCAGCCGGCCAGCAGGAGGGTTCCGAGCACGGCGGACACGGCCAGCACCCGATGGCGCATGAGGCTTCTCCCTCGCCTGAATCGCGGGCCGCTCCCTCCTGCCATTGATACGCGCCGCGTGACCCGCGGGGGCGGGGGTTAAGGACCTCGTTAGCTTTGTCAGCTTCCGGGGGCCGGCGAGGTGGTATCCGACTCGGCGGCGATGAGGTGCCGGTCGGCGTCCTCGCCGAGCAGGGCCCGGGACAGCCGGGTGAGCAGTTCACCCAGCTCGGCATACTCGTCCGGGGACCAGTCGGCCAGCAGTTCGCGCAGGCCCTCGCGCCGGGCGGCGAACAGCCGGCCAGCGGCCTCATGGCCGGCGTCGGTGAGCACCAGCGTCCCGTTGGAGCGCACCACCATGCCCTCGGAGACCAGCCGGTCCACGTAGGGCCGTCCGTAGTCGACGGTCACGCTGGCCTGCCGGGCCAGTTCCTCCCCCGCGACTGGGCCCTGCTTGGCCAGGCGAGTCAGGATCCAGCTGCTCCCGGCGGGCAGATCGAGGCCGGCCATCGCGGTCAGCCGCTCGTAGCCGCGCCGCCGCAGGTCCGCGCTCCCGAGCCGGGCCAGCGAGCGTTCCACCTCGTCGACCGAGGAGCGCGCCGTCGCGGCTGCCCCCAGCCCTTCGCCGATGCCGACCGAGCTGGTGGTGCGCAGCGCAACCTCGGGCAGGAACCAGGACAGCACGAACGCCGCCACGCCGACGGGGATCGCGTACAGAAAGACCGGGTGCAGAGCCAGCGAGTACGCATGCAGTATGTTGGCCCGGAGGGCGGCGGGCAGCCTCTTCAGCAGCGCCGGATTGGCCTGAGCGCTCGCCACGCTGAACCCGCTCGGCAGCCTCACCCCGCGCAGCGCGGCGGCCAGCTCGCTGGCCAGCCGGTTGGAGAAAACCGCGCCGAAGACTGATACGCCGAACGACCCGCCGATGCTGCGGAAGAAAGTCACCCCCGACGTCGCGGCGCCCAGGTCCTCGAAGTCGGCCGAGTTCTGCACGGCGATGACCAGCACCTGCAGAATCAGGCCGAGGGCGAAGCCGAGCGCGAAGAAGTACAAGCTCAGGTACGCGGTGGAAGTGTGCTCATCCAGCCGGGACAGCAGGAAGAGGGCAAACGACATCACCGCGGTACCGATGATCGGGTAGATCCTGTACCGGCCGGTCCTGGCGATCAGCTGGCCGCTGGTGATCGAGGTGATCAGCAGCCCGCCGACCATCGGCAGCAGGTAGACGCCGGATAGCGTGGGTGAGACGCCGTGCACCACCTGCAGGAAGAGCGGCAGGTAGGAGATGGAGCCGAACAGGGCGAACCCGGCCGCGAGGCTGATCGCCGAGCTCACGGTGAACACCCGGTTGCGGAACAGCCGCAGCGGCAGTACCGGCTCGGCGGCCTGCCGAGCAGAGAGATACCAGAGTCCGAGGAACACGGCGGCGGCGGCGAACAGCCCGATGATCACGGGCGAGTGCCACGGGTAGGTGGTGCCGCCCCACGAGGTGGCGAGCACCACCGAGGTGGCGAACGCGGCGATCAGGGCGGCGCCCAGGTAGTCGATTTTGTGGTGACGCCGGGTCGAGGTGGCAGGCAGCACCACGGTCACCACGACCAGGGCGACGGCCCCGATCGGCAGGTTGATGTAGAACACCCACCGCCAGGACAGGTTGTCCACGAAGAACCCGCCGAGCAGCGGGCCGATGACGCTCGCCACGCCGAAGACGGCGCCGAACGCGCCCTGGTACTTGCCCCGCTCGCGGGGCGGGACGATATCGCCCACGATGGCCTGGGCCAGCACGATCAGGCCGCCGCCGCCGACCCCCTGCACCGCGCGGAACGCGATCAGCTCGCCGATGCTGCGGGACAGCCCGGACAGCGCCGAGCCGATCAGGAAGATGACGATCGCGGAGATGAACAGGTACTTGCGGCCGTACTGGTCGCCGAGCTTGCCCCAGACCTGGGTGGTCGCTGTGCTGGCGAGGATGTAGGCGGTGACCACCCAGGACAGGTGGCTGAGCCCGCCCAGGTCGCTGACGATGGTGGGCAGCGCGGTGGCGACGATGGTCTGGTCCAGCGCGGCCAGCAGCATGGCCAGCATCAGCGCGCTGTAAATGACCAGCAGCCCGCGCTGTCGCGCGGGCTGCTGAGTATCTACTGTCGGGCTGGCCACGCGAACGGCTCCGTTCGGCTGAAGCGGATTACGAACGCGTGATACCCGGCTGCTGATCAGGCAACCGAAGGCTGGATCACCAGCCCCCGCCGCCCCCGCCGCCCCCGCTCCCGCTCATGCCGCCGCTGCCGCTGCTCCCGCCGCCCCCGCTGCTCCCGCTGCCGCTCATGCCGGAGCTGCCAGAGTTACCGGAGCCCGTGGTGCTGGCCGTGGTCGAGGCGCCGATCTTGATCGCGTACCACAGCGCGCCGAAGCCGTCGATCGCGTTGCCGTTGACCTGTCCGGGCTTCGAGTCGCCCGCGAACAGGTAGAGCGGGTGGCCATCGTAGGTGGCTTGCATGGACCCGTCGGCTCGCTTGATCTCGCCGAGCTTTCCGGTCAGCTTGAACCCGGATGCCGCCCGCGGCATCCCGATCACCGGCGGCCAGGCCGCGGCGCAGGCACCGGAGCAAGCCGAGTTCGTCGCGGTGTCCTTCGCGAACCAGTAGACGGTGAATCCCTGGGCGTTGGTCAGCACCGAACCCAGCGAAGTCTGGTCGATCTTCAGCATGGCGGCAGGCGCGGCGCTCGGTGTGGCCGACGACGCGGCGGCCGCCGGAGCGGACGCCTGGACCGCCGGAGCGGACGTCTGGGCCGCCGGGGCGGACGTCGAGGTGCTCGATGCGGACGTCGAGGACGACGATCCGCAGGCCGCCGCGGCCAGGCTCAGGCCGATCGCACCGACGGCGGTGAAGATCTTTCGGGTTGTCAGTTGTGTCATCGCGTTCTCCTTAGTACGATCACCCGCCTTGGATCACGTGGTGACCGTCGGCGCGGTTCACGCCGCGGAGCGCGTTTACTTTCCGGAACCAAACCACTACGGAGGGTCCGCCCGGAATGAAAACGTTCCCGGGCCGGCCCCGCTGGTTCTATGGGCCCGGCCCGGGAACGTCAGGAACTGCAGATTCCCCCGCGCCTCACCCGCTGATATCGCTGGCGGAGAGGATGACCACGTGCCAGACGCCGTCCATGCCGTTGCCCTTCGTGCTCAGCACCGGCGCGCCGACGAGTGTGTACAGGGGATAGCCGTTGTAGGTGATCTGCTTCACCCCGCCTGCCCCGGTGACCACGCCGAACGTGCCCGGGAAGGTGTCGGCGGGCCCGGCCTTGGGCATGCCGGTAACCGGAGCCCACACCGAGGCGCAGGATCCGGTGCAGGTCGGCGGGCCGTTCTTGCTGTCCTTGCCGTAGGTATAGACGACGATGCCGTCGGCCCTGGCCATCACCCAGCCGAGATTGGAGTGCTGCACGATGAGCACGGTCGTGCCGATCGGCGGGAATGTTACTCCCGCATTGCTGCTGGGCTGGGCCTCGGCCGTCTGCCTAGCTGGCGAGCTCGGGGACGTCGCCCTGGCGTTCGCGGACGAGTTAGGCGACGACGAGGTGGAGGACGTGGCCGGCCCGGAACTGGATGATGACGAGGCAGTGCTCTGGGTTGCGGTGCCAGAGGCGGCGCCCGTGCTCGAGGTCGAGCTCGAGCTTGACGATCCCCCGCACGCGGTCAGCAGCAGTAGCACCGAGCCCAGCCCGGTAGCTACCGCCCACCCGCTCTTGCGCATAAGGTCTCTCTCCTTATTACCCGGCGACCCGGTGTCGCCTGGTCACCACACGGTCCGCCTGGGTGCCTCACGTACCGTATGTGATGTCGTTCTTGGAAAGCTTGATCACATGCCACTTGCCCTCGATGCCGTTGCCCTTCGTGCTCAGCGCCCCCGCGCCCTTGAGCGTGTACAGGGGGTAGCCGTTGTAGGTGATCTGCTTGGCGCCGTCGGCCATGGTGACCGTGCCGAGCGTGCCGGGCAGGGTGTCGGCCGGCCCGGCCTGGGGCAGGCCGGTCACCGCGGGCCAGATCGCCGCGCAGGAGCCGGTGCAGGTCGGCGACCCGTCCTTGGTGTCGCCGCCGTACGTGTACACCACCAGCCCGCTGGCCTCGGCGAGCACCCAGCCGAGGTTGGAGTGCTCCACGATCAGGACCAGGGTCCCGGGCGCAGGCGAGGACAGCTCACTCGAGGGCCGAGCGCCGGGAGCGGCGGTCGCACTCGAGCTACCCGCCGCTGACGACGACGATGACGATGATGATCCCCCGCACGCGGTCAGCAGCAGTACCAGCGAGCCGAGCCCCGCAGCGGCTACCGCCCACCCGCTCTTACGCATAGCGTCTCTCCATTCAAAAGTCCCATGGGTTTTGACCCGTTCCCGATACGCCGGAAAGCTACCAGACCGCCGGGCCGGCCGGTGGCCACTTAGCCGCTACTTAGCCATCCGGCCGCAGAGCCAAGCCAGCGACATCGGGTACCGGTATTCGATACTCCCGTGTCCCGCGTCAAAGAGCTCAAAATGTACCAGTTCATCGGCAATGCCGACGTCCCGGAGCGCGGCGCGGAACGCTGCGGCGCCGAGGTCGAGATGGTACTCATCCCTGGTCCCGGCGTCGATCCAGATACCCCGCAACCCGCGCAAGGCCTCCGCGTGCGCCGGCACCATCCGGACCGGGTCCCAGTCCAGCCATCGTTGCCAGACGGCGGGCCGCAGCACCCCGGTCACCGGGTCGAACGGCAGGTCTACCGTACCGTCCGGCTGCGCGGAGAAGCAGGCTGCCACGCCGAGCACCTCCAGCAGGGACATGTCCTCTTCCTTGGTGAAAGCCACCCGCGAGGAGAAGTCCTCCCACCAGCGCCAGATGTCGCCGTCGTAGCGGCGCAGGTGCCGGGTGGCGGCGGAGAACGCGGGCAGGTAGCTGTATTCATACAGCGTGTCGCCTGCATGCGTGGCCAGCGCCCCGAACAGGTCGGGCCGGAGCATCGGCGTGATCATCGCGCCGAAGCCGCCGCTCGACTTGCCCATGATGGCCCGGTGCGCGGCGTCGGGAAGTGTCCGGTAGTGCGCGTCGAGGAAGGGCACGATCTCGTCACACAGGTAGGAGTGGTAGCGGCCGGTGCCCGGCGAGTCCACGAACTGGCTGCCGCCGTACTTGCTCCACGCGTCGACGTACACCACGATGGCGGGCGGGGTTCCCCGGGCGAACACCGCGTCGGCCGCTTCGGGGAAGGGCAGCCGGTAGGGCGACCGGTTCCGCCACATGGCCACGTTCCCGGTGTAGCCCTGGATCACGTACACGGCCGGGTATCGGCGCTCGGTCCCGTCGTCGTAGCCCGGCGGCAGGTAAACCAGCAGCGGCCGCTCGTGCGGGTCACCCAGCGGGTTGCCGCGCAGCAGCTCGCTGCTGATGACGTGCGTGTCGATACGGCCGGCGAGATCGGCGGACCAGGGCAGCACGGTGCTCACCTTCCAAGCGGGGTCCGGGGGGATGGGTCCCCCGGGAAAAACACGACGGTTCTCTAGCCTACGAGGTGGCCGAGGATGGCGGCGGTGACCGGACCCGGCGTCTGGTAGGGAGCCAGGTGAGAGGTGCCGCGGATGACCGTCAGCCGGGAGTCGGCGATGCCGAGGGCGGTCCGCGCGCCCTGCCAGGGCGGCGCGGCCGGATCTTCCGCGCCCGCGAGAACCAGTGTCGGCGCCTTGATCGCGCCGAGCGCGGGAGCCAAGGGGTCCAGGTCCAGGTCGGCAATGGCGTCCGCGCAGCCCGCATAGCCCTGGGGGTCGGTGCCGAGCAGCATGTCCATGACCGCCGACACGGCCGCGGGCTGGCGCGCGATGAAGTCCGCGGTGAACCAGCGCGGCAGGATCATGTCGCCGACCGCCGCCATCCCGGCCGAGCGCACCAGCGCCGCCCGGTCGAGCCACGCCTGCCGGGACGGCAGCGGGGTGATCGCCGCGCAGCAGACGATGAGGGAGGAGATCCGCTCCGGCGCGTTGGCGGCCAGCCAGAGCCCGATCATGCCGCCGATGGAGATCCCGCAGTAGGCGGCGGCAGTGACACCGTGATCGCGCATGAGGCCCAGCACGTCGGTGCCGAGTTCGGCGATCGAGTAGGGTCCCGGCGGGGCGGCCGAACGGGCACCGGGTTCGCCGTGCCCTCGCAGCTCGAACCTGAGCAGGCGGAAATGCTCCCGCAGCGCGGGAACCTGCGCCGCCCAGATGGCCCTGGTGGTCCCGATCGAGTTGGCGAGCACGAGCACCGGCGCGCCATCCGGGCCGTCCAGCGAGGCCGCCAGGCGTGCGTCAGACATCGAGCTCACACATCGAAGAAGACCGTCTCGCGCTCGCCCTGCAGCCAGATATCGAACCTGAACTCGCCCTCGGGCTCGGGCACGGCGATGAGCGTGGCCCGCCGGGCCGGCTCGGTGATGGAGCACAGAACCGGGTCGACGGCGTTGGCGGTCTGCTCGTCGGGGAAGTACATCCGGGTCACCACCCGGTCGAGCAGGCCGCGCGCGAACACGGACACGTCCAGGTGCGGCGCTTCGATGCTGCCGTCCGGGGTGGGCAGCGGACCGGGCTTGAGCGTGACGATGCGGTACGACCCGTCCGGGGCGGTGGCGCAGCGGCCGAAGCCACGGAACCCGTGGTACCCAAGGGGGGTGGCGCCGCGCGGGTCGTCCGGGTGGGCGAACCGCCCGTCCGGCCCGGCCTGCCAGGTCTCGACCAGCCCGTCGGGGATGACGTTCCCGGCGCCGTCGTACATCCGGCCGACGATCGTGATGGCGCCGAGGGTGCCCTCCGGCACCACGTACGGGCCATCGGGCCACGGCAGCCGCATCGCGAAGTAGGGGCCCACGGTCTGCGAAGGAGTCATCCCGGGCACGCGTCGCTCCGCTCTGTGTGTGGTCGGGTCAGGACGGTCCGCACTCATTCGAACGCGGTCGCGGTCCGGCCGCGCAGCACGATGTCCCAGGTGTAGCCGAGCGCCCACTCGGGCTGGGTCAGGTCGATGTCAAAGCCCGCGATCATCCGCTGCCTGGCCTTTTCGTCGGGCACCGAGTTGAAGATGGGGTCCAGGGGCAGCAGTGGGTCGCCCGGGAAATACATCTGGGTCACGAGCCGCTGGGTGAACGCGCGGCCGAACAGCGAGAAATGGATGTGCGCGGGACGCCAGGCGTTGTAGTGGTTCCCCCACGGGTAGGAGCCCGGCTGGATGGTGACGAAGCGGTACCGCCCGGCCGAGTCGGTGATGCAGCGCCCGATCCCGTCGAAGTTCGGGTCGAGCGGTGCCGGGTGGTGCTCGCGCGAGTGCCGGTAACGCCCGCCCGCGTTGGTCTGCCAGATCTCGATCAGCGTATCGGGCACCGGCCGCCCGTCCGAGTCGAGCACCCGCCCGGCCACGATGATCCGCTGTCCCTGAGGCTCGCCGGCGTGCTGAGTGGTCAGGTCGGCATCGGTGGGGGTGATCAGCTCGTCGCCGAGCAGCGGCCCGGTCACTTCGGTGAGCCGGTGCGGCAGCAGCACCAGCGGGCGCTTGGGGTGACGCAGCGCGGTTGAGCGGTAGCCGGCGAAGTCGAGCGGCGGATGCACTCCCGACGGGCGCTCGTAGGCGGGCAGGGCGAGCTCGCGGGCGCCGGTGAAGGCGGTCGTCGAAACCTCAGCGGTCATCGGTGGTGCTCCTTTGGAGATTACGCAGGGCGTCGAGCTCGGCCGGGGTGGGCCCGGCGATGATTTCCGGATCCGGGGCGACGGCCAGGTCCCAGCCGGTCCGTTCCTTGGCGGCCGCGGCGGAGACGCCCGGGAACAGTCCGGTCAGGGTGAACTCGAGCGTCGCCGGATCGGGCTCGAGGACGCCCAGGTCCGTGATGATCTTCTTCGGCCCGGCCCCGGTGAGCCCGAGCCGCTCGCGGTCGCCCGGTCCGGACCCGTAGCCGACCGAGGTGACGAAGTCGACCCGCTCCACGAACGACCGGTGGCTCTGCCGGACGACGACGATCACCTCACGGCACGAGGCGGCGATCTCCGGTGCGCCGCCCGCGCCGGGCAAGCGTACCCGGGGGTTTTCGTAGTCTCCGCCGATCACCGTGGTGTTGATGTTGCCGAACTTGTCGATCTGGGCGGCGCCGAGGAATCCGACGTCGATGCGCCCCGGCTGCAGCCAGTAGTTGAAGATCTCGGGCACGCTGACCACGGCGTCGGCGGTCTCGGCCAGGATGCCGTCGCCGATCGACAGCGGCAGCTCGGTGGGCTTGGCGCCGATCGCGCCGGACTCGTAGACCAGGACCAGCCCCGGCGCGTGCGTGGCCCGGGCCAGGTTCGCGGCGGCGCTGGGCAGCCCGATCCCGACGAAGCAGGTCATGCCGTCCCGCAGCGCGCGGGAGGCGGCCACCGTCATCATCTCGTCGGCGGTGTAGGCCAGCTCACTTACCGCCGCTGGATTCAGGCCGGTCATGACTTCCCCGCGGGCACCGCGTACACGTGCGCGTCCAGCCAGCGGCTGAACACGTCGCGATCGCGGCCGATCGCATCCCAGGCCACGTAGTAGTCGTTGTCCCGGACCGAGTAGCCAAGCGCGTAGGACGGGTGCGCCCCGCCCGGCACGGGCGCCACGTAGCTCACCGTCCAGCTGGGCAGGACCACCGCTCCGGGCCTGGGGTCGAGACGGTCCACGATCTCCTCGACGGTGACCACGGACCGCTGCGCCGCCAGCACCGCCTCCTTCTGCACGCCCGCGATCCCCCAGAGTTGCACATTTCCCGACCGGTCCGCGCGCTGGGCGTGGATGACGGCCACGTCGGGCCGGATGGCGGCCACCGCGGTCAGCGTCTCACCGGTGAACGGGCAGGTGATCGGCTGGATCGTAGGCGCCGCGCCGTGGTCGCCGTTGAGCGATTCCAGGCCGGTGCCGTTATATCCGCGCAGCACCGCGAACGGCAGGCCGGACGCGCCGGCCACGTACCGGTTCGCCATCCCGGCGTGGCTGTGCTCCTCGATTTCCAGAGCGGCGGGCCAGGCGTGCTCGACCGCGTCCCGGAAGCGGTGCAGCGAGCCGACCCCCGGGTTGCCGCCCCAGGAGAAGATCAGCTTGCGCGCGCAGCCGGCGCCGATGAGCTGGTCATAGATCAGGTCCGGCGTCATCCTGATCAGGGTCAGGTCGCGGCGCCGCTGCCTGATCACCTCGTGTCCGGCGGCGAACGGGATCAGGTGCGTGAACCCCTCCATGGCCACGGCGTC
>Ga0209415_10016500_pt1 | contig 11863 bp, 5 predicted proteins | sample PeaSoiSIISIP2007_FD_187696 | JGI IMG/M metagenome (GOLD analysis project Ga0209415, IMG submission 187696) | Peat soil microbial communities from Weissenstadt, Germany - SII-SIP-2007 (SPAdes) (version 2) | ecosystem: Environmental > Terrestrial > Soil > Wetlands > Peat | place: Germany... | reverse complement strand
CCTTGGAGGCACGCCTTTTTTGTTTTCATTACATCTGAGCAACGCGAAGGACCTGTGTAACCCGCGCGGAGTGCATGGATCCTTCGGCGCAAAAACCGCGCCTCAGGATGACAAATCTGCTCGTCCTTCCGACAGTTGAGCGCACTGGCAACTTCTAACCCTTGCCTTGCTTCTTCTCCAACCTGCCCCACGCATCCTTCAGCGCCACGGTGCGGTTGAAAACCGGCTTACCGGGCTTCGAGTCGGGGTCGACGCAGAAATATCCCAAGCGCTCGAATTGATAGCGGGTGCCAGCGGTGGCGTTGGCCAGCGACGGCTCGATTTTCGCGGCGGCGATGATCTCCAGCGAGTTGGGATTGAGGTTGTCGAGAACGTCCTTTCCCTCTTCGACGTCGCTGGGATTTTCTTTCAGGAACAGGTTCTCGTAGATGCGCACTTCGGCGGCGACCGCGTGCGCGGCCGAGACCCAGTGGACGGTGGCCTTCACCTTGCGGCCATCGGGCGTATTCCCGCCACGGGTTGCGGGATCGTAGGTGCAGTGCACTTCGACGACTTCGCCCTTGTCGTTTTTCACGACGCTGGTCGCGGTCACAAGGTAGCCGTAGCGCAGGCGAACTTCGCGGCCTGGCGTGAGGCGAAAATACTTCGGCGGAGGGACTTCGCGGAAGTCGTCCTGCTCGATGTAGAGCACGCGGGAGAACGGGACTTTGCGGCTTCCGGCGGCTGCATCTTCGGGATTGTTGACCGCGTCCATCTCTTCGACCTGATTCTCGGGATAGTTGTCGATCACAACTTTCAGCGGGCGCAGCACGGCCATCACGCGAAGGGCGCGCTTGTTCAAGTCCTCGCGCACGAAGTGTTCGAGCATGGCCAGCTCGATCGAGCCCGTGGTTTTCGAGACGCCGATCGACGCGCAGAAATTGCGGATCGCCTCCGGCGTGTAGCCGCGGCGGCGAATGCCGGAAAGAGTGGGCATGCGGGGATCGTCCCAGCCGCGCACCCGCTGTTCCTGCACTAATTGCAGCAGCTTGCGCTTGCTGAGCAGGGTGTGGGTCAGGTTGAGGCGATCGAATTCGATTTGCTGAGACGGGAAAATTCCCAGCTGCTGGATGAACCAGTTGTAGAGCGGGCGGTGATCTTCAAACTCCAGCGTGCACATGGAGTGCGTAACTTTTTCGAGCGAGTCGGACTGGCCGTGGGCATAGTCGTACATCGGGTAGATGCACCACTTGTTGCCGGTGCGGTGATGCTCGGCGTGCAGGATGCGGTACATGACCGGGTCGCGCATGTTCAGGTTGGGCGAGGCCATGTCGACTTTCGCGCGCAGCACGCGCGAGCCGTCGGGAAATTCTCCGGCCTTCATGCGCTGAAACAAATCGAGATTTTCTTCGACCGAGCGATTGCGGTGCGGGCTGTCTTTGCCGGGCTCGGTTAGGGTGCCCCGGTACTTGCGAATTTCTTCCGCGGAGAGATCGTCGACGTAGGCCTTACCGTCGCGAATCAGTTTCAGTGCCCATTCATAGAGCTGGTCGAAATAATCCGAGGCGTAGAAGAGGCCATCCCAGCGAAAGCCAAGCCATTGCACGTCGGCCTTGATCGACTCGACGTATTCCGTCTCTTCTTTCTCGGGATTGGTGTCGTCGAAACGCAGGTTCGTGTGTCCGCCGAATTCGGCGGCCAGGCCGAAGTCGAGACAGATGGCCTTGGCGTGGCCGATGTGGAGATATCCGTTAGGCTCGGGAGGGAAACGGGTTTGCACGCGGCCGTTGTATTTATTGGTCTTCAGGTCGTCGAGAATAATGTGGCGAATGAAGTTCGACGGGCGAGAATCAGGGGCGGAGTGCTCCGCCGTCTCGGCCTCGGTATCAGACGTTTTCATAGTTTGATCTTACCGCAAGGAAACACTGGCGTGGGCTGTCGCTTCGCGATCACGAAGTGCTCATGGAGGGGCGAACGCCCTCGTCCGTCCCAGGGAGCGGCACGATTCAAAGGGACGCTACTGTGGCGCTGCTCCCCGGACGGGGGCGTCCGGGGCTCCAGGTTCTATTCGTTGCCTGCGAGACGGTTACTCCGCCAAGCCGGTGAGGTTCAGAGTGGAAGAAGAGGCTCCGTTGTTTTCCGAGCTTCCCATCGCCAGCGAGAAGCGGACGGTCGAGGCGCAGCCGGTGAAGTCGATCGAGACTTTTCCATCGATGACCTTCTTCGGAGCGACGCTTCCGACAGTGAGAGGAAGCGTCGAGATCAGCACTGGAGTGCACGCCGGTCCTGCGCTCTGGGTCAGCACAAAGGAGCTGATCTGAATGTTGTTGGCCTGACCCGGTCCGGCGTTGGTAAAGCTGAAACTCCAGACCCGATCATTGGATGCGCCAGACTCGCTCGCGAGCGCCGCCGTGACTGTGGTGGGCAAAGGGGTGAAGTTTGCAGTCACAGTCTCGGGGTCGATCATGGTTGCAGTGGTTGAGGCGCTAATGGGGTTGGCTACGTTTCCGGTCCAACTGCTGAAGGCGTAACCGGTGGCTGGGGTCGCGACCAACTTCACAGCGGTGCCGGAATTGAAGTAGCTGCCGGAGGCGGGCGAAACCTTTCCACTCGCTGCCGGAAAAACCGAGGTGTCCAGTAAATACTGAGTGTTGAAGGTTGCGGTGTAGCTGGCTCCCTTGGCCGGCACGGTAATGTTGTGGCTGATGGTGCCGCCACCCGACCAGTTCTTGAAGACATATCTGACGCCGACTTGTCCGCCCTGGGGTGAGGTTGTGCCGATGGCGAGAGTGGTGCCGATCTTAAACTCGCCGCTGAACGGAGCCGTTTCGGGCGACCCGGCCGCCGAAACCTGCAGGCCGGTGGGCGCGGTCAGCAAGGTGATCGCTCCGTCGCCGCATCCGGCGAGGGTGAAGTCTTCGATCTGGGTCGCCCAGTTATTGGTTCCGTCCATTGGTTGGTATTGTTGCGTGTAGTAGTAGGTGCAGTCGTCGATCGGATCCACGGTTAGAGTGGAGCGCGAGTCCCAGATCGGGGTGGTCTGCGAACCGTTGCCGGGATTGAGCAGCGTCTCGTTCCCTAGCGTTCCTGGAGCGTCGCCAGGCGCTCGGCTAGCCGCGTACTGGCTGGGAAAAGTTTGCGAACTCGACAGGTTATAGCCGATCGCAATGTTGCCGGCCTGGTCGGTGGCAATGCTGGGATTGAACCGGTAATTTGACCGGTCGGGCTGAAATTCTCCCTGCTGATAGATGGAGAGGTCACCGCCAGAGGCGACGCGAATCTCGTAAAACTGAATTCCGGTGATTAGATTGACGTTCTCCGCTGCCACCAGCGACTGATGGTCGCCATAGTTGCGGTATGGCATGCGACCGGTGACCACGCTGCCATAAGGTTGCAGCAGGTCTGCATTCGGTTGCTCAATGCATGCCCTGGGACAATCCTGAGTGAAGGGACTCTGGTCCAGCTGAATCGGCAGACTGAGGGTAGTGTTTTGAGAATCGGTCCAATCGACGTGGAACTTCCAGAAATCCAAGGTAAAGACGCTCAGATTATCGGCGGCGAAGTAGGCCGGGGCGCCGGTGGGCGGCGGGGTCGAGCTGTCCAGGTCGGAAACGAGCACGCCCACGTTCTCGGCTGCCAGCTGAATGCACTGGATGCCGGCAGGCTGCCCTGCAATCATGTTGCTGCGCTGCAGGGCGCAGAATTTTGGCCCTTCAAACGTGGTTCCGGCATACATGTCGAACGACATGTAGTACGCGTCCGGCCACACTCCCAAGACGGCGTCACGATTGACCCACCCATAGTTGAAGTCGCTGATCTGGAAGGAGTAGCGGTTCCAGGTTCCGGTCGCGTCGTCGGTGGCGGAGACGGCCACGCACTGCAAGTATGGCGCCCCGTTGGACATGGCATATTGGCTGACCACCCAGCGATTCGCGAGCTTGTCGAAATTCACGGTGGGCTGACCGTCATTGTCGGCCTCGCAGGCTCCGCCAAAGCCGCTCCAGAGCGTGTTTCCCGGCATGGGCCCAACTAGGATTTGTCCGGTTGCCTTGGCGAAGATGGCATAGGCGTCGTCGACCCACTGGAAATATTGGGTGGTACCAACCGCGCCGGTCGCGTCCGAGGGCGTGGTCGGTGGAGTGAATGATCCGTTCGGGCCGTTGAAAAAGTTGCCCACTCCCGCCAGGTTGAAAATGCCCAGCGTGGTCGCGAGCCCAGTGCCGCCGTTGACTTCCTCCGGGACAACGGACTCATGGACGCCGCTTGTGGCTTGGGACGGCATGGGTTGAGGCGATCGGCTAGCCCTGGGAATCGGAAAGCTTCCCAGCTCTCCGTGCCGTGGCGCTGCGACTGGGACCAGATCGCGCAGCGGCTCCGAGCGGTCGTGATGAAGACTGGCGCCGACCATGACCTCGCCGTATCCCGGTCCCTGGCCGCCTCCTCGGGTCTGGGCCGGCAGCGGCGCCGACAAGGTGAGGGCGAGAAACAGCAACGCATAGGGAAGGTATCGGCTGGTCATGGGAATTGCCTCCACCGTGTAAAGCGACGATGGAGGCAGTTTTCCCTCATGCGGGCATGAGAATTCTTTAGCGTGCCCAGAACAACCGGGAGTTTAAGTTTCACACTCCCGCCGACACGACCTGTCCCGGAGCCGCGCTCAACGATTCCCGCTGTTCGAGTTGCCGGCGGTAGTGAACATGGCGCCAACGCGTCATCTCGACGAGCGGTCTCCACACCGGGTTCACCAGGTCGTGCTTGATGAGCAGGTGCCAGAAGCGATTGGACCGCTTGTAGAGATACGACATCGCCAGATAGAGCGGGATGGCCTGCAGTTGTTGCGGGCGGCGGCGCCAGATCGAGGCGTGAGAAAACAGGTGCTGGTAAATCCAGGCGTACCCTTGTTCCAGTTCCTCGGGGGCCATGTGCTTCGGCCGAAAGACCGCGTGGCCGGTGTCGTAAAGCGTCCAGTCGCGATGCAGGATGCGGCCCTGGGCTTCCATCTGGCGGAAGAGCGGCGTGGCTGGGTAAGGCGTGAGGATGTGAAACGTGGAACACTCCAGCCGGTTCGCTTGGATCCATTCGGCGGTGTGGGCGAACACGTCTTTTCGGTCGTGGTCGAAACCGAGAACGAACGACCCGTTCACCTGGATGCCGTAGTCGTGCAGGATGCGCACGCGGCGGGCGTAGTCGGAGGTCTTCGGCGTCTTCTTATGCGAGTCGGCGAGATTGTCGTCGGAGAGCGACTCGAAACCGATGAAGACGCCGGTGCATCCTGCGAGCGCCATGTTGCGGATCAGGGTGGGATCGTCGGTCACGTCGATGGTGACGGCGGCGCTCCAGATCTTATTAAGGGGCCGCAGAGCGGCGCAGAGCGAGTGCAGGTAATCGGGGCGCGAGCCGAGATTGTTGTCGATGAAGACGGCGTAGGGCTGGTCGTTTTCCTGAAACTCGGACGCGACCTGTTGCGGATGGCGCATGCGATAGGGCATGCGCAGGCCGTCGGTGGCGAGATAACAGAAGCCGCAGCGGTTGTGGCATCCGCGCGTTGCGATCAGGCTGGTGGTGGTGAGAAAACTGCGGCGCGGAAGGATCGAGCGCCGGGGCGCGGGATCGTCGCGATAATCGTTTTCGTAAGTCGCGACGTAGCGCGGCTGCAGGGTTCCGGCTTCCACATCGTGAAGAATTCTTGGCCAGAGTTGGACGCCGTCGCCGAGCGCGAGGGCATCTGCGTGCGGTGCGCATTCGTCGGGGCACGAGAGCACATGCAGTCCGCCGAAGATGACTTTCGATCCGCGGGCGCGATACCAGTCGGCGAGCTCGTAGGCTCGGCGTGCGAAGGTGAGATGGACCGTGATGCCGACCACATGCGGCATGGGATCGGACGGCGGCCGGCCATGCAGGAGATTCTCGTCCCAGTATTCGACGCGCCAATTTGCAGGCGTCGTGGCCGCAAAGCTGGTCAGAGCCAGCGTGGGCGTGAGGACGTGCTTGCCGAAACTGGCGTTCGCATCTTTGGGATAGAACGGGTTGATCAGCAGCGCATAGCGGCGCTCGAGGAAACCACGCGGCTCGGCGGGATCGAGCGCGGGGGCATGGAGCATTTCCGGGGGAATCCAGCGCTTGGAAATGGGGCGGAGGAAAGGTTCTTGAGGGTCGATCATTAATGTACTTTACATAACAAAGTACTTCATGTCAATCGTCGTCAAAATGGAAAGGGCGGACGCCCTCGTCCGCCCGGGGAGTGGCACGATTCTGGAGGGGATGGTGCTATGGCGCTGCTCCCCGGACGGGGCGTCCGGGGCTCCAAGAAACTAGCGGCAGATTTTTCTATTCGCGTTCAGCTGGCTTTCTGAATCGCCTGTTCCACTCGCGCCAGGGTGGTCTCTCGGCCCAGCACTTCCAGGGTCTCAAATAAAGGCGGCGCGTTCTTGCGGCCGCAGACGGCGACGCGAATGGGCTGGAACATCTGCCCCGCCTTCACCCCGAGTTCCTGAGCGGCGGCCCGCAGCGCCTGATCCAGGGGGTCGTGCTTGAATTCGACGTTGGGCAGGATCTCTTTCGCACGAGTCAGAACTTTCAGCGCCATGGCTGCATCCCCTTTTTGCGGGATCAGCTCGGCGGGGTCGTACGGCAGGAGTTGATCGACGAAGAAGAAGTCGGCCGCAGTGAGCACGTCGCGCAGCAGCTTGATGCGCTCGCGAATCAGCGGCGTGATGCGCAGCATTTTCTCGGGCGTGATGTGGGTATACGTTTCACGCACGATTGGCAGCAGGCGCTGGCTCAGGTCGTCGATGGCGAGGCCGCGAATGTGTTCCGCATTCAGCCAGAGCGCTTTGGGATCAAACATTTCTTCGGGGGCCGGGTTGGCGGGCGAGGGCGCCCGCCCCACATCGTCGGGCTCTTTGAAATTCACAACTGCGTTGGCGCGATTGATGCCTTCCAGCGAAAAAGCTTCGGTAAGTTCCGAGAGGCTCATCTGCTCGCGATCGTTTTTCGGCGACCAGCCCAGCAGGCACAGAAAGTTGATGAAGGCTTGGGGCAGAAATCCGGCATCGCGATAGGTCGTGACGCTGACGACAGGGCCGTGACGGCGCTTGGAAAGCTTGGTACCGTCGGGAGCTACCAGCAGCGGAAGATGCGCGAACTGCGGCGGCTGAAAACCGGCAGCTTCGAAAATCAATACATGCTTGTACGTATTCGAGAGATGATCCTGGCCGCGAATGATGTGGCTGATGCGCAGGTCGGCGTCGTCGGCACACGAGGCCAGGTGATAGGTTGGCATGCCGTCGGAACGCAGCAGGGCGAAGTCCTCGATGTCGGCGCCCGCCTTCATCTGCTCGCCGTAAACCGCGTCGGTAAAGCGCACGACTTGTCCGCCCTCGCGCGGCACGCGAAAACGCAGGGCGAACGGTCCTCCCGCGGCGGCGCGCCGGTCGCTTTCCTCGCGCGAAAGCTCGCGCATTCCGGGATTGAACAACCATGTGCCTTGCGCGCCCGAGCGTTCGCTATCTCCGGTGTGCGCGGGGGTGAAGTCGCGGTAGGCCAGTCCTTTTTGAAAGATGGCCTCGGCCATTTGCCGGTGCAGTTCGCCGCGCTCGGACTGTTTGTATTCTTCGTCCCAGCTCAGGCCCAGCCATTTCAGGCCGTCGAAAATTGAGTTAACCGAGGCGTCGGTATTGCGTTCCACGTCGGTATCGTCAAGCCGCAAGATCATCGTCCCGCCGTTGCGACGAGCGTAGAGCCAGTTGAAGATGAACGTGCGGGCGCTGCCCACGTGGAGAAAGCCGGTGGGCGAAGGCGCGAAACGCACTCGCGGCTTGGCGGACGAAGATGAATGAATGGATTCGTGCATTGAAGATTCGGACTTGATGATCGAACAGGGTACTTGTCTGACACTTGCTGGTCAGACTCTCGATGGTACGAGTAAGGCAAAAACATCGTCAAGCCGAAGCGCCGTAAACGATTTCCCGCGCAAACATTTGATTCGCAAAGAGGAAAACGGACAATGTACTTAAATCCTATTGTCTTCGTTGGCCCGTTGTGAAAACATTGAATCACCGTTTCCCCCCTCCACCAACTGAGCCAGTACGTCTGGCGAGGTGTCTTTGCCCGGCCTATGAACAGCGTAGTCATCACGACGGTTTTAATTCCCGGCTTTGTCTCGGTACTGCTGTTTCTCGTCTTTACCTATCTCCACGAGCAGAGCCGGCAGCCCTACTTCCAGGCGTGGAAGTGGGCCTGGGCGTTCTACTCCATGCACTATGTGCTCGACACGTTACCGTCGTCTGCCACGGCATTTTTCGTCGGCCAACTTTTTCTGGTCGCGATGGCGCTGTGCATCTTCGTCTCAACGCGCCTGATGCGGGGTCCCTCGGGCCTGCGTGTATACGATGCCGCGGTGGCCGCGACCGGAGTCGTGCTCGCCGGCCTGACCTTGCGCGGGCACATGCTGAACGGAGTGTTTCATCCGGACGCGCAGCCCGCGATTCGGCTCGGCATCGGCGTGGCCGTCATCCTTCTGTATTGCTCTGCGGTCTTCTACGTCAATGGTCACAAGCGCGGGTCGCTCGCCTTCCAGGTGCTTGCCGGTTCGCTGGCGTTGTGGGCTGCGCTAATGACCATGGAACAATTGCAGAGTCCATTGGGTGAGCCGTTCGGCAGCGCCAGCCGGCTGTTTGGCCCGGTACCGCAGATGCTGCTGGGCATCGCCATGGTGATGGTGCTGTTTGAAAACCAGCGCAATGCCGTGCAGGAAAATACTCTGGCGCTGTCGACTCTGGGCGTAGACCCGCGCCGCCTGCTGTTCGCCGACGACCTGGTGCCCAACATGCAAGCCGCGCTGGAGCGCTTGCGCAGCGCTTTGCCGATGGATCGCGCCGCCATCATCATCACCGAGCGCTGGCGTGGCCTGTTGCCCTCGGTGCAGCAGGGTTTCTCCCCGGAATTCCTCACGGCCTTGGAAAAGAGCGGGGCGGGCGATTACGTCTGCGACCTGGCGTACCGGCAGAACGGGATTTTCACCATCCACGATCTGGCCGAGATGAGCGAGCCTCTGCCGGTTGCGTCCCTGGGAACGTTCGCCGAGTTCAAAAGGATTCTGACCGAAGCGGAAGTCCGCAATCTGACCGCGGTCAATCTGCAGACGCGCGAGCAAAATTTCGGAGTGATTCTGCTTCCCCACGCGGAACGCCGCGCGTTCGGCTCCTCCGGTCCTCGGCTGATGGTTGGTCTCGCTCTGCAGCTGGGACTGACGCTCGAAAACTACGTGGTCAGCCACGACGCGCATCGCCGCACCAAAGAGTACGAGCTGCTGACCGATATCGGTAAGGCCATCAGCTCGCGCCTAGATCAGGACGAAATTCTGCGCACCATCCAGTCCGAACTGGGGCAGATTTTCGATACCAGCCATTTCTACATTGCGTTTCAGGAGTCGGAACAGATTCGTTTCGAACTCGAGGTCAGGGACAATCGCGTGCTGCCCAAGCGCAGCCGTGAGCTGCGAAACGCGTTTACCGAGTTCGTGATTCGCAACGGCGAACCATTGCTCATCCGCTGCGATCTGGAGAACACGCGGAAGGGACTGGGCATCAGCCATGTCCCACAGCGGCCGGCGCGATGCCTGATCGCCGCGCCGATTTTCCTGGGTAATAAGGCGAGCGGAATTATGGTCGCGATGAATCCGGACCGGGAATTCGTCTTCGAACAACGCGACCTCGACGTGCTGGTGACGGCTGCCGGACAGGTTTCGGTGGCCGTGGAAAATGCCCGCCTGTTTGGCGACGAGCTGCGCCGTTCGCGGCAACTTGCGTTCCTCAACAATGTGTCCCGCACCGCCATTTCCAGCGACGATCCTGTGCACATGCTGGGCGAGATCGCCAGCGAGATTCAGAAGAATTTCAGTTTCGACCACATTGGCGTCGGCCTGCTCGACTACGGGACTAAAGAGATTGAGATCAAGGCGGAAGCCGGCGTCACCGCGCACGCCATGGGAAAGCGCATTCCGCTCGGGACTGGTATTCTCGGCCGCGTGGCTCGCACCGGGGAACGCGCGCTGGTGCAGAACGCCCTGCCGGGCAATCTCACGGGCATTCTGCCGGATTCGCGCGCCGTGCTGTGCATCCCCATCACCTACGGCGAATCGCTGCTGGGGGTGCTCAACATCGAAAGCCGCACCGAGAATGCATTCGCTCCGCAGGACGTTCTCATTCTCAATACGCTGGCCGACTTGCTGGCCACGGCGCTGCACAACGCGTTCGTCTTCCAGAAACTGCAGCAGCAGTCGATCACCGACGGCCTGACTGGTATCAAGACGCGCCGCTTTTTCTGGGAAGCTTTGTCGGCGGAGTGGAAACGCGCTTCGCGATCGGGACGGCCGTTCTCGGTGGTGCTGATCGATCTCGACAAATTTAAAGAAGTCAACGACACCCTGGGACACTTCGAGGGCGACCTGGTGTTGGCGCGCGTGGGCCGGCTGCTGGAACAGAAATCGCGCCAATCGAACGTGGTGGCGCGCTATGGCGGCGATGAGTTCATCGTGCTGATGCCCGATACCGGCGCGGAACAGGCACAGGTGCTGGCCGAGCGCCTGCGCCAGTGGCTGGCCACCGACCCCATGCTGAGCGAGCACCACGTGACCGGCAGCTTCGGGGTCGCGAGTTTTCCCATGCATGGCTTCTCCATTGAAGACATCATCCGCGTCGCCGACTCGGGGATGTATGTCTCCAAGCGTTCGGGCGGGAACCTGGTCTCTACGGCGCAGGAATTTGTAGAAGGCCAGGACTTCGCCCGCCAGCGCCAGCAGATTTCGGCGTATATCGAGGGCTTTCTGCAGCGCGAGCGCACCGGGCCCGAGCAGTTGGAGGAATTGACTTCCACATTGCACAAGCTCTGCGGAGGCGAGCGGGAGCAAGACTGCAACGTGCCGCTGCTCAAGGAAGCGATCGAATCGCTGAGCCGGGCCGCTGAGTCACGCGAGCTGCAGACGGCGGGCCATGGCGATCTGGTGGCGCGCTATACCGAAGTGATTGCCCGCGGGCTGGGGCTGTCGCCGGAGGAAACGGCCGACTTGGTCTACGCTGCGCGGGTACACGATGTGGGCAAGATTTTCGTTTCGGAGCACATCCTCCACAAGCCGGGGCCGCTCGGCGAAGATGAATTCCTCCAGGTGAAAATGCACGCCCACGTGGGCGCGGAGATTGTCGGCATCCTGCCGCACAGCCAGATGATGCGCGATGCGATCGAACACCACCACCAGCGCTTCGACGGCTCGGGCTATCCCGACGGCCTTCGCGGCGAGGAGATTCCACAGTGGGCGCGCATCATCGGCCTGACCGATGCGTATGCCAACATGGTGACCGAGCAATCGTTCGCTTCCGCGAGAACGCCGGAGCAGGCTCTCGACGAACTGTCGAAGATGAGCGGCACGCGCTTCGACGGCATGCTGGTGCGGTTGCTGCTGCGCGGGTTGAGGTCGGAGCGGACGCCCTCGGGCTCCGGAGACCGATGATTTCTAACAAACACAATGTGAAGCTGAAATCCGTCGCTGATAGTGAGTTCCTCAACACGGTCGAGCGCTGGTTGCAAAACGAGCCGGAAATTTTGGTGCTGATTCGCTATTCGCGAGCGGCTGGAAGTAGGTCTTTCGAGTTCTTCACTTCTTTTCGCGAACTGCAGAAGAGAGTGCGCGAGTTACCACCTGAGACAAACGTAACTGTTTTTCGCAAGCCGCAGCTTCCGCTGCGCGGCGTCGTTGATGATGAATTGATTCAAAGGTGCTTGGACGGTATTCAAGATGGTACGGAGTTCTTAGTCGTTGAAACCGCTCGCACGACGGCAGGAAGGGCCTCCTGGTTTCACGACGAGTCCGGAGAGTCACATGACGAGT
>Ga0209415_10016499_pt1 | contig 11863 bp, 11 predicted proteins | sample PeaSoiSIISIP2007_FD_187696 | JGI IMG/M metagenome (GOLD analysis project Ga0209415, IMG submission 187696) | Peat soil microbial communities from Weissenstadt, Germany - SII-SIP-2007 (SPAdes) (version 2) | ecosystem: Environmental > Terrestrial > Soil > Wetlands > Peat | place: Germany... | reverse complement strand
CTCTGTGGCCCAGAGCGCAGCGGCGACCTCGAGTTCACCGAGAACGAAGACAGCTACGTGATCGCATTCGACCCGTGCGGCTCGGGCAACCGCTCGCTGCGCGGCGACACCGTCGAGGGCACCGGCCCGCGGCCGGAACCGCCGTACAACTTCGGGGTGACCAAGGACCACCACGATTGGGCGTGGAACCAGGAGGGCGTCTGCTACTACTGTGCCCACTGCTGCTTCGCCCTCGAGCGCTGGCCGGCCGAGCAGTGGGGCCACCCGCTGCGGATCGTCGAGTCGCCGCGCTACCCGGAGGAAACCAAGGGCGACGAGCCGAAGCGATGCACGTGGACGATCTATAAGTCGATCGAGGCCATCCCCGAGTCTGCCTACCGCCGGATCGGGTTGGAAAAGCCTTCTTCGTCAGTCAGTCAATGAGGAATCCGCCATTGATGTCGGTCACTTCGCCGGTGATGTAGCCCGCGTGCGCCGAACAGAGGAACGCCACGAGGGCGGCAACTTCGTCGACGGTGCCGAAACGCCCGACCGGGATCCGGTTGACCAGGTCGCGCGTCGAGGCGATCATCTCTGTGTCGATCAGCGCTGGGGCGAGCGAGTTGGCGGTAATGCCATGCGGGGCATACTCGTTGGCGATCGACTTGGCCAGCGTCATCACCCCGGCCTTGGATGCTGCGTAGGCGGCGACGCTGCGCGCCCCGCCGGCCTTACCGGCGCTCGAGCCAATCGTCACGATGCGGCCATAGCGCTGTTCCCTCATCTTGCCGACGGCGCGCCGGGCGCACAGGAAAGCCCCGGTCAGGTTGACGTCGAGCGTTTTGCGCCACAGTTCGGCGCTTGTGTCCTCGAAGGGCATTATCGGATAAATCCCAGCGTTGAGCACGAGCACCGAGACGGTGCCGAGGTGGGCCTCGACGTCGCCGAAGGCACGGTCCACGGCCTCCTCGTCACTTACGTCGCAGGCGATCCCGAGCAGCCACTCATCGGTCGGCGGCTCGAGGTCGAAGCCAGCGACGCGCGCCCCGTTCTCGTGGAGAACCTCGGCGATGCGGTGGCCGATGCCCCGGGCCGCCCCGGTGACTACCGCCACTCTGTCCTCCAGCCCATCGACGTGGAGCAAGGGCCCTCTCCTATCTTGTCAGTCTCAGAGACAACGTCTAGCACACCCACGGTGCAAACGTTCCCAGGATGGCGGCCGTGAGCAACGTCGTAAGCAGCCGCACCGCCGCCCGCCTGGCGGTGCTCACGCCGTATTGGGACTTCTGGGAGCACACGGTCGGACCGGCGCTGCGCGCAGAGCGGCGTGCTGACGCCGAGTTGCTGGCACGATGGCTCGCCGACTGCGGGGAGATCGCGGCGGTGGTGCAGCCCGCGAGCCCCATTGAGGCGGAGCAGGCGGCCGCCGGCCTCGGACCGCTCGACGTCGTCGTGGTCCACTCGGCGATGGCTGTGCCGCCGCGCACGGTGACGGCGTTCATCGAAGCGCTGGGCCCCTCTCCGATGGTTGTCGTCTTCGCCGCCAACTCGCCGGGGTTTGCCGTCACCGACGATTTCGACCACGGCGACATCACTCGCCACGGGGCGACCGTCGGGGCGCCAATGGTGGTCGGCGCGCTGCGGCGCGCCGGCAGCGAACCGCTCGTGGTGCTCGGACGGCTCGGCGACGAGGCCAGCCTCGCCCGGCTGCGTGCCGCCGTGCGGCGCGCTGCGGCGGCGGCGCGCCTGCGCCGGGCGCGCGTCGGGGTGATCGGAGACCCGCTGCCTGGCTACGACCACGTCGTCACTGGTTCCGAGCGGTTGAGGGAAAGCCTCGGCGTGACGCTCGTCCCAATCGCCCCCGCCGAGGTGACAGCGGCCTACGAGGCGGTCGAGCCGGAGCGGCTCCAGTCGCTCTACGTCGAGCTGTCGGACCGCTTCCGCCTCGGAGAGGGTGCGGAGGGCGAGTCACTCGAGCGGGCGTTGCGTGCGGCGGTCGCCATCGAAGACCTCTACGCCGCCCACCGGCTCGACGGCGCAGCTATGAACTGCCACGTGCAAGGGATCCGCCTCGGCGAACCGATCGGCGTCGCACCGTGCTACGGCCTCGGCCGGATGACATCGCGCGGTGTGCCATCCACGTGCGTTGGCGACGTGCTGACGGCGGTCGCCATGGTCGCCGTAGCAGCGCTCGGGCAGCCGACCCTCTACCACGAGCTCGAAGCGCTCGACTACCAAAGCGGCGAGTTCGTCGTGGCGAACTCGGGGGAGCACGACGACCGCTTCTGGCCAACGTCGACGCACCTCACCCTGCGGCGCAACGACTGGTTCCTCGTCGAAGACGGGCGCTGCAGCCTGTGTGCCGAGGGCGTGCTCGCCCCGGGGCCGGCGACACTCGTCAACCTGACCGAGGGCCCCGACGGCGGCTACCATTTCGTAACGGCGCGTGGCGAGCTGTCCGGACGGGCCTTTGCTGGCAGCGGGACGACGAACGGCGGGTTCCGCTTCTTGGCGCCCGACGCCGTCACCGCCTGGGAGGCTTGGGCCGCCGCCGGGCCCGGCCACCACAGCTGCCTAACGATCGGCGATATCAGTCTCGAAATCGCCGCCATCGCCCGGCACCTCGGTGCCACCCATGAGGCGGTTTGCTGAATTGGATCCCCACCCACCGACGCCCCACCCACCGACGAGAAAGGAACGCCATGGCCGATCTTGCATTTGTCGACACGCACGTCCACTTCTACGACCTCCGCAAGAAAGAGTTCGTCTACTCCTGGCTGCAGCCGGAGTTTGTCCACCCCATCATCGGCGACATCAACGCCATCAAGACGCTCGTCTTCGACGCCACGGCGTTCCGGGGCGAGTCGCGCTTCTCCAATGTCTCCAAGATCGTCCACGTCCAGGCCGCCCTCGGAGCCCCCGACCCTGTCGCGGAGACGGCCTGGCTCGAGGAGATGGCGCAGGCGACCGGTTGGCCTAACGGCATCGTTGCCCACAGCGACCTCAAGGCCGAAGGCGTCGAGGCTGAGCTCGAGCGGCACCTCGGCGCCTCGCCGCGCCTGCGTGGGATCCGCGACTTCGGCGCTGGCGACTACCTGAACGACCCGGCCTGGCAACGCGGCTACGGCCTCCTGGCTCGCCATGGCCTGGTTTGCGACCTCGACTGCGTCTGGCAGGACATGAGCAAGGCGCGCGACGTGGCCCGGCTGCACCCCGAGGTGCCGCTCGTCCTCGAGCACGCCGGGTTTCCCCGCTCCCGTGACGACGAGTACTTCAAGAACTGGCGAGCCGGCCTGCAGGCACTGGCCGAGGCCGAGAGAGCGAGCTGCAAGATCTCCGGGCTCGGGATGTGCGACCCCCAGTGGACCGTCGACAGCTTCCGGCCCTGGGTGCTCGCCTGCATCGAGGCCTTCGGCGTCGAGCGTTGCTTCTTTGCCACCAACTGGCCTGTCGACCGCCTCTACAGCTCCTATGACGCGGTGGTCGCCTCCTACGATGAGATCACCGCCGAGTTCTCATCAGACGAGCGCGAGGCTCTGTTCTTCCGTAACGCCGAACGCGTCTACCGGATCTGAGTACCACGGTGCCGGTGCAGACCAACCTGCTCGCCGGTTTCGGCCGGGTCGACATCACGCCGCCGCTGCCCGCCGAATGCGTCGGCTTCGTCCGCCGGGCCGCCCCCGCGACCGGGCGGCTGGCGCCGCTCACCGGGAGCGTCGTCGTGCTCGAGGAACCCGGCCCCGGGGTGCGGCTGGCTATCGTTGCGCTCGACCTGATGGCGCTCGGGGTAGGCCAGTGCGACGCGCTGCGCTCGCTCGTCGCCGAGACCGTCGGCACCCTTCCCGAGCGGGTGCTCGTCAACTTCAGCCATACCCACGCCGCCCCCCACGCCTCGATCGGGATGGCAAAGCTCGGCGGGGCGCTGCGTGTCGTCCACGACCGCGAGCGCAACTACATCGAGGCGCTACCGCTCGCCGTGCAGAGCGCCGCGACCCTCGCCCTCGGTGACCTCAGTCCGGCTCGCCTCGGCACGACCGAACGCCGCGTCGCGGGGCTCGCCGTCAACCGGCGCGAGCGCAGGCCCGACGGCAGGACGATCCTCGGCTGGAACCCGGATCTCCCCTACGACCCGAAGCTGACGGTCGTGCGCGTCGACGACGCGGAGGGCTCCTGTCGGCTCGTGCTGACGAGCTTCCCGTGCCATCCGGTCGTGCTCGGTCCCGAGAACCAGAACGTCGGGCCGGATTACCCGGGGGCGCTCCGCACCTACGTCGAGCGGGTACTCGGCGCGCCGTGCGTCTACCTTGCCGGTGCGGCAGGCAACGTGCTGCCCTTAGAGGCCTTCTTCAGCGAGGCCGGACCGGAAATTGTGTTCGGGGAGCGTCTTGGTATCGCGGTGGTCGAAGCGTGCTCGACGATCGAGACGGCGACGAACGAGACCCATAAGTTCGGCTACGGCTCGGTGACACCGATCTCGCTCTACAGGCGCCGGCCCGCCGAGCAGCAGCCCGCCCAACACCTCGGGGCCGCATTCGAACGGGTCGCGCTGCCGTTGCTGCCGACGCCATCGCGCGATGAGTTGCTGCGCGAACTAAAGGGCTATCAGGCGGCCGTCGACCAGGCGCGGGCCGGCGGCGTTGAAGCGGCAACGATCAACCCGCTCGACTACCACGTCGCCTGGGCCGAGCGCTGCCTGGCCCGCCTCGGCTCCGGCGAGGGTATCGAGGCGACGGTCATCGCCCCGGTACAGGCACTGCGCCTGCACGACCTCGCCGTCGCCACGCTGCCCGGGGAGCCGTTCAACGAGTACGCCACGGCGCTCGAGGCGGCGTCCGTAGCGCCACACAGCCTCCTGCTCGGCTACTCGAACGGCTACGTCAGCTACTTTGCCACCGAGGCCGAGTACCCCTTCGGCGGCTACGAGCCTGGCTACGCCCACCACAATACAACGATGCTCTCCGGGCTCGCTCCCGACGTCGAGCGGCTGCTCACGCAGTCAGCCGTAGAGCTGAGCCGGCAACTGTTCCCCGCCGGTGCGGCGTGAAGGTCCTTGACGCCGAGCTGGCGGCGGCCCTCGAGACTTCTGCCGCTCTGCGGGACGATGGCGGCGAGATCGACTGGGTCAGCCGGCGGGCGCTGCTCGCTGAGCGGCGCACCGGCGAGCCGCCGGTGCGTGCCGACCGCGTAGGGTTCGAGGACCTCGACCTGCCCCGCCCGGACGGCTCGACACTCGCTGTCCGCCTATACCGGCCGCGGCACGAGCTCGGACCGTTCGGAACTCTTGTCTACTTCCACGGCGGGGCGTTCGCCCTCGGAGATCTCGAAGCCGAGCATGCGTTGTGCGAGTTCTACTCCGCCCAGGCCGGCTGCGCCCTGCTCTCGGTCGACTACCGCCTTGCCCCCGAACACCCCTACCCGGCCGGCTTCGAGGACGGCCAGACCGCACTCGCCTTTACTGCCGAGCACGCCGACGAGCTCGGTCTTGACCCTGCCCGGCTCGCTGTTGGCGGAGCGAGCGCTGGTGGGGCGCTGGCAGCCGGCCTCGCCCAGGCGGCGCGCGACGCCGGTGGCCCGCCGCTCGTGCTGCAGTTTCTCGTCTATCCGGTGATCGACGACCGCCTGCAGACCGCCTCTATGCACCTCGACACACCGGTTTTCTTCCGCCGCGCGGCCGAGTCGATGTGGCGCAACTACCTCGCCGGAACCGAGGGCGAGCCCCCTGCCTACGCCGTCCCGGGTCGTGCCCACAACTTTGCCGGGCTGCCGCCGGCCTACGTGCTGACCGCCGAGCACGACCCGCTACGCGACGAGGGGATCGACTACGCCGGGCGGCTGCTCGCCGCCGAGGTCTCGGTCGAACTGCACAGCTACGCCGGCGCCGTGCACGGCTTCGACCTGTACGCCCCCGGGTCGGCCCTCACGAGGCGCTCGCTCGAGGAGCGCTCGGCTAGCCTGCGTGCCTCCCTCGGCCCGCGCTCGGCTTGACCCATTCGCGAGGGGACCGTACGGTTAATTGGAATCGATTGCTGGGAATGTCCCGCCGCAGTGGCGGGAGCTGATCGGAGGAAGGACGCGGATGAGAGCACGGATGAACCAGGCGATCGCAAAGGCAATCGCCGACGAGATGGAGGCTGACGAGAGCGTCATCCTCATGGGTGAGGACATCGCCGTCGCCGAAGGGCCGTTCAAGACCTCCGAGGGACTGCTGCAGCGCTTCGGCCCGGAGCGAGTGCGCGACACGCCGATCTCTGAGACGGGCTTCCTCGGCGCCGCACTCGGCGCGGCAATGACCGGGTTGCGACCAGTCGTCGAGATCATGTTCATCGAGTTCCTCGGCGTGGCCCTCGACCAGCTCGTGACCGAGGCAGCGATGATGCACTACCTGTCCGCTGGTCGCTACCGGGTGCCGCTCGTCGTGCGCGCCTCGGTCGGCGCCGGCCTCGGCTTTGGCTGCCAGCATTCCCAGACACTGGAGCGCTGGTTGGTCGGCACGCCCGGCCTCAAGGTGGCGGTCGCATCCGGGGCACGCAGCGCTTACGGCCTGACGCGCGCCGCGATCCGCGACGACAACCCGGTGGTCGTCCTCGAGCCGCGCGCCCTGTACGGCGAGCGCGAGGACTTCGAGCCGGACAACGCGCTGGCCGAGCTCGGCACCGCCGAGGTGCGCCGGGAGGGCGACGAGGTGACGATCGTGGCGCTTGGCCAGACGGTGAACGCGGCGCTACAAGCAGCCGAGGCAGCGGGCTTTTCGGCGGAGGTGATCGACCTGAGCACGCTCGTCCCGTGGGACCGAACGACCGTGCTCGGCTCGGTGCGCCGCACCCGTAGGCTGGTGATCGCCGAGGAGAACCAGTACTCCGGCGGTTGGGGAGCCGACCTCGCCGCTGAGGTTTCGGCGAGCCTCTTCGGCGATCTCCGCGCCCCGGTGCTGCGGATCACCGCCCCAGACGTACCGGTGCCCTTCGGTGCCGCGCTCGAGCAGCGCTTCGTTCCCTCCGCCGGTTACATCGGCGAACAGGTCGAGGCGTGGCTGAAGACCGGCCAGGTGCCGGCGCCGTGGTGGACGGTGTCGGCGTGAGCGGGGTCACGGCCCTCGAGCGCCGCCAGCAGCTCGCTAAGGGACCTTTGGCCCGCCTCGAGCGGATGCTCGAGATCCGCGCCGTCGAGGACGGTGTCCAGGAACTGTTCGCGCAAGGCCTCGTGCATGGCACAACGCACACCGCCCAGGGTCAGGAGGCCGTCGTGGTCGCCATTGCGGCCGCGACGCGCCCGAGCGACGCCGTGGCTTGCACCTACCGCGGGCACGGACTGGCCCTCGCCCTGGGGGTTCCCATCGAGGCGGTGCTCGGTGAGATCCTCGGCCGGCGGATCGGCTGCATGGGTGGCCTCGGGGGCTCGATGCACCTCTCGGGCCCCGACGTCGGCCTGCTGCCGACGATGGCCATTGTCGGCGCGGGCATCCCCGTCGCCGTGGGTGCCGCTCTCTCGGCGAAGGTGCGCGGCACCGACGATGTGGCTGTGGCCGTCTTCGGCGACGGGGCGACGAACATCGGCGCCTTCCACGAGGGCCTCAACCTCGCTGCCATCTGGAAGCTGCCGACGATTTTCGTCTGCGAGAACAACCTCTATGGCGAGTACAGCCGGATCCAACTCACCACGCCCGTGGCTGATCTAGCGGTGCGTGCCCAGTCTTACGACATGCCGGCCGAGATCGTGGACGGCCAACAGCTGGACGAGGTGGAAGCGGTCGTAGAGCGCGCCGTCACGAGGGCGCGCGCGGGTGACGGCCCCACGCTCATCGAGGCCAAAACCTACCGCTACGTTGGGCACTCGCGCTCCGACAAGGCTGCCTATCGGCCGGCTGGCGAGCTCGAGGCCTGGCAAGCGCGGGACCCCATCACGCTGTACGCCGAACAACTTTGCAACGCGGGAACCCTTGGCGACCTCGAGGGGTTGCGCGCCGAGGTAGCGGCGCGCGTCGAGGAGTCGACCAAGGTCGCCTTGGCAAGCCCGCCGGCGGCCGCCGAGCACATGTTCGCCAACGTCCTGGTCCCCGCTCATGGCCGGAGCCGCCAATGATAAGCGTGGTCAAGCTGCCAGTGCTTGGCGACACGACGAAGGTCGCCGTCATCGCCGAGTGGCTCGTCGATGTCGGAGACCGTGTCGAAGTCGGGACCCCCTTGATGAGCGTCGAGACCGACAAGGTGACCGTCGAAGTGCCCTCACCGGTTGCGGGGACCTTCTCCGAGCGTCTCGTCGCCGAGCAGGACGAAGTCCCTATCGGCGCACCGATCGCTCGCATCCAGGGCTGAGGCGCCGGTTTGGCCAACCAGGGCGCAGGGCCGGCATGAGCGGCGAGACGGCTTCGGGATCGCTCGCTGCTGAGCTGCTCGTGGTCTCGCTCGCGGAGGTTGACGGTGTCGACGAGGCGACGCTGCGCCGCCTAAGCGGGCGCTCGCTCTTCGACGCGGCGTGCTGCGGCAGTGACGGGTTCCGGCGTCACGGCGACCGGCTTCGAGGACTGCCCCGTCAAACCGGGCAATCGAGCACGCTTGGCGGCGGCGGCGGTTTCGGCGCCGAGGTCGCCTGCGCCTTGAACGCTCTTGCCATTGCCTGCGGCGACCACGACGATGTGCACTGGGAGACGCTGGTTCACCTGGGCGGGGTTGTCTGGCCGGCGGTGCTCGCCGCCGGCGAGGCGGTCGATGCTACGGTGAACGCCGCCTATCGCGCCGCCGCCCTCGGCCACGAGGTTGGCACGCGCCTAGCGGGCGCGCTTGGTACCTCCGCGCGCCGGCGATGGCATGCCACGGCGCTCGTCGGCGGCCCCGCAGCAGCCGTCGGCGCGGCGAGCGTCCGCGGCGGCGACCGGAACCAGCTGACCGAAGCGCTGAGTCATGCACTCTGCTTCGTCGGCGGCGCCGCCCAGTCCGTCGTCGAGCACAGCGGGACGATGCTCGGTCACCGCGCCTTCGCCGCGAGGAGCGGCCTACTCGCCGCCGACCTGGCGGCTACCGGCCTGACGGCAACGCGTCACGCTCTGGAGGGAGAGCGCGGGCTCTTGCGCGAAGACGGTGGGCCCGCCGTCGAGGTGCTGCTGACCCCGCGCGGGCGGTTGGCCCTCGGCGAGTCGTCGCCGCGTCTGCTGCCCGGCCACGGCTTCGCCCACACTGCCATCGCCGCCGCCGGCTCGCTCGGTCGCATCGAGCCGGGCAACATCGATGGCCTCGACGTTGCTGTGGGACCGACGGCGGCGACGGCGAGCCGCCAAGGCACCCCCACGAGCGTAGAAGCGGCCTGGTGGAACACGCCGTTTTGTGTGGCAGCGACGCTCGTCGGCGGCCCTGGGGCGATTACGGACCCTGCGGTGCTTGCCGACCCGGCGGTCAGAGCGCTTGTCGGGCGCTGCACGTTCCATGCCGATGAGTTCCTGGGCCTCGGCGCCGTGGTCACCCTTCGGACCGGCTCCGATACCCGGCAGGCGGCCTGCCCACTGCCGCCAGGTCATGTCGAACATCACCCCGGGCGGGCCGAGCTCGTCGAGAAGTGGAGCCGCCTGGGCGACGGGCCGCCCGAGGAGGCGGGGGCCGCTTACGACGCATTGCAGGTAGCGGGCCCAGGGCGGCTACGACTGCTGCTCGCTGAGGTCGGCGGTCTGCTCTGGCCCGCCGTCCGGCCTTGACCTCGCCCTAGGCGGGCCTTAGCCTGGGATTGATCCCGGTAAGGATTCCTGTCATTAATCGAGAGTAAAAGGGGGGAGATGGCCAAGCTGAGGCTCGGGGTGATCGGCGCCGGTTCCTGGGCGATCGCGTCGCACCTGCCGAACTTTGCAAAACGGCGGGACGAGGTGGAGTTTGTCGCAGTCGCCCGCAAGGGCCCCGAGGTGCTCGCCAAGATCCGCGACGACTGGGGCTTCGAGGTCGCCAGTGAGGACTTCCACGACGTGATCGATGCCGGCATCGACATCTGCCTCGTCGCCAGCCCCACCGCTATGCACCACGAGCACGCCAAGGCGGCGCTCGAGGCCGGGGCGCATGTACTTGTCGAAAAGCCGGTGACGATCGACCCCGCTCAAGCATGGGACCTCGTCGACACCGGCGACCGGTTGGGACGGCACCTACTGGTCAGCTTCGGCTGGAATTACCTGCCGATGGTGCGCAAGGCCAAGGAGCTCATGGTGCGCAAGGGTATTGGTGGGATCGAACAGCTGATGCTGCACATGGCCTCGACGACACGAGAGCTGTTACTTAACACCGGTTCCTACCCGGCGGCCTCGCCCGAGACCATCCCCGAGCAGCGCACCTGGACTGACCCCCGGCTGTCCGGCGGCGGCTACGCGCAGGCCCAACTGAGCCACGCCCTCGGCCTCACCTACTGGCTGTGCCCCGAGCTAGAACCGGCTGAGCTGTTCGCCTTCATGTCGGCTCCGTACGGCGCACCCGTCGAGCTGCACGACGCAGTGGCGATCCGCTTTGCGAACGGCGCTGTCGGGACGATGGACGGTGGCTCAGCCCACGTCAATGCCGGTGGCAACAAGCACCAGGTCGAGCTGCGCGTCATCGGCTCGGAGGGCCAGTTCCAGATCGACCTCGAGCGCGAGGCTCTGTGGCTTTTCCGAGCGCCGAACGAGGATCTCCAACCCGAGCTCGACGCGAACGCCGGAGCGTACGACTGCGACGGCCCGCCGAACACGCTCATCGACCTCGCTCTCGGGCGTCCGGTGGAGAACTGCTCACCCGGATGGCTCGGAGCGCGCACCGTAGCGACGCTCGACGCCTGCTACCGCAGTGCCGCCTCGGGCAACGTCGCCAAGGTCGTCGCGCGTGGCTGAGCAGGTCCTCCGGCGGCGAGTCCTCGTCACGGGGGCGGCGAGCGGGATCGGCGAAGGGATCGCCTGCCGGCTGCTCGCCGACGGCAACGAGGTGCTCGTAGCAGACCGCGAGGCCGAAGGCCTGAAGCCACTCGCCGATCTCGGGGCGAGCTGTCACGTTCTCGACCTTGCCGATCCAGCGGCGCGCCAAGAACTGGTTGCCGTCACCGGCCCGCTCGACGGCCTGGTTAACTCTGCGGGCATCATCCGGCTCGTCCCGGTCGAGCACACGACCGAGCAGCTCTGGGACGACATCATGGGCGTTAACGCCAAGGCGGCGCTTTTTCTCACGCTCGAACTGCTGCCTGGGATGCGGCCCGGCGCCTCAGTCATTTTCTTGTCGTCAGTCGCGGCGCGGGTTGTCTCGACACCCGAGGCCATGGTCTACGCAGCATCGAAAATGGCGCTGATCTCGATCATGCGGAGCCTCGCCGCCGCTTTCGCCAGCCGGCCGATCCGCGTCAACGCCATCGTCCCAGGGATCATCGACACCCCGATGCAGCGCCAAGTCGTGCGCGACCTTGCTCTTGAGCGGGGCGTCGCCGAACAAGAGGTCCACGCCCGGCGGCTCACCGGCGTCCCCCTCGGTCGCAGCGGCGAGCCGGCCGAGGCCGCCGCTCTCGCCGCCTTCTTGCTGTCCGGCGAGGCCTCCTACATCACTGGGCAGGCGATCGCCGTCGATGGCGGCTACACGATGGTCTGATCGAGCGAGACAAAGGAGCAACCCATGGAACGACTCTGCTTCACCTTCGAGACCCGCCCCGGCACGGCAGCTGAATACAAGCGCCGGCACGACGAGATCTGGCCGGAGCTCGTCGCCGACATCAAGGCAGCGGGGTTGTCGGACTACAGCCTCTTTCGCCAGGGCGACCGCGTTTTCGGCTACGTCAAGTGCGACCCGGACATCGCCACCTGCTTCGGCAGGCTCGGCTCCTCGGACGCCAACGCGCGCTGGTCGAAGTGGTTCGAGGACATCATCATCTCGCTAACCGACGAAAACGGCCAGCTCTATCG
>Ga0209415_10016498_pt1 | contig 11864 bp, 11 predicted proteins | sample PeaSoiSIISIP2007_FD_187696 | JGI IMG/M metagenome (GOLD analysis project Ga0209415, IMG submission 187696) | Peat soil microbial communities from Weissenstadt, Germany - SII-SIP-2007 (SPAdes) (version 2) | ecosystem: Environmental > Terrestrial > Soil > Wetlands > Peat | place: Germany... | reverse complement strand
GGACGTCTCAGGTGTCGGCAAGGTAGTTATGAACTACAAAGTTTCAATTCCTGCATTGATCGTCAGCGCGATGCTCTGTGCCCACGCCGCGCAAAGGTATGAGGTGACCGGGCTCGTGCTCCGCGTCGATGCGCCGCATAAAACCGTTCTCGTATCGCACGATGCGATTCCCGGCTACATGGACGCCATGATCATGCCGTATTCGGTCCGCGATCCCCACCTGCTCGATCATCTCGAGCCGGGTCAGAAGATCAGTTTCACGCTCGTCGTGACGAAGGATTCGTCCTGGCTGGAAGGGATTCGCGTCGTCCCCTACCAGAGCATGGAGCGCGATCCCTTCGCCACAAAACGTCTGCAGATTCTGGACGCAGCCCTGCAGCCGGACGCTCCCCCGGAGCTGAAATCCGGACAGAAGGTACCGGATTTCCGGCTCGTGGATGAGAAAAACCGGCCTGTGACCCTGTCACAATTCAACGGCAAAGTGGTGGCGATGACCTTCATCTACACGCGCTGTCCGCTGCCCGACTATTGCTTCCGGTTGTCGAACAACTTCCGGCGCCTGCAGAAACGCTTCAACAAACGGCTGGGGAATGACCTCGAACTAATCAGCGTGACCTTCGACCCCGTCCACGACACTCCGGATGTTCTGGCGAAGTATGCGGAAGTGTGGAAGGCCGAGGGAGACGGCTGGCGATTCCTGACCGGACCTCTGGCCGATGTGAAGCAGGTGTGCAGCCGCTTCGGCATGAATTTCTGGCCCGATGAGGGTGCGCTTACGCATTCTCTGCATACAGTGGTCATCGACCGTCAGGGGAGGCTTGTTGCCAACATCGAAGGAAACCAGTTCACCGCTGAGCAACTCGGCGATCTGGTGGAGTCGACGCTGGCCGATAAATCCACTACTGCGTCAGCAGCCCATTCCGCTCCAGCAGGGCATTCGGATCGGGATCGCGTCCCATAAAGCTGCGGTAGAGCTCGGCCGGGTCTTCGCTGTCGCCGCGCTGCAAAATGCGCGTGCGGAACTCCATTCCCGTCCGGCGATTGAAAATCCCTTCGTGCCGGAAGCGGCTGAATGCATCGGCGTCGAGCACCTCGGCCCACTTGTATGAGTAATAGCCCGCGCCATAGCCGACGGGGTTCGCGAACAGATGGGTAAACGAAGCGATCATGGCATGATTCGGAGGCAGCGGCGACGCCGAAAAGCGCTGCAGAATCTCCCGCGAATACGCCACCGCGTCGCCGTCGCCCGCCGGATCGTAGTGGCGATGCAGGGCCAGATCGACGAAGCCGAAGCTGAGCTGCCGCATCTGCGCGTTTGCCGCACGGAAATTGCGGGCGCGGAGCATCTTCCGAAATAGTTCTTCGGGGATGCGCTCGCCGGTCTCGTAGTGCCGCGCGAAAAGATCGAGCGCCTCGCGTTCCCAGCACCAGTTCTCCATGATCTGTGACGGCAGCTCGACGAAGTCCCACGCGACACTGGTCCCCGCCAGCGAGCGCACTTCCACCTGGCTTAGGCAGTGATGCAGCAGGTGGCCGAATTCATGAAAGATGGTCTCGACGTCGCGGTGCGTCAGGAGCGCGGGCTTGTCGCCCACCGGCGGCGTGAGATTCCCGCAGATCAGACCGGCATGAGGGTGCCATATGTCGCCGTGAATTAAGCCGGTGATGAGGCTGTCCATCCAGGCGCCACCGCGCTTGTTCTCGCGCGGGTACCAATCGGTGTAGAAAGCGCCATACAGCGCGTCGGTCCGCTCGTCGCGGATTTCGTAGTATTTGACCGCCGAATCCCAGGCCGGCACGCCGGTTCGTTCCACTACGCGGACGCCGTACAATCGGCCGACGATCTCGAACATCCCCCGGACCACCGATTCGAGTGGAAAGTAGGGTCGCAGTTCTTCCTCGTCGAAATCATAAAGCTCCTTGCGTTGTTTTTCGGCGTAGTAACCGACGTCCCACGGGTCCAGCTTCGCGCCTGCGAAAGCCTCCAGTTCGCGATTCTCACTCTCGAACGCAGCCTCAGTCTTCTCCCTCAGGCTGGCAAGGAACTCCTCCGCGTGAGCGCCCTTATGGGCCATGCGGTCTACGAGGACGAAGTCGGCGAAATCCTCGAAACCGAGCAGTGCCGCCTTTGCGCGCCGCAGTTCCAGGATACGGGCGAGGATGGGACGGTTGTCATGCTCGCCGGTGGTTGCCCGCGTGGTCTGCGCCAGGTACGCCTCCCGGCGGATTTCGCGGTTGTCCAGGTAGGTCATCAGAGCGACGTAGCTGGGGCCCTGAAGAGTGAATCGCCATCCGCTCCGGCCCTTCGATGCGGCGCTGGCACGGGCCGCATCCACCGCGCTCGGCGGAAGGCCCGCGAGGTTGCCCTCGTCATCAATCGTCAATTCCCAGGAGTTGGTGGAATCGAGTACGTTCTCGCCGAATTTCGTCGTGATCGTTGTAAGCTCCACGTCCATCGCTTCGAGCTTCTTCTTCCCGGCGGGATCGAGCTCTGCGCCATGCCGGCGGAAGTTGTCCACCGTTTTCGTCAGAAACCGGCGGCGGGTCCCGGTGAGCGCCTTCGCCTGATCGGTTTCGGAGTACGTTCGTACGGCCCGCCACAGGGCATCGTTAAGAGGCAGGCTGGAGAAGAACGCGCTGACTTCCGGCTGCGCCTTGTTGAAGGCGGCCCGAAGTTCGGGTGTCGTGGCCACGGATTCCAGATGCTTCACGATGCCGAACGCGTACTCCAGCGGATCGGCGAAGTGATCGAGCGCCTCCATGGTGTTCTGCCACGTGCGCGGACCGGGCGCGGAGACCAGCTCATCGAGCTGTTTCTTTGCGCGGGTCAGAAGCTCAGTGATCGCCGGCTCCACATGTTCGGCGCGAATCTGGTCGAAGGGTATTTGAAACTGCTCTTCGAGGAGGGGATTTGTTTCGCTCATCGGGAGTAAACGCCCATGTTAGCGCGCCGGGCTCATCCGTAGGCTGAGGCCGCTACGTATATTCGTTGGATGCGCGTTTTCATCAGCGGCGGCACCGGGTACATGGGGCGAGCGCTGATTCCGCGTTTGCTCGCTTTGGGGCATGATGTCTGCGCACTCGCGCGACCCGGTTCGGAATCGAAACTTCCGGCGGGATGCGCCGTGGTCAGCGGCAACGCCCTCGAAGAGAGCACGTTCATGCATGCCGTGGATGGTTTCGACGCGTACGTGCACATGGTCGGCGTCGCGCATCCCGGACCGGGAAAGGACCGCCAGTTTCGGGAGATCGACCAGCGCTCACTCGAAGCGTCAGTTCGCGCGGCCACGGGACGCGTGCGCAACTTCGTATATGTGAGCGTGGCGCGGCCTGCACCAGCCATGCGGGCCTATCAGGCCGTGCGCGCGGCGTGCGAAGAGACCATTCGGGCGGCGGAACTGAACGCGAACATTCTGCGTCCCTGGTACGTGCTCGGCCCCGGCCATCGCTGGCCTTACGCGCTGATCCCGTTTTACAAGCTGGCCGAGTGGATTCCAGCCACGCGTGATGGGGCGAAGCGGCTCGGGCTGGTCACGCTGGCGCAGATGACCGCGGCGCTTGTGTGGTCCGTGGAGAACCCGGCCGAAGGCGTGCGGGTAATCGACGTGCCGATGATTCGGCGAATCGCCGGTCAGGCGCTGAACGACTGATCCCGCGCGGCCGCCGTAGCCAGCTCGTCGCAGCGATTGTTGTCGGCGTGCGAGGCGTGCCCCTTCGTCCACGACCATTGCGTATGGTGCCGCTGGTTCTCCTCGTCCAGCGCTTTCCACAAATCCTGATTCACCACGGGCGATTTTGATTTTGTCCGCCAGCCGTTCAGTTTCCAGCCGTGAATCCATTCGGTGATGCCGTTCCGCAGATACTGCGAGTCGGTCACGATCTCCACCGCGCAACCCTCCCTCAGCGCGCGCAGTCCCTCCACGGCGGCGCGCAGCTCCATGCGGTTGTTCGTGGTGTGCGGCTCGGAACCCCACATTTCCTTCTTGTGATCGCTATAGCGGAGAATGAAGGCCCAGCCGCCCGGACCCGGATTTCCGATGCAGGCCCCATCGGTGATCAGCGTGACCTTCTTCATGGAGGCGTCGTCAGGCCGGGACGGCGTCGAGCTCTCGCTCGAAGAATCGGTCGACCAGATCGAGAATTGCCGCGGCTTCATGCAGTCTGTAGATCTCCACGCGCAGCTTCGAGCCGTTGCGCACGCCGTGCGTGAAATAAGTAGCGAACTGCTTCATCTTACCCACGGCGTCCGGCTCCTCGCGATCGCGCAGCATTCCGTAGTAAGTCCGCATCAGCCGGTAACGCTCGCGCTCCGCGGGCTGGAAGTAAGCGCCAGTCTCGATATACTCGCGAATCTGCCGGAAAATCCAGGGATTGCAGGACGCTGTGCGCCCCACCATGACCGCGTCGCAGCCGGTCTGGGCCACCATTCGCACCGCGTCTTCGGGGGTGGCGATGTCCCCGTTGCCGATCACCGGAATCCGGACGGCGGCCTTCACTTCGGCGATGCGCGTCCAATCCGCCGTGCCGTTGTAGCCCTGCTCACGCGTTCGCGGATGCAGCGCCAGGGCGCTCAGGCCGCAATTCTCCGCCAGTTGCGCCATGTGCACGTGGACCAGCTCCTGATCATTCCAGCCCGAGCGGAACTTCATGGTGAGGGGAATCGAAATGGCACCGCGGACGCGCGTCAGGATCTCCTCCACCAGCGGCAGGTCGCGCAGCAGCCCCGAGCCGCCGTTGCACTTCACGACTTTGTTGACCGGACATCCGAAGTTGATATCGACGGTGTCGAAGCCCAGGTCTTCGCAGACCCGCGCGGCGTTAGCCATCACTTCGGGATCGGACCCGAAAAGCTGCGCGGCAATGGGATGCTCTTCCGGCTCGAAAAAAAGATAGCGGAATGCACGGGTCCGCTTGCGCGCGCGCACCATGTTCACCACGCCATGGGAGCTGGTGAACTCGGTCATCAGGAGCCCGCAACCTCCCTGCGCGCGAATGAGCCGCCGGAACACGGTATCGGTGACGCCGGCCATCGGCGCCAGCACGGTGGCAGGCGCGATGGGGACCGAACCAATCGCAAAACCGGCGGGAAACTGCGGCATTAAGGTAATTTTAGCAAGGTGCAGCAAGCGAAACTTCGCGGGTGCGCACCGCGTTTAATGAAATGAGAGATGATCGTCAATTCCAAGATCGCCGTGGCCTTCGCCGCGGGGGCGGCGCTCGCTTCAGGCGTGGTCTACGTGGCGCTGAGACCGCCCGTGCGGCTGCGTCCGGTGCCCGCTGTTTCCTCCAGGGCCGGCCCTGTGGCAAGGCCCGAGCCGGCCGCTCCGCCGCAACCTGCGTCGGCCGCTGCGCAACATCCCCAGCCCGCGGCCGAGCCTCCGCCTGCCATCAGCGAAGCGCCACCGACTCCCGTCTCCAAACCGGCGCCGGCGGCGCATTCGCGCAAGCCGTCACCCATGCCTCTGGCGCACCCGGCTGAGATCGCCCAGGCCACGCCACCGGCGGACAGCGTGCCGGCATCGGTACGAACCGACCCAGTGCCTGTGTCCGGGGCGCCCGCCTCTGCGCCGCCCGCGCCTGCGCCACCTGCGGCAGAGCCTGCTGCTTCTGAACTAACGCCGGAAGCTGTAGCCGGCGTGCCGGCCTCCGAACCCGCGCCACCGCCGGCGAACCGAGTCACGCTGAAGCAGGGGATGATCATCGCAGTACGGCTTTCAGAGGCGCTCTCCAGCGACAAGAACGAGAACGGCGACACGTTCCTCGCCACGCTCGATGCGCCGCTCGCGTCCGACGGGTTCGTGATCGCTGAGCGTGGGGCGCGAGCCGAGGGTCGCGTGGTCGATGTCGTCCGCGGGGGGCGGGGTAACGGCGCTGCTCATCTGGTACTGCAACTCACCAGCATTCGTACTTCCGATGGCCAGCGCGTGCCCATCGAGACCGCCACGTTCGACAGAAAAGCTGAAACATCAGGCGAAGAAGACGCCGCGAAGGTGGGGGGCGGCGCGGTACTGGGCGCGGTCATTGGCGCTCTCGCGGGCGGCGGCAAAGGCGCGGGCATTGGGGCCCTGGCGGGAGGGGCAGCCGGAGCCGGAGGCGCCGTCCTGACCCATGGCAGAACGGCAAAGCTACCCGTGGAAACCCGAATCAGCTTTCGTCTGCAGCGTGACGTTACGGTTACCGAGCGCCCTCGCTAGCCGCCACGGACCCCTTTCCGTGAAACCAGGGATGACGAACGCGGCTGGCTTCCGGTCGGGCTCTCAGTGACGCCGCCGCCGTGTCCTGTGCGCTCCTCCTGGGCTGAATACCCCCTTGACACGACCCCGGACATGCATAGAATAGGGGTATTTCGTATGTTCTGCACCCACAGTCGGACCGAGATGCTGGCAAGACGCGACGGGGTCGATTACGTCCGCTGCCTCAACTGCGACCAGGTTTTCGAAGCCGAGGACCTGGAAACCGTGCCCGTTAACGAGGACGAAGAACCCGCTGCCTGACCGCCCAGTTCCTGTCGCGGTTCCTCGCCCGCCGCAGCGCAGAGTGTTGGTGTGCCGTCCGATTTGAGATCCTGTGTTTTGGAACCTCTGCGCATTGTTTCGATTGGCGGGGGCACGGGTTTGTCCGCGCTGCTCCACGGCCTCAAGGCGTGGGCGGGCGAAAGTCGCGTCGCCGACCTGACCGCGGTTGTCACCGTTACCGACGATGGCGGCAGCTCCGGCCGTCTGCGCCGCGATTTCGACGTTCTCCCTCCGGGCGACATCAGGAGTTGCATGGTGGCGCTCTCGGAAGACGAAGCGCTGCTTTCACGCTTGTTCCAGTACCGATTTCGGGCCGGACGCGGACTGAAGGGCCACAGCTTTGGCAACCTGTTTCTCATGGCCCTCACCCAGATCACCGGCGATTTCGCCCTGGCGGTTCGTACGTCGTCGGAAATTCTGGCGAGTCGCGGGAGAATCTATCCGGCTACGGCGGAGAACGTAACGCTGGTGGCCGAGCTCGAATCCGGCGCCATTGTCCGCGGGGAGACCCGCATCAGCCGCAGCCGTTCGCGCATCCGGCGCATTCGACTGAATCCGGAAGTTTGCGAGCCTCTGCCGGCTACGCTGGAGGCCCTCGCCGACGCCGACCTGATCACCCTGGGGCCGGGATCGCTCTTCACCAGCATCGTGCCGAATCTGCTGGTGGAAGGCATTGCCGAGGCGATCTGGCGTTCACCCGCAATCAAGGCAACCTACGTCAACCTGATGTCCCAGCCGGGCGAGACCAGCGGCCTCAGTGCCGCCGAGCATCTTCGCGCCATCGACGAACACGCCGGCGCCCGGGTCAGCGACGTTGCCGTGATCAATACCGCGGAAATCAGTGAAGCGTTGAAGAAAAAGTACGCGGCCCAGCGCGCCCACCCGGTGGTGAACGACCTGGATTGCATTCGCGAACTCGGCGCTGAGGTGCTGGGCGCGAACCTGCTCGAGGAAGGCGAGAAGATCCGGCACGATTCCAGAGCGGCTGCGGCCATTGCCATCGACCTTGCCCGGCGAGGCCGCGCTCGGAGGGGAACGAGATGATCAGTGTGGTTGTACTCGCTGCGGGAGAAGGCACGCGCATGAAATCGAAGCGCGCCAAAGTACTGCACTGTGCCGGTGGGATGCCGCTGGTGGAGCACGTAGTCAATACCGCGGCGCGCCTTACGGGAGAAGAGAACGTTGTCGTCGTAGTTGGTCACCAGGCGGAGGAGGTGAAATCCGCGCTGGCGGACCGCGACGTTCGATTCGTGTTGCAGAAGGAACAGCGCGGCACCGGACACGCGGTGATGGCGTGCCGCGACGCAGTGGAACACGCCGGTTCGCTCGTGGTGCTCTACGGCGATTGCCCGTTGCTCTCGGAGGCGACGCTGCGGCGTTTGATCGCCGCGCACGAAAAGAAGGGCGTAGCGGCGACCCTGATTACCACGCGCCTGGCCGATCCCACCGGCTACGGACGCGTCATCCTCGACCAACGCGGGAACGTGAAGGCGATCGTCGAACAGAAGGCGGCCGCGCCCGAACAGCTTGCCATCGATCTCATCAATCCCGGGATGTACTGCTTCCGTTCGGATCTTCTGTGGAAGCACATCGGCGAGATCGGCACCGCCAATCCAGCCGGCGAATACTATCTCACCGACATGGTGGAGATTCTCAACCGTGCCGGCTACGCTGTGGCCGCCATGGAGAGCGCCGATTCCAGCGAGTTGCTGGGCATCAACACGCGCGTTGAGCTGGCCGAAGTGGACCGCATCTTCCGGACGCGCAAAGTCCTTGAGCTGATGCTGGCCGGCGTCACTATCGAGAAGCCCGAAACGGTGACCATCGACATGCCGGTAGCGATCGGCGAGGACAGCATCATCGGCGCGTTTACGCACATTCTCGGCTGCAGCGAAATCGGCAGGGATTGTCGAATCGGCCCCGGCTGCGTGATCGAGTCTTCACGCATCGAAGACCGCGTGCATGTCGCTCCCTACACCCTGATTGGCTCGTCCCATGTGCGCCGCGATGCGCGTGTTGGCCCGTTCTCACGGCTGCGCATGGGAAATGAAGTGGGCGAGGGCGCGCACGTGGGGAACTTCGTGGAGCTGAAGAAAACCCACCTCGGCGCCGGCGCCAAGGCGAATCATCTCGCGTATCTCGGCGACGCAGATATCGGCGAAAGATCGAACATCGGCGCGGGAACCATCACCTGTAACTACGATGGCGTGAAGAAGCATCGCACAGAGATCGGCGACGACGCATTTGTGGGCAGCAATTCCACGTTGGTTGCCCCGGTCCAGGTCAGCAAGAACAGTTATATCGGCGCGGGTTCCGTGATCACCAGGCCGGTACCCGAGGGCGCCCTGGCAATTGGACGCGGTCACCAGGTCAACAAGGAAGGCTGGGTCGCCCGGAAACGTCCGAAACAGTCCTGATACTCAATGTTTCTTGGGCGTAGCCTGACGCACCACGATCAGTCTCGCGACAGCTTCGCCGTTCTCGTTGGTGACGAATCCCACCGTGACGCGCGCTTTCAGGTGCGGCTTGCCTTCCACGCGCGTGTCCGACTGCATCAGGAAGACCTTATTCTCCGCGGTCAATCCGGCAATGCTGCGGCGCACCGTGATCCGGTCGGATTTCAGATCGGTTACCGTCCCGCTGAATGTGTCTGTCTGCGCCTCCGATTGCCGGGCATCCGAGGGCTCCTGCGCGCGCCCCGCCGGCACTCGCGCCAAAACCATCACCACGATCGCGACTTCCGCCCAAACCATCCGCACATCCGCATGATACGCGAGGCCGATGAACCGGGACTGTAAGGATGATTAAAGTTCGTTCATTGCATTGGAGCGGCCAATGGTATTCTCTGTGATTGAAGACTCGCTCCGGAATACTCGCCGTCCCGTTGTGCGGCTTGATATTGCTGAACGGCTGTTCGGGCTCTCATTCCATCGTCGTCGGCTCCAAGAACTTCACCGAGCAACTTGTACTCGGCGAGATCATCGCCCAGCAAATAGAGAATCAACTTCACCAGAAGGTAGTCCGTCGCTTCAATCTCGGTGGCTCTCTGCTGGCGCACCAGGCGCTGCTCGCAAGAGAAGTGGACGTCTATCCCGAATATACCGGCACCGCCTACGCCGCCATCCTGAAGCACAAGCCGATCCCGGATGCCGCCCTCGTCCTTGAGCGTGTGCGCACCGAGTACGCCGCCAACTATGCGCTGAAATGGTGCGATCCTCTTGGCTTCAACGATTCGTTTGCCATGGTCATCCGCGGGGCCGATGCGCGCAATGGGCACTACGTCACTCTCAGTGATGCGGAACGCCGGCGCGATCCGTGGACGCTCGCCGTGGGGTATGAATTCCTTACCCGTGCCGATGGCTATGAAGCGCTCATGGCCACGTATCCGCAATTGCACTGGACCAGCTTCCCGAAAACCATGGACCTCGGACTTCTTTACCGGGCGCTCGAGCAAGGGCAAGTGAACATGGTTGCCGCGAACACCACCGACGGAATGCTCACCGTTCTGGATGTGAAGGTACTCGAGGACGACCAGAAAGCCTTCCCGCCCTACCAGGCAAGCATCGTTGTGCGCTTTACGGCATTACAGGAACACCCGGGGCTGGACGCGGCCCTTGCCCAGCTCTCCGGAAGGATCGACGGGAAAGAGATCCAGAAACTGAATTACGAAGTAGATGGCAATCACCGCCCGGTGCACGACGTGGCCGCGGAGTTTCTGCGAACCCTGCGATAAGTCGGCCTAAACCGCCCCCACCGTGCCCGCTTTCGCTTCCATGCGAATCAGGAATTCCGCGCCGCCGGAGGCGCGGTTGCTGGCGGTTACGGTGCCGCCGTTCCGCTCCACAATGGAGCGAACGATGGACAGCCCGAGACCGTGCATGGCTGATCGCGTGGATACGTGCGGCTCGAAGATCCGCGGCAGAAGGTGTTCGGAGATGCCGGCGCCATCGTCGCGAATGGAGATTTCGCCAGGCCCGGCGCTGATTTCCACATGGTGCGCCCCTGCCTGTGCGGCGTTCAACAGCAGATTCACCAGCACGCGTTCCCAGGCCGCGGCATTACCGGCGACGGGCAGATTCGGCGGAACGGTGGAGCCGAACTCCACCGTCGGGGCGTGCACGCAGTCCAGATAGTCGCACGCGAAGGCGATCGCGCTCTCCACTACCGGACCGAGTTCCGCCTGGGAGCGGCTCGTTTCCATGATGCTGCCGACAATGCGGCGGCCCCGGTCCACATTCCGCTCGAGCGTACCAGCCAGCTTTTGCCACCGTGGATCGCCCTCCAGCAAATCGGCCGCTTCGAGAATGGCGTGAAACACGTTGTCGAGGTCGTGAACAAGACCTTCGATTGTCAGGTCCTCGGTGTTGCCTGCGCTGGCCAGGGTATTCATCCTGCTGTTGACGCTGCGATCCGTTGTAGTGTATCGAAAAATCCGGGGAAAGACACGGATGCTGCGGCAGCGTCGTGAATCGTACACGGGCCGTCGGCGGCCAGCGCGGACACGGCGAACGCCATGGCGATGCGATGGTCACCGAATGAGTCCAGTTCGGCCGCATGGAACTGCTGCCCGCCGGGCACATCGAAACCATCCGGGCGCGTCTCGATGCGGACGCCCATACGCCGGAAGTTGTCTTCCAGTGTGGCGATGCGATCGGTTTCCTTCACGCGCAGCTCGGCCGCATCGCGCACGATCAGGCCTTCCTCGCTCGCCGCTCCCAACACGGCCAACACCGGAAGCTCGTCGATGAGCGCGGCCGTTAGTGCCCCCTCGACGCGCCCGCCGCGCACGCGCGACTTCCGCACGCGGAGGTTGCCGACCAGTTCGCCATTGGTCTGCTGCACATCCAGCACCTGAATCCGGACGCCCGTGCCCACCAGAAAATCGAGCAGCGAGGAGCGGGTTGGATTCAGCCCGACGCCCTGGATCACCAGATCCGATTCGCTGACGATTTGAGAGGCGACGAGAAAGAACGCGGCCGAAGACAGGTCGCCGGGCACGTAGAGCTCCAGCGGCTTGAAATGGGGGCGGCCCTCGATGGCAATCGCTCCGCGATCATAGCTGACTTCCGCGCCAAATTCGCGCAAAGCAATCTCACTGTGATCGCGCGTGCGGATCGGTTCCACGACCTTGGTTTGGCCGGACGCGAACAAGCCGGCGAACAGAATGCACGACTTCACCTGCGCGCTGGCGACGGGCAGCTTGTACTCGATGGTCCGCAACGGATTTCCCGTGATCGTCAACGGCGGATACTTGCCGTCTCGCGCTTCAATGCTGGCTCCCATCTCAGCCAGCGGCGTCATGATGCGCTGCATCGGCCGTTTGGAGAGAGATTCGTCCCCGCCGATCCG
>Ga0209415_10016497_pt1 | contig 11864 bp, 9 predicted proteins | sample PeaSoiSIISIP2007_FD_187696 | JGI IMG/M metagenome (GOLD analysis project Ga0209415, IMG submission 187696) | Peat soil microbial communities from Weissenstadt, Germany - SII-SIP-2007 (SPAdes) (version 2) | ecosystem: Environmental > Terrestrial > Soil > Wetlands > Peat | place: Germany... | reverse complement strand
GAGGGGTGGTAGCTCAGTTGGTTAGAGCGCCGGCCTGTCACGCCGGAGGTCGCGAGTTCAAGTCTCGTCCATCCCGTTGTCCGAAAACCCTCGCCATCCGGCGGGGGTTTTCTGCGCCCGCCTCTCTGGTTCAGAGCACCGGAACCTCCGCGTAATCGGGTTGTTCCGCGGGATTCCCGTCGCGCAGCAGCATCCCTCCCAACAAGCCCGCCCCGGCGGCGAAGATCGCCCCGACCACGAACGCGACGTGGTAGCCGCCCAGCAGGGCGGCGGCGGTGGCGGCACCGGAATCCGTCAAGGCCTTGGTGCGCGCCGCGGCCACGCTGGCCAGCACGGCGAGACCCAGGCCCCCTCCCATCATGAAGGAGGTGTTCACGATACCGGAGGCCAGGCCCGAATCTCCAGGTTCCACGTCGCTCATGGCGGCCAGGAGCATGGGGTTCAAGGCGATGCCCGCCCCCAGGCCCAGCACGGACATCGCCGGCAGGACATCGATGGCGATCGACCCGTGCAGGGGAACCCTGGCGAACAGCAGGAGTCCGCAGGCCGCGAGAAGCAGGCCGCCCGCCAAGGGGAGACGGTTTCCGAACTTGGTGACGATCTTGGCGGAGAGTCCCAGCGAGAAGGCGGCCATGATGAGGTTCGCGGGCAGGAAGGCGAGCCCCACCTGCATCGCCGTGCAGCCCAGAACCAGTTGCATGTAGAGAGCGGACAGGAAGAACCAGGCGAACATCCCCGCGGCCCACAGCACGCCCACCGTGTTCGCCGTGGACAGGTTCCGCGATCCGAGGAGGCGCAGGGGAAGCAGCGGCGTCTTCACCCGCGATTCGATCCCGAGGAAGATCGCGAGGAGGACCGCGGAAGTGGCCAGCAACCCCAGGGTGCGCCCGGAGCCCCAACCGGCTTGGTTGCCCCCGACGATTCCGTAGACGGCCAGCATCAGGGAAGTCGTCACGCACAGGGCGCCGGCGATGTCCAGGTGTCGCGACGTCTCCTCGCTTTTCCTTTCGGCGACCAATGCCAAGGTGAGGAAAACCACGAGCATCCCGATGGGAATGTTCACGAGGAAGATCCAGTGCCAGTCGAGCGACTGCACCAGCAGCCCACCCAACAAGACGCCCACGCTCCCGCCTCCGGCGCAGACGAAGCTGTACACGCCCATCGCCTTCGCCCGTTCTCCCGGCTCCGGGAAGAGGTTCATGATCAGCGACAGCGCGATGGCCGAGACCGCGGACCCTCCCACACCCTGCACGGCCCTCGAGGCCACCAGCATGGATTGCGATCGCGAGAGTCCGCAGGCCAGCGAGGCGAGGGTGAACAGGACGATCCCACCGATGAAGATCCTCCGCTGACCGTACAGATCGCCCAGACGTCCGGAGAGCAGGAGGAATCCCCCGAAGGTCAGCATGTAGGCGTTGACCACCCACACCAGCGAGGTTTCGGAAAACAGCAGAGCCGTCCGGATGGAGGGAAGGGCCACGTTCACGATGGTGGTGTCCAGGACGATCATCACCGTCCCCAGGCACAGCACGAGCAACGCGAGCCAGCGCTTTCGCAGATCGCGGGTCTCCGCGGAGTCCGATGGGGTTGTGGACGGATCCAGCATAGGGACGTTCCCCCGTTGTGGTGCGAATGGGACGCAAGCGTCGCGGATCTTCCGGAATCCGGTACGCTCCAATCTAGAGAATGCGTCCTTGTCGCACATAGGGCGGGCGAATGCGACCCTTCAGCGCTCCACCGGACGCCCGGGATCGCTGCACCATTCGCTCCAGGAGCCCGGGTACAAAGCCGCACCGGGCAGTCCCGCGATCTCCATGGCCAGAAGATTGTGGCATGCCGTCACACCCGACCCGCATTGCATGACCGACTCCCCCACGGGCCGTCCCGCGAGCACGGCCTCGAATTCCTTGCGCAGGACTTCCGGCGATTTGAACCGCTGGTCGGATTCCAGGTTCTCGCGGTAGAACCGGTTCACCGCACCTGGGATGTGGCCGCCCACCGGGTCCAAGGTCTCGTTCTCCCCCCGGTACCTGTCGGGCGAACGTGCATCCACCACCAGGAGTCTCCCCGTGTCCAGGTTGGAAAGGATCGAAGCTGCGGAAACCGTGGGCACCAGGGCGGGAAGTTCCCGAAAGGAGCCCACTTCCCGTCGGGAGGAAATGGCGTCCGTGATTTCGCCGCCCGCACCGATCCAGGCCGAGATCCCTCCGTCCAGCACCGCCACCGATTCGTGCCCGAGCCACCGCAACAGCCACCACAGGCGGGCCGCGAACATCCCGCCGTGCGCATCGCAGGCCACCACCTGTGTGCCCGCTCCCACCCCCAGCTTCCCCAGGCGCTCGGACAATTCCCGCCGGTCCGGGAGAGGATGCCTCCCGTTAATCCCGGTCTTGGTCCCGGAGAGGACCTCGTCCAGGGACACATGGAAGGATCCCGGGACGTGGCCCTGCCGATGGGCTTCTAGTCCGGCGTCGGGATGGAGGAGATCGTGGCGAACGTCGAAGAGGATCCATCCGGGATCGGAAAGGTGGCGGCGCAGGGTCGCGGCATCGACCAGTGTTGTGTAGGGCATCGCGCAAAGGAAGGAAATGGGGGGCGCGCCGATGCGGGTGATTCACCGTCGAGGCAGGATCCCTTGTGGTCCGCTTTGCCCGGTGGTCCCCAACCCGACGTTTCCCGTCACCGGCGACCCCGCTTGGGTCCACCGAAAGGACCAGGCTCCCTGTCGCAGGAACAGCACATGGGTTCCCTCGTCCAGGAGCCCCTGCAGCCGGAAACGGACCTCTCCACCCGCCACGGACCGCCGCATGCTCTCCAGGAGACGGCCGGAAATCTCGAACACTTCCACTTGCACGGGTTCGGCACTGCGACTTTGGACGACCAACACGCCCTCGTCCCACCGCACGTCCAACATCGGGGCCGATGAGGAGAGGATTTCCGTGGTTTGGGATGCGGCCTTGGCGGAGTCGGGTTTGGAAGGCGGGGTTCCCGAATCGACCGGCAATCCCAGGCTCGCCACAACCAAAGGGAAGGTTGCTGCCTGTTCCTGGAGGGGGCCGGCCTTGGCGGAGGTGGCGGCCGATACCACCAACAGCAGGAGGCTCGGAAGAAAGCAAGGGGGCCTGGGATAGGGTCGCATTGGTCTCCCTCCGGATGCACAGGGTGTTGGTGCGGACAGGCACCGGAGGGGGAAAAATAGTCCGACGTCCGCAACCCGCTCCAATGCTCCCTGGCCTGGTATCTTCCTTACCGAGGTCGTCTCGGTGGTACCTGCTTCGACATGCCTTGCCTGTGGTGCCTGCTGCGCGAGTTACCGCGTGTCCTTCCACTGGTCGGAGGCGGACCCGGCCTCGGGCGGCCCGGTGCCCGCCGAGCTGGTGGAACCGGCGGGTTCGCTCTTCCTGTGCATGAAAGGAACGTCGCGCAAGGGCGGCCGGTGCGCAGCCCTGGACGGGGAGATCGGAAGGAACGTGGCGTGCTCCATCTACGATCGCCGTCCCACAGCTTGCCGGGAATTCGGCGACGAACCGGAGCGCTGCGACCAGGCGCGGGCGCTGCACGGGCTGCCGCCATTGGGGGAATCCTTCCTTCTCACGGACGCTCCAGATGGTCGGCCCAGCACGCGACCCAGGCCAGCGAAGCGTTCCAGTTGACGGCGATTTCGTTGGTCGCATAGGAACGGTCGTCGTCGCGCCAGGAGCGAGCGGGTGGTTCCCCGTTCCAGCGCACGCCGTCCACGTCCTTGGAGACGTCGTCCTCGTGGCCGCTGTTGGGGCCGCCCACCAGGAATCCGGGGAAAGGTGGCAGCCCTTCGGCCCGGAACAGACGGTGGTGCGGATGCTGGGGCGACCCAGGCCCGGTTCCCGTCACGAAGCTGCTGCCCAGGACGTTGCGCCCCAACACGTAGTCGAGAACCTCCAGCGCCGCGTCCCGCCACTCCGGCTTCGAATCCAGCATGTAGGCATTGGCCAAGGTGACCGCGCAACCGAGCTCGACGTCGTTGGAACCCCACCAGAAGCTCTCGTCGGGCACACGGCCCGCGCTTGCGTCCATCCGCGCGAGGATGGAATCGGCCTGCATCCGGATCTTTTCACGCGCGGTCCCGGCGAGAACGTCCTTCCCGCCCAACCGCGCGATGGAGAGCCACCCGAGGTTGCCCACGTCCTGCCACCAGGCGTGGGACTTGAACGGGACGCGCGGGGCCAGGCGGGAGAGATCCTCGCGGTAGGTTTTGGCTCCGGTGGCGAGCCAGAGTTCCGCCGCGGCCCAGAAACGGGCCTCGTCCAGCGGACCCTCCGGGTATATCCCGGTTCCGCCTCCATTCTCGGGGGTCGGATTTGCCGGATTCCGGCATGCCCAGGTCCAGGCGCGCACCGCCCGCGCACGGCAATCGCGCGCGAAGGCGGGGTCGGCCTTGGACCACACCCGCGAGGCCTGCGCGAACACCGCGGAGGCGTAGAGGGTGGAGGACGTCGACTTGCCGAACACGAAACGCGGCTGCGTGGACTGCTCCGGAAGCACCGACCCGTCCCAACTCTTGGGACCCACCTTGAAGAACACTCCGCCGTCGCGGTCCTGCATCCGCGCGAACCATGAAAGCTCCCATCGCGACTCGTCGAGCAGGTCGCCCACGCCGTTGCCGGATTCCGGAATGGAAAGGGAACCGTCGGGGAAGGCGCCGGGCCAAGTCTCCTGGAGGGAGAGGAGGTGCCAGAGGGCGATACCCCCGCTCACCACGTACTTGCCGTAGTCCCCCGCGTCGTACCAGCCCCCGTGGACATCCCGTTTCCCGCGAACGCCAGGCACCTCTTCCACCGGCAACGCAGTATCCGGGTGTCCCGCGCGGCGGGCCCAGATCCCGACCCAAGCGCTGTCCATCGCGATCCCGCAGCGCTGGATGGAGAAGGCGCGCACCGCGCTCCGCGAGAGTCCGCGGTACACGGTGTCGGACAGGACGAATTCCGACGTCATCGAATCCCCCACCGCCAGCCGATAGCGTCCCGGGCGGGTCCAACCGGAGAAGTCCCCCACCGCCAAGGTGTCTCCGGATGCGGACCAAACTCCCAGGGGCGTGAGATCGCCTTGCCGCACCGCGCGGCGGTTGGAATCGAGCAAGGCCCACGATGTCTGTTTCGTCATGCCCGAAACCAGGAACCTCTTGCCGGAACCGGGCAGGTAGCCCAGATGGTCGTAGAGGAGGGCAGGTCGGCTGTCGGAACCGTGATTTTCCGTCGACTGCTCGTTGACCAGCGCGATCCGCCCGATCCGGACGATTCCGGCCAAGCCCGCGTCCATCGGCGAGACGGAAAACGAATGCACACGCCCGAGATCCATGCGCCGGTTGGGAACGACGTCGTCCGGTTGCCACCAGGGATCCCGCTCGAAGTCGCGGAACGGGACGACCACTCGGCTCCATCCCTTGGAGGCGTGGATCATCGCGAGCCAGGCTTCATCCCCCGAATCGACCACCCCGATGCGCAGCGCCGAAACCGCACGCGGGGTGTAGAGATCCAACGCAAGGGCGTTGTGGCGACTCCAGTCGGCCTCCAGGGCGCGGGGCGTGAAGCTCGCCGAGGTCCAATTCTGGAACTGGTAGCCGAGCTCGAGAGTCTTGCCGTGCCCGGGAATGTCCGTCCAGGTTCCGGAGAGGCTCCCGCCGCGATCGTGCTGGAGCAACAGCGAATTGCGGAAGATGGAGTCGCCGGCCGGGAAGATGTTCCGCTCCGGCGCATCGGATCGGAAGGCCTTCCACCACGCGTCGCGGTCGAAATAGGCGACCGAATCCCGAACCTCCAGGTTGCGGAACTCCACCAGGTATTTTCCGTCGGGACCGAGGAACTTCGCATTGGCCCCCCGGTACCCCGAGAGTCGGAACTGAACAACGTGGCTCCAGTCGAAGTCGGCCTCCATCTCCGTGCGAGCCTTCGCGTTCCACCACCGACCCTTGTTGGGGAAGTCGTGGAAGGGGATGGCAAAGGTCTGCCACTCCTTGGTGAGCGTGCCATAGGCGGGAAGATCCACCTGGGTTTGGACATTGCGGTCTTTGCCGCCCGATCCGGCATCGAGCAGCCCCAACAGGACCTTTTCTCCGCCCTTTCCCCCACGGGCCTGGAAGACGATCCCCCCTTTGTTTCGCTGGCCCTTCAGGCCGAGGGTATCGAAACCCACGGTCCACCCCGACCAGTCGCCGTCGTCGCCGTGGAAGGCCACGAAGGTTTCTCCGCTTCTCTTTTCGACTCCGCCTGTGGTTGTGCCTCCGTACGCATAGCCGTACAAGGGCGGTTTGGAGTCGTCGAGCACGACGCGCCCCCCACCCGCCGTGGCGACCAAGGCCAGGAATTTCAGCGACAGGATTGCCAACAGCATCGATCTCATCTTCGCCCTCTTTCCAGATCGGGTGTGTACGAGGACTGAACCTATCGCCGAAGGGCCGTTGGACGCGTTTCGGAACCCCGTCCAATGCTTTGCCGAATGTCCTGGAGCGCTTTCCGCATAGGTTCGGGGGGTGTTTGCGAAAGGGAAACGAGGGAAATACGGGTGCGATCGCTTTTCGGGGTCCGCTTGTACCTTGGCACCATGGTCTCCCTCGAAACCTTCCGCAAGCTCGTGATGGCTTTTCCCGAGGTGGAGGAGTCCGTGCATGCCAAGACGATGATGTTCGGGGTGCGCAAGAAACGCTTCGCCTCCTTCGATCCGCGCAATGGCGATTTCGCCCTCAAACTGCCGCTGGCCGATCCGGATCGGCTCCAGGGACTGGAGCAGGAGTTCCTCTGCGAGATTCCGGGCAGATACGGGAGCGAAGGATGGACCCTGGTGAAGCTGGAGAAGATCGGGAAGAGGGAATTCGCACGGTTGTTGGAGACAGCGCATGGGGAGATGGCGGCGATTCCAGTGGCGTCGAAAGGCAAGAGGCTGGCCAAGGACTGAAGCACGACCGGGGGGGATCAAACGGGAGTTCCCGACAGCAAACGAACGGAGGATCGATTGGCCTACAGCACCGAACTCGCCCAGCGGATCCGCGATCGGTTCGCGAGGCTCAAGACTCCCGAGGTCGAGGAGAAGTCCATGATGGGTGGTCTATGCTTCATGGTCGACGACAAGATGTGCCTTGGTGTGATGGGCGACACCCTGATGTGCCGCCTCGATCCCGAGGAGATGCCCGCAGCCATGGAACGGCTGGGGTGCGGACGCATGCTCTTCACCGGACGACCCATGAAGGGGTTCGTGATCATCCAACCCGAAGGGATGGAGTCGCGGAAGGATTTCGAATTCTGGGTGGGGCTTGCCTTGGAGTTCAATCCGCGAGCGAAGTCGTCGAAGCGAACGCGCAGTTGCACATAGACGAGTTCTGCCAACCGGGCTTTCACCGTGACATCCGCCCGATCCCGCACGGAACCGGTACCCGCAGGGAATGGCTCCGCCCATTTCAAGATCAGTCCACCAGAGCCCAGAACGCCTTCTTCAGGCCATGACGGGTGCGCAGCTCGGCGAGGTAGGCCTCGTGGGATGGATGCCCGCGCCAATCTCCCACGGAACGAGCAAGCCTCTCCAGGGTCGCCAAGTACTTGGCACCGTGCCGATAGGCGTTTCGCCGAGCATGTACAAGGATCGAATGGAGCAACGCCCGGTAGAGCAGGCTGGACACCAGAGGTTTCCCGGCCTGCGCGGTGGCCTCGGCGAGGTCGAGGGTCTCGCCGTATCGGTCACCGGAAACTTGGGCGATGCGATCGAGCAGATAGCGCTCGGCCTGGTCCAGCAGTCCCGTTTCCAACAGGAACAGCGCATCGGATTCCGTCAGTCGATCTTCCGACGAGATTCGACGAGCCTCCTCCTCCTCCAGCCGGACCTTGTCGGTCGGACCGATCACGGCGAGCAGCTCCTCCAACGACTTGCGGTTCCGGAATCGTCGGAACCTCCTCCAGGCGGCCGCGTCGCGGGCTTCGATGTCGCCTTGGGCAGCGGCCACGCGAACCAGCAGATCGTCGCGTTCATCTCCCTTGAAGTTGTCTCCTTGAGGAATGCTTTCAAGCCATTTCCGGGCGGAACCGGCATCGCCGCAATCGAACCAGATCTGAGCGATCTCCAGGTGGGCTGCAGGGTTGAGCTTGCCCCAAGCACGGATGCGGGTCTGCTCGAACAGGACGGGATCCTCGATTTCCCGCGCCAGCATCTCCACGAACATCAACCAATGCCGCTTCTGGAACTCGTCGGGTTCGAAGTCCGAAGCCGCCTGGAACCGCTTCACCAGCGATCTCAGGACCGGTTCAGGCAGGTAGTCGCGCGCACCTGCCAGCAACGAGTCGCGTACTCCGTAGCCGTCGTCTCCCAGGAGCCGGAACAGTTCCGCGGCGATCCATTCCTTGTCCGGGCAGCTCCGTGCGAACCCCACGAACAAGGCCTTGACCTCGGACCGGAACAGATCTCCCAGATCGCCGTTGGAATCATCGCAATGCGAGAACAGGGCGTCGTCGCCCACATAGAATCGAAGAAGCAGATCGCACCCGTCGCGCGGATCGTCGATGGTCGCGCACCACCCTCGTAGACGCGCCAGGATTTCGGTTGCCCAATGTCGACTCCCGGACCGCCAGACCATCGCATGCGATCGCTTCAGACCTGCGAGCCACTTGCCGACCTCGATAGCGGCGGCGGTCTTGGGGCGCTTCATGGATGCATCCATTCCCGGTTCAGGAGGTCCGAAATTCTCCTCCGATTCGAGCGACCCACACAATCACAGACCCTCGATCGACGAGTCATTGGAAGTGAGGTTCGATCTGCAAAAATTGGCTCGGGCGGCGAGTGGTGACGGGCACCCATTTGGGGTGCGCAACATTGCTTCGTGAGTATGTGGTCATCCCCCTGGCTATGGTTGTGGCGTGACCCTCGGCACACCTCTTCTGCGGGGCACATGTCGTCGAGAAGAGAATTCGACCTTTGCTAGTAGCCTCGGGCTGTGACTTTCAGCCCTTTTCGATACATCAGCGCTACGGTATAAGTGACTTCGTCCTTGCCACCAGTTTCTGCAAGCACTCCGACTTCCACAAGTCGGCGAGCCACGTTCTTCCATCCGCGTGCTCCGAGATGGAGATTCGCCTCGGAGCGTTTCTTTACCCCCGGCCCTAGGTGACTCTTCAGCTTCTCGAAATTGACTCTCTCGGACATTCCCTCCATTGCCTCCAGGTAGGGGACAAGCTCGACATACTCCTTCTTAAGATCTTCTGCCCGCTGCAAGCTTGCGCTTTCCACACCGGCCTGGAGAGCTCGCCTTGGCAGGATCCGATCGGGCTGTGGCTCCATCTTGCGCGCCTCTTGGAAGGCCACGTTGAGGAGCTGGACGAATGTCCGGGGGAAGAGACGTTCCGCTCCATCACTGGTGCGCTTGATGATGTAATTAGCAGTCCGGACCGCGTTCCCGCTCTCTAGGGTCTGTCCCCACAACGGTTCCAGTGATTCCCGCAGCCTTGCCTCATCTACCTCCCAGGGAGCACGAATTCCCTTTCGCGCGAGCAACTCGCGATAGGCGAGACTTCCACCTGTGCCCTCGCGCGCAACTAGGTTCAGCGCCAGTCTCCAGAGGTCCTCTGGTTTGAATTCGACCTTCTGCATGAATGCTTCGAGATGACTTTTATTCTGCAGGCCCTCCACCGCAAGGAAGATGTCCTCCCGAAGGAAGACCTTGAAGTGGACAGCATGCAGGAGACCGCGAGATTCGACAAGCAACTGCAACAGACCGGTCACATAAACCTCTCGGCGCCGCACCCAATCCTCGTTTTTACCCTTGGCCGCGTAGAATCCTGTATCAAGACCGTCGTAGCAGAGAACCACAAGATGCCCAGCCGCTTGGAGCTGTGCGTCAAAGGCTTTGAGGAGCTCATCTGCTACCTCCGCGATCTCGTCCCGCACAAGCAATTTCGCCAAGCCCTCCCCAGTATCGAAATACTGCCGAAGCACCGGCCTTAGGGCCCTCGGTACAGATTCGAGCGTAGTCCTCGCGGTCGCAGGGTACTTTGTAACCAGCCTGCGCAAGGCATAGAGAATCCAGAATGCCTTCGCATTCTCCTTCAGTTCCATTTTCGCGTCGGCGTAAATACGGCTCAACTGAGCGTTGGTGAGGTGTAGGCCTGTCTTGTCAAGCGCCTCTCTCGGGGCAAGCCCGATCAGATATTCGTAGCCCTCGGTGCGAGGAAGAACATCGAAGCGTTCCACACAGCAGCGCCAGAGAAGCGTCTTGCCTGCGCCCTTAGCTCCCACGACTAAGCTGACCGTGGGAGCGATAGCCTTGCGAGCATCCAGGGTTGGCACCAGCAGTGTCTGGATGTCCGAGACTTCCAGCTCTTCCGCGAACGCAGCCTTGGCTTCAAGACGAATTTCATCGAGAGCGATCTCGGTCTGGAAGCCAACAGTGCTCTCAGAGAATACGGAAGGAGCGGCACCAAGAACGAGCCCGATCCTATCGGACAGGTACTCGTATTGCACCCATGGTCCGAGGGGCACGAATTTCCGTGCAAGCCGCCCCTCCAATGCCAATCCTGAGTGATAGGCGATTCCCGACGCCAGGATGCGTTCATCCACATCGATATCTGGATCGTCGTCGTCTAGGCGGAATATTCCGCTAAGCCTTTCAACAAATGCATCAAGTCGCCCCTTGCTCTCAGGAAGTACCGGCACCATCGAAGGGATCAGCAGGATTTCTGGCGCAGTGCCACGCGCCTTGCGTGCCTGCTTCCAGGCCTTTGCAAGGACCTCCACTCCGTCCCACACCTGTTCACTTAGCGGTAGGAAGCACACAATGAGGTCAGAATAATGAAAGAGCACCGAGCCTGTGACTCCGTGGAACCCCGTGCGGCAATCCACCAGCAACGCGTCAAGTTCCAGGTTATCGAAACCGTCGAAGAAGCGTGTTAGTGGACGTTGATCGTATGTGTCCCAGAGCAGAGGCCGTAGTTGATCCATGCGGCGGAGATATTCTTCGTCCAGCCGACCAGCTGGAAGCAAGAGGATCTTACCCGATGCATCCACGTCCACGGTTAAAAGCGACGAGAGGACATCGATGTCGCGGTTTCGGTAATTCCCATCCTCAAGAATCTCCAGCGAGCCCTTGGGGACCGCTCCCTTCGCGCCGAAGATTGCTTGCAATCCAGGTGCTTCGAAATCCATATCTACGGCGCCGATCCGATATCCCTTTCGTGCCAGCAAAGCAGCTACATGAGTAAGCGCCATTGAACGTCCTGCGCCACCTTTGAACCCATAGAACGAGACAATCGGTGGGCGGCCTTCAGGACGCTTTGCTGCATTGAGGAAATCAGGTGACTCCAACAACGAGGCAAAACTGGCCGCGCTGTACATCTCGTTAGCAGCGTCAACGTCAAGCTCGTGCGCCTCAAGAATTGCCGATAATCTTTTGGCCATTTATCGAATCTCCTCTATCTTCGCGCAGGCTATTCGAGCCCAGGATATTTCATGCTCCGCTTCGGATTGGCTCAATTTTTCTTCACCGTATCTCAATGAATAGGGGCGACCTTTATCTGTCATCCGCTTCCATATCTGGCTTCCGGGAAGACCCGGGGCAGAAAAGCCCCTCAAATGTCGGAAAATGCGGCTCAGATTGTGAGCTCCCTTGCCGCGGAAGCATTCCGAAAGATGATGGTCTTCCGATATTTCTGAGGTGTCTTGTATGCTATGCCTTGTCATAAGTAGAGCCTTCAACGAGCACTCCGAAGCGATGGATGCAAGGTAGGCTCCTTCCGAGGGCAACGGATTTGCCCGTTCCATGAGGTGCTCGGCTCCATGCAGTTTTCTGCGAGCGGATTCCTTCATCTGGATACGGGATGCCAAGCGTTCTCCTTACGGTGAATTGACAAAAAGGT
>Ga0209415_10016496_pt1 | contig 11864 bp, 9 predicted proteins | sample PeaSoiSIISIP2007_FD_187696 | JGI IMG/M metagenome (GOLD analysis project Ga0209415, IMG submission 187696) | Peat soil microbial communities from Weissenstadt, Germany - SII-SIP-2007 (SPAdes) (version 2) | ecosystem: Environmental > Terrestrial > Soil > Wetlands > Peat | place: Germany... | reverse complement strand
CCGCAGCAGCGGCGGCGGGCCGAGATCAACCGATTCAAGCATGATCCCGCCTGCCGGCTCTTCCTTTCTACTGACAGCGGCAGCGTCGGGCTGAACCTCCAGGTCGCGAGCGCGGTGATCAATATCGATCTGCCATGGAACCCCGCGAAGCTCGAACAGCGTATCGCGCGCGCCTGGCGCAAGAACCAGACGCGCTCCGTCAGCGTCGTCAATCTCGTCACCGAGGATTCGATCGAGCACAGCATCCTGCACCTGCTTGGCCGCAAGCAGGCGCTGGCCGACGGCGTGCTCGACGGCGCCGGCGATCTGGCGGCGCTGAAAATGCCGTCCGGGCGTGCGGCCTTCGTGGAGCGCATGCAGGCCATGATGGCGGCACGTCCCGCGGCGCGGGTGGTTCCGCCGGAGGAAGCCGTTGTGGCGGACCTCGTGGCGCGGCACGGAGACGGGGCCTTGCTGGTGGAGGCGCGTCATGGCGCCGATGGACGTCCGAAGCTCCTGGCGGTGCTGGATGTCGACCACGCCGCATTGGCGGACGAGACCGCGCGCTTGTCGACTTCGAGCGCCGTCGCTGTTGATGTGATTGATCGCGCCACCTGGCTCACCATGCGGCGGCTGGCGACTTCCGGATTACTGCAGTTCACGCATGAGTCGCGGGTGCTCCACCAGTCGACCGCGCTCAATGAGGAGGGCGCCGAGTCCTCGTCGCCCGACAAGCGGAGTGCCCAATTGCTGGCAGAAGCCCAGCGGTCGCTGGGCATGGCGAAGGTCCTCGCGTCCGGCGGATTTCCGGAAGAGGCGCCGGCACTTCTCGCCAAGGTCTTGCAGAAGGCCGCAGCGGCCCGGATGGCCGAGCGAGCAGAACTCCCCATTGGCGCCACGGCCGCAACCGACATGGATATCAGGCGTCTCATCGAGCAGGAGGTTCTGCCGGCGGATGGGCTCGCCATACTGGATGCGAGCCAGCCGAGCGCCGGATCGCTGGTGGACGATGACATCAGGACGCTTATTGCGACGGCGGAGCAGTTTCTGGCGGCTATCACGCGGCCCGTCGTGGCAACGCCCGCCCGACGTGCGGCTTAGCTCCCGCGCCGGTGCGGACTATCGAATTGCCTTGGTGGAGCCGAGGGGATTTGAACCCCTGACCTCCGCAGTGCGATTGCGGCGCTCTCCCATCTGAGCTACGGCCCCTGCCGGCCCGGCGCACGCAATGCGTCGCAGGGGTGGCAAAGTGGCCGCCATTTACTGGCGCGGTCGCGACAGTGTCAAGGATGCCGTCGCAAGGGCTTCGCGGCAAAAGGGTGCGCGCAGAAACCTCAGGGCGTCGAGGCCTGGGTATCTTCCATCGGTGCAGGTCCGACGGCACGCCCCCGCCGCCGTCCGGCAACGACGCGCTTGGTGGATCTGTTATGGCGTTTGCGGGGTCGTTTTGCTCCCCGGGTCTTTGCGGACGCAAGCGAGGGTACCGCGCTCCGCTCCTCGTCCTCGTCGGGCGGCAGCGGCAGGTCGGCCCAATGCATGGCCTTGTAGTCGAACCCGCCGACAATGGTGGGCTTTACCACGTCGAAATACGGCGAAATATCGAAATCGCGCGGGGCATACAGCGAGGAATGCCGGATTTCCAGGATGTCGCGCCGTGCCTGCCGGCTCTCGATCTGGGTCACCCGCGGCAGGATCGGATAGCGCACCGATTCGAACGCCTGGGCGATCAGGGCCGAGCAGATGATCCGGGTGGGGTCGCCGGAGCCGAGCGCGATCATCCGCCGGCGCCAGCGCTGCGGGATCGGCAGCGGCATCAGATAGCGCATGAGATCGATGATGTTCTTGAGGTCGTAGTCGAGGCCGATGCGATCGATGGCGTAGCGGCACACCTTGTCGAGGTCCTCGGGCACCAGCCCGACCGGACGGCAGACCCGGGTGTGAAACTTGAAATACTTCGACAGCGGTGCCGAGATGACGCCTTGGCCGATCTCGGCCTCGATCAGGACGTGGGCCCCGTCCTTGTCGAATTTGTCCACCACCGGCCCGACATAGAGCGCCGCATGGGACCAAGTGGACTGGGTAAGATATTTTATGACGCCGGCAACATGGTTGTTGCCCTCGACCAGCAGTACATCGCCGGGCTTGAGCGAGCGCGCCAGGGCGTCGGGATTGCTCGGGGTAAACGGTTCGTAACCGGTGGCCGGCCTTTCCAGATACCGGGCCAGCATCCGCCCGATGCGGCGTTGAGCCCAACTCATGACGTTCCCCGCGCCTGCGCACGGTCGCAGCCGCGCGTCTCTTGATGTGTCGAATTTATCACGACAGTCATTGCAATTTGGTTCACGCTCGAACCTCCACGCGGAAATACGTATGCGGAATTTGCGAACCGCGTGCCGTTGGGGCATGCTACGTGCGCTTTAGCAATCGATTGACCATGACTGTGCTCAGCCGCCGCCGGTTTCTTGCCGCGTCCGCCGCTTCGGCGGCCTCTGCGGGCGCGCCTGCGCTGGGCGCGCAGGCTGGAGGCGAGGTGGATATCGCGGTCATTGGGGCGGGCGCCGCCGGCATTGCAGCGACACGCCGGATCGCCGCCACGAGGGCTAGAGTCGCGCTCATCGAGGCGTCCGCACGCGTCGGGGGACGCTGCATCACCGACACTTCGACCTTCGACGTGCCGTTTGACCGCGGCGGCCACTGGATTCACATGCCGGACCTCAATCCGGTCACGCCGCTCGCCATGAAATCCGGGTTCGACATCTATCCGGCCCCGCCGGGCCAACGCGTGCGAATCGGACGCCGCAATGCGCGCGAAAGCGAAATGGAGGACTATCTCACCGCGATGGTGCGGACCAACCGCGCCATCGCGGAAGCAGGCCGCGGGGGCAGGTCCGATGTGTCCTGCGTCCAGGCACTCCCCAAGGACCTTGGCGACTGGCAGCGGACCATCGAATTCGTGCTCGGCCCGTTCGGTTGCGCCAAGGACCTGGCCGAGGTGTCCGCCATGGACTTTGCCCGCTCGGCCGAGCGCGATACCGACACGTTCTGCCGGCAGGGATTCGGCGCGTTGATCGCCAAGCTCGCGGACGGTCTGCCGGTGCAATTGGGAAACCCGGTGTCGCGAATCGAGTGGGGCAGAGGCGGCGACGTCGAGATCGAAACCGCCAAGGGTCGCGTCTCGGCGCGCGTCGTCATCGTGACGGTGTCGACCGGGGTGCTGATGAGCGACAAGATCAAATTTGCCCCGGAGCTGCCGAGGCGCCAGCTCGACGCCATCGAGAAGCTCCGTCTCGGCAGCTATGACCACATCGCGCTGGAACTGCCCGGCAACCCGCTGCAATTGCAGCGCGACGAGATGGTGTTTGAGAAATCCGACTCGGCCCGCACCGCCGCGATCCTGGCCAATGTATCAGGCACCAACCTGTGTGTGGTCGAGGTCGGCGGAAAGTTCGGCCGCGACCTTGCGGCATCCGGCGAGCGGGCCATGGTTTCGTTCGCCCTCGACTGGCTCGGCGGTCTCTTTGGTTCCGACATCAAGAAAGCCGTCAAGCGCACCAGTGCCACCCGATGGAACGACGAGCCTTGGACACTCGGCGCTTTCTCGGCGGCTGCTCCTGGCGGTCAATGGGCGCGCGCCGCGCTCGCCGAGCCGGTACGCGACCGTCTGTTCTTCGCCGGCGAAGCAACCCACGAAACCCTGTGGGGTACGGTCGGGGGCGCCTGGGCATCGGGCGAACGCGCTGCCGATGCGGCGCTCAAAAGGCTTGGCGTCGTCGGGAGCGAACCGTCACCCGAGCCTAGGCGGACGCCGCCGCCATCGCGGCGACGGTAAAGCCTACCCGCGCAGCACACCGCCGGTGCGCTTGCCCACCTCGGCGACGATCTTGGCCGCGACGGCCTCGATCTCCTGATCCGTCAGGGTCTTTTCGCGTGGCTGCAAGGTGACCGCGATGGCGATCGATTTCTTGGCCGGATCGATGCCGGCACCCTCATAGACGTCGAACACCGCAATGCCGGTGATCAGTTTGCGATCGACCCCCTGGGCGGCGCGCACGATGTCGGCAGCCTTCACGGTGCGGTCCACGATGAAGGCAAAGTCGCGTTCGACCGGCTGGAACGGCGACAGCTCGAGCAGCGGCTTGGCGCGGGTTGGTTTCGCCTTGGGCTCCGGCACGCGGTCGAGCAGCACTTCGAGCGCCACCAGTGGGCCTTCCGCACCGAGCGCCTCGAGCGCGCCGGGATGCAGCTCGCCGAAATAGCCGAGCACGTTCTGCGGCCCGATCTGGATAGTGCCGCTGCGCCCCGGATGCAGCCACGCTGGTCCGCCCGGCACGATCTGAAGCGCCTGCACCGGGGCGCCAGCCGCGGCAAGCACGGCCAGCGCGTCGCCTTTGACGTCGTAGGCATCGACATTCTTGCCGCCGGTCGCCCAGTGCCGTCCCGCGCCGGATACCTTGGCGCGCCCGCGGCGCACGCCGCTTGCCGCGATCAACTGGTCTTCCGGCCGGTCGCCGCGGAAGATCTGTCCGACCTCGAACAGGGCAGCGTCTGCGTAGCCGCGATCGGCATTCTTCTGCGCCGCCGCCACGAGACCCGGAATGAGGCTTGGCCGCATGTCGGAGAGATCGGCCGCGATCGGGTTCGCCAGCGCAAGCTCTGCCTTGCCGCCGCCGAACAATTCGGCCTGCGGCTTCGACACGAACGACCAGGTGATGGCCTCCACAAGGCCGCGGGTCGCCAGCGCACGCTTGGCCTTCCTGGTGCGGTTCTGCAGCGCGGTGAGGACCGGCTTGCGCCCAGTCTCGCCGCGCTCGAACGGCGTTATCGGGACGCGATCGACCCCGACGATCCGCACCACCTCCTCGACGATATCGGCCTTGCCGTGCACGTCGGGCCGCCATGTCGGGATCGCCACCTTGATGACTGGACCGGACCCTGCCGTGAAGAAGCCGAGCCGGCCGAGCACGAGCTTCATCTCCGCGAACGGAACGTCGACGCCGGCGAGGCGTTTGACCTCGTCGAGCGGGAACTCGATCACCCGGTCGGGAATTTGAGCCTCGCCGGCCGAGGTCACGGCTGACGGCGTCCCGCCGCACAGGTCGAGCACCATCCGGGTGGCAAGCTCGAGCCCCGGCATCATGAAGGCCGGATCGACGCCGCGCTCGAAGCGATAGCGCGCGTCGGAATTGATGTTCAGCTTACGGCCGGTTTGGGCGATGTTGATTTCGTCCCACAGTGCGGACTCGATCAGCACGTCGGTGGTGGTTCCCGAGCAGCCTGAGGCCTCGCCCCCCATGATGCCGGCGAGCGATTCGACGCCGACATCGTCGGCGATGACGCACATGGCCTCGTCGAGCGAATAGGTCTTGCCGTCGAGCGCCAGCAGCGTCTCGCCCGATCGGGCGCGACGGATAACCAGATTGCCTTTGACCTTGGCAGCATCGAACACGTGCAGCGGCCGGCCGCGGTCGTAAGTGATGTAGTTGGTGATATCGACCAGGGCATTGATCGGTCGCAGCCCAATTGCCGTAAGTCGCCGTTGCATCCATTCCGGGCTCGCGCCGTTCTTGACGCCACGCACCAGGCGCAACGCAAAGCCTGGGCACAGCGACGGTGTCGTGCCGAAATCGAGCGTGACCCCGACCGGACACGGGAAGGCGCCCGCAACCGGCTTTACAGGCGCGTCCTTGAACTTGCCCATCTCGGCGGCGGCGAGATCGCGGGCGATGCCGTGGATGCCGGTACAGTCCGGCCGGTTCGGCGTCAGGTTGATCTCGATCAACGGATCGTCGAGATGCGCCCATTCGGTGTAGGCGACACCAACCGGCGCCTCCGCCGGGAGATCCAGAATGCCGTCATGATCGTCGGACAGTTGCAGTTCGAATCCCGAGCACAGCATGCCGCGGCTCTCGACGCCCCGGATGGTGCCGACACCGAGCGTCATGTTCTTGCCGGGAATGAAGGTGCCGGGCGGCGAGAACACGCTCTTCATGCCGGCGCGCGCATTGGGGGCGCCGCACACGACCTGCACCGGATCGCCCGATCCAGTGTCGACCATGCACACACGCAGCCGATCCGCATTGGGGTGCTGCTCGGCGGAGATCACGCGGGCGATGGTGAAGGGCGCCAGCGCCTTCGCCTTGTTCTCCACGTTCTCGACCTCGAGGCCGATCATGGTGAGCTTATGCACGATGAGGTCGAGCGGTTCGGTGGTGTCGAGGTGGTCCTTGAGCCAGGACAGGGTGAATCTCATGGGCTGAGCCCTCCCGCCAAGGTCGGGAAATCCAGCGGTCGGAAGCCGTAGTGGGAAAGCCAGCGCAGGTCGGGGTCGAAGAAGCCGCGCAGATCGTGGATGCCGTATTTGAGCATGGCAATACGGTCGATCCCCATACCCCAGGCGAAACCCTGGTATTGGTCGGGATCGATGCCGCAATTGCGCAGCACGTTCGGATGCACCATGCCGCAGCCGAGAATCTCCAGCCAGTCCTCGCCCTCGCCGAATCGGATTTCGCCCTTGTCGCGGCGACACTGTATGTCGACCTCGAGCGACGGCTCGGTGAACGGGAAGAACGACGGCCGGAATCGCATTTTTACGTCATCGACCTCGAAGAATGCCTTGCAGAATTCGGCGAGAATCCACTTCAGGTGGCCAAGATGGGAGCCTTTGTCGATGACCAGGCCTTCGACCTGGTGGAACATCGGCGTATGGGTCTGATCCCAGTCGCGCCGGTAGACGCGACCGGGCGTGATGATGCGGATCGGAGGCTTCTGGGCCAACATGGTGCGCACCTGCACGGTCGAGGTGTGGCTGCGCAGCAGCAGGCGCGAGCCGTCGGGCCGCGCGGGGAAAAAGAATGTGTCGTGCATCTCGCGCGCCGGATGGCCGACCGGCGTATTTAGCATGGTGAAGTTGTAGTCGTCGGTCTCGATGTCCGGGCCTTCGGCGACCGCGAACCCCATGTCGGCGAAGATCGCAGTCAGCTCGTCGACGACTTGGCTGATCGGGTGGATGCGGCCGGTGTCCGCCAGATTGTCCGGGGTCGGCAGTGTGACGTCGATGGTTTCGGTGTTGAGCCTGCGTTCCAGTGCGGCGCGCTTGAGCACCTCCCGCCGCGCTGCGACCGCCTCGGTGACGCGGTCCTTGAGGCCGTTGATCAGGGGCCCCTTCTCCTTGCGCTCCTCGGGCGACATCTTGCCGAGCGTTGCCAGCAACCCCGAGATCGAGCCTTTCTTGCCGAGCGCCGCGACGCGTGCGGCTTCCAGCCCCGCCTCGTCCTCGGCGGCCTCGATGGTACGCATCAACTCGACTTCAAGTGCCTCAATATCGTTCATGACGTCCTCGCTTGATGTCTGGTCATAGCCGTCCGGCAAGACAAGCCCAGCCGGGCGGGGCGGGGCGGTCGCCCCGGCTCGCGTCGGCCTCGGGAAAGCGTGGAGGTCGGAAGCGTCAGGCCGCCAACGCAGCCTTTGCCTTGTCGACGATGGCTTCGAACGCCGTCGGCTCGTGGATGGCGAGGTCCGAGAGCACCTTGCGATCGACTGTGACCCCGGCTTTGCCGAGGCCGGCGATAAATCGACTGTAGGTCAAGCCAAACCCGCGCACGGCGGCGTTGAGCCGCTGGATCCACAGCGCCCGGAAGGTGCGCTTGCGCCGCTTGCGGTCGCGAAAGGCATACTGGTTGGCCTTCTCGACGGCCTGCTTGGCAATCCTGATCGTATTCTTGCGCCGGCCATAGTAGCCCTTGGCGGCTTTGAGGACTTTCTTGTGCTTGGCGTGTCCGGTGACGCCCCGTTTGACGCGGGCCATGGCGGATCTCCTTCGAAGTCTCGGGCGTAAATGACGACGGCCGCGCGGTACGCGGCCCGGATGATGACCGGTGCGATGTTCAGGCGTTCGGCAACCAGTATTTCTTGATCTTGTCGCCGTCGGTCTTGAACAGCACCTTGGTGCCGCGATGATCGCGGATCTGCTTGGTGCTTCGCTTGATCATGCCGTGGCGCTTGCCCGATTGGGCATACAGCACCTTTCCGGTGGCGGTGACCTTGAAGCGCTTTTTGGCGCCCGACTTCGTCTTCAGCTTGGGCATTTGGCTCTCCTTTTCCGGCGTGGACACGGCGTTGCGGCCGGGGTCCACCGGTGATGCTCGACGGAGCGTAATGCTCGATTGAGCGTGTTGCTCTTGGACAGAGCGTGCTGCTAGAGCACTTCGCCGCCGCCACGGCAGCCCTTCAGCCGGGCAGCGGGAGGCCGGGGTTATGGCAGACAGTCCGGCAAATGGCAACCGGCAAGCGCTGGGAAAAGAATGCCAAGTACGGACGCCCGGCTGGATCGCGGGCGTCCAAAGGACCGGAAATAAGGACGACCCGACGCGTTATCTCGGCGCCAGCACCATGATCATCTGGCGCCCTTCGAAGCGGGCATCCATTTCGACCTTGGCGATTTTTTCGGTGTCCCCCTTCAGGCGATCGAGAAGCCTGATGCCGAGTTCCTGGTGGGCCATTTCGCGGCCGCGGAAACGCAGCGTCACCTTGACCTTGTCGCCTTCCTCGAAGAAACGCTGCATGGAGCGCATCTTCACGTCGTAATCATGGTCGTCGATCATCGGTCGGAACTTGACTTCCTTGACCTCGACCACCTTCTGCTTCTTGCGGGCTTCCGCCTGCTTCTTCTGTTCCTGGTACTTGAACTTGCCGAAATCGAGGAGCTTGCAGACCGGCGGCACGGCGTTCGGGGAGATCTCGACGAGGTCGAGGCCGGCCTCCTGGGCCAGTGCCAACGCCTCGGAAGTCGGAACTGTGCCGCGGTTGGCACCGTCCTTGTCGATCAGATGAACCTCGCGTTCGCGGATTTCATCGTTGATGCGCGGACCGTCTTTGGCAACGGGCGGCGCGGCTCTCATCGGGCGACGAATGGCTGTCTTCTCCTTTTACTGTTGCAACGACCCCTTGCGGCAACCCTTCGGACGGCGTGCTCGGCCACGACGCGTCCCGCGCGAATTAGCTGCTCGGAGGCCCATGAAGATCGGTACAAAAGGTTAACAAGTCAACGGTGTTGAGTGAAATTTGAGGCGGCGTAAGGTCGTCGACGGATGTGTGGGTCGACCGACCAGGGCATCGGTCAGGTACGCGGCCGGGCAATTTCCGCATAGACCTCAAGCAACTGCGTCGATGCGGCAGTGTCGGCGAACTGCGTTATGGCACGCTCGCGACCGCGCCGTCCGACCGCCAGGCGGGTACTCTCCGGGGCCGACAGCAACTTGATCAGGGCGGCGGCGAGTTCGCCGTCATCCCCGCTCGGAAAGCGCAGGCCGGTCATACGATCTTCCGCCACCCCGGGAGGCGCCAGCACGATCTCCGGTCCGGCAGCAAGGTCCGAAGCGATCACCGGCCGCGCCATCGCCATCGCTTCGAGCAGGCTGCGCTGCGAGCCTTCGAGTTGGATCGCGGCGGACACCACCGCGATCGAGGCGCTATAGGCTGCCGGCAGGTCTTCCGGCGGCCCCGCGATCCGGATCACGTCCGATGTCTCCGTCGCCAGCACCAAGTCCCACAATTCGCCGCTGTAGCTCGACCGGCCATGGTCCTCGCCGACCAGCACGAAGCTGAAATTGCGCAAGCCCATGTCCTTGAGGCGTCGCGCCGCCCGCACAATGACATGGTGCCCCTTGCGGCGCAGGATGCGTCCGATCACCACGATGGCGCGCGTGTCGGCGCTGATGTCCCATGAGGCGCGCACGGCATCGACACGCTCCGGCGTCATCCGGGACGGATCGAAACGCGCGGCGTCGATGTGCGACGGGACCACCAGAATGCGCTCTGCCGCGACGCCGTGGGTTGCGGCGATCGCATCGGCGATCTGATCGCTTACTGCGATCACCCGTTCGCCGCGTGCCATCACGCTGTTGTAGACGTGCTTGAAGATATTCTGTTCGCGAAATCCGTTGTACCACGTGGTTACGAACGGTGCGCCGGTCATCCGGGCCGCAAGAAGCGCACTCCACGCCGGCGCCCGCGCAAACGCATGTACGACCGTGCATTGATGCTGCAGGATGAGATGTTTGAGAGCGAACGCGTTGCCCGCAATGACCAGCGGATTGCGGCTCGCCATGTCGAGCCGCGCCGTCTCGGCGCCCCCGAGGCTCTGTTCAAGGCGGCCTCCGCTGGACACCACGATGGCGCGATGTCCATTGGCGGTGAGCATGCGGGCAACCTCGACCGCGCCCTCATCGGCGGCGCCGGCCTCGACCGTCGGCACCGCGATCAGAACGGTGAGTGCTGGCGCCGCAACTGGCGCTATGGTTGTGATCGGGACGCTCAGGAGTTCCGGGCGCAATATTTCATTGGCCGGACGCGCCGCGGTCGATGTTGTCGCCACTCCCCACTCCGGACTCTGACGTTCGCCCCAGCAGCACGGCTTTCTTTTGTCGCGGATCGCATCACCCTGGCAGCGATGTGTCCCGCAATGTCTCGCCGTTCCCACCCCAGTGCGGAATCATATAGACCGCAAGGCGTCCTGCGGCAACGATCATTGGTGGGTGCAGTGCAGCAAGGCTGTGAAACGCCGGCCGCCGGGGAACGCATCCCCACGCCGTCCAGGCCGGGGCCATGATCGACACGCCGGAATATCTCCTCGTCGGGACCGGGAACGACGCTCGCCGGATCGCGGTGCGACGGCGGCGCGGTGCGGTGCCGGGCCTCATGTGGCTCGGCGGGTTCAAGTCGGACATGCGTGGCATCAAGGCGGTCGCGCTCGACGGATGGGCAGTGGAGCAACAGCGCAGCTGCGTGCGCTTCGACTATTCCGGGCACGGCGAATCGGACGGCAGTTTCACCGACGGCACCATTAGCCGCTGGCTGGAAGAGAGCGTCGCGGTGTTCGATGCGTGTTGCGACGGCCCACAGGTGCTCGTTGGCTCATCCATGGGGGGATGGATTTCGTTGCTGTTGGCACGCGAGCTCAAGCGGCGCGGGCTGTCACGCGGACCGGCATCGCTGGCCGCGCTTGTGCTGATCGCGCCGGCGGTCGATTTCACCGAAGAATTGATGTGGAAGCGATTCCCACCGGAGGTGAGGCGCGAGCTCGAAACCAATGGGGTGTGGGCGCGCCCGTCGCAATACTCCGAAGCGCCGTACTTGATCACGCGAGCTCTCATCGAGGACGGCCGCCGGCATCTTCTGCTCGGTGGGCTGATCGAGACCGGCTGTCCGGTGCGCATCCTGCAGGGCGTTGCGGACCCCGATGTGCCCTGGCGGCACGCGGTCGAATTGGTGTCGCGGCTGGCCCATGACGACGTGGTGCTGTCGCTGGTGAAGGATGGCGATCATCGCCTGTCCCGGCCCGAGGACATCGATCGGCTGACCGCCGCCGTCACGGAATTTTGCGGCGGCGGCTCCCAACAGGCATCATGATACCAAGGCAACGCCTTGAAATTGGTAACAATTTACTGGTCGTTGTGCGGATGAAAAACGGCGACTAATTTCACCTTCGGTTAGCCTTAATTAAACTACCTTTGCGAAGGAGATAGTTGGCTGGAAGGGTTCAAGTCGGGGGGGCTGAGAGTGCAGAGTGTATATGCCAGAGCGGGCAAGTTCGTGTTGGCTTGCCTCATCCTTGTTGGTTTTGCCGCCATTGCGAGCTTAGGCACGACCTTGGGCACCAGCTTGAGCGCCGGCTCGTCGCAATCCGCGACGCCGACGCCTGCCGAGGTCGTAGCGGCGCGGTTCCCTTCGGCGGATGCCAGGCTGCCGGTCGTCCCCGCGACGTATTCGACGGCGAGCGTCCTGCCGGTGGAGCGGTGGGAGATGTTCAGCGCGAATCCGTCCTATGCTCAGATCACGGCGCATGCGCCGCGATCTGAGCATAGGACGGATTCGCGCTGAACATCTCC
>Ga0209415_10016495_pt1 | contig 11865 bp, 14 predicted proteins | sample PeaSoiSIISIP2007_FD_187696 | JGI IMG/M metagenome (GOLD analysis project Ga0209415, IMG submission 187696) | Peat soil microbial communities from Weissenstadt, Germany - SII-SIP-2007 (SPAdes) (version 2) | ecosystem: Environmental > Terrestrial > Soil > Wetlands > Peat | place: Germany... | reverse complement strand
ATACGACCGGCGCATCTCGTCTTCGAGGTTGACGTGCAGGATTTCGCGCGCGATTTCGGCCATGAACGACGGGGTCTACGCAGGGATTTGGAGGCCAGAATCGTATCATAGAGAGGCAGTCCTTCCGCAGGTTTTTCAGGCATTTGGGCGCGCCGGACGCGTATACTCGGCACCCCATGCGCAGGGCGCCTGAGCAGCCCGCGCCGAGCACCCCGTGGAGCGCGATGACCGACCCCGCACACAACGTCGACCCCGCCGAGATCGGCCGCTTCGATGCCCTCGCCGCCCGCTGGTGGGACGAGCGAGGCGAGTTCGCGCCGCTGCACCGGCTGAACCCCGTGCGGCTCGCGTACCTCAAGCGCGAGACGGCGCTCGAGGGCGCGCGGGTACTCGATGTCGGCTGCGGCGGCGGGATTCTGACCGAGGCGCTCGCGCGCGAGGGCGCCCGCGTGTGCGGCGTTGATCTCAGCGCTCGCGCGCTCGAGACCGCGGCGCTGCACGCGCTCGAGACGGGCCTTGCGATCGACTACCGGTGCATCAGCGCCGAGGCGCTCGCCGCCGAGCGGCCAGCCGCGTTCGACGTCGTCACCTGCATGGAGATGCTCGAACACGTGCCGGATCCGTCGAGCGCGATCGGGGCTCTGGCGCGGCTCGTGCGCCCGGGCGGCGATGTGTTCGTGTCGACGATCAACCGCAACCTCAAGGCCTTCGCGATCGCGATCGTCGCCGCCGAGTACCTGACCGGCGCCATCCCGCGCGGCACGCACGAGTACGCGCGTTTCATCCGGCCGGCCGAGCTCGGCCGCGCCGCGCGCGGCGCCGGGCTCGAGATCGCCGACCTCACGGGCATCGTGATCGATCCGCTGACCCGCGAGTTCGCTCTCGCCGCCGACGTCGGTGTCAACTACCTGATGCACCTGCGGCGCCCCGCGGCGGGCGCACTGTGAGATCGGCGGCGCGCGGCCGCGCGCTGCTGCTCGACCTCGACGGCACGCTGCTCGACACCGCACCCGACATGGCTGGCGCACTCAACCGGCTGCGGCGCGAGCAAGGACGCGCCGATCTGCCGTTCGAGACGATCCGCCCGCACGTTTCGCACGGCGGCGCGGCGCTGGTGCGACTCGCCTTCGGCGGCGCGGCACCGGCGGAGCTCGAGCGGCTGCGCCTGCGGTTCCTCGAGCTGTATCGCGCCGACCTCGCGACCGAGACGAAGCTGTTCCCGGGCTTTCCGTTCGTGCTGCAGTCACTCGAGTCGGCCGGCATTCCGTGGGGCATCGTGACCAACAAGCCCGGCTGGCTCACGACCCCGCTGCTGGCCGCGCTCGGGCTCGCGAGCCGCGTTGCGTGCGTCGTCGCCGGCGACACGCTGCCCGAGCGCAAGCCCCACCCGGCACCGCTGCTGCACGCCGCGAAGCTCGCCGGATGCGAGCCGGGCCATTGCGTCTACGCCGGCGATACCGAGCGCGACATCGTCGCGGGCCGCGCCGCCGGCATGCAGACCGTCGCAGTGCGCTTCGGCTACCTCGCGCTGGGCGAGGACCCGGCTGCGTGGCGACCGGACGGCATCGTCGACCGGCCGGCGGACCTGCTCGACTGGCTCGCGCCGGCCACGCGCTGAGGAGCATCGCCGATGGCCGATTCCGCCTGCGCCGTACGACCGCTGCCGCTCGCTGTGAGCTTGAGCGCGATCTTCGCCGGCCGCGCGCGGCCCGCGCTCGAGGCGCTGGCGGCCATCGACGGTGAGCTCGCGCTCGCGGCGCGCCCAGGGCTAGAACACGCGGTCGCCCACGCGAAGCTCGGCTGGTGGCGCGCCGAGATCGATCGCCTGCAAGCCGGGCGCCCGGAGCATCCGCTCACCCGGATACTGCGCGCGGCGGCCGGCCCCGGCCCCGACTACGCGCTGCTGCACGAGCGGCTCGCGAGCGCGGACCTCGCGCTCGCGGGCTTCGCGCCCGCGACGCTCGCCGAGCTCGAGGCGTTGCTGTATCGCTCGCACGGCGCGCAGTGGCAGCTCGCCGCTGAGATCCTCGCCGGCGCCCCGGCCGCAGCAACCGCCGCCTATGGTGCGGCGCTCGGCACAGGCCTCGGCCTCGTCGAGCTCCTCGCGAGCCGCGCGCCGGCGCCGCCGCCGCCCGCCGCGCTCGCACGCCCGGTGCTCGCCGCCCGCGCCGCCGCGCTGCTCGATGCCGCCGAAGCCGCGCTGCCGCCAGCCGCGCGCGCATCGCAGGCTCCCGGCTACGTCGCGGCCGCGCTCGCCCGCGCGGCACTCGCGGGCCTCGCGCGCGAGCCCACCGCCGCCGGGCGACCGAGGGCGCCCGCGGCGGTCGTGCAGCTGTGCATTGCATGGCGCGCGGCGCGCCGGGCGCGCCGCGCGTGAGCAGCGTGCCGCCCGAGTTCGATCCGGCGAGCTACCGGCCGCGCGCCGACCTGCTCAAGGACCGCGTGATCCTCGTGACCGGCGCCGGCGCCGGCATCGGCCGGGCTGTCGCGCTGGCGCTCGCGCGCCATGGCGCCACCGTCGTGCTGACCGGGCGCACGGCGAAAAAGCTCGAAGCGCTCTACGATTCGATCATCGCGCTCGGGCTGCCGAAGCCCGCCTACCTGCCGCTCGATCTCGAGACGGCCGTGGCTGCGGATTACGATGCGCTCGCGGCGGCAATCGAGGCCGAGTTCGGCCGGCTCGACGGGCTGCTGCACAATGCCGCGATCCTCGGCGCGCGGTCCCCGATCCGCTACCACAGTGTCCCGACCTGGTGCCGGGTACTGCACGTAAACCTGACTGCGGCGTTCGCGTTGACGCAGGTCTGCCTGCCGCTGCTCGAGGCGGCGCCCGATGGCTCGCTGCTGTTCACCACGAGCGCCGTCGGGGCGCGCGGCCGCGCCTACTGGGGTGCCTACGCGGTCTCGAAGGGAGGCACGGAGCGGCTCGCGCAGGTGCTGGCCGACGAGTACGAGGGGCAGCGGCTGCGGGTCAACGTGGTGAACCCGGGCGCCGTCCGGACCTCGATGCGCGCGCTCGCCTACCCGGCCGAGGACGCGACCGGGCTTGCCTCACCCGAGGGTGTCACCGCGACCTACCTGTACCTGCTCGGCCCCGAGAGCGCGGGCGTGACGGGCCGGCGCTTCGACTGCCAGCGCTAGCGCGCGGCCGGGCCCGGGCGCCTGGCGCGGGCAGTCCCACGGCCGCGTACAGCGCCGCGCGCTCCTGCGGCGCGAGCTCGCGGTGCCGGCCGCGCGAAATAGAGCGGTCCATGGTCACGGGCCCGAACCGGATCCGGAGGATCCGGCTCACCTCAAGCCCGGCCGCGAGCAAGAGCTCGCGCAGATCTCGGCCGCGCGCGCCGCGCGTGTCGAACTCGAACCAGCGATTGCGGCCCTCGCCGCCCGCGGTGCGCACTGCCTCGATCGCGAACGGCGGCTCGGCCGCCGCCGCCGCCGCTGCGAGCCCGGCCATCAGCTCCTCGCTCGGCTCGCCATTGACGCGCACCGCGTACGAGCTCGGCAGCGTCGCGGCCGCGGCGCGGCTCGCGGCGGCGCGCAGAGTCCCGTCGGTCGTGAACAGCTCGAGGCCGCCATCGCTCGGCGCGAGCGGCGACAGCGGCAGCCAGCGGCGGCCGCGCACGCCCGGCAGGCGCTCGTAGGTCGAGGCAGCGACGCCGTCGGCGCCGGCGCCAGCCGTGCGCAGCGTCTCTCCGGGCGGGCGGTGGTAGATCAGCACGAGCTGCGGGGGTGCCGCGCGCTCGAGCCGGACCCGCCGGCCATCGACCGCGATCCGCTCCTCGGCCCCAACGCGCTGGCCGAGCGTGGCCGGCCGCTCATTGACGGTCACGCGGCCGGCGCGGATCCAGCTTTCAACCTCGCGTCGCGATCCGACGCCGGCCGCGGCCAGCACTTTCTGCAGCCGCTCTGCCACGCTCAGTCGCCGGGGGCGCGCGCCGCCACGGGCGCGGCTGCATCGCCGCCGGCCTCGCCCGCGGCCTCCGCACCCGCCGCCGGCAGCTTCGAGCCGTTCGCCTCGAACGCGTCGGCGGCGTCGGACTCGCCGGACGCCGCGGCGGCAGCCGCGGTCGCGTTCGCATCCTCGAACTCGAGCTGCACGCCCAGCGTCTCGAAGTCCCGCAGCTGCGCGAGCGTCGGCAGGTCGTCGAGGGTCTTGAGCCCGAAGTAGTCGAGAAACTCGCGCGTGGTCGCGAGCAGCTCGGGCCGCCCCGGCACGTCGCGATGGCCGATGACGCGCACCCAGCCGCGCTCGAGCAGCGTGCGGATGATGTTCGGGTTCACCTGCACGCCGCGGATGTCCTCGATCTCGCCGCGGGTCACCGGCTGGCGGTAGGCAATCAGCGCGAGCGTCTCGAGCAGCGCCCGCGAGTATTTCTGCGGCCGCTCCTGCCACAGGCGCGACACGGCCGGGGCGACCGAGTCGCGCACCTGGACGCGAAAACCACTGGCGACTTCCTTGAGCTCGATGGCGCGGTCCGCGTAGTCCGCGGCGAGCGCCTCGAGCGCGGCGCCGACGACGTCGGCCGCCGGCCGCTCGAACTCGTCGAACAGCTCGCGCAGCTGTTCCACGTCTAGCGGCCGTCCGGCTGCCAGCAGCGCCGCCTCGATCAGGTTCTTCACAGTCGCATCGCGCATCGTCATCTCCGAAGCACTCAGGACGCGGCCTCGACCGCATCGTCATTGGCCGCGGGCCCCGCCGGCCGCGGTGCTATCGCGCGCACGTGCAGCGGCGCGAACATGTCGGCCTGCGTCACCTCGAGCAGACCCTCGCGCAGCAGCTCGAGCAGCGCCACGAAGGTCACGGTGACCCCCATCCGGCCCTCCTCGAGCGCGAACAGCTGCCCGAACTGGATGAAGGTCGCACCCTGCAGCCGCTCGATGATCTCGCTCATTCGCTGCCGGACGGACAGGCGCTCGCGCTGCACGTGGTGGTGCGCGAACATCGCCGCCCGCTGGATCACGTCCTTGAACGCGACCAGCATCTCCTGCAGCGTGACGTCCGGCAACAGCGAGACGATCTTGCGTTCGACAAGCTCGGCACCGGCCACGAAGGTGTCGCGTTCAAGGCGGTCGAGGCGGTCGATGTCCTCGGCGGCACGCTTGTAGCGCTCGTACTCCTGCAGGCGCCGCACCAGCTCGGCGCGCGGATCCTCCTCCTCGGCGCCCTCGGCCGCCTGCCGCGGCAGCAGCATGCGCGACTTGATCTCGGCGAGCATCGCGGCCATCAGCAGGTACTCGCCTGCGAGTTCGAGCTCGAGCTCGCGCATCAGATCGATGTACTGCAGGTACTGGCGGGTGATCTCGGCGATCGGGATGTCGAGCACGTCGAGGTTCTGGCGCCGGATCAGGTACAGCAGCAGGTCGAGCGGCCCTTCGAAGGCCTCGAGGAACACCTGCAGCGCCTGCGGCGGGATGTACAGGTCCCGCGGCGGCTCGGTGACGGGCTCCCCGTCGACGATCGCGAACGGCATCTCTTCCTGGCGCGGCTGCAGCAGGGTCGACTGCGCCTCCGGCTCCACGGGGCTCTGTGACTCGACGAGTTTCAGGTCCGGCTTCATGACGCTCCCGGCCTCAGCGGTAGCCGAGGCCCATGGCGGCGCGCACCTCGTGCATCGTGGCGCGGGCGGCCTCGCGGGCCTTCTGGCAACCGTCGGCAATGATGCCCCGAACCACGTCGCGATTGTCCTCGTATTCCTTGGCGCGTGCGCGGATTCCCTCGATCTCGGCGACCACGGCCTCGATCAGCGGTTTCTTGCACTCAAGGCAGCCGATACCGGCCGAGCGGCAGCCCGCGGCCGCCCACTGGCGCGTCTGCTCGGTGGAGTAGATCCGGTGCAGATCGAACACCGGGCAGATCTCCGGGTTGCCGGGATCAGTGCGCCGCACCCGCGCCGGGTCCGTCTGCATCGTCTTCAGCTTCCTGGCGACCTCGGCCGGATCCTCGCGGATGCCGATCGTGTTGCCGTAGGACTTCGACATCTTGCGGCCGTCGAGCCCCGGCACCTTCGGTGTCGCGGTCAGCAGCACGTCAGGCTCGGTCAGGATCGCCCGGCCGGTGCCCTCGAGGAAACCCTGCAGCCGCTCGCGGTCGGCGAGCGTCAGGCGCGCGTGGCCCTCGAGCAGCGCGCGGGCCTTGTCGAGCGCGCCATCATCACCGGTCTCCTGGTAGGCCTTGCGCAGCGTCCGGTACAGCGTCGCGTTCTTGCTGCCGAGGTTCTTGATGGCCTTCTCCGCCTTGGCCTCGAAGTCGGGCTCGCGGCCGTAGACGTGATTGAAGCGGCGGGCGAGCTCGCGGGTGATTTCGACGTGCGCCACCTGGTCCTCGCCCACCGGCACGTATTTCGGGCGGTAGATCAGGATGTCGGCGCTCTGCAGCAGCGGGTAGCCCAGGAAGCCATAGGTCGCGAGGTCCTTGTCGGTGAGCTGCTGCTGCTGGTCCTTGTAGCTCGGCACTCGCTCCAGCCAGCCGAGCGGCGTGATCATCGACAGCAGCAGGTGCAGCTCGGCGTGCTCGGGGATCCTCGACTGAATGAACATCGTGCAGGCGGCCGGGTTCAGGCCCGCCCCGAGCCAGTCGACCACCATCTGCCAGGTGTGCTCCTCGAGCTGCGAGGTGTCCTCGTAGCCGGTCGTCAGTGCGTGCCAGTCGGCGACGAAGAAAAAGCACTCGTACTGATACTGGAGCGCAATCCAGTTCCGCAGCGCCCCATGATAGTTGCCGAGGTGCAGCGCTCCGGTCGGGCGCATTCCGGACAGCACGCGGGCATTGGTGGCGGAGTTGACCAATGACTGGCTCCGGACGGCGATCAGGAGAACAGACGCGCGATGAGTGCGCTGAGGCGGGCCACGATCGGCGCAAGCGACAGGCCGGTGCGATTGGCGAGCAGCAGCAGGGCGATGACGATCCACAGGCCGAAGGGCTCCAGACGAGCGACTGCGCGCGCCGGTCCGAGCGGCAACAGTCCGACGAGCACCCGCCCGCCGTCGAGTGGCGGAATCGGCACCAGGTTGAACACCGCGAGCAGCACGTTGAAGAACAGTCCGACGACGCCCATGTTGAGCAGCCACTCGCCGAGCGCGCCCTGGCCGAAAAGTCCGCTCGCCGCGAGACCGCCGATGGCCGTCCAGGCCGCGGCCATCACCAAGTTCGACCCCGGGCCCGCGGCGGCGACGAAGGCCATGTCGCGGCGCGGGTGCCGGAAGTTGCGGGCATCGACCGGTACCGGTTTCGCCCAGCCGAACAGGAACGGCGAGCCAATGAAGAACAGGAACGCCGGCATCAGGATCGTGCCGAACAGATCGACGTGCGACAGCGGATTGAGCGACAGGCGGCCCTGCGCCTCGGCGGTGCGGTCACCGAAGTGTCGTGCGGCGCGCCCGTGCGCGACCTCGTGGAGCGTGACCGCGAGCAGGATCGGAATCGCACCAACGGAAATCGCACGAAGTATTTGATGGAAATCCATTGATTATGTTGCTTTTTATCCGGGTAGCGGCGGCGTGACGGCTCGATCGGCAGCCGCGAACGCGCGCGGGTGCGACTGCGCGCGATTATACCGGGCGGCGCCGCCGCGAGTGGCCCCGTCAGCCGAGCCGCGCCACGGCGCCCTTGCCGATTCGGACGATCACTGGCGCCGGGCCTGCGAGGTCGACGACGGTCGTCGGCTCGAGCCCGCAGTTGCCGCCGTCCAGCACCAGTTCGACCTGGTGCCTGAGCCGGCCGTAGATTTCGCGGGCATTCGTCAGTGGATACGGATCCCCCGGCAGCAGCAGCGTTGAACTCATCAAGGGTTCGCCGAGCTCCTCGAGCAGCAGCAGCGGCACCGGGTGATCGGGCACGCGGATGCCGATCGTCCGGCGCTTGGGGTTCTGCAGCCGGCGCGGCACCTCGCGGGTTGCCTCGAGGATGAACGTGTACGGGCCCGGCGTGCAGGCCTTCAGCAGCCGGTACTGCCAGTTCTCGACGCGCGCGTAGCGGGCGATCTCGGACAGATCCCGGCACACCAGCGTGAAGTGGTGGGCCTTGTCCGTCTGGCGAATCCGCGCGATCCGCTCCATCGCCGCCTTGTCGCCGAGTGCACAGCCGAGCGCGTAGCACGAATCCGTGGGGTAGACGATTACCCCCCCGGCTCGCACGGCGGCGACCGCCCGGCGGATCAGCCGGACCTGCGGGTTCTTCGGATGGAGCTCGAGCAACTGGCTCATGAGGCGACTGCAGCCTGCAAGCGTCTTTCAGCTATCATACGCGGCCAATTTGTACCGGCCCCAGCCCCCCATGCAGGCGCTCTACGACTTCCTTCCGGTCCTCGCGTTCTTCGCGACGTTCAAGCTCGCCGGGATCTATGCGGCGACCGGCGTGCTGATCGTCGCCACCGTCGTGATGACGGCCTGGCAGTGGCTGCGCAAGGGCGCGGTGAGCCCGATGTTGCTGGTCTCGGCCGGTCTCGCGCTCGTGTTCGGCGGACTGACGCTGTGGCTCCACAACGAGCTGTTCATCATGTGGAAGCCGACAGTGGTGTACCTGCTGTTCGCCGCCGCGCTGCTGCTGAGCCAGCTGGTCGGCGACAAACCGCTGGTGCAGAAGATGCTCGAGCAGAAGCTGCATACGGACGCGCGCACCTGGCGCATCACGAACCTGAGCTGGGCGGTATTCTTCCTGGCGCTCGCCGGCATCAACCTCGTGTTCGTGTATCGCTTCAGCCGCGACGCCTGGGCGACCTGGAAGCTCGCGACCGTCGGGATCGTGTTCCTGTTCGCGCTGGCCCAGGGCGCCTGGCTCGCCAACCGCGCCGAGCCGGACGGCGGCTGACGGCATGCTGTACGCAATCATCGGCACCGATGCGCCCGACTCGCTGGCCAGGCGCCGCGCCGTGCGCGCGGAGCATCTCGGGCGGGTGACGGCGCTCGTGAACGCGGGCCGGCTGGTACTCGCGGGCCCGTTCCCTGCTGTCGACGCTCCGGATCCGGGCCCGGCCGGGTTCACCGGCAGCCTGATTGTCGCGGAGTTCCCGTCGCTCGACGCAGCGCGCGCGTGGGCGGCGGAGGATCCCTACGTCACGGCGCAGGTATTCTCGTCCGTCGACGTACGCCCGTACCTGAAGGTCGCCCCATGATCGACCGTTGCACTCGCATCCAGATCCTGCTGTCGGCGGCTCTCGAGCCGCTGCACGTCGAAGTCATCGACGACAGCGCCAAGCACGCCGGTCACGCCGGCGCCGAGGGCGGGGCCGGGCACTATCGCGTGCGGATCCTGTCCGAGAAGTTCCGGGGCCTGCCGGTGCTGGCCCGCCACCGGCTGGTGTACGAGGCACTGCGGCCGCTGATTCCGGAAGAGATACACGCGCTCGGCATCGAGGCAGACGCTCCCGGTGAGCGCGCGTCCCCGCCTGATTTCATCGACACATGAGGCATGCAATGAGCAACCGACTATTGATCCCGGCGGCCGTCGCCATCGCGGCGCTGAGCCTGGCCGCCTGCAACAAGGGCGGCGAAGCGCCCAAGCCCGTCGAGAAACCGCCGGTCGCGACGGTGAATGGTAAGCCGATCCCGGCCGCCGTGTTCGCGGTGGTCGCTCAGGGCCAGACCAACAAAAAGCCCGAGGAGCTGACGGCGGAGCAGCGCAAGCAGGTGACCGAACAGCTCGTCGAGCTTTACGTCGCTGCGCAGGAGGCCGAGAAGGAGAATCTGCAGGCCGACCCGGAGGTCGGCGCGCGCATCGAGTTCCAGCGCCTCAACGTGCTCGCCTCGGCGCTCGTGCAAAAGCAGATGAAGGGCAAGACGCCGACCGAGCAGGAACTGCGGGCCGAGTACGACCGGCAGGTCGCGCAGATGCCGAAACTGGAATACCACGCCCGGCACATCCTCGTGAAGGAAGAGCAGCAGGCGCGCGACGCGATTGCGGCCCTCAATAAAGGAGCGAAGTTCGAGGATCTGGCGAAGAAGGTGTCGATCGACGGCTCAAAGGCGCAGGGCGGCGACCTGAATTGGTTCACGCCCGAGCGGATGGTGAAACCGTTCGCCGAGGCGCTCGAGAAGCTCAACAAGGGTGAGTACACGAAAGAGCCGGTCAAGAGCGATTTCGGCTATCACGTGATCCTCCTGCTGGACACGCGGCCCAACAACCCGCCGCCGTTCGAGGCGGTCAAGGACCGGTTGGCACCGATGGTGCAGCAGCGCCAGTTGCACGAGTACATCGAGGGCTTGCGCAAGGCCGCATTGATCCAAGGACTCTGAGCGGTCCAACGCGCCGGACGGTTGTGTCCGGCGCGTCGGGGTCAACAAGCGGTGCCCGTCGGCAGGGCCTGCTGGGAAAAGCAGTCTCGCGCCAGACATCCGAATTCTCGGCCGTCGAACACTCGACGCCGAACTACTAACACAGTCGCGCGCGGTCCGGTCTCGGTGTTGGCCACCGTGCACCGAACTCTGGCCGCTGCAATTCACGAGTCTCCAGCGACTTCCGGATGTACCTCGCCTGTCGGTGACTCCTACGTATATACATTACGTTAATTCTATAACGCGCTGAAATAAATATTGTTTTTAGACGATCCTGATTATAAGGAGCGAAAATCTCGGCGAGTCCGCGATCCCGAACGAGCTTTTTTGCCAATAAATTCAGTGCGCTGCCAGCGATTCAGGCGAACGCAGCTGCTGTGACAAGACAGAATAACTGCAGGTTTCCCAAACATAATCAGTTGGAAATGGCTGGAAAACGCCGTAAGACGTGCGATTATGTAACCAGTGATAGGATTCGACATAAGATCCGCGGTGCTGGATGCGTATCGACGGCTCTTGCAACCGCTCGTGCGGATCCTTCTTCGAGCGGGAATCTCGTTCACAGAGTTTTCGGACGTAACTAAAGAGGTCTTCGTCGAAGAGAGCATCAAGGACTGCTGGCAGCAGAAAGGTGATTGCTCTCTCTCTCGCGTGAGCGTGGTGACTGGGCTCACACGGAAGGACATCGAACGCATCTTGGGTGTCTGGGTGACAGACCAAGGGATTAGTGATCGCAGCCGCTTGGCGCGCATCGCGCGACTGCTCACTGGTTGGTCGACCGATCCGAGATACGTGGGGCCGTACGGATGGCCGATGGACGTGCCATTTGATGCCGTCGGGGATGAACCGACGCCGAGCTTCTCGGAGATAGTGAGGCGATTTTGCGGAAGCGCTTCGGCGCAGTCGATGTTGAACGAGCTGTTACACGTGCAGGCGGTAAGTCGAACGGAAGCTGGACTGCTTCGCTTGGAGAATCGAGCGTATATACCAGATGCGCTGACGCATGAGAGCTTGAACAGGCTTTCCACGGTTGTCAGCAACGTCGTTCAAACGCTCGACCACAACATGCGAGCAGAGGCGGAAGAGGACGGCCGATTTGAGCGAACCGTGTCGGCAGACCACGGGTTGAGTAGCCGCCACCTTCCAAAGCTGTCGGCGTTCTTACGGGACCGCGGAGTTGAGTTTCTAGAAGAGTTGGATGCGTGGATGGCTGGGCATCCGCCTGGGGCAGACGAGGAGCGCCTAGGTGTTGGAGTAGGCGTGTATCTCTACGTCGAGAACGACGTAGACAAGTTGAACACACCGGAGTTCGGGTTACGAAGTCCGATCGAAATTCGACCGAGATGATTTGGTCGCGCTAGGGGAAACAAAACAAATGGTATCGCGTGCAATTCGCGCCGGGCTGATCCTGGCGACGTCGACTGCGGCTCTCGGCTTTGCCACAGCTGTCTCTGCGGCAGGGGCAAGAATGTCCGCTCGGGTGCAGCCGCTCCACATTGGCGCCAGAGGTGCCGACGGTATTACAGGCAGCGCGGGCATTACCGGAAGCGCGCGCTCCAAGGGCATCACGGGCAGCGCGGGCATTACCGGCAGCGC
>Ga0209415_10016494_pt1 | contig 11865 bp, 6 predicted proteins | sample PeaSoiSIISIP2007_FD_187696 | JGI IMG/M metagenome (GOLD analysis project Ga0209415, IMG submission 187696) | Peat soil microbial communities from Weissenstadt, Germany - SII-SIP-2007 (SPAdes) (version 2) | ecosystem: Environmental > Terrestrial > Soil > Wetlands > Peat | place: Germany... | reverse complement strand
TCGCTAGGTCTGTGACTACGGATCACCGTTCCCGGTCCGCTACGTTTTCGGAGGCTTGCTGTTCCTCAAACCTCTTGGAACCTTTTTTAATATGCCCCCGAAGCGTTTTTCGGTCAATGCCTTTTGTCATCAAACGTTACTTTTTCCTCAATTTTACTCTGCTTTGTTTGCATATAGTTGCAGATTCAGCCCGGTGCAAGAGCTGTGCATAAAACAGGGCTTTCCACTTATGCTTTTGGGGATACGGCGAACGGCTTTGAGATACTGAAGATCACCGTGCGGACGCTCGACATTCGCCCGGGAGCGATCGGCGATCTGATCGTTTCGCTGCCCGCCCTGGAGTGTCTAAAGTCTGAATATCTGGAGGTTTGGACGGCTTCGGCCACCCGGCCGCTGATCCGCTTCGCCGACCGCACACGCTCGATCGCCTCGACCGGAATCGATCTTCTGGGAGTGGCCGACCCGCCCTCGGGGCTCCTCGAGGAGCTTCGCGGCTTCCACCGGATCGTCTCCTGGTACGGCGCCAATCGTCCTGATTTCATGGAACTTGTCGGCTCACTGGGACTTTCGTTCCAATTCTTCCGGGCGCTCCCGCCGGACACCTGCGGGGCGCCCCACGCGGTGGATTTTTACCTGGACCAGGTCCGGGCGCTGGGTGCTTGCGCGAGCGGCGGAACTCCCCGCGTCCCGTGCCCGGGGCCGCCTGGCGACTACGCCGTCATCCACCCCTTTTCCGGAAGTCCGCGAAAGAACTGGCCGCTCGAAAAATTCCGGGCCCTGGCCAGAGGCCTTCAGCGGGTGATGCCGGTTCACTGGTGCAGCGGGCCGGAAGATCCACCGCTCGCTGGCGCGGTGCAAATCCCCGATCTGTACGATCTGGCCTGCTGGCTGGCACGCGCCAGGCTTTATGTGGGGAACGATTCCGGGATCACGCACCTGGCCGCCGCCGCCGGGGCTCCGGTATTGGCTTTGTTTGGCCCTACCGACCCGCGGGTTTGGGCGCCGCGCGGACCTAATGTGAGAGTGGCAGTGTGGCAAGCTCTCAGCGATCGGCGGTCAGCGGTCAGCCGGCCTGGCTTGCCTGGCGTCTGATCGCTCTCCGGCAACCAGCTCAAACAATCGGGAACAATCGCGCGGCATGTTCTAACATGAAGGAAATGAGATATGTGACGGACGCGCAGAGACCACCGGGCAAACCGCTCCCTTACAGGGTGCCCTGTGGGCCCGGCTCACTAGCCCCCGTCCGAGCCGCGCGCATAAGCCAGCGGTTGGCGCTACTTCTCAGTCTGGCGGGGAGCGCCTTTGCGGCGGGCAACGCCGCCGTGGTCGACCGCGTGGGGACCACCGGGTTCGTGCAGATCGAAGCGGGCAGCTTCTCCAGCCTGACCCCGCGGCAGCAGTCGCTGGCCTACTGGCTCAGCCAGGCGTCGATTGCCATAGATCCGATCGATTACGACCAGAATTCGCTCTACGGCCTGCGCCAGAAGCGCCTGCTCGAAGAACTGATGCGTCACGCCGCTGTGCTGAATCCGGCGATCCATCGCAAGGCCGCCGATTTCAGCAAGCTGTTCTGGGCCAACCGCGGCAATCACAACGAGATGACCGCGCAGAAATTCACGCCCGAATTCACCTTTGAGGAATTGAAGACGGCAGCGGCGGAGGTGCTCAAGGCGGGCGGCTTCCAAGGCACTCCTTATGGCGTGCCGCCGGTCCGCAGCCAGGCGGATCTCGAGCGCGAGCTGACGGTCTTGCAGCCTTCCCTGTTCGATGCCCATTACCAGCCGCTGATCACCGCCAAAAGCCCGCAAGGCAATCTCGACATCGTGGAAGCCAGCGCCAACAACTTCTACTTCGGCGTGAGCATGAAGGATCTCGCCAACTATCACGATACCCACCCGTTGAACTCGCGGCTGGTCAAACTGCGCGACGGCCGCCTGGTGGAAGAGATCTACCGCGCCGGTACTCCCGACGGCAAAGTGCCGGCGGGGCGCTATGCCGAGTTCCTGAAAAAGGCCAATCGGTATCTGGAGCAGGCCCGCGCGTTCGCCGAACCCGGCCAGGACGCGGTGCTGGCCGCCTTGATCCGCTACTACCAGACCGGCGACCCGGCGGATTGGATCAAGTTCGGCATCGCCTGGGTGCAAAATAACCCCGCCGTGGATTTCGCCAACGGATTCATCGAAGTCTACCGGGATGCGCGCGCCGCCAAGGGGACCTCGCAGAGCTTCGTCAGCATCACCGACCAGAAGCTCAACGGGTTGATGACCAAAATCGCGGCCAACGCGCAGTATTTCGAGGACCATGCCCCGTGGCTCCCGCAATACAAGAAGCAGGGGGTCAAGCCGCCCATGGCCAAGGCGGTGGAAACGGTCGTCGAGACGGGCGATTTCCATATCGGCACGGTGGGCGACAATCTGCCCAACGAGAACGAGATCCGCGAGAAGTACGGCAGCAAGAGCTTCCTTTTCACGGGCAGCTCGCGGACCCTGCGGGACGCCACCGGTTTTGGCGCCCTGGAAGAATTCGCCGCCTCGCCCGAAGAGGTGGCCATCGGAAAGAAGTACGGCGAGGAGGCCGCCGGCCTGATGACCGCGCTACACGAAGTGATCGGCCACGGCTCGGGCAAGCTCGACCCCAAACTGCAAGGCGGTTCCGAAGCCTACCTGAAGGAGTACTTCTCCACCCTGGAGGAGGCCCGCGCGGACCTCATGGCGCTGTGGAACATTTTCGATCCCAAGCTGCGGGAGCTCCGGCTGGTTTCCAGTCCCGAGGTAGGGAAGGCGATGTACTATGCCGCCGTGCGTACGGTCCTCACGCAGCTCCAGCGCATCCCCCAGGGCGACACCATCGAGGAGGACCACCAGCGCAACCGCCAGTTGATCGTGAACTACGTGATGGACCAGACGGGCGCCATTCAGAAGATCGGGCGCGGCGGCAAGACCTACTTCCTGCTCAAGGATTTCGACAAGATGCGGCAAGGCGTGGGGGCCCTGCTGGCGGAGCTGATGCGCATCAAGGCCGAAGGCGACTATGCCGCCATCAAAGCGCTGGTGGACCGCTACGGCGTGCATTTCGACCCGGCGCTGCGCGATGAGGTGGTGGCGCGCTACGCGAAGCTCAATCTGCCCACTTACTGGTGCGGGGTCAATGCCGAGCTGACCGCCAGCCCCGCGGGACGCCCCGACGCCAAAGTATCGATTTCCTATCCGCGCGATTACATCCAACAACACTTAGGTTACGCATCCATGTACGGGGTACAATAGCAGGCACTCCAATGGCCGCCCGCTTATACCCGGCGCCCTGCCGGCCGCCCGATATCGTCGATCTGCGGCGGGTCAACGCCCGCGACATGGAAGCCATGCTGGCCGAAGAAACGGCCGTCTGGCGCACCGAGCTGGAGTGGGACTTCGAGAAATCGGCCGACCTGGTGCGCCGCTTCGTGGACCTGCGCGCCCTGAACGGCAGCGCGCTGATCGAGAATGGGGCCGTGGCGGGCTACATTTATTACGTGCTGGAGGATGGCAAAGGGCTGATCGGAGACTTGTACGTGCTGCGGGCGCTGCGCACTGTGGAGCGCGAGAACCGGCTGCTGGAGTCGGCCCTCGCCGATATCATGGCCAACCGCCAGATCCGGCGGATTGAATCGCAGCTCATGATGTTGCAGTTGGCCTCCCCGCGGGCCCTGCCCTACGCGCGGCACATGGCCGGTTTCGAGCGCAACTTCATGCGGGTGGAGCTGCGGCGCGCGGACCTCGGCGACGGCAAGGTGCTCCGCCCCATGTACCTCGAGAAATGGGCCGAGCACTATCACGACGCCGCCGCCCAACTGATCGCCGAGGCCTACGAGGGCCACGTGGACAGCCTCATCAACGACCAGTACCGCAGTGCGGCTGGCGCGCGGCGGTTCCTGGCCAACATCGTCCAATATCCGGGCTGCGGCGCGTTTTTCCGGCCGGCCTCCTACGTGGCCTTCGACGTGGCAACGCGCCGGCTGTGCGGCATCTCGCTGGCCAGCCTGGTGGCGCCGGAATGCGGCCACATCACCCAGATTTGCGTTTCCCGCGCCGTGCGCGGCACGGGAATCGGCCACGCCCTGATGCGGCAATCGCTCATTACGCTCCGGGATTTGGGCTGCCGGTCGGCCAGTCTCACGGTGACGGATTCCAACCGGGAAGCCGTGGAGCTTTACGAACGCATGGGGTTCTACACCGCGCGGCGCTTTTCGGCGTATGTGTGGGAGGGGTTCTAGCTTCTAGCGGCATGGCCCAGGCGGTTCCGGACGGCTACCAGGGCGCCACGCCCTCACCTGTGCTGCCGCGATGGGGCCCAAGCCATTGAGTTCTACCGGAAGGCCTTCGGCGCTGTCGAATGGCAGCGGCTGGCGGACCCTCGGGCCGGATCGGGCACGCCGGGACCCGCATCGGCGAGGCCGCCATTATGCTCTCCGACGAATTTCCGGAGATGGGCGTGCGCAACCCCGAAGCGTTCGGCGGCACGCCGGTGACCCTCTACCTGTACGTCGAAGAGGTGGACGCGCTGACCGTGAGATCCCTCGAAGCCGGCGCGAAAGCGCTGCGTCCGCTGGCCGATCAGTTCTACGGCGACAGCACCGTGAAGCTGGAAGACCCGTTCGGCCACGTCTGGATCTTCGCCACGCATTTGGAAGATGTAAGCGAAGAAGAGATGCGGGGCCGCGCCGCGAAGCTCTTTGGGGCAATTTTAGGCGCCGTGTGCTCAAAGCCATTGCACCGCAGGGTAAACTGAAGCCATGGCATCGGTTGTGGAGATTCAACGTCGCCGATTATTGCCAGCCTCCATCAAAAGTGGATCTCTGAGCAGCTTTCCACACTGAGCCATCTTGAGCTACAGGCACTATAGACGATAGCCGTCCTTTGGCCGGTAGAAGCCGCTCGCCGGACGGCGTCTTCTAGATCTTCGACGGCCTTGCGTTCCTTTCCCCATTCTGTGTCCCATTCTTGCTGAGTTCTTTGCTCTTCCGCGAGTGTGTTTTGCTCTGCTACTTGGCGTTGTCGCTCGGCCATCCGCGCGGCTGCTTCACGCGAAAGTCTGCGCAACTCGTCAGGGTTCATTGCCTCGTCCTCCCCTCCTTGAGCATTGGACTTGCTTTCCCCACTCACCGTGCCCTTTTCTCAAGTCGAGATAGCACACGTCAGAGTGCGGGTCAATCGGTTGCGTACGGCATTCGCCGCCGCTGGTAGGGAGTTTTGTACAATGAACCGCCCAAAAGCGCGTGTCCCTCGTCAGGCTCATGCGTTTCGCGCGTTCAACAACTTGCTCGGAATCAGCGGCGCGCCGGACCCGCTCTTACTCGCACCGCAAGGCCGCCAGCGGATCGACCCGCAGCGCCCTGCGCGCCGGAATCCAGATGGCCAGCGCCGCGGCAGCCGCCAGCAACAGAGGAATTGCGGTGAGCGTGGCGGGAGTGGTTGGGCCGACCCCCCACACGGCGGAGGCCATCAGGCGAGCCAGGGCGAAGGCCGGGAACATGCCGAGGGCCAGGCCGATCGCCACGGTGGTCAGGCCGCGGCGGAACAACATGCGGAGCACCCGCCCTTGCGGCGCGCCCAGCGCCACCCGCACGCCGATCTCGTGGGTTCGTTCCGCCACCCCGTAGGCGGTCACCCCGTAGACCCCCACGATGGCCAGCAGCAGCGCCACCGCGCCGAACACCCCCATCAGCCCCGCCAGCATGGCAGGCGCCAGGGTTTCCTGCCGAACCAGGGTTTCGAGGGTGGCCACGTTCTCGATGGGCTGCTCGCGGTCGAGCGCGCGGAGGGCCGCGGTGACCGCCGGAGCCAGGCTCAGCGGATCGCCGGCCACGCGCAGGGCCAGGTTCATTTCGCGCACCGGCGCCTGGGCATACGGAAGATAGACGATGGGACGGGGCGTTTGATCGAGCGCACTCTGCAAGATGTCGCCTACGACGCCTTCGATGGTGACCCACGGTCCCTGCTCGCCGAGCCGTATGCGCTGGCCGAGCGGCGCGGGCTGGTTCGGCCAGAAGCGGCGCGCCATGCGGTCGCTGATAGCGGCTACCAGCGGGCCGCCGGGGCCATCGGTATCGCCGACCAGCCGGCCGGCGCGCAGCGGAATGTGCAGCGACCGGAAATAATCGGTGCTCACGGATTGCACCATCACGGACGGGGGCGTGGCGGGCGGTTGCTCGCCCTCGATGTGGAGCGCCCCGGTGGGGAAGTGGCGGCTGTGCGGCAAAGCGGACACCGCGGCGGCCGAGGTGACGCCGGGCACAGCGCGCAGGCGCTGCAAGGCCTCGCGGTAGAATACGGCGGCCTGGTGCGGATCGGGGTAACGGTTCTCATCCAGGGTGAGGCGGAGGCTCAGAAGCGCAGCAGGCTCCAGGGACTCGCGCCCGGCCACCAGCGATTCAAACCCCTGCACCAATAGCGCGGCGCCCACCAGCAGGACCACCGCCAAGGCCATTTCCGCAGCCACCAGAATGCCCGCCAGGCGGTGGCGGGCGCGTCCCGGCGACGTGCCGCGGCCGCCTTCCTTGAGCCACGCGCCGAGATTGGGGCGCGAGGCGCGCCACGCGGGGGCGAGTCCGGAGACAATGCCGGCCGTCAGCGCGGCGGCGCAGGCGACGGCCAGAGCGCGCGGGTTGAGGCCGATCTGGTCCCAGGTGGGCATGTAGCGGCGCATTTCGGCGGGCACCGACGCCTTGATGGCCGCCAGACCGAACTTGGCAGCCAGCAGCCCGAGCGCCCCGCCGCCCAGCGCCACCAGCACGTTTTCGGTGAGCAGTTGGCGCAGAATGCGGCGGCGCCCCGCGCCCAGGGCCGCGCGCACGGCCACCTCGCGCCCGCGTCCCATCGAGCGCACCAGTTGCAGATTGGCCACGTTCACGCAGCCGATCAGCAGCACGAACAGCGCCGCGCCCATCAGCATGGCTCTCCAGATGGGCAAGTAATCGCCCAGCGTATAGCGCTGGATGCCCCAGGCTACGAAGCGGCGGCTTCGGTTGGTTTCGGGATATTGCTGCTCGAGGCGGCGGGCGATGCCATCCAGTTCGGCGGCGCACTGGGGCAGCGTGCGGCCAGGCTTGAGGCGGCCGGCCGATTCGAGCAGGCCCGCGCGCCGCGAGTCCCTCGCATCCGCCGTGAGCGTCAGAGGAATCCACAGCTCGCGAAAGGAACGCGGAACCTGGAAACCCGGCGGCATAATGCCGATCACCGTATGGTTTCGGTTGTCGATGCGAATGGCGCCGCCGAGCACTTTGGGATCGGCCGCGAAGTGGCGCCGCCAGAGAGTGTCGCTGAGGATGGCGACCCGGTCGTGGCCCGGCTGGTCTTCACCCGCTTCGAAGCCGCGGCCCTGGGCCGGCGCGACGCCCATCACCTGGAAGAAATTCGGAGTCACACGCGCCGATTCCACCCGCAGGGCTTCGCCGCCCGAATCCACCACCGTGGTGACGGCCAGCTCCCAACTGGCGATCTCTTCGAGCGAGGTCTGCACGCGGCGGATATCGGCCACATCGGCAGGCGCGGCGGGTGCCGGGAAGTGCGGATCAACGGCCTGCTGAAGCACCACCGCGAGCCGCTCAGCCTGTGGCACCGGCACGGGTTGGAGGACGGCATCGAACATGCTGAACACGGAGGTGGTGGCGCCGATCCCCACCCCCAGCGTGAGGGCCGCGGCGGCGGCGAAGACCGGGCTGCGGGCGAGCTGCCGCGCGCCGTAGCGCATATCCTGCCAGAAGGTTTCGAGGTGCACGAAGGTCCACATATCGCGGGAAGTCTCCTTGAAGTAAGTTGGGTTGCCCAACTCCCGGCGGGCGGCCGCGCGCGCCTCCGCCGCGGTCATGCCCTCGGCCTGGTGGCGCTCTTCGCGCAGCGCCAGGTGGAAGGCCAGCTCGTCCCGAAGGTCGCGATCCAGCCGGCGGCGCGCCAACAGCCATTTCATCCGCAGCCACGCCGCGGTCACGGTTTCGCCGAAGAGGCCTTCGCTCAGGCGGGCTCCATGATGCGCGCGATGGCCGCCGTCATGCGGTCCCAGCGGGCCTTCTCCGCGGCGAGTTGTTTGCGGCCCGCCGCCGTCAGCCGGTAATACTTGGCCCGCCGTTTGTTCTCTGAAACTCCCCACTCCGCCCTCAGCAGACCGCGCAGCTCCAGCCGGTGCAGCGCCGGATACAGGGCTCCCTCCTCCACCCGCAGCACCTCCCCGGAGGTCTGCTGGATGAACTCCACCACCGCATAGCCGTGCATCGGCCCGCGTAACAGGGTCTTGAGAATCAGCATGTCCAGCGTCCCCGGCAGCAGTTCGCCGGAGCTGGGCTTCGACTCCTCCATAAGTCAGCTCCTTGATTCCGAGGCTCGTCAGGGCCTCGCTATCCTCGTACAGCAACTTGGCTTGGCCCCAGCCTTCCCGGCGAATGGCGCGCGCTTTGAGCCAGGCGCCTGCGAATCCCGCCAGGCACATGATGAACAGTGGGGCGAAGCGCGCGGCGGTGGCGATGATCACGGTGAGGATCGGCACGACCACCCCCAGCATGGCAATATACTTCGCCAGCACGCCCACCAGCGGCTTCTTACCCGGACGGTAGGAGCAGGCGAAGGGAAACTGCTGCCAGCTTTGAAACAGGATCTCGAAGATCAGCATCGAGACGATCGCCTGCAGCACGGTCATGCGCAGCGCCACCCCCACGCCCACCACGCGCATCGCCACCGGCGCCAGCAACAGGTAGACCGGCGCGATGGCGTAGGCCACGATGAAACGCTCCACGGCGGCCATCCACTGCCGGCGGCCCTGGCTTTCGTGGATTTGGAAGATCCAGTTGGCGGGCAGTTCGGCGGGGATCGAGAGCGTGTGGCGCAGGCCGTTGAGCAGCACGATGCAACAGGCCAGCGGCCAGAACAGCACCACAAACGCCAGGGCCTGCTGCCAGCTTCCGCGGGAGCGCTGGAAGACCGTGCCATCGATCAGCGAGCTGTTCAGCATGATGGCGATGGCGCCGCCGATGTACGCGGTCCAGACCACGCGGTGGGTGCGGCTGCGCGCCAAGGTCTTGGCCATGAACTCCACGACCGCCTGGCCGCGCGGATCGCGCGAGAGGAGCCAGGCAAGCAAGGCGGGCCAGGAGGGCCTACCGCTTGCTGACGGAGCGGTTCTCGGCGCTTCCAGCAACAGCCTCCGATACCGCCGGTAACTCACCAGGTAAAGCCCCACCGTCAGCACCGCGGCCCCTAACGCCGCCAAGACCGCCCGTCGCGCCATCCCCGTGTAAAAAGGGTCGCGATCGCCGAGCAGCGCTTCATGCAATCCGGCGAACCACACCGGCGGGACCCAGCCGCCCCAGCGCGGCAGGCTGCCGATGGTCTTCGGCCCCCAGTTCCGGATGGACCAACTGTACAGGCCGGCCAGCAACAGCACGCCCGCCAGCGCGCCTTGCACATACGCCGAAACGTCCGCAAACCACCGCCGCGGCAGCGCGTTCAACAGCACCCCCTGGAGCGCCGCCAGCGCGAAAAACACGAAGAAGCATCCCAGCGAGCAGGCCGCCGCCTCGGCCCCGGCGTTCACCCAATACGAGGGATTCTTCTGCCACCGGCCGCCATATTCCAGCGGCGCGATGAGGCTGGGGAGCAGGTTCATCGCCGCCACCACTGCCGCGGAGAACAGCAACACCGCCAGAAAGCGGGCCATGAAGATCTGCCGCGGATGCACCGGGAACCCCGCCAGCGCCAGGTGATCGCGCACGCTGGGGAAAAGCGCTTGCCATTCCAGCAGGGCGATCAGACCGGTGACGGCCAGGACCAGCGCCAGCAGGGCGATCTGATCGGCCATGGCGGTAGCCAGGTACGGCTCGGGAGAAGCCAGCTTCGACAGGTACCGATAGCGGGCCGCGTAGTCCGCATCGCGCGTCCCTTCGCGGATGAGCGCCATCCCCGCGGGCAGCATCATGGCGAAGAGTCCGATGGCCGCGGATTGCCACTGGCCGCACGCAGCCCCCTGGGCGCCGGCCCACTCGCCATCGAACATGCGCGCCAGAAAATGGCGCAGCAGCTCGAACTGGCGGCCGTGGGTCTCCGCAAGCCAGCTCACGCCTGCATCGCCTCCAGGATGCGGCTGGCGGCCTCGCGCCGATCGGGTTCCGCGGTCAGCTCGCCGAAGATGGCTTCGAGCGACGGCTGGTGCATCTGCTCGCGCAGGCGCGCCACTGAGTCGTGCGCCGCCACGCGCCCCCGGTTCAGGATCAGCACGCGCGTCGAGATCTTTTCGACCACCTCGAGAACGTGCGAGCTGTAGAAGATCATGCGTCCGCGCGCGGCCATCTCCTGCAGCAGCTCGCGGAGCACCAGCGCCGTGGTCGCGTCCAGGCCGGACAGGGGTTCGTCGAGAATCAGCACGTCGGGATTGCCGAGCAGCGCGGCCGAGAGCAGCACTTTCTGGCGCATGCCCTTCGAGTAGGCGGAGAGCGCGCAGTGGCGGTCGTCCCAAAGGCCAAAGATCTGGAGGAATTCGCCGATCTTGGATTCCAGCGCGCGGCGCGACATCCCGCGCAGCCGGCCGGCCAGTTGCAGGTACTCGAAGCCCGATAGATACGGGTAAAGCTGAGGCTCCTCCGGCACGTAGCCGAGGCGGCTCTGAAAGCCCGCCAGGTCCTGCAGGATGCTGCGCCCGCCGAACCGGATTTCGCCCTCGCTCGGCTCCAGCAGGCCGATCATGATTTTCACGGTGGTGCTTTTGCCCGCGCCGTTGGGACCCACGTAGCCGAGGATCTCGCCCGGCGCGATCTGGAAGCTGACATCCTCCACCGCCGGGATGCCGTTATAGCGCTTGGTCAGCGCGCGGACTTCGAGCATAACCGATTCTTTCCGGCTGGGCCGGCCAGCCCGGCCTGGTTCCCTAAATCAATTATGGGAAGTATGAGACAGTTTGGTGCGAAATGCAAGGGGGATGTGGCGTGGCGGCCCGGCTTGGCGCGGCTGAGGTGGCTGGCCTGGCGTGGCGTGGCGACGCGCCGGCCGCCCGCCGGCTATTGTCCGGCGCCGATTTGCATCGCGTTGCCAACGGAAGTTTGGCGAGGATTGTGTCTTCCGGAGAAGCCACCGGGAAACGGATCTGCTCGAGGCCGGCGATGGTGGCGATGGTCCAGCACCGGCGCGCCATTTCAGAGCGGGCGAAAGGGTCCTGCCCCACCGGGAAGATATCGAACTTATAGGCGCTCCCGGTATGGATCACATTGAACGCGCGGCCCTCCCACGGGATCGCACCGCGAATTCCGCGCTGGCGTCAAAGGCCGGGCCCAGCGAATCGTAGAACTCCGGCAGGATGGGGATGGGGATACCCGCCACGATGTCGATATCGTTAGTCTGGCGGGGAAGACCGTGCGCGGCGCTGACCACCGAGCCGCCGATGAGATAGGGATTTCGAATCGCGGAAAGGCGGCGGCCAACTCCTGAAACGCCGCGCCGAGAGCGGTCACCGCTGCAGGTCCGGATCGCGATCATGCTCGCGACGGCATACGCGGCATGAGGCAACGCCCTTATTTAACCGTGAGCCTTGGCGACTGAGCCGGCAGCCTCTTCGTCTTTGTCGGCAATACCTGCACCGGCGAGCTGTTCGGACACAAACCAGACCTGAAGTTCGTTCCGGCGCAGGACCTCGCTAACCAGCAAGTCATTGGTTCCATCGTCACCGCTGGCCGCTGCCGCATGGGCCGCCTCGCGGGCTTCATCGATGATGAGTTCGTGAGCCTGCATCAAGCGGAACAACTGAGTGGTGGCGTCTTCGCGGCCCCGGGGCACGCGGGCCACGCGGGTTGTCTCGGCAATATCGTGGGCCATGGCGATCGCGACTCCGCCGAGGGTCTGAATGCGTTCGGCC
>Ga0209415_10016493_pt1 | contig 11866 bp, 9 predicted proteins | sample PeaSoiSIISIP2007_FD_187696 | JGI IMG/M metagenome (GOLD analysis project Ga0209415, IMG submission 187696) | Peat soil microbial communities from Weissenstadt, Germany - SII-SIP-2007 (SPAdes) (version 2) | ecosystem: Environmental > Terrestrial > Soil > Wetlands > Peat | place: Germany... | reverse complement strand
TGCTGCACCGCGCCGGCCTCAAGCCCGACGCCCTGCACTGCGGGGCGCACGCCCCGCTCGGCGTCTCCGCCGCCAACGCCCTCGTCGCCAGCGGCACGGCGCCGACGCAGCTCCACAACAACTGCTCGGGCAAGCACGCCGGCATGCTCGCCACCGCCGTGCATCTGGGCGAGCCGATCGCCGGATACTGGCAGCCCGCCCACAACGTGCAGAAGCGCGTGCATCGCGTGCTGGAGGAGGTGTCGGGGGCCGAGCTCGGCGCGGGCGTGCGCGGCACCGACGGCTGCTCGGTGCCGAACTGGGCGATGCCGCTGTCGGTGCTGGCGCGCACGTTCGCGCGGCTTGGCTCCGGCGAAGGGCTGGGCGCAGAGCGGCGGCGCGCCTTCGACCGCATCCTGAACGCCTGCTGGGAGAACCCCGAGCTCGTCGCCGGGCGCGGCCGCGCCGACACCGTCGTGATGCGCGCCCTCCCTGGCCAGGTGTTCATGAAAACCGGTGCGGAGGGCGTCTATTGCGGGGCCTTCCCCGCGCTGGGGCTCGGCTTCGCCCTAAAGATCGACGACGGCGGCAAGCGCGCGTCCGCCGGCGCGGCGATGGCGCTGGTCGAGCGGCTATTTCCGGCCGCACGCGGGCTCATGCCCTACGGCGAGATCAAGACCTGGTGGGGCGTGGAAGTCGGTGCCATCCGCTCGGCCGCCGCCTTCGAAGCGGCGCTCGAAAAGCTCAAGGTCTAAAGCTCAGACGGCGAGGTTGCCCGCGAGCGACAGGCGTCCGCCGGCCGTGGCACCGCCGACGAGCTCCGGCCCGGTAGCCCTGCCGCTGCCATCCATGGCGCGAATGCTCCCGTCGGTGGCGCCCGAGATCATGTTGTTGGCGAGGAGGCACGCGCCCACGCCCGGATGCGACGACACGAGGATGCCGACACGTGCCTTGCGGATCAGGTTCCCGCTCGCCACGATCTCGCGCAGCCAGGCGCCCGAGCCGATGACGAGGCCCGCGGTCGGCGCATTCTCGATGACGTTGCCGGTGACGGCCGCGTCGACCTCCACCGCGATGCCTTCGCCGCGCTTGTCTTCCGGCTCCTGCTCGCGGCGGAACAGGTTGCGCAGGATGTTGCTCTGCACGACCGCGAGCCGGCCCCCCTCGTTGAAGTTGGTAACCGAGATGCCGGTCGCTGCGGTATCGACGAGATTGCTGGCGATGAGCGCGCCCTGGAAGGCGAACTCCGCGTAGAGCGCCACCTCGCCCAGACGCGCGCAGGAGTTGGCGATCATCTGGATGTCGGACGAAGAATTGCCGCGGATCGCCGAGTAGGCGCAGTCGGAGATGCGGTTGCCGGTGATGAGCACGCCCCCGGCGCGGAAGGCATTGATGCCATTTCCGTTCTGGCCCGTGCCGCCGCCGTCGGCGCGGATGCGCTCGATGCGGTTGCCGGAAACGACGCTGCCGTCCTCGCCCGCTTCCGAGCGCCACATCTGGATGCCGTTGTTGGCGCAGTCGGCGACACGGTTGTGCGAGATTGCGAGCCCGGTGGCGTCGAGGCTGTGGATGCCGGCCATCAGGGCTGCCGTGACGGTGCAGTCGCTGACGCTGCCGGCGCAGCCCTCGAGCGCGATGCCGTTGGCGATGCTGCGGGTGACGTCCAGATCGCGCAGCGCGATGCCGCGGCTCTTCTTGAGGCTGATGAGGGCGTTCGCCTGGCCAAGGTCGAGCCTCTGGTAGCCGCCGTCGAGCACCAGGCCTTCCAGGGTAATGCCGTCGCCTTCGCCCGCCAAGAACGCCGGCCCGCCGATGAACTCGAGCGTGGTGGAGCGCGCCGTGCCGATGATCCGCGTGCCGGGGCGCAGCTGCAACCTGGCCGTCCGGAAGCGGCCCGGTGGCAGCAGGAGCGGCGCGCCGCGATTGGCGGCCTCGTCGATGGCGGCCTGCAGGGCGCGCGACTGGTCCTGAGTCGAGCCTGGCTTCAGGCCCAGCTCGGCAGCAGAGGGCACCTCCGCTGCGGCAAGACGTTCGTGCTCGGAGCGCGGGCCGGCGTTGGCCGCGACGCCGGAGAGTCCGGCGCCGATGCCCGCGCCAATTCCGGCGGACAGGATGCTGCGGCGGTCGATCGGCATGGGTCCTCGGGGCTCGCTTCGGCACTTGCAGAGCAAGTCTGAGGCCAGCGCGGGTTAACCGGGCTTTACCGGCAGCGCGGAACCGATGCTTTCGAGGCACGCGGCGATGATCTCGAGTCCGCCTGCGATGGCGCCGCGCATGTCGAGGCGGCAGTCGGGGTGCGGCCGCCGGCCGTCCGCGCCGTGGCCGGTGAGGTCGGCCGGCAGATGCACGAAGCCGACGAGGTGGGGCTTGTCGAGCGTGCCCGCGGCAGCGAGCGAATGGTAAAGGAGCGCATTGCAGAGAAAGCCGCCGGCGTCGGTCGAGGTGCGGGCGGGCACGCCGAGCTTGGTCAGGCGTTGAACGATGCGCTCGGCCGGCAGCGTGGATGCCAGCTCGGCGGGGCCATCTTCGAGCAGGCATTCCACTGCCGGCGTGTTGCCTGCGGCATCTGCCATCGCCTTGCACTGGTTGCGGCCGACGAGCTCGATCTGGAACCCCTCCGCCTGCCGCGACACGCCGAAATGCAGCGCCAGCACGGTGCCGGGACGCGCGAGAAGATCTGCGAGCTTCTGCGGCGCGGCGATCCATTCGGTCGGCAGGATTTCGGCGACGACGTCGTAAGCGGGGAAGAGATCGCGCGCGGCCTTGGCGAGGCGCGGCACGAGCAGCGCGGTGGCGTTGTCGGGCACGCCCGGAAACGGCCCGAAGCCGGTCAGCACGATCGCCGGCCGCGCGGTCTCCGGCGCGCCGCGGTCCTCGCCTGCGATCGGATCATGTGGCCGCAATGCCGATCATCTCCAGAATCTCGTCGACCGCGAGCGTCGGCACCAGACGCCCCGCCCGCACCTCGTCCTCGAGCGCCGGCAGACGCTGCGCCACACGCGGGTTCGATTTGAGGCTCGCCATCACGCGGTCGTTCAGCATGTCCTGCATCCAGGCGACCGCCTGGCTCTGGCGGCGTAGCGCGAACTCGCCCGTCGCCGTCATCTTCTGCCGGTGATCGGCGATCTTTGCCCACAGCGCGTCGAGCCCGCCGTTGTCGCGGCCGGAGACGGTGACCACCGGGGGCGACCACGTCGCCGACTGCGGCGTCAGGATCTGCAGCGCGGTGCGATACTCGGCGGCCGCCCGCTCCGCGCGCACGACGTTGTCGCCGTCGGCCTTGTTGATGGCGATCATGTCGGCGATCTCGATGATGCCCTTCTTGATGCCTTGCAAGTCGTCGCCGCCGCCCGCCAGCAGCAGCACCAGGAAGAAATCGACCATGTCGGCGACCGCCACCTCCGACTGGCCGACGCCGACGGTCTCCACGATGATGACGTCGAAGCCGGCGGCCTCGCACAGGGCCATGGTCTCGCGCGTCTTGCGCGTCACGCCGCCGAGCGTGCCCGAGGTGGGAGAGGGCCGGATGAACGCGCGCGGCTCCTGCGCCAGCCGGCTCATGCGCGTCTTGTCGCCCAGGATCGATCCGCCCGTGCGCCTCGATGTGGGGTCGACTGCGAGGACCGCCACGCGATGCCCGGCGGCGATGAGATTGATGCCGAGCTGGTCGATGGTCGTCGACTTGCCCACGCCCGGCACTCCAGTGACGCCGAGGCGCAGCGCCTCGCGGCCCGACGGCAGCAGCGCCTGCAGCAGCCGCTGGGCGAGCCCGGCATGCTCGGGCTTGGTGCTTTCCACAAGCGTGATGGCGCGCGCCAGCATCGCCCGGTCGCCCGAGCGGACGCCTTCGGCGTAATCATCGAGGGTGAGTTGGGCCGCGAGCCTCTGCATGCGCTGTCCTTTGATCGGCAAACCCGTGATAAGCGGAGCAAATCCCGTTCGGCAAGGGTGTCATTCCCATCGCATAGCATGTCGGCAACGACACGCCGTGAATCGGCAGGAAACGGCCGCTACGAGAGCGGGGACCGGCGACAATTGGTGCTACATCAAGCAGCCCTGACGTAGCCACAGAGTGCAGGCAGGTTCCCCACGGCATTTGGGTGAGGCACACGATGTTGAGGCATCGACTGACGGGAGCCGCCACGTTTCTGGCGCTCGCAACCTTACTGACCGCTGTCGCGTGGGACGCGGCGCAGGCGCAGCAGGCGTGGCCGCCGTGGCAGAGCTACGGCGAGGCCGAGGAGGGGCGCGCGCGCCAAAAGCAGCGCGCGAGGGCTAGCCAGGCGGAGTTCGAGGCCGCCAAGAAGCAGGTCGAAAAGCTGCGCCAGGCCGGCAAGAATGCCGAGGCCACGGTGGCGCAGCAGCGCGTCGTCAAGCTGACGGAGCAGCGCTACGGTCCCAACGATCCGCAGACGGCGGCGGCGCTGACCGCGCTCGCCGATCTCTACACGGCACAGAACAAGTTCGCCGAGGCCGAGCCGCTCCTGAAGCGCGCGATCGCCATACGCGAGAAGGCGAAGAAGCCCGACAACAAGGAAACCGCGCAGGCGCTCGACAATCTCGGCAGTCTCTACGTGAAGCAGGGCCGTACAGCCGACGCGGCGCCGCTGGCAAAGCGCGCCGCCGACCTGCGCGCGGGCGCTCCCGCTTCGCCGGCCGCCAATGCCGGCGAGGCGCCTGCCGCGCCATCGACCGACGCAAAGGACGCCGAGAAAACGAAGCCGGAGCCCGCCAAGGAGGCGTTCCACAGCAAAGCCAAGCATGCCGGGGACAAGGAGGAGGCCGCTCAGCCGGCGGCGCCCGCTGCGGCGCCTGCGGCACCCTCGGACGGTGCGGCGGAAACCACCGGGGAGGCGGCCGCGCCTCCTGCCGACACGGCGCAGGGCGGTTCCGGGACTGCAACCGATCAGGATGCGATCCCGCAAAACCCGCTCGGCGGCTTGAAAAAGGTGGAGGCGCAGCCTGCCGAACCTGCGCCGCCCGCACCGGTGGCTCCTCCTGTGGGGTCTGCGGCGCCGGCGCCCGAAGCCGCCGCACCGGAACCTGGACCCGATCTCGGGCAGAAATCCGGTGGGGGTGGTGGCCTTCCGCCAGGGGTGGCCGGCTATATTCTACCGCCCAAGGTCACCGTGCCGGTGCCGGTCCCCAACCTGCCGATGCCGACGCTTAGCCCGACTTTACAGCCTCCAGTCGCCGCGGCACCGGTGCCCGCGCCTCCGCCGCCTCCGGCTGACGCCTCAGCTCCGCCTGCGCCGTCTGCGCCGCCCTCAGCTTCCTCAGCCGCCGCCGAGGAGCAGGCTGCGGCTCAGGCCAAAGCCCAGGCCGAGGCCCAGGCTGCGTCACAGGCCCAGGCTGAGGCCAAAGCCCAATCCGAGGGCCAAGCCCAGGAAGCGCGGCGCCTGCAGACCGCGCCCCCTGCCGCTGCCGCGCCGCCAGCTGCCGTGACCGCCGCAAAACGCCCCGCCGCCGCGCCGTCGGCGCCCCCGGTTGCCGCCGACAAGGCCGAGGAGCAGAAGGACTGGGACACCGTTCCCGTGTTCTACGGCACCGATCGCGCGGTCGAGCCCAACGCGCAGCGCCTCGTCTTCGGCTCTGACCGCGGCCGTCGCCTGCAGCTCGGCACCGCGCTCGTGACCGTCCCCAAGACCCACCAGGTGCCGCAGGTCGAGCGGCCGTGGGCGGTGCGCATTCCCTACTTCGACGTGACCATCTACGAGCAGAAGGAAGACCCCAGGCAGCACTTCACCATCAAGGAGATCAAGGCGCTCACCAAGGAGCAGCTGCTGGCGCTCGTGAAAGCGCGCCTGAAGCCGTCGCAGCGGTTCAAGGACCACGCGCTCGTGTTCGTGCACGGCTACAACACGTCCTTCGACAACGCGCTCTACCGCACGGCGCAGATCGCCTACGACATCGAGTTCGACGGCGCCGCGTTCCTCTATAGCTGGCCGTCGGGCGGCGCGGTTGCGAGCTACACCTACGACCGCGAAAGCGCGCAGGCTTCCGAGCCCTACCTGCGGCAGTTCCTCGAGATGGTGGTCAAGGAGACGGGCGCCAAGTCGATCAGCATCATTGCCCACAGCATGGGCAACCAGCCGCTGTTGGACGTCTTGCGCGATATGAAGTCGTCGGCGCCGCCCGGCGTCGTCATCAGCCAGGTGATCCTGGCGGCCCCCGACGTCGATGCGGACAATTTCACCAATCTGGCGCAGGCGATCAAAGGCTTCTCCAAGGGCATGACGCTCTATGCTTCGGGCAACGACCGGGCGCTACTCGTGTCGCGTAACTTCTGGGGCAACTATCGCGCCGGCGACGTGCCTGCCGCCGGCCCGTTGGTGCTGCCCGGCATCGACACCATCGACGTGACCAGCGCCAGCACCGACGCCTTCGCGATCAACCACTCGGGATACGCGGAGAACAACAAGCTGCTGCAGGATATCGGCAAGTTGGTCCTCAACGGCCTGCGGCCGCCCGACTTGCGCTTGCCCAACCTCAAGAAGGTCTCGACCGACAAGGGCGACTACTGGCGCTACGTGAAGTAGCGCGGGCCCCCCGGGGCTCCATCCGGCCGCGAAGGGATTCGTTTACCCCCTCTTGCGACACTCGGCCCCCGATCGGTCGAAGGGCGGCCCCGGCAACGGGGATCGCGGTGCCAGTGTACGTGCGTACCCCACGCAAGTGGATTTCCAGATCCGTGCTGGCCGGCGTCACGCTGGCGGCCGCCGGCATCGGGCTATGGCACATCCCGGCCGTGCTGGCCGAGGACGCCATCGTCATCGACGGCCAGGATACGCTCGAGACCTATGGCGGCGGGGGCATGCCGAGCTCCAATCCGCGTGTGAAGCCGCTCCTCGCTGCGCACCCCGACCAGTTCGTGGTGCTCTGCGTCGCCGGCTGTGGCGACAACAAGACCAAGATCGTGCAGATGCTTCCCAAGCCGGTGAAGGCCCGCACGGCGGAATTCCTGCCGAGCGCCGCCGGCCCCGGGCAAGCGCGTGCCAACGGCCGCCTCGCCGCCGACGAAGGCGATGACGTCGTCTGCGTCGCCGGATGCACCGGCAAGCCGGGTCAGGTGGTGCAACGCAATCTTGACCTGCCGCCGCCGCCCGTCATCGCCAAGCCTGAGGACAAGACGTCGGATGCGGCCCCCTCGCCGGCGCTTCGCGCGCCGGCTCCGGAGAAGGACCCCGAGCCGCTCGACATCCATCCTTGAGCCGGAGCCTCGGCGCGACGGGCGCGGGATTTCAATCCGCGGATAGCTTCTTCACCTCGTCGTAGGTCGACACCTTGTAGACGAGCCCGTCCTTGATGAAATACAGCCACTCGAGCTTGTCGCTGGCGGCAAGATCCTCCGGCGTCACCCACTGCAGAGCTTCGTAGTTCTGCTTGCGGAACAAGACCGCCGTCGTCTTGGATGCTTCGGGATCGAGATAGCCCCAGTCGGCCTTATCCGGCAGCCTTGTCGCCGCCTCAGGCTCGAACACGACGTCGTTGATGCTGGAGGGCGGAAGCTGCCCTGCCTTGATGTACTCGAGCACGGCTTCGACGAAGCCGATTTGCACGAGGCCGGAGCAGATGAACTCGTTGGGCGGGGTCCCCCCACCCTCGCGACGATGGCGGCGCCGACCGCCTTTCTCGGCCTGCACGCTCTCCTGAACGCCGAACCACAGATTGCGCATGATGTGCACGATGGCCCAGTAGTTATAGGTGGACTTGATCTGGTCGAGCAGCAGCCCGCGCACGCGCGCCTGTTTGGTCTCATCGAACCAGTCGCGCTTGAAGCGCTTGATGCCGAGGAAGGCGCTCTTGTCCGCGATGTAGTCGCGCAAGTTCGTGAGGTCGACGCCCTTGGTGCCGGATTCGATGACGAAGGTGTTGGAGTAGCCGGATTCGAACTGCGGCCCGGTGAACACCATGGCGGCGTGCGAGAACGGCGACTTGGTCGCCCAGCGGATCGCCCAGGAGGCGAAATCCCAGTTGCGCCGCGTCAGCACCACGTCGGCCCGTTCCAGATAATTGCCGGCGAGGAAGTCCTCGACCGGCATCGGCCACACCTCCGGCGTCACGTCGGGCGGCACGGGCGGCTCGGCAGCAACGGGCGCGGGAACCGGGACCGCGGCGGGAGTCGCTGCAGCGGGTGCTGGAGCCGGCACTGCGGCGGGCGCCGGCGCGGCGCCGCGAGCTGCCGGATTCGCGGCAAGCACGCCGCCGCCGACGAGGGCCAGCATCGTTGCGATCACTGCGCCAAAGCTCGCGGCGACGAGGTTGCGGTTCATGCTCGGCCACCCCACGGAATTAACTACGACGCCTGCTGCGGCGAGAAGCGCTCTTCCACCATACTTTCTTAGCGTGACTAAGGCATCGGCCGCGTTGCGGTCAAATGCGCAACTCGTTTTCCGGCGGTGCAGCGCCGCAACGGTCTTGCAGGACTGCCATAGCTGTTCCACAAGGCGTGCCTCAACCCGAGTGACGCTTATGTCCGCCCCGCCGCCGGCCAATTTCGAGGCACTCGCCGACCAGGCGCGCACGCTGCTTGCGGTGCTCATCGCCGGCGGGCACGAGGCCGTCTCGCCGCCCATCATCCAGCCGGCTGGCGTCTTCCTCGACGTTCTGGGCGAGGCACTGCGCGGGCGCACCTACGTATTCTCCGACCTAAGCGGTGAGGAATTGTGCCTGCGCCCCGACCTCACCGTGCCGACCTGCCGGCTCTACCTCGAGCGCCACCCGCAGGCCGAGGAGCCGGCGCACTACTGCTACCACGGTCCGGCGTTCCGCTTTCAGCCAGCGGGCGCCGACGCCGCCCACCCGCGCGAGTTCCACCAGGCCGGCATCGAGGCATTCGGCGGGGAGGATCGCGAGGACGCGGACGCGCGCACGCTGACGCTGGTGCTGGTGGCGCTGCAGCAGGCGGGCCTGCCCAGCTGGAAGCTGCGCATGGGCGACCTGGGCCTGTTCGCGGCGCTGCTCGAAGCGGCGGAGATGCCGGAGCGCTGGCGCCGGCGGCTGCGGCATCAGTTCTGGCGCCCGGATGCCTTTCGCGCGGAGCTGCGACGCTTGACGACGAGCCCCGCGCGCTGCGGCGATCACCTGCCGCGTGCCCTCATCGAGGCGCTCGACCCGGACGACCCTGCGCGCGCCGAAAGCCTCGTCGCCGAGGCGCTCGATAAGGGTGGCATCGAGGTGATCGGCGTGCGCTCCGTTGCCGAGATCACGGAAGGCATGCTGGCAATCGCCGCCGACGCCAAGGCCAAGCCACTGAGGCCATCGACGGCCGCGCTCATCGAAGGCTACCTCGAGGTGAAGGCCTACGCCGATCAGGCGCCGGCCAAGCTGCGCGCGCTGCTCGATCGGCCTCAGGGCCGCTTCGCCGCCGCCATCGACGCATTCGAGCGCCGCGGCGCGCTGCTCAAGGAAAGCGGAGTCGACCTGTCGGAGGTGCCGTTCTCCGGCGAGTTCGGGCGCAACGTCGCCTACTACAGCGGCTTCGTATTCGAGGTGCTCGCGCTCTCGCTCGGCGCCGCCAGCCCGGTCGCTGGCGGCGGCCGCTACGACGGGCTCCTTCGCGCGGTCGGCGCGCCCCGCGATGTCCCAGCGGTCGGCGGCGCGATCCACACCGAGCGCCTGCTCGCGGTCGTCGGGGGCAAGGCATGAGCGCGCTCGTCTTTGCGGTGCCTTCCAAGGGCCGGCTCATGGACCAGACGGCGGAGTATCTCGCCGGCGCCGGCCTCAAGCTGCGCAAGGTCGGGCACGACCGCGGCTACCGCGGCGAGATCGAGGATTTTGCCGGTGTCGAGGTGGCGTTCGTCTCCGCCTCCGAGATCGTCGCCGAGCTCAACCGCGGCCACGCGCATCTGGGCGTCACCGGCGAGGATCTCGTGCGCGAGAACATCGCCAACGCCGCCGAGCGCGTGACGCTGCTCCAGCCCTTGGGCTTCGGGCGCGCCGACGTCGTGGTGGCGGTGCCCAAGTGCTGGCTCGACGTCGACGAGGTCGCCGACATCGCGGCCGCGGCCGTGGCCTTCCGGCGCGAGCACGGGCGCCCGTTCCGCGTCGCCACCAAGTACGTGAACATCACGCGGCGCTTCTTCTCCGCGCGCGGGCTTACCGACTATCGCATCGTCGAAAGCCTCGGCGCGACGGAAGGCACGCCCGCCGCAGGCACCGCCGACCTCATCGTCGACATAACCACGACCGGAGCGACGCTTGCCGCCAATGGCCTCAAGGTGCTGGAGGACGGCGTCATCCTGCGCTCGCAAGCCAATCTCGTGGCCTCGAAGATGGCGGCGTGGCCGCCGGAGACGAAAAAGACCTGCGGGCGGCTGCTCGCACGTCTCAACATTTCTGCGACCGCAGTCTAGGGCGGCTAGGGCTTCACGAAGGCGTCGACGCGCATCCCCGGCAGCAGCGGCACGCTGCCGTCGAGCTCGATCGTCATCTCGAGCACCTCGATGTCGGAGGGGCGCCGCGGCCCGCGCGAGAGAATGCGCGGGGTGGCCATCGAGGGCGCCAGCGCCGTCACGGTGCCTTCGAAATCCTTGTTCGGGTAGTTGATCGAGCGCACGAACGCCTTCTGCCCGACGCGGATCTTGGCGACATCGCCATCGTCGACCTCGGCCTTCACTTTCACGAGCGACATGTCGCCGACGACGGCCAGCACCTGGTCGGGCGACGGCGATACGATCTCGCCCTTCCTGGCGTTGACCTCAAACACCGTTCCGGCGCGGGGCGCACGGATGCGCGTCTTGTCGAGCAGCGTGCCGGCGAGCGCCACGTTGGCGCGCGCGGCCGTTAGCGCCGATTCGAACCGGTTGGGCGTCGGCAGGCTCGACTTGGCCTGTGCCTGCGCATAGGTGAGACGCTCGCGCTCGACGCGCTCCTGCGCCTTGGCGAGGCGCTTGCGCGCGTCCGCGAGCTGCTGGTCGCTGATCTCGCCGTGGCGCTTGCCGGCGAGCGCGGCGTCGAGCTCGAAACGTGCGCCCGTCACCTCGCGCTCGGCCGAGTAGACGCCGTCCTCGCCCTTGGTCACGTCCTCGCGGCCCGAGGTGGTGGGCTGGGCGTCGCGCTCGCGCCGGCTCAAACCCTCCTGCGCTTCCGCGGAGGCAAGGCGCGCGCGCGCCTCCTCGTCGTCGAGACGTACGATAAGCTCGCCGTCTTCGACCTTGTCGTTGACCTTGACCGGAACGTCGGCGACGAGGCCGAGGATGCCCGAGCCGAGGCGGAACTCCCCCGAGCCCGGCTCCACGCGGCCGGGCGCGGCCACGACCCATGGGAGCTCGGTCTTGGCGGCTGCCGTCGAGGTGGTCGTCGTGGAGCTGGTGGTGCCGTAAAGCCCCTCGCTCAGCATGTAGCCGAGGAGAGCCGCCGCGACGAGAGCGACGATGATTGCGATGGTTTTAAGCATGGCGCCTTATCCTGTAGCGGCCACGAAGGGGCTTTTCGCTGCCGTCGGGTTGAGTGGTTGCGGGTTGACTGGGCACGGGATTGCTGGCCGCAGGCGGCGGCGCGTGATGATGATGGTCGTCGTGGTGCTCGGCCGGCGGCCTGCCGTCCTTCTTCGGACGCTCCTCGCTGGAGATCACGCCATCCTCGATGCGGATGATGCGGTCTGCGTAGGGCATGGTGCGGTGATCGTGCGTGACCGCAAGCACCGCGCGGTTGGGATCCTTGGCGACCTCCGCCAGCAGCGCCATCACGGCGCGGCCATTCTCGGCGTCGAGCGCCGCGGTCGGCTCGTCGGCGAGGATCAGCCGCGGCCGGTTGACTAGCGCGCGCGCGACCGCGACCCGCTGCCGCTGCCCGCCCGAGAGCGAGGCGGGCTTGTAGTCGATGCGATGCCCCAGGCCCAGGCGTTCGAGCAGGGCGATGCCGTTGCGCCGCGCTTCGTCTTTCG
>Ga0209415_10016492_pt1 | contig 11867 bp, 11 predicted proteins | sample PeaSoiSIISIP2007_FD_187696 | JGI IMG/M metagenome (GOLD analysis project Ga0209415, IMG submission 187696) | Peat soil microbial communities from Weissenstadt, Germany - SII-SIP-2007 (SPAdes) (version 2) | ecosystem: Environmental > Terrestrial > Soil > Wetlands > Peat | place: Germany... | reverse complement strand
CTGGGCGCCGTGCCCGAGGGCGGCGACTACCACAGCTGCTGCGGCCTGCACTCCAACCGCATGGTGCTCGACGAGCGCGTGATGGCCCGCGGCGTCGCCATGCATTGCGCCATGGCCGAAGCCTTCCTGAACGGCGAGGCGGTGGTCTAGGGCCGCGAGCTCGCTTTTTCCGCTTGTCCCGCGGAAGCGGGACAGCCTCCGTCGGACCGCCGTGCTGTGTCACTTCGGCGGCCGACTCCAATGGCCCCGGAGTGGCTTGCGACCCAAGCAGACGACGTTCTGGCCACAGCCGAGAGCGCTATTGGAGGTGGGGCTGACGCTGACAGAGGCGCCGGGTTGACCTGTCGTCACCGCGCATTTTGCCTTTGGAGTGCGCCAATGAGAGCGGTTTTCTGCGGCGTCGCGGCGGTCCTTGCCGCCGCCGGCTTGAGCGCATGCAATGCGCAACCTCCCAACAACGCCCCGCCGGCGGCGAGCTTCGAGCTCGTAAGCATCTCCGGCACCGCCAACGTTGACGACATCCTGCTCAAGATCAACATGAGCAACGGCCAGACGTGGGCGCACTGCTGCGAAAGCAACAACGCGACGTTCACCCAAGTCGCCGACGCGGGGGCGCTTCCGGCGGGTGACTACCACATCACAAGCTGGGCGTCGCCCGATGCAAACGGCAAGGTGACGTGGATGGCGTACCGGGTCGACCGCAAGACGGGGCACACCTGGTACCTAGGTTGTCAGCAGGTGCCGAACTGCTCCTGGTACGCGATGACGCCCTAGGGACCTCGGGGCGGCCGTGTAGCGTTCGCAAGACCGGTGGCGCAGCAACGCACCAGCCTGCTCAGGTCGGTCTCGTCCCACGCTCACCAAGGTCGCCTGCGTTGACGCGTCGCGTCGTGATCATGACCGAAACCCTTCCATCTCTATCGAACCAGCAGCGAGACGCCGCGCGCGCGCGGGTCGGAGGCGGGCTCGGGCCTGCCGTCCACGATGCTGATTGCCTCGATGTCGCCGCTGTAGCCCTGATCCTCGATGCGGTAGCCGCGCGCGATGAGCGCCTGGATCAGGGCGGCGTCGAACGGCGCGTAGGGCTCGGTAAAGATGGTGTTCTCCGGCAACAGCTGGTGGTGGAAGCGTGGCGCGGAAAGGGCCTCGGGCAGGGGCATGCCATAGTCGTAGACATCGGCGAGCACCTGGAACACCGAGGTGAAGATGCGCGAGCCGCCGGGCGTTCCGATCACCATCGCGAGCTTGTGGTCCTTCACCAGGACTGTCGGCGTCATAGAGCTCAACGGCCGCTTGTTCGGCGCGATGGCGTTGGCGTCGCTGCCGACAACGCCGTACAGGTTGGGAAGGCCGGGCTTAGCGGAAAAGTCGTCCATCTCGTCGTTGATGAGGAAGCCCGCCCCCTCGACGACCACCCCGGCGCCGTAGTCGCCGTTCAGGGTGTAGGTATTGGAGACGGCGTCGCCCCACTTGTCGACAATGGAGAAGTGGGTCGTCTGCGGCTTCTCCAGCCCCGGCGGGACATTGACTGTCGGCGAGGGCCGGGTTGGATCGATCTCGGCCGCGCGGCGGGCGAGATAGGCCGGATCGGTGAGCGCCGCGACCGGGTTGTTCACGAAGTCCGGGTCGCCCAGGTAGGCGGCACGGTCGGCGAACACGCGCTTCTCGATCTCCGAGATCAGGTGGATGTACTGGGGCGAGTTGAGCGCCACCCCCTGGAACAAGGGGGCGGCGTCCTGCTTCATGCGCAGGAGCTGGAGCAACGCGACGCCCCCCGAGCTCGGCGGCGGCGCGGTGATCACTTCGAAGCCCCGCCACCTGGCTTCGATCGGAGCGCGCCAAACGACTTTGTAGTTCCTGAGGTCGGCCTTGGTGATCAGTCCTTTGATCTTCCCGCGGCCCATCTGGGCCACGATGAGATCGGCAGTGGGGCCCTCGTAGAAGCCCTTGGCGCCTTCCCGCGCGACCCGGCGCAGGGTCACGGCCAGCTCCGGCTGGCGGAACCGCCGGCCCGGCTGGAAGCCGCCGTAATAGGCGGCGAAGTTGGTCTGGCCAGCGAAGTGTCCGAGGTTCTCGTCGCGCGTGATGGCCATGGCTTTGGACGGTGCGAAGCCGCGGCCGGCCAGGCGGATCGCTGGGGCCAAGTCCGCGGCCCAACTCAGCCGCCCGAAGCGCCTGTGCGCTTCCCAGAAGCCGCGCACAGAGCCCGGCACGCCCGCCGCCAGGTTCCCCACCAGGCTTAGGCTCGGGACCACTTCGCCTTTGGCGTCGAGGTACATGCCTGGGCTCGCGGCCGCCGGCGCCGTCTCGCGATAGTCGAGGAAGTAGCCCCGGCCCTTGAAGAACACGGTCATAAAGCCACCGCCGCCGATGTTGCCGGCCTCGGGATAGGTCACCGCCTCGGCGAACCCGGTGGCGACCGCCGCGTCAACCGCGTTGCCGCCCTCTCTCAGGATCTCCCTGGCCGCGGCAGCGCCGAATTCGTCGGAGGCGGCCACGGCGCCGTAGGCGAGGGGGGGCGGCGCCGCCAGGGACGCACCGGCGGCGGCGACCATGGCGAGTGCGAGGACGAACGATCGAGCGGCGCTAGATGGGTTCATTCCGGCGTTCTGCCGCGGACACGCTGCGAAGGCAAAGCTGGAGAGGAGGCGTGGCGCAAGTCTCGCGACAGCGCGCCCTCGCCAGGCCCTTGTCCGGGCCGACCCGGCGCGGCGCAGCCGGCTCACTGCAGAATGTTCGAGGGATTGAAAGACTATCCAGGTCTGCAGAGCCTCCTCGCACAGTAGTTCCGTCGAGCGCAAATTCTCGGGCGCGCGGCTCTCAGTCAGCAGGCCGGCCTCAGGTTGCCAGACGGCTAGGGACCGCGCACTGCGGCGTTTTGTTCCCAAGTCATCTCAGAGGCCGCTGATGACCTCGCCGAGCGCTCCCCATAGACGCTGCTGGCGCGGCTGCTCCCGCGTCATCTGCCCAGGGATGACGATCAAGTTGTTCATCGCGTAGCCGCAGCTGATGCCGGTCGCCGGATCCATCAGCGCGAACGAACCGCCGTAGCCGCCCCAGTGGGCGCAGGTCGGCGTCGGCGCGCGAAACCCATCGCTGTCGAGCCCGAACCCGAGGCCGAGCCGGATCCAGCCGAGGAACGGGTCCTCGGCATAGACCTGCGGCCGCACGGCCTCGTCGACCGTCGCCTTGGACAGGTATCGCGTCCCGTCCAGTTCTCCGCCGCATGCCCCAATCGCGCAGAGTCGGGCGATGGCGCGGCCGTTGCCGTAACCGTTGCTCGATGGGATGTCGGCGCGGCGCCGCTCCCAGGCCGTCCAATCCCCTGGCCCCTCGCTCATCATGATCCGGCCCACGAGCGGATCGCCACCCGTCGGCGGCGCGAACGGCGTCAGGTAGCCTACGCCGGCCAGCCGCTCGCATTCGCTCTCGGATCGAAGGGCCAACGCCAGGTCGACGCCGGCCTTCTCGGCGATTTCCTCGCGGAAGAACTGCGAGGGAAGCCTCCCGTCGACGCGGCGGCCGATCTCGCCGAGAATGAAGCCGTAGGTGACGGGGTGGTAGCAGACGCGGGACTCGCCGCCGAACCAGTGCGTCTGGGCTGCGATGTTGGCTGTGGCGCCGTCCCAGTCATGCAGGGCATCAAAGGCCAATGGCGGACTGAACCCAGGAACGCCGGCCCGGTGCGTCATCGCCTCGCGGACGGTTACCCGCTCCTTTCCTCCCGCGGCGAACTCCGGCCAATAGCTCGCGACGGTCGCGTCGAGATCGACCTGACCGCGGTCGACCAGAATAAGGAACGAGAAGATCAGCGGGACCTTGTTCGAGGAGAAGAGCAGGACCTGCGTGTCCTTCTCCCAAGCACGCGTCCGTTTCCAGTTGGCGTGCCCGGCCCAGAGGTCGACGACGGGCTCGCCATGGCGCATGAGGGCCAGCGACGCCCCGACCTCGAGACCGTCCACGAAGTTGGCGGCGAACGCGTCTCTGAGCGGCTGGAAGGGCGCGCCGCAGAACCCCTGGATCTCGACGCTCATGCGCCACCTCCTTGGTAGCGAGTGACCCTAGCTACGCCGTAGCGCGGCCGGCAAGGGAAAGGTGTCGGAAGGGACCGGAGCGAATGGCTGGGGCTTACGCCACGCCAGCACTCCAGCGGCGGCAAGGAACGGGCGTCCACGGCGCCTTCTGGAACCTGGCCAGCCGGGCGCAGGGGATGCGTATGCTGTCCCCGAAACTGGGCGGGGGCCGCGAGCGGCCTCAGGGCGCGTTCTGCCGACCTGAGGGGGGCGAGCGCGTGGAGGCGCTGGCGGCGGAGCCACCGGAGTTCCGATCCTCGGCCCCCCGGTTCGGCTGCTGCGTGGTGGGCGTCTGGACGCCGACCCCCTGCAGGACCGAGCCGCTGAGGACACTCCCTTCCAGCGAGGAGCCCGCTCTGCTCTGCGCGGCTGGCGCGATGCACTGTCTCTCGCACGCGGTGAGCGCGTCGGAGAGGTCGTGGACCCTCGCGAGGGCGGCGTCCTTGGCGGGGTTTGCCGTGCCATTGGGGCCGGGGGGCAGCGCGTTGTAGGCGTCGACGGCGTCGTTCAACGCTTTGGCCGCCGCCTCGCAAGGCTCGCAAGTCCCTCGATGGCTGTAGTTCGGGTAGTTCCGGAATACGGACTTGGGCGGCGGCGGGGGCTGGGGCGGCGGAGGCGGAGTCTGTGGCGGCTCGACCTTGGGCTTGCAGCCGTCGGCGGCCGCCTTCGCGGCGGCGGCCTCATCGTCAGCTCGCCGCGCGGCGCGCGCGGCGGCGTTCTTGGCGTCAATCACCGCGCCGGCATCGGCCTGGATATGTTTGGCGGCGTTGAAGGCGTTCTGGGTGTCCTGATCGGCCTCGTTATAGCTGTCGATGGCGTTCTGGCGGATCTGCGCGACCGTCGAGGCCGAGGAATTGGCGCTCTGGGCGGACGCGACAGCGTCCTGGAAGACGCTGTAGTTCGCCGCCGTCACCTGGACAGACCCCTCGCTCGTGGACTTGCCGACCGCCGACATGGTCAGGGCCGCAGTGCGCCGAGGAAGGGCTCACTTGGGAGGAAGAACCACCACGCTCCCGGTGCCTCCGTTCAGGACATCGCTCACCAGACCTGAGGACGTTGCATCGGGATGCACCACAGGCTCGGGTTGTTCCTGCGCCGCGGGCGTGAACTCGTTTGGTCGGCTTTCGACGATCCGCGCACATTCCGGCCGGTCCACGTTCTTGCCGGGCGCGCATCGGTCATGGCCGATGACGGCGACGACATTGGTGTTGCGTCCCTGATCTGGAGTCGACGATGACGGCGGCGCGTCCGCCCTCAGCGTGTGTCGAGTCAGCTGGTTCGGGACGATCGCTGCTCGCCCCAGAGGCGCGGTGATCTGGCTGGCGCTCACGTCGGCGGCGCCGGCGGGCGCCGCGATCTGGTCCGTTCCCGACAATGGCATCTGGGCTTCAGCCTGAAGGCGCCCGGACGCCAGCAGGCCGACGGCAAGAGCCATGACCGCGATGCGCATGTCGGTCCTCTGTCGGCTAGTGGGTCTGCAGAATGGTGACGGTCATGCCGCCGGTCTGCTTGACCGCGAGGTCGGGCAGGTTGTTCCCGATCTGCGAGTAGACGACATCGTTGTTGGCGCCCGTTTGCGTCACGCTCTCCGTATCGCCATTGCCGATCTGGCTTTCGAGCGCCGTGTTGGCGGCGCCGTCCTGGGTGATCGACGCGGCGTCGTTTGAACCGAACTGGGCGAGAACGGCCAAGTTGCCGCCGCCCGCCAGGGCGGTCTGCTGCAAGTTCGACTGGTTGCCCGTGCCGCTCTGGCCCAGAACCGCGGTGTTGTAGCCGCCACTCTGGATCAGGTTGGCGACGTTGGACGACCCCTCCTGAGCCACGGCGGCCTGGTCGTAGCCCGCGCCCGTTTGGGTGACGCTCGCACCGTTGGCCGCGCCGTCCTGCTGCATGCTGACGTCTCCGGCGCCGCCAGACTGGTCGACCGTCGCCTGATTGCCGGTCCCGGTCTGGAGAATGCTGACCTTCGAAATGGCGCCAACCTGATCGGCGGACACGGAAGGGGCTTCCGCGCTGGCCGCCCTGGCCGCGCCGATCAGAGACAATAGCAATGCGAGAACGGCCAAGCCGCGCATCGGGGTGGCTCCTTAGTGAGGGATCGCAGCCGGCCGGCGACCTTGCGGACGCCGGCCGCTGCTATAGTGCTTCAAGCTTACTGGTGGACGCTCGCCACGTCGTAGTTGCCGTTTTGCAGGATCGTCGACGTCGCGTTCGCCGTGCTCGTTTGAGCGACGTACGCCGCGTCGTTGTCGCCCAGCTGCGTGACGAGGGAATTGTCACCGCCGCTGGTCTGATCGACCGAGGCAAAGTCACTGGTGACGGTGTTCGGGTATGCGCCGTCGTCGCCCGTGACGCCTTGGCCGATTACAGAGTGTTCTGAACCAACCTGAGTTGAATAGGCCTGGTTCGAGTTCCCGTTCTGCCAGACCGTCGAATAGGTCGTTCCCGCTCCAGACTGATTGATCGCGGCGATGTTGTTGTGACCGTCTTGATACATGACGCCATCTGACTGGTAGAGACTCGCGCCCTGGCTTATCGAGCCGACATTGTTGGCGCTGCCGTCCTGGCCCCCCTGCGCGACGTCGGCAAAGTTCTGGAAGCCGGCTTGGTTGATGTTGCCGATGTTGTTTGACCCGTTCTGGTCAACAACAGCCCCAACTGGCCCGTAAACCGTGTCCCCAGCTGGCGTGCCCGGCAGAACTGAGTCGGTAGGCACATTCTCATACCACTGAAGGTTATTCGGGCCGGGCGGCGGGGGGGTGGCGGTGAGGAGACTGGGCGCGTAGACGTTGTCGCCCGTTCCGGATTGTACGATCGAAGCCGAGTTCCCGGTTCCTTCTTCCTGGTTCACGACCGCCAGCTCTTGGGTTCCGCCCTGTTGAATTCCGGCGGAATTGTAGTTGTCCGATTGGCCCACCAGCGCATGCTCGTACGACGAGAATTGAAGCTGGGAGATCGAGGAGCTGTTGTTGCCCTCCTGCACGACCGTGATCGTGCCGTCAGTTCCCTGTTGATCCGAATTGGACACGTTGCTCGGGTCTGAAACGGCCGCGTAGCCGACCTGGTTTTGCGTGATCGAGGCCTGGTTGCCGGCACCACCGCCCTGCGTAACGTTCGCCGAGTTGTACTCGTCCGCGGCGGTAACGCCCTGGGTGATCTGGGCGACCGCATCCGAGGGCGACCCGCTTTGATCGACCGAGGCGTTCTCCGCGTATCCGATCTGGTCGATCGTTGAGGCGTTTCCGGCGGCGAATGCGCTGCCGGCAGCCAACAGGGCGACCGCGGAGGCGGCCCCCAACAGAAGCTTCTTCATTGTCTTTGCTTTCCTTGTTCGCGTTGTCGAACCCCGAATGGGGCTCCTCAACGCTGGAACGTCGGCGAGGATGTCCTCGCTCTACCGGCGGCTTCGCTACGGCCGCCGTCTATCTGCCTGCGCAAACCGGTACAGGGACGTTGGTTGGCGAAAATAGAGGTGATCCAAGAGCGCGCACTGATAGGGGTCAATCTCGTGTCCGCTCAGCCAGCAGGGCGACCGCTGAACCGGCGCCCAACAAGAGAGTCTCCATTCGCTTTGCTTCCTTTTCGCGTTGTCGAACCCCGAATGGAGCCCCTCAACGCTGGAACGTCGGCGAGGATTTCCTCGCCCTACCGGCGGCTTCGCGGCCGCCGTCTATTTGTCTGCGCCAGGTGGTGCAGGGGCGTCTGTCGGAGCGGCGAGCAGTGCGCCAACACTGTCTGCGCCGCTCAAATCGTTCTGCGCGCGCGCCGGTGAGGGCGGGACGGCCAGCGGGGGACCCTTCGCCAACGCGGCCGGCGCGGGGGCAGCCCGCGCCAACGGCGCAGGCGCGGGGGGTGGAGGCGGTGGCGGGTCGTCAGCATTCGGTCGCGCAGCGTGACCGTGCCCACCGAGACTCCGGTGCTCAGCGTCGATCACTTGCCTGGCGCTTAGGAGACCGTCTCGCTCTTGATTGTAGCGCCACAGCGATGGCCACGCCGCAGCGGGATCGGCGAAGTTCCACAGCTTGAGGTCGACGCCCTCCATGATCACGCCGTAGGTCGCCTTGTCGATCGCCTGCTGAAGGGCGAGCAGCGCCGGCTCGTTGGTGGTGAAGCCGGCCTCCGCCTCGAGCATCGTGGTCGCGCCGACGTAACGGAAGACGTTGGCGTCGAGGGCATAGGAGGTGATCGTCTTTGATGCGGTGACGGTGGTGAGCACCTCGCCGGTCTTCACCGATACCGCACGGATGTAGACCGTCACCGTGTCCTGTTGGTACTTGGCGTCCGCCCCGATGCCCAGCATGCTGGCGCCTGCGCCGCCGGTGACGGTGTTGGTGTCGTAACCAACCACCCCGCCTTCGAGCAGCACGCCGGCGAACAGCAACGAGGGAAGCGCCTCCGGATTGACGGTGGTCTCGCCGAGGTACTGCTTGCGCATTTCGCGAATGAGCTGACGCTCGTTCAGCACGTCTTTCAGGTCTTCCCGCTCGACGATCGTGAACCAGGACCGATTGCCGGCCTCCTGCAGCGAGTGCATCAGCATCGCCGATCCGCCCTGGCTAATGGCGCGAGAGAGGTTCTGGCCGGTGGTTTCCAGCTTGAATTGCCCGGTCTGGTCGGTGAAGCCGTAGACCGCGACCGCCACGGGATGTTCGGGCGGCGGCAGCTCATTGAGCATCGCCTGGCTTTCGGTCGTGAGCGGATAGACAGGAAGCTTGGACATCACCGCGGGTCGAGGCGTGTAGGCGCACGCGGAAAGCGCCGCAGCCGCGGCCATCGCCACCGCGAGGGTGAAGCGGGGCGCCACGCGCCTAGCCTGCCGTGTCTGACGAATTGGGCAGTTCAATAACGGTCTGGGCGCCGGTTGTGTCGGTGATGGTCACCGTCGTCTCGGTCAGGCCGCGCACGAAGGTGACGCTCTCGCCGCCGAACTTGAACGTTCCGCTGGGCTGGGCGTTCGGGCCGAAGATCGCGTTCGCGACCTGGTTGGCCAAATCCCCGAGGAGCTCAGACTGCAATTCCGACGCGAACAGCTGCGCCTGCGTCTCGGGCCGCGTCGTGTTGGACCCTGAATTCTTATATTGATTCTGCGCGGCGGCGTCCGCTTCGAGCTGCGTCGAATTGAACGGATTGCCGCCGAACAGGGGATTGATGGGGGTGTAGTAGAGCTGCTGTGCGTGGCTCACGGACGCCACGAGCGCGCAGCCGGCCAGGACGACGGGAAAAAGAAGAGTCAGGCGCATCGTCCACCTTCGGGGTTGCGGCGCCATTTCTCGCACTCGACGGCCAAATTAGTGATTGGCCATCAAAGTTTTGCCTAAGAAATTATTAAGAAGATGTGATCTGCTTCTCTGCGTCATACGTCAAGGGAACATTGCGGCGGCGCTTGTTGAATATTTATGCGCTGCTCAAGTTCTATACGGTCTATTTTGATATGCACAGGAATACTATCCCGCACCGCAGTGGATGAGATCGCGGATCACCATGGTCCTCGCGTCGTGAATACCCGGCGGCGAGGACCTAACGTCGCCGACGCTGAAAACGTTCCCTGGCGCGGCGCGGTCCTCGGCGATCGTCCGCTTTGGGTCGATAGCAGACGACGGGTCCCTGCCCAGAAGCGGACTATCGCTCCGCTCCACTTGGACATCGTCGGGTTGCCCATAACCGGACGTCGTTGGGCGCCAGCGCCTGGCCGACGACACAAGGCCATGACGCCGCTAGTCTTCCTCCATCACTCAGATGGTGGGGGCTCCATGTCACTTTCCGATCTTGCTTCACTCGGCAGCTTCGTCAGCGGCGTCGCCGTGCTGATCTCCCTCATCTTCCTATATTTCCAGCTGCGGCAGGTAAACGAGCAGGTGCGCCGGGCCGAGCGCAACCAACGCGCCACCATCGGCCAGGTGCGCGCCAGCCGGACCGTGCAGGTTGTCTTGCACGGGACCGACCCCTCGATAGCCCAGGCGCTTCAGAAGGCCATGACCGGCGACGCTGAACTGACCATCACCGAGCTCTCGCAATTCCGCAGCTACGCCAGGGCGTTTTTCGTCAACACCGAAGACACCTTCCTGCAGCACTGCCACGGCCTTTTGGAGGACGCCGCGTTCCGCGGCTACCAGGCATCGCTCAGCGCCACCTTCGCGCTCGCCGGCTATCGCGTGGCATGGCGAAGGGCCAGAGAAGCGTTCAACCCTGACTATGCGGCCTTCATCGATCAGATGATCGCCGAAACCCCTCTCCTGCGCCCACCGCCCAGCGCCGACCAACTCGCCGCCTGGAGGTCGGAGATCGCCGAGATGTCGTCGAACGCCGCGTAGATTCGATGATGTCGCCTGAGTCCGCTTTGGGTCGAGAGCGGACGCTGGCTACCGGCCGGAAAGCGGACCTTGGCTATTCGCGGCTCACTCTTCCGAACATGGTCCTGAGAGCGACCAAGCCATCGGCTCGCTCGGCCTCCGTCAGGTTCGACCAGAGCGATAGGATGTCATCTGGCTTTGCCGGACCACCCCCGATCAGCTCCTCGGGGGCGCAGCCCAATGCTGCGGTAGCAGCCGCAACAAGTTCAGGACGATACGGTCGCGCGCCCGTCTCGATCATCGAGAGGTAGCTCCGCGTGATTCCGATTTGTTCGGCGAGGTCCTTCTGGGTCAAACCGCGATGTTTGCGCCACTCTCGAATGAAGTGGGCCGACCCTGCGGTCTCTCCTTGCCGCATCCGCAACTGGTTGAATTTGGCCACGAGATCAATGGCCTCCACGCGCACCGAGCCCTATCGAATTTTCGGCGAGGCTTATTGGCTCGCCTTGACTTCTGTCAATCAAAGAGGGGTGTCGGCCGACCGAGCTCCGCCGATCACGGGGGGCTGGGGGGGACAGGTTCCAAGACCGGGCACGAACCGATCAGCCGACGGTCGCTCATATGGCACTGGCTAGGGCAAAGCCAAGACGGGAAGACGGCGGTTTAGTGTCGCGGTGGCCGAGCAGATGTCCGCTTAGGGTCGAGAGCGGTCATTGGCTCTCTGCCCAGAAGCGGACGTTTGCTCCGCTCCGTCCGGATACCTTTCCCTTGCCGCCCGCGCTGAGGGCTAGATAGGGTCACGCGCTGCCAAGGGGGCGGCTTGGCGTCGTGGGGAGGCCGTGATGCGGACGTCAACGTGCTCGTGCGGCGAATGCACGGTCGAGGTCGAGGGCGAGCCGGCCGCCAGCATCCTGTGTAACTGCGACGATTGCAGGCGCCGGACCGGCGCGCCATTCAGCTGGTCCGCCTACTTCCTCAACGAGCAAGTCCGCACGGTCGAAGGTCCACTGACCACGCGCGTGGTCGAGACGCCCGACTATCCGCATACGAGACACTTCTGCTCGAGATGCGGCTCGACGCTGTTCTGGAAGTCGCAAAGCTCCAGGCCGCACGTAACCGGCTTCGCTGGGGGCTGCTTCAACGATCCGACATTGCCGGCGCCCACCCGCGTCGTGCGCTACTCACAGCGGATGCCCTGGGCAGTCTTCCCCTCAGAGTGCGAGATCGTTCAGACCTGAACCTGAGGGTCGAGGGTCCGTCGGTCGGATGTCTGCTTTGGGTCGAAGGCGGACTCAGGCGGCCCGCCAGAAAGCGGACATTGCGCCGGTGACGTGCGGCAGGGGAAGGTCCGCTGAGGCGGACATGCCAACAGCGCGCCGCCGGCGCCTGTGCTAGCGGGGCGCTAACGGGCGCTGGACGTGCTGTTCGGTTGGGCTTGCCGGATCGCAGCGCGCCATTCGCGCATGAAGAGGATGGTGACGACCACGCCAGCGACCGGCGCGGT
>Ga0209415_10016491_pt1 | contig 11867 bp, 12 predicted proteins | sample PeaSoiSIISIP2007_FD_187696 | JGI IMG/M metagenome (GOLD analysis project Ga0209415, IMG submission 187696) | Peat soil microbial communities from Weissenstadt, Germany - SII-SIP-2007 (SPAdes) (version 2) | ecosystem: Environmental > Terrestrial > Soil > Wetlands > Peat | place: Germany... | reverse complement strand
ACACAAGACCGCATCCGACCCCGTCGCCAAACACCAGCGGACCCCTTGCAATGCGGGAGCCATCCACACAGGACAATGGGGACAGGACGCAAAGCGGACCTTCAGCGCAAGATCCAACCGGACGACCGATTGCCAGGGGGCTCTGCGCTGGGCTCAGAGGGGCTTGAGCGCGACGAGGTCGATCAGGGCCGACATGCCGTTGTGGGCCGCGCCTTCACGGATCACGGCGTCGTAGGAAGCGAGTTCGACGATCTCGAGGTCGCCGAAGGCCCCGCGCAGCATCGGCTCGGTGTAGAGGTTCTCGGCGATGGGCGGGCCGCCGGTGCGGTACTCGAGCTGTTCCGGCCGGTAGCCCTCCAGCAGGAGCAGGCCGCCAGGCTTCAGCGCGCGCTTCATGCCTTCGAACAGCCGCGGGCGCAGAGCCGGACCGGCGAACTGGATGAAGATCGCGGCGACCAGGTCAAAGCGACTGTCGGGAAACGGCCAGGTCGCCAGGTCGGCCAGCTCGAATTGCGGCTCCACGCCACGCGCGCTCGCCAGCCCGCGCGCCTTCGCCTGGGCGACGGAGGAAGAGTCGATCGACAGGACCTCAAGGCCTTGCTCGGCCAGCCACACACCGTTGCGCGCTTCACCGTCGGCTATGGCCAGCGCGGACCAGCCGGCTCGGAGCCTTGCCGCCTGTGCGGCCAGGAACGCGTTGGGCGCCTCCCCAAACAGGTAGTCGTTGCCGGCGTAGCGGGCGTCCCACGGCGAAGTCGGCGTCTCGCTCATGCGTTGACCGCCCTCCAGGCGACACAGTCTGCGATCGCCTCCACTTTAACTGGAACGGCGAACACCGCATCGCCGATATGCGGCCTGCTGTGGCTCAACGATCGAGGCAGAGCGCAGACAAAAGGAAAGCGAAATGGCGCGAATTGTCAGCCGTCGGCGATCGGTCGTGAAGGCGTTGGTCTACCGCGTCCTCATCATGTGCTTGGATTTCGCGACCATCTACCTCTTCACGGGGCGGCTTCGCATTGCGGTCGGCTTCATGATCTTGAGCAACATCTACACGACAGTGGTGTACCTGCTGCATGAGAGAGTTTGGGCTCGGGTGACCTGGGGCGTAACCGATTCATGAAGGCTCGTGCGGGTGCCGCAGACCATCGACCAATGTCCGCTGTGGGTCGATAGCAGACGACGGGTCCCCTGTCCGAAGCGGACGATCGCGCTCGCGACGCTCCGCCAGCGGCATTGACCGGACTGAACTCCTGCAGGTCTTCATGCGGCGAAGCGGGGCTATCGCAATCTCCGGCGACTGGCGCAGACCTTTGGCGCCGGTCAAATGCGAAGCTCAAAGGTGCGTGATCCACGAGGCGGCTGGAGGAAGGCGTTGAAGGCCTCGCTGGTCGAATCGGCGTCGTCGTCGTGCGCGCCTTCAGGGAACGCCTCCAATTCGCCGAACCAGACCTCGTTCCAGCCGCCGCGGAGCACCTTGACGTTGCCGGCCTGCGCCTGGGCCGAGAAAGGGCGGAAGCGCAGCTCCTTGTCCCCGCTCACGGGAGCGAACTTCACCGGGTATCCGGCCAGCTTGCCCACGAGGTTGAGGGTCTGCGACTTGCCGGCCTGGCCGGGGTCCTGGGGCAGCTGGATCGTGACACCGCGGCCGTCGTGGCTCGCGGTGTTCCTGATCAGCTCTTCGACCTTGGCGGGCGTGTCGCGAAGCCGCACATGGTCGAGGACGTAGAAATAGCCCGTGGCCTTCGAGTGGCCGACTTTTGTGCCCGTGGTCCAGTCCGGGTCGTTGCTCGGCGTCTTCGGCGTGCCGGCCAAGTCCCAGCCGCGGCAGATCTTCAGATCGGGGGGTACGGCGTCAACCACCTCACACCATGCGCGTTTGAATAGCAGGCCAGCGGCCGGGCGAATTTTCCAGTTTCCGGCCAGCAGGCGTTCGCGCTCGACCGGGGGCAGGGCCAAGAGGTTGGCTTGGTACCCCGGGTCGGCCGCCATCAGCACCTTGTTGTCCGTGAGTCTGGCCGGGATGAACGCCACCGACTTCGGCGGGATGGGTCGGCCGTCTCCCAGGACGTACATGGCGAGATCGTCGGGGGTGTCGGCCCAGACCAAACTGTCATGGATGCGAACGAACCAGCGCAGGGCGCCGGCGCGTTCGGGGATCGGGTAGCCCGTCTCCTGGTCGATCCACCAGCTGAGGAAGCCGGCAACCCAGCTATCGGCGTCCGGGTTGCAAGTCGCGCGGACGTAAGGCCGCACCCCGCAGGTCGACCGATTGCGGCTGATCAAGTACCAGAACTGGCGTTCGGTGAAGTGCGTTAGCTCGTCAAAGCAGATCAGCGGGATCTGTGCCCCCTGGTGTTTGTGGACGGTCTCCTCATGCTGCAGGTGGGCGAAGCTGATCGAGACGCCCGAGGGAAAGCGCCACTCCAGGGCGTGTTCCTTCGCCATGGCGCCAGCCGCGCGGTAGAGCTTCCTGCTCTCGTCCCACAGGCCGCCTTCATTGCGGATCTCGACGGTGGTCCTGCGGAAGAACACGCAACCGAAGTCGGGGACGTCCTTGTGCCTTAAGGGCTCCATCAGAAGAGCCCAGGTTTTGCCGCCGCCGGCCGCGCCGCCGTAGATGGCGATGTCCGCCTTACTCGCCAGGAACGCCGTCTGGGGACCATCCTGCGGCTGGATGGTCCCCTCCTCATCACCGTCCATTGTCGGGCACATAGATGACGACCTGCGCCGGCGGCGCGTCCGCTGCGTCGAGGATGGCCCTCAGCGCCTCGTCCTGGTCGGCCTGACGCGCCAGATCGCACATCAGCTTGATCGACTTCGGTTCCCCCTGCGCGGCCTTGTTGAACGCGAGGGTCAAGGCCGCATCGAGCTTGGTTATCCTACGGCGCCGGCCATTTTCGGTGACGGTGACCTTCTTGTTGAGAGCGTCGTGAACCGCTTGGTTTAACGAGCGCACCCCCTTCTTGCGTCCGGCGGGATTCCCCGACTGACCCTTCTGGAAGCGGCTGTGCAGCGGCGGCTTGGCGTAGCCGACCTTGTAGTCTTCGTCGGTCATGTCGCGGCTCATCACTTACTCTCCGGGGACATGGCGGCGACCTCCGGCGGCGACCGGAGCGCTGCGGTCGTCTCGAACGTATCGCCGGTCTCGGCCAGGGTGGCGGCCTTGCCGGTGAGCTGTTCAAAGCGCTGGATGATCACGTCGCAGTAGCCGGGGTCGTACTCTATAAGGCGGCCGGACCGCCCGCAGGTCTCCGCGGCGATTAGGGTGGTCCCGGAACCGCCGAAGTTGTCGAGCACGATGTCGCCGCGCTTCGAGCAGTCGCGGATGGCGTCGGCGACCAGGGCGGTCGGCTTCACCGTCGGATGCATCGCCAGCGCCTCGAGCCGGCCGGCGCCCATACTGCTGATCCCGGCGTAGTCCCAGACGTTGGTCCGGTACCGGCCGGTCTCGCCCAGCCCGAAGCTGTTGGTGTGCGGGCCGGAGCCGACCTTGAAGACGAAGACGAGTTCGTGCTGAGAGCGATAGAAGCTACCCATGCCTCCGGCGCCCTTGTTCCACACGCACAGATTCTTCAGCTCACTGAAGACTTCCTGGCCAGCAGCCAGCAGTTCGCCGATGTGCCGCCAGTCCATGCAGATGAAGGCGATCGCGCCGTCGCGGCAGGTCCTGGCCGCCTCGCCGAGCGTCCCAGCAAGGAAGGCGGTGAAGGCTTCCGTCGACATCTCGCCCGCGCCCATCGCGAACTCGCGGTGGCGGATGCGGCCCGAACCACAGACGTGGCCGTCGATCGGGACGTTATAGGGCGGGTCGGCGAAGACCAGGTCGACGGTCTCGGCGCCGAGCAGCCGCTCGTAGTCCTCGGGCCGGCGGGCGTCGCCACAGATCAGCTTGTGACGGCCGAGCAGCCAGAGGTCGCCCGTCCGAGTGACCGGCATCTGGCCCATCGGCGGGATGAGGTCCTCGGGCGCCGTCGCGCCGTTCGGGTCGGCGTCCCGCGCGGCGTCCAGGGTCATGTCGATCTCAGCCAGGCTGAAGCCGGTGAGCTCGACCTCGAAGTCGAGGTCGACCAGCGCCTGCAGCTCGATGGCCAGCAGCTCCTGATCCCAGCCGGCGTTGAGCGCCAGCTTGTTGTCGGCGAGCACGTAGGCCCGCCGCTCCGCCTCGGTGAGGTGGGAGAGCCGAAGCGTCGGCACCCTTTCCATGCCGATCAGCTTTGCGGCGGCGACGCGCCCATGACCGGCGATGATTTCGCCGTCATCGGCGATCAGCACCGGGTTGGTGAAGCCGAAGCGCTCGATGCTGTCGGCGATCTGTTTGATTTGCTTTTTGGAATGCCGCCGGGCGTTGTGCGCGTACGGCTTCAACGATGCCGTCGAACGATGTTCGACGGCCCAACTATGTTCAGTCAACTTTGGATGCCCCTCGAAGTAGGGGTTGACGTGCGGTTTATCGGCCCGGGCGTGACCGCCCCAGACCGAAGGCAACGTTTATGGCATCGATTCGGAACAGATCGAGAACTTATTTGGCGCCGGCAAGGCGGATCGTCGCGGATAGCCTTATCGTTTGACTGGACTGCGCCGCCGACAAGAGCGTTGGTCAGCGTGTTCACGCCCGGCCAGCCGGGCTCGTCTCGGTAGGGGCCGCGCCTTTGCGGCCCAAGCGGACGCAGAACACCATGCCCAAGCGCACAGCACCCCAACAAAAGTTGCACGCCCTCGCCGCGGAAGCGGAAGGCGCCGCCATCGAAGCTCAGGACGCGGCCAACGCCACAGTCGCCACGCTCGTCAAGCGCGGACTTCTCATCTCAGTCCCGCAAGCCAGCGGCGCCGGCAAGCTCTCCATCACCGAAGCCGGGCGTGCGTCGATCGAGACCGCTTTGATCCCAGCGCCGGAACCGCGGCGCTCCGATCCGATCGTTCCTGACCCCGCTCTGGAACCCGAGGCGAATTACCCACGGCCAAAAGGGAAGATCGGCTTGCTCCTCGACCTCCTTGGCCGCGACGGCGGCGTCACCATCGAGACCATGATGGCCGCCACGGGCTGGCAGGCTCACTCGGTGCGGGGCGCGATCAGCGGCGCGATCAAGAAGACACTCAGCTTCAACGTGATCTCGGAGAAGACCGATGCAGGGCGCACCTACCACATCGCGCAGGACGGAGCGGCGTGATGGACGCGGCGATCACGGAGGAGGTCCAGGCGCTCGAGTGCCTGGACCTCGAGGGCCTGCGCGCGGAGTGGCGGCGGCGGTATGGAGTCACCCCCGCTCTCCGTTCGCATGATCTTCTTCGGCGCAATCTGGCCTGGCGAATTCAGGCTGACGCCTATGGCGGTTTGGCCCCTGCTGTCCGGGAGGCGCTCCGTCGTAAGGGCAGCTGTGTGCCTGCACTTCCGACCGGCGCTCGGTTGGCGCGGGAGTGGCGGGGCGTGCGCCACGAGGTCGAGGTGTTGGAGGGCGGGGTGATCCTCTATCAAGGCAGCCGCTACGACAGCCTCTCAAGCGTCGCGCGGGCGATCACCGGCGTGCGCTGGAACGGCCCGCGCTTCTTCGGCCTACGATCGATCGGCACGGTCTGATGGCCAAGTCCCAGGAACGGACAGCGCCGGTCCGGTGTGCCGTCTACACCCGCAAGAGTTCGGAGGAAGGCCTCGATCAGGCCTTCAACAGCCTGCATGCGCAGCGTGAGGCCTGCGAGGCCTATGTGCTGAGCCAGGCCGGCGAGGGGTGGACGCTGTCGCCGGCGCTCTACGACGATGGCGGCTTCTCGGGCGGCAACCTCGAGCGGCCAGCGCTGCAACGCCTCCTCGCCGACGTCACCTCCGGGCGCGTCAACACGATCGTCGTCTACAAGATCGATCGTCTCACACGTTCGCTGGCCGACTTCGCCAAGATCGTCGATCGCCTCGACGCGGCAGGAGGCTCCTTTGTCTCTGTCACCCAAGCCTTCAACACCACGACCAGCATGGGACGGCTCACACTGAACGTCCTGCTCTCCTTCGCCCAGTTCGAGCGGGAGGTCACGAGCGAGCGCATCCGCGACAAAATCGCCGCCTCCAAGGCCAAGGGCATGTGGATGGGGGGCGTGATCTCGCTTGGCTATGACCTTCGCGAGCGGGAGCTTGTCATCAACGAGCCGGAGGCCGAGACGGTCCGTCGCATCTATCAGCGGTATCTGGAACTCGGATCGGTCAATCGGCTGCGCGAGGAACTGGAGCGGTCCGGTGTGCGGTCGAAAGCCTGGATCACCCGAGAGGGCAGCTCTATGGGCGGTGTCGTCATTGGTCGCGGGGCGCTGTTCCACATTCTGCAAAGCCGCCTCTACCTCGGCGAGATCCAACACCGCCGCGAAATCCATCCAGGTCGACACAAGCCCATCGTCGATCGAACCTTGTTCGACGCCGTCCAGCAACGATTGTCGGATAATCGCGTCGTCGCCAGCCGGCGCCAGACCCGCTCAGCCTCTATGGCGCTGCGCGGCAAAGTGTTCGACGCCGAGGGCGTCGTCATGAGCCCGAGCTTTGCATACGGAAAGAGTGGCCGCTGCTACGGTTACTACATCTCCATGGGACTGCAGGTCGGAGAGAGGCCGGCCTGCGACGACGGCGTGATCCGGCGCGTCGCCGCTGATGGCCTCGAGACGTTTTTGCTGACGTTGCTTCGACGTCTGCTGGATCGGGCCGACCTGGCGAGGTTCGACGTCGCCGCGCTTGTTCAGCGCGTTGAACTCGGGCGCGCGGACACCCAGTTGGTGCTCGATGCGGCGGCCTTCTTCGAAGGGCGCCACCGGCGCGTCGGCTTTCAAGCCCTTCAGTCACGCCTGGAAGCGAACGAACAGGTCTATTGGGAGGAGGGCGGCGCCGACGCGGTTCGGATCGTCCTGCCGCTGCGTTTGCAGCTGCGCGGCGGACGGACATCCTTCAGCGGCGGAGCCTCCGAGGCGCGCGCCGCGCGCGTGGATCGCGGTCTGGTCGAGGCGCTCCGATCGTCTCACGCGGAGCTGCTGATCCTCGCGGTCTCGCCCCTGAGTCCGGCAAGCGCCCTTGTCGATGGTAAGGCGCCCAGCGGTCCCCATCGGCGCCAGCTCAGCCGCCTTCCCTTCCTCGCACCGGACCTACAACGGGACATCCTCGAGGGCGCTCAGCCCCGCCAGCTAAAGCTCCGCGCCTTACTCAAGACCGAGCTGCCGTTGCTTTGGAGCGAACAACGGGCCCTCTTCGCCGGAGCGCGCGCGCCACGAGGTTAGCAATTCCCTGTTCCGGCCGAAGCGCTCCCTGCTCGGAGAGAAAAGTTCCCTGCTCGGATGTGCACGATGTGGCTTTGGCGACAGTGTGATCTCCTTGAGATCGTGCGCGATTTCGGCACTCCGTGCGTTGGGGTCTCGTCCTCGCGGTCTCTAATCCCTGCACTTTTCCCTGATCGCAGGGAAACGGTCGCGATTTCGACTTGGCGGAGACGAGGGGCGAAACCACGGGACAATGGGCCGTCTTGCGGGTCCGGAAACCGACGCCTCAGGACCGTTTGGAGGCGCTGAAAGCCCCTTGATACCGGGGCTTGTACCGCCGATAGAGCCGCAGAGACCGGTTGAGGAGTCTGCGTGGCGGCCCGGACGGGACTCGAACCCATGACCTTCGGTTTAGGAAACCGCTGCTCTATCCTGCTGAGCTACCGGGCCGCTGGCGGGCGGTCATAGCGCATCCGGGGTGGGCGTGCGAAGGGTTGGGACTGGCTTTGTGTTTGTGATCGTCGCGTTCGGCCTTGCCGCATGCGGCGGGGAGGGCGGCCGGCTCGACCGGCTGGCGGCCGGAGAGACCAGCAAGGTTGTCTCGGTGCAGTCGGGCGACATCTTCACTCTCGACGACGGCCTCGTCGTGCGCGTGTCGGGCATCGAAACGCCATGGATGGACGAGCCCGGCGGTCCCCAGGCCCGCGACGAGCTCAGCCGCCTCTTGCAGGGGCGCAGCGTGCAGCTCTTCTATGGCGGCGCCAGGCGCGACGCGCGCGGCCGCGCGCTCGCCCAGGTGCGGCTAGTCGACAACCGCCAGTGGGTCGAAGGAACGATGCTCGGCGACGGCTGGGCGCGGGTGCGAACCTTCCCCGACAATCGCGCGCTTGACCAGCCGATGCTGGAAGACGGGGCCCGCGCGCGGATCGCCAGGCGCGGGCTCTGGGCGCTAAATCACTACGAGGTGCGCCTGCCGGAGGAGGTCACGCCCGACCTGCGCGGCTACCAAATCGTCGAGGGCAGGGTGCTGTCGGTGACCCCCGCGCGAACCGGCGTCTACCTCGATTTCCGCCCCGATCGGCGAGGCTTCGCGGCCCTGATCGACCCGCGCGCCGTCGCCGATTTCCAGGCGGCCGGTATCGCGCCCGATAGCCTGAAGGGCCGGCTGATCCGCGTGCGCGGCATCGTCGACCGGGATGGCCTAATGAAACTGGACCATCCCGAACCGGTCGAACTGCTGAAGCAAAAGTCCTAGGCCGCCTTCTGCAGCGACTTGTTCAGGATGCCGATCGCCGTGTCGCGGTCGATCTGCTCGATCGCGGCGACCTCGCGCGCCATCCGGTCCAACGCCGACTCGTACAGCTGACGCTCAGAATAGGACTGCTCCGGCTGGTTCTCGGCGCGGTGCAGGTCGCGCACGACCTCGGCGATGGAGATCAGGTCGCCGGAGTTGATCTTGGCCTCGTATTCCTGCGCGCGACGGCTCCACATCGTGCGCTTCACCCGGGCGCGGCCTTTCAGCGTCGTCAGCGCCTGGCTCACCACCAACCCTGCGGCGAGCGCGCGCAAGCCGGCGCTTTTCGCCTTCTTGGTCGGCACGCGCAGCATCATCTTCTCGTGCTCGAAGGTGATCACATAGACCTCGAGGCTCAGGCCGGCGACCTCCTGGGTTTCGACCCCGACGACGGTGCCGACCCCATGCGCCGGGTAGACGACGTGGTCGCCAAGGGAGAAATCGAGATCGCTCTTGCTCATTGTTGTCCTCTTTGAATCCAAACTAAGCCCCGTTGGCCGCGGAAGCTCTTTCATCGGCGCGCAGGCAATAGGTCCAGCACCCGCGAGAAGCGCGGGGATTGGAAGCCCGCATTCCGAAGATCCTTTAAGACACCCTTCGCCTTTGCCAGGCGCGCGTCACTCGGGACGGCCATCCTTCAACCGTGACAGGAGCCATGAAGTCCAGGGCCCACGTCGTTCGTAAAGCTACCACAAAGTTGAACGCGATGAAAGGCTTGCGTTACGGAAGGGGGGACGGTCAGGAACCCGCGCCCGCCTTGTCGCTGAAGTATTTCTCGAACTTGCCGGTCTCGCGCTCGTAGTCGGCGGCGTCGGCCGGCGGCTCGCCCTTGAGCGTGATGTTGGGCCAGACCTTGGCGTAATCGGTGTTGATTCTCAGCCACTTGCCGTCAGGGTCGTCCTCTGTGTCCGGCTTGATCGCGTCGACCGGGCACTCGGGCTCGCACACGCCGCAGTCGATGCATTCGTCGGGATGGATGACGAGGAAGTTCTCGCCCTCATAGAAGCAGTCGACCGGGCACACCTCGACGCAGTCCATGTATTTGCACTTAATGCAGGCGTCCATGACGATGTAGGTCATCGGTGACTCGTAGCTCAGGACCTGCCGGACTGGAAGGAAGCCGCGTCTATTTGGGGGATGCGCGGCGCATGTCAATCCGCCCTTGTCTGGACGCCTTGCGAGGGATTCTCCAAAGGCGCGTAGAGCCCGCGCGCCTCGGGCGCGGGGCCTCGCCGCTCGCCCAGCCCCTCGATTCTGATCGCGGTCAGCCGCCCGCCCAGTGCGAACACCAGCCCGTCGCCGGCGCGGACGGGCCGGCCGGGCTTGTCGATCCGGATCTCCGCCCCGCCGCGACTGAGGCGCACGCGCCCGGCCTCGACGAACCGCGCCGCGAGCGCGCGGGTCTTGAAGAAGCGGGCGCGCCAGAGCCAGACGTCGATCCGGCAGGCTTCGCCGTCGCTCATGAGGCGGCGCGGCGCGGCCGCCGGCGGCGCTTTAGCCGCGTCGGGCGGGTGTCGAGCGCCGCCAGCGCCGCGAACGGCGAGGGGGGCCGCTCGCGCGCCGGTGTCGCCTTTACCGGCGAGACGGCGGGCCGCCGCCAGGCCGGCGGCCCAGCCCGTTTGCCGACCCGGCGATAACCCAATCCGCGCAGGACCTGTTCGGTCTCGGCGCGGGTCCAGCCGAGCGCCTCGATGGCCTCGTCGCTCAGCGTCGCTGCGCCGCGGTCCAGCGGCGCAGCGCGCAGGGCCTCGTCCAGGCGTTCGAGCGTCTCGACCGGTGCGGCCAGGCCGCCGACTGCGCGCAAGCCCAGGCCAGCCAGCGCTGTCGGCGGGGGAGGCGGACTGGGCACCGTGGAGAGGCGGTTTGGCGCAGCGCCCCAGCTCGGCGCCGCAAGCGCGGAGAACGCGCCCGAGAATGCCAGCGCTTCCGGCGCCAGCAGCACCGGCAGGAAGAGGCTGAAGGCGCCGAACCGCACGCCCAGCGCGCGCAGCGCCCGCCGCTCGGCCTGGCTGAGCGCTCTGACGTCGGCCTCGACCGCCCGCCGGTCGACGATCCCGCCGGCCTCGACCAGGCGATAGGCGAGGCCGCGGGCCAGTCCGCGAATCCGCCCTTCGCTCACCGCCGCCTTGAGCTGGCGGAGCGGCTTCAGTCGCCGGCCGGCCTCGGCGGCGATGAACGCCTCCAGCCGCCGCTGCGCCCGCTCCCGCGCCGCCTGCGGGCCGAGCTCGCCGAGCAGGCGCACCCGCGGCGAAAACGGCCCGCCGCCGGCCAGCTGCCCGGTCGCCTGCCCGCGCCACAGCGCCGCGCCGTTTGGCAACAGCGCAAACGCGGTGTCGTCGTCGGCGGCCAGCCGACCAAGGCGCCGTGCGACCTCCGGTCCGATCGCCCGCTCGGCGGCGGCGCGCAGCGCCCGGTCTTCGAGCGCGCTTGCGCCCCGCGCCGGCTCGAAGTGGGCGCCGCTCAGCCGCCCGACGAAGTGGCCCTCGACCGTGACCGTCCCGTCGTCCGCGATGCCGGCCAACAGCGTCTCGCGGATGTTCAAGCCTCGCATCAGCGCGCTGGTCCGCCGGTCGATGAAACGCTGCACCAGCCGCTCGTGCAGGGTGTCGGAGAGGCGATCCTCGAGCGCGCGCGTGCGCCCCTGCCAGTGCGCCGGGTCGGCCAGCCAGTCGACGCGGTTGGCCACGTAGGCCAGCGTCCGCACGCTGGCCAGCCTGGCCGACAACGCATCGATGTCGCCCTCCAGCCGGTCGAGGGCCTTGAACTGCCCTTCGACCCAATCCTCCGGAATGCGGCGGTTGTGCTCGGTCAGGTGCGCGAAGATCGTGCGCGCGAACCGCGTGTGGTCCTCGAGCGTGGTCTTGCGGAAGTCGGGGATCTGGCAGACGTCCCACAGCAGCGCCAGGTTCGAGCGATCCTTCGCTCGCCGCACGACGAGATCTTCCTCCGCCAGCTTGTTCAACACCGTCTCGTCCAGGCTCTCCTCGGCCAGCTTCAGCCCCGACCGCGGCGGCGGTGCGGTCAGCGACCGCTGCAGGTCGACAAGGGAGTCGAAGTCGAGGCGCCCGTTCCGCCACTCGGCTGCCGCCACCGGCTCGAAGGCGTGGGTCTCGACCTGCTCGGCTAGGTCCGGGTCGATGTCCGGGCACTCGCCGGTGACCCCGAAGGTCCCGTCGCGCATGTGTCGCCCCGCTCGGCCGGCGATCTGGCCGATCTCCTGGGCGGTCAGCCAGCGCGTGCGCCGCCCGTCGAACTTGCGCAGGCCCGCGAACGCCACGTGGCCCAGGTCCATGTTCAGGCCCATGCCGATCGCGTCGGTCGCCACCAGGAAGTCGACCTCGCCGGACTGGAA
>Ga0209415_10016490_pt1 | contig 11868 bp, 9 predicted proteins | sample PeaSoiSIISIP2007_FD_187696 | JGI IMG/M metagenome (GOLD analysis project Ga0209415, IMG submission 187696) | Peat soil microbial communities from Weissenstadt, Germany - SII-SIP-2007 (SPAdes) (version 2) | ecosystem: Environmental > Terrestrial > Soil > Wetlands > Peat | place: Germany... | reverse complement strand
GAGCCGATTTTCCCCAAAAAACCATGCCGGAGGCGAAAAGTCGGGAGCCTCATGAAATATCCGGGCTAGCGGAGCTTGGCGCTACCATCTTGGACGGCGTTGCTATAAATATGGCGCTCCTAGCGGAGCTTTGCTGAACCGGCGCGCGGACAAGCCGCCTGAGCGTGTGGAGTATCCAGGCTGCGCGCCCATTTTAACCCACAGATTCTGCCGCAGAGCCTAAACTACCACCATGACCTTCAAGGCTGTCATCCATCCAGAACCGGCCGGCGGCTGCTGGGGGGAAGTGCCTGCCCTGCCGGGTTGCTATTCCCAAGGCGAGACCGTGGAGTAACCGCAAAAGGCCGGGCAGAGTCAGTCCGGCTTTAATGAATTCTTCCACACCCAATCGCCTAGCCTCACATTCTTCAGGTCGCCTCTGGAGGATACGATTTCCCCTCCGTCGTCCGTTCCGTTCCAGCCGACGGAATAGAGCAGAAACATTCCATCCTCAGTCCGACGATAGATCAATGGTTCGCCGTTGACGATGTCGCGCGGCAAGTTCTCGATGAATTGCGGAACCAGGGTATCAAGCGTTTCGGGATAAATCCCATGCGCGAGACGGTAACGCTCAAGCGCGCAGGCGATTTGGCCTTCATTGACCAGGGTTTGAACCCGCAACAGGCTCGGCAATCCCTGCTGGGCCCTTTTCCACGAGGCGAAGGCCTTGCTGAGTTCGCCGGGCTGGATGATGCCGTCGGCGGGAGCGAGCGCTTTGATCATGTTTCGGAAGTTTCTGCTTACGCCTGCGGCTCTCTCATACATTGACCCGCGTGGAGCGAGCGTCATAAGCAGCAACTCCGGGTGTTGCTTGAGCCTCGTCCAGAAGTTACCGCCGCTGGCCTTGAAGAGAGCCTTGGAGAATTCGCCATCCACGATCGAGCCAAGGAGCAGCGCACGTCCGCACTTCAAGGCTTCCACGTGGAGGGCAATGAAGTCGCTCTTCCTGAGTTGCTCCTGCAGCGCCGCCAGTTGCGATTCCCGCCAGCCGTGCAACTCCAATCCTTTGGCGATGACCTGCAGGGAATGCCGGGCTAGTTCACGGCTCATCCAATCACCCTCGGTCGTGATGAATTTGCCTTGGCCCTCCACCATGCGGCGCAGGTCGTGCAGCAAGGTCAGCTCTTGCCAGGCTTTTTCCGGCTGACCCAGGCTCAAATGGCATTTCGCGCGTTGTACCAGCGTCTTGACCAGCGCGTAGAGACTCGCGGCGTTCGGCAGTATGATCGAGAATGGTTGTGAGTAATCGGCAACGATGCGCGCCGCGGGGCGTTTCAAAGCTGCGGCGACGGTCTCGAAATCGTCTTGAAAGCGGTCACTCCAGGCCAGGTAGCTGGCGGCCGCCGCCGCGGTCTGGATTTCCGTCGTCGAGTCAGGATTGGAGTATCGCCGGGCGAAGGAGTTGGTGAGGCGTCTTTCGAGCGGCGCATCGATAATGCTGCGGTTGTCGCCGAACCACTCGGCCATTTTCGGCGCCTTAAAAATGTTCTGCTCATCCGGCACCGGCGCCGGGGCGTAAACGGACCAGTCCCACACTTCCCCGTTGGCGGCCATTTCGCGTTTGCAATTCTCCCACTCTTGTTTGCCGTGCCAATTCACCCGGGCGTAGATAATGGCGATCAATGTAACCAGCCCCGCGACGCCGATCAGAACCCGCCGTAAGATTCGCCGGCTAAAGAACCAGCGGAAGGGTCGTAGAACTACAGAATGGCGTCCGCGATTGAGGTTGGGTGTTTCGTCCATATGGGTGTGTTCAGGCGCAAATAATCGGGGAAGGTCGTTCGCTTCTAGGTGGTGGCAAAGGCGGCTTTGGCGGCTCTGTCACCCGGCTGTGGTCCGGCTTGGTCCATTCCGCCACAAAACCTTCTCCCTCCAAATACGCTCTTACCATGTCCAGGGAAGGGCGTGAGGCTTTCATCGCCAGAGATGGAGCGGGCTCACGCGTGGAAACGTTAAACGCCAGAATCGCCAGCCAAACCGCGGCAAAGCCAGTCCAAATGCGGCGACACGGCCAGAACAGGTCGTGCCCCCAGTCGAGAATTGAAAAGAGGAGCCTAAACCGTGGTGGAGGAACCGGCCCGATGGCTGCCGAAAAATCCTTCACCCAACGCGCCTGGACGGCTGGATTTGCCTCAACCTGTGAAAAAGCCTTTTCCCATTCGGCAAGGGGTGCCGCCACACCCTTTACCTCCTCGTAATAGCTTTGGCAGTCGGCGCAACGGTCTAGATGACTCTCAAGGGGAGCCCTTTCCTGGTCCGCGAGCGCGCCGCCGGCCAGCAAGCAGAGGTTCGCGCGGTGATGGCCGCAGCCATTTAGAAACCGTCTCATAATTGTGAATGGCCTTTCCTATCGCGGAGGTTCATTTTCATTCGGCGTAATTTTTCCAGGGCGTTGTGCAGGCGAGATTTCACGGTGCCGACCGAACAACCCAAAATGCCCGCCATGTCCGGCAAGGAAGCGTCCTCAAAGAAGCGGAGCCGGATGATGTCGCGTTGTTTTACGGGCAGCATCTCGACACACCGATTCAGCTCGAGGACGGTCTCTTTTTGGGCTGCCGCCTCGGCGGGTGAGGGTTCGGAGGAAGAATTGCGCTCGTGTTGTTGATACAGCTCCCGCGCCTCAGACCAGGGGAGCCGGGCCAGGGAGGTTGGACGGGAGCGGGCGCGACGGGCGGCTTCCTGGTGGCAATGCAACAAGATGGCATAAAGCCAGGTGGAAAGACGGCAGGTCTCGTTGTAACGCGAGAAATGTTTCCAGGCACGCACCCGGGTTTCTGAGACGAGGTCTTCCGCCAGGCTCGCGTCGCCGTTCAGCGCGGTGGCTTGCCGCAGCAAGCGAGTTTGCAACGGCTCGATCAAACGGCAAAAGGATGGCGCGTCTCCTGCACGTGCGCGCGCAAGAAGATCCTGGCTGGCTGCTGTCTGAGGCTGCTCGTCCGTAACGGCCATCTGTCTATCAATTGCCGCCCGGCTCGCAAAGGTTCAAAACCTTTTGTGGTCTCGGCGCGTTTATTCGATTCCCACTGCCTGGTTAGGTCTCCGGCTACGCGGCATGTCGGGCGCAAGGCGCTGGGAGTTGACATCGCTGGCCGCCGATGAGTTCAGGCCGCCTGAGCGATGAGTTTCGTTCTTGTCCTGGCCTTGGCGTGGTGGGTGCGGCAGCACACGATCGTGCCGCTGCGCTGGGTTGAGAACTTTGTCGCAACCTTTGTCGCAACCTTTGCCGTCTCAATTCCGAATCGGGATTTCGACAAAGGTGCCCGACAAAGGTGCCCGACAAAGGCCCGGAACCGGGGCTTTTGGGACAGGCCGTGGCTACTCGTACCTGAGCGCTTGGATGGGGTCCAACCGGGCGGCTTTGAAGGCGGGAAACAGGCCGGCGAAGACGCCGACGGCGGCACTGAAGGCGACGGCCAGAACCATGGTCACGGGGGTAATGACCGGGGTGTTGGCGGTGGGGCTCATAGTCTCAAGGAGGCTCACGAAGGCGTAGGAGGCAACGACCCCCAGGGCAGCGCCGAGCAGGGCGATGACGATGCTTTCAATGAGCACCTGGGTGAACACGGCCAACCCGGTGGCGCCCACCGCCTTGCAGATGCCGATCTCGCGGATGCGCTCGTTGATGCTGGCCAGCATGATGTTCATGATGCCGATGCCCCCGACCAGCAGACTGATGGCGGCGATGATGCCCCCGCTGATGCGGGCGTTGCGGATTTGCTGGTTGATGCTTTGCAACTGGCTTTCCTGGGTGTGGAAGCCGAAGTCCTCGATGCCCCGGTGGGTGAGCATGAGAATGTTCCGGACCTGCTGCAACGTGACATCGAGCTGATCCAGCGAGTTGACTTTAATATCCAGGTCCGTCAGGCGGTTATCCGGAACGCCGTTGGTATCGCCGACCGCGCGGAAGCGCATCCAGGCGGTGTTCAGCGGCATATAGAGGGTGAGGTTCTTGCGGTAGAAGGCCCAATTGCCGTGTCCCCAGCCCGTGCGCCGAGCGGGGCCGGCCTGGACTGCCTTCGGCTGTTTGGCGGCTAACTCGCGCTCTTTTTTCTCCTGCTCGCTTTCGTAGTGGGCGAACATGCCGACAATGGTGAAGGGCTGCCCGTTGAGATTGATGGTTTCGCCAAGCGGGACGATCTCCCGCCCGGCCGTTTCCGGCGACCCGAAAAGCTCGTCCCGGATGGCGGTGCCGATGACGCAAACGGCGTTGGCTTTCTCCTCATCGAGGTCGGTGAAGAAGCGGCCGTATTCGAGCGTGTGCAGGTTCATGTCGATGGCGGCGGGCCACACGCCAACCGCCATGGAGGGCATCACCGTTTTATCGGCGTGGGTGGCGGTGATGCCCCAGATGGCCATTTGCGGGGAGATGAGGTGGAGCAAAGGGGCGCTTTTGCTGAGAGCCTGCACGTCGACCATGGTGCGTCCCGGGGCCTGGTCGGACAGATGTTCCTGTTCGATGGGCACGTCCTGGTCTTCCAGCAGGACCTTGTCCGCCCCGCCCATGGCGATCATGGTTTCTTTCATCCCATTTTCCATCCCCTTGATGATGGCCGCCATCCCGACCAGGCTCGCGACGCCCAGGATGATGCCGAGCATGGTCAGGAGCGAGCGGAGTTTGTGCGCCCAGACTTCTTTGAGGCCGACCACGATGGTGTTAAACAGGTTCACTCGTGCTTGAGGGCGTCTATGGCTCCTAATCTTAATCCTAATCCTAATCCTAATCCTAATCTTAATCCGTTGAAAAGCGTCACTCGTACTTGAGGGCGGCAATGGGATTGAGGCGGGCGGCCTTCAGGGCGGGGATGATGCCGGCGAGCACGCCGATGAGGGCACTGGCGGCGAAAGCCAGGCCGAGCGCGGTGAGCTTCACAATGGGCGCATTGTCGGTCGGCGAGAAGTAGCCGATGAGCTGAACGAGGGCATAAGACGTGGCTAGCCCCGCCAGCCCCCCAAGCAGCGCAATCACGACGGACTCCACCAGGATCTGAATGAAGATGTCGCCGTTGGCAGCGCCAACCGATTTGCGAATGCCGATCTCGCGCACCCGCTCGGCAATGCTGGCGAGCATAATATTCATGATGCCAATGCCCCCGACCAGCAGGCTGATGCCGGCAATAAGCCCGCCGCTGAGCCGGGCGTTGTGGACGAAAGTCTTGATCTGCTCGGCCCAATCCTCCTGGGTGCGAAATGAGAAATCCTCGATGCCTTTATGGGTGGACATGAGCACGTTGCGGGCTTGCTGGAGCGCTTCGGTCAGCAGCTCGATGCTGGCAACTTTGAATTCCAGGCCCGAAAGACGCGGGTCCCCGGTCGCCCCGACGGCCATGCCGTTGCCGGCGCTGATGGCGGCCCGCGTAGCGCCCGAGCGGAACTTCATCCAGACGGTGTTCAGCGGGAGATAGACGGTGGCGTTCTTGAGGAAGAACACCCAATTGCCCCGCCGCCGGTTGCGGCGCGCCGGGCCGGCCGCTTTCTGCTGCTCCGGGTGGGCTTTGGCGAACTCGCGCTGCTTGCGATCCTGCTCGCTTTCGTAATGCTGGAACATGCCGATGACGGTGAAGGGCACGCCATTGATATAGACGACCTCGCCCACGGGATTGACTTCGCGCCCGAGTTCCTCCGGTGAGCCCCAGAGCTGGTCGCGCGTGGCGGTGCCGATGACGCAGACGCTGCGGGCCATTTCGTCGTCCAGTTCGTTGAACATGCGGCCGTACTGGATGACATGCTCGTTCATTTCGAGGGCGACGGGCCAAACCCCGCAACAAAACCAGGGCCGGAACTTTTTGTCGTGAGCGGAGAAGGTGGCCCAAAGGCGCATCTCCGGCGAAGTGCGCGCCACCAGCGGCGCGCTCCGCCGCAGGGCATAGACATCGTTGATCGTGATGCCGACGGCCTCATCGGTCAGATGACGCTGCTCGATCGGCACGTCCTGCATTTCCACGCGAACTTTCTCGAGCCCGCCAATGGCCACCAGCGACTCCTTGGCCCCCTTTTCCATCCCGGCGACCAGCGCCGACATGGCGACCAGACTCGAAACCCCCAGGATGATGCCGAGCATCGTAAGCAGTGAACGGAACTTATGGGCCCAGATCTCCCGCAAACCGCTCTGGACCGTAACCAGCATCTGCGAGGAGGAGCCCCTCGGGGGGAGCAAAGCGCCGCCCTGGCCGCGATCCTCCTCCTTCAACTCCGACCTGAAATTTTCAATTTTCAATTTTCAATTTTCAATTTCCACTCTGCTCCCACTCCCGGCATGGAACGGAAAGGTTTTACGCCACGCCTCGCTACCCCGGTGCTGCCGCTTGGACGGCGGGCGCGGGTGTAGGTCTTGGCGCGCGGTCCAGCCCCGCCAGGGTCGCATCCGCTCTGGCGGCGATTTTTCCGTCGCGGATTTCGATGCGCCGCGGCGTAACGGCGGCAATCTCGGGGTCGTGCGTGACCAGGATAATCGTGCGTCCCTCGCGGCTGAGCTGGCGGAAGAGTTCGAGTATGGCCTCGCCGGTGTGGGAATCGAGGTTGCCGGTGGGTTCATCGGCAAAGATAATGCGCGGGCTGTTGACCAGGGCGCGCGCGATGGCGGCGCGCTGTTGCTGGCCGCCCGAGAGTTGGCTCGGCCGGTGCCTGGCGCGGTTGGCCAGGTCGACGGCTTCCAAGGCGGCAAGGGCGCGCTGCCGGCGCTCTCTAGCCGGGATGCCGCTGTAAATCATGGGCAGTTCCACGTTTTGCACCACGTTCAGTTTCGGCAAGAGGTTGAAGAACTGGAACACGAACCCGATCTTCCGGTTGCGGATGGCGGCCAATTGACGCGCCGAGGCGGCATGGATCATCACGCCGTCCAGGTTGATGGTTCCTTGGGTCGGGGAGTCCAGGCAGCCCAGGATGTGCATGAGCGTCGATTTTCCGCTGCCCGACGGACCGATAATGGAAATGAATTCCCCCTGCTCGATGTCCAGCGACACATCGTCCAGGGCGCGGATCACCTCCTCGCCGAGGCGGTAGATTTTACTGACGTTCCGGAGTTCGACTAGGGCCATGCGGAGGCAGAAAGCAGGGTCACTTGGCGTTGGCGCCGGCGTTTCGGCTGGCGACGGGAACACCGATAGCACCGGCGCTCTTGGGTGAGCCGGCGGCGGCCGAGCCAGCGGCGGTGGTTTTGGGGGCGTTGGTGGTGCTGGCGGCGCTGGGCGAAGAGGCGCCGGGGGGCCGCGGCACCGGGACGGTTCCCGGGCGCAGACTGGCCAGTTGCTGGCTCATTTTCTCACGCTCGTCCTTGGGCAATTCCAGCGACACCACCTCGCCGGCCTTCAGGCCCTCCTGGATTTCCGCGAAAAAAAAGTCGGAGATGCCGACTTTCACATTGCGCTTCTCGAAGGCACCGCCCTGCTGGACATAGACGAAGCGCTCCATCTGGCTGGTGTCGGGATTCTTCTCGGTGAACACCGCCTCGATGGGGACCGCGGTGACGTTCTCGGCGGAGGCGACGGGGATCTTCACATTGGCCGTCATGCCGGGGCGGACGCGGGGATCGACGTTCTTGAGGACGATGCGGGCGGGGTAGCCTTTGATGTTGTTTTTGATGGTGGCTTGGGGATAGACCCGTTCAACCAAGCCGGTGATCACCAGGTCGGCCACGGCCTCGACCGTGATCTCGACCGGTTCCCCGGACTTGAGGCGCGGCACGTCGGCCTGGTTGACCTGGGCGTTGATAATCATCGCGTTGAGATCGGCGACGGTCAGGACCTCCGTGCCGCCACTAAATCCGCCCGAACCGGCCACGGCCTGTCCCATCGAGACCGGCCGGGTGAGCACCGTGCAGTCAAAGGGAGCGTGGACCACGGTGTAGGCGAGATTCTCGTCGGTGATGGCCTTGGCCCGGTAGGAGCTCTCGAGGGCGTTTTTGGCGAGGTCGAAGGCGGTCTTGGTATCATCATAGACCTCCTGGGAAATGAGCTTGTCCGCCAGCAACTGCTGAGCGCGCTTGTAGTCGCGCGCCGCCTTTTCCAGCCCGAGCTTGGCTTTATCGATGTCGGTCATGTTCGAGGCGAGTTGCTGCTGAAGTTCTTTGTCATTCAGCGAGAACAACGTGGCCCCTTTCTTGACGATGTCGCCCACGTCCACCGGCAGCGTTTCTATCCGGCCATTGATTTCGGGACGGACGGAGACCTGTTCGGCGGGATTAATTTCGCCGGCGGCATTGACGAAGAATTTGATGTTGCGCAAATCGGCGATGGCGGTCGTGGGACGACCCGGGGCAGAGGCGTCCGCATGCGCCTTCTGCCAGTGGTTCCAGAGGGTGAAGCCGGTGATGCCGGCTCCCCCCATTACTATCAAGGCAATCCATTTTATCATTTCGTCTCCGTCGAGGATGCCCAGACTACCGCCTTGGCCGCGCCAATGCAATTGCATAATCCGGGCTTGCCAGTTCGCGGGTAAAGCGATTTGTTCTGGTCCGCTCTTTAGACGTAAATGAAGCCGTCGTATTTAATCATTCTGCTGGTGATGAACTTTTTCTGGGCCGGGGTTTTCTGCGCCTACAAGCTCATCGGGCAGGACCATCTCCAAACGGGCGGCATCGTGACCCTCCGCTTCGGCCTCGCCGGGCTTTGCCTGCTGGTGTTCTGGCCGTGGCTCCCGGGAGCGGCCCCCCGCGGACGGGACCTGGTCAAGACGTGCCTGATGGGGTTGATGCTCTATGTGCTGGGGCAGCGTTTGCAGGTCTATGGCAACCACCTCGGCACCGCCGGCAATTCGGCGGTCCTGTTGGCCTTCGAGCCGGTCTTGACCTCGGTGGCCGCTGCCCTCGTGCTCCATGAGCACATCGGTCCGCGCCGGTTGGCCGGATTCGCCCTGGGCCTCGCCGGCGTGGCCGTCCTGAACCAGGTCTGGCGCCCGGGGTTCCAATGGACCGGCCTGGGCGCCAGCCTCGTTTTTGTCTCCTCCTTCGTCTGCGAGGCCGCCTACTCCGTCATGGGCAAGCAGATTGTCGCCAGGGCCAGCGTGATGAAAATGCTGGCCCTGTCCCTGCTCGCCGGCACCGTCGTCAATCTGTTGATCGATGGTCCGCAAACCTTCGCGGCGGCGCGAGTGCTGTCCCCCAAGGCCTGGCTCCTGGTGTTCATGCTGTCGGTCGTCTGCACCTCCGTGGGCTACACCCTCTGGTTCATCGTCCTCCGCGAATGCCCGGTCAACGTGGCCGCCCTGACCATTTTCGCCCAATCGGTCTTCGGCGTGCTGCTGGCCGCTCTCTGGCTTGGGGAAGAACTCCACTGGGGCCACCTGCTGGGCGGCGCCACGATCGTCGCCGGACTGGTCCTGGGCCTGTCGCGACAGGTTGGGCGGGCCAAGTCCTGAAAGGGGCGGGGACGGCTTCGTCCCCGCTTCCTCCTCGCAGGGGCCACTGGGAAGCGGGGACGAAGCCGTCCCCGCCCCTGGCATTCCGGTTCGACAATGTTGGTTTGGCTGGCTAGGCTAAGGTTATGTCTCGCGACTATGTATTGCAGCCCTTCCGGCGGCCGCTCGAGTTGCAGATCGATTACGCGGGTGAGTTGAACGAGCAGCAGTTTGCCGCGGTCACGGCGGCCGCAGGGCCCGCGCTGGTGATTGCCGGGGCCGGGTCGGGAAAGACACGGACGCTGACCTACCGGGTGGCCTACCTGCTCGAGCAGGGGGTTGCGGCCGAGCGGATACTGCTGCTGACGTTTACGAACAAGGCCGCCCGCGAGATGATGAGGCGGGTGGCGGGTCTGCTGGGCCAGGAACTGGGTTCGTTGTGGGGCGGCACCTTTCACGCCATCGGCAACCGGGTGCTCCGCCGCCAGGCCGACCTGCTCGGCTACCAGCGTGATTTCACCATCCTGGATCGCGAGGACGCCAAGCACTTGCTGACCACTTGCGTGGCCGAGTCCGGCATCGACCACACGGCCACCCGTTTCCCCAAAGCCGAAGTGTTGGCCGAGATTTTCTCGCTGGCCGTGAATACCGGGCGAACCATCCACCAAATCCTGGACGAAGAATACGGCCATTTTTCGCCCCTGGCCGCCGAGGTGAGCCAGGTGGAGCAACTTTACGCCCGGCGCAAGCGCGCCACCAACACGATGGATTTCGACGACTTGCTGGCGCTGTGGCTCAAGCTGCTGCAGGAGCAGCCGGAGGCGCGCGAGCAGTACCAGCGGCGCTTTGAGTTCGTGCTGGTGGATGAATACCAGGACACGAACAAACTCCAGAGCGAGCTGATCGATCTGTTGGCCGCGCGCCATCGCAACGTGATGGTGGTAGGCGACGACGCCCAGAGCATCTATTCGTGGCGCGGCGCCAACTTCGAGAACATACTCAAGTTCCCCGAACGCTACCCGGACGCCAAGACCTACAAGATCGAAACGAACTATCGCAGCACGCCGGAAATCCTGAAGGTGGCCAACGCCGCCATTGCGGCCAACGCGGGCCAGTTTGCCAAGGAACTCGCCCCGGTGCGGCAGTCCGGGCCCAGGCCCAGCGTGGTGGCTTGCCAGGACGGCTTCGAGCAGGCCGCCTTCGTGGCCCAACGCGCGCTCGAACTGCGCGAGGAAGGGGTTCAGTTGAACCGCATGGCCGTGCTCTATCGCTCGCATTTTCACGCCCTCGAGCTCCAGCTCGAGCTGACCCGGCGCAACATCCCGTTCAGCATCACCAGCGGCATCCGCTTCTTCGAGCAGGCGCATATCAAGGATATGGCCGCCTATCTCAAGCTGGTCGCCAACCCGCGCGATGAGCTGGCCTTCGTGCGCCTGGCGCAACTGCTGCCGGGCATCGGGGGCAAGGGAGCGGCGAAGCTGTGGAGGAACCTGAGCGCTCGATTCTCGGAGCCCGCGGCGCCCCCGGCCTCCCCGTCCGGGTCTCGGCCCGTGGCGCGGCTTCTCCAGGGTTGCGCACCGGACGTTCCGAAAAAGGCCGCCGCGGGCTGGGCGCAGTTTGTGGCCACGGTCTCGCAGCTCGAGGCCGAGGGTTTGCGGCGCGATCCTTCGGCCATGCTCGACCTGGTCCTCGAGGCCGGCTATGAGGACTATCTCGAGGACAATTACACCAACTACCGCTCGCGGCTCGAGGACCTCACCCAGTTGGCCTCCTTTGCCCGCCAGTTCTCCACCCTCGAAGACTTCCTGAGCCAACTGGCCCTCTTGACGAACCTCGAGGCCGAGGAGGACCGCCCCGCCCCCGTTGACGACGAGCAGATTCGGCTCTCGACGATTCACCAGGCCAAAGGACTGGAATTCGACATCGTGTTCGTCATCATGTTGTGCGACGGACTCTTCCCCTCGCAACGCTCCCTGAAGACTCCCGCGGGGGAAGAAGAAGAGCGCCGTTTGATGTACGTGGCCGTCACGCGCGCCCGCGATGAACTTTACCTCACCTATCCCCTCATCCGGGCCGGTTACGGCGGCAGTATGGAAACCCTTCAACACCCTTCGCGCTTTGTGAACGAGATTCCCAAGGACCTGGTCGAGGAAGTCAACCTCAGGACGTTTTTGGCTTAGACAGAATTGCGCCATGATTCGCCGACGTGCCGGCAGGGTTCTCTTTGTCTGACGAACGGCGGGACCATTTTTATTTTTTTTCCGCACTCTTCCCCACTTTTCCGCGCTTTTCCGCTCGCAGGGCCATTTTAGCGGGTAAGCCTGGGCAAGGCTCAATGCCTTTCGGAAATTCCCTCGCTCCGATCGGCGGTCTTTGTCCCGAAGGGACATTCGAGAATAGCCCAGCGTTTCAACGCTGGGTCTTGCGGTTATCACACTCCAAGTCCCGAAGGGACGGCCGAAAGCCGGCCTGAAGGGCACGCGCCCCGCAGTCGACGGA
>Ga0209415_10016488_pt1 | contig 11869 bp, 8 predicted proteins | sample PeaSoiSIISIP2007_FD_187696 | JGI IMG/M metagenome (GOLD analysis project Ga0209415, IMG submission 187696) | Peat soil microbial communities from Weissenstadt, Germany - SII-SIP-2007 (SPAdes) (version 2) | ecosystem: Environmental > Terrestrial > Soil > Wetlands > Peat | place: Germany... | reverse complement strand
GCGCGAGCGAGGAGCATATCCCGGATCTGTGACGAGCGAGCAACGCCGCCAGCCGCCAAAAGAACCAGTCAGATTGTAAAGGTTATTTCGTGACGGCTCCTTAGCGCCCTGCCCCGGCTTCGCCCAACCCAATCCGCGCCAGTTGGGCCGCATGGAGGTCCAGGCCCCCTTCCGTCCACACCACGTAATCGGCGCGGCCCATCTTTTCCTCGATCGGCCATTGAGCGCTCAGGCGCTGCTCGATCTCTGCGAGCGTCCAACCGCGAGCCAAAAGCCGCCGGCGCTGGGTCGCCGCCGAACAGGCGACGCAGAGCGTCGCATCGAACTCGGCCTCAGCCCCCGTTTCGAACAGCAGCGGAATGACGATGACGCCTTGGGGACGCGACTCGTTGCGCCACAGGGCTGCCTGCGCTTGCCAGAGCACCCGGATCGGCGGATGGAGGATCGCCTCGAGTTGCTTGCGGGCGGCCGGGTCGGCAAAGACGCGCCGGGCCAACTCGGAGCGGCGCAGACGGCCATCCGGAGCCACGAACTCCGGGCCGAACACTTGAAGCACCTCCTCGAACGCAGGCTGGCCCGGTTCGACGACCCGACGGGCCAGGTCATCCGTGTCCAACACCGCCACTCCGCGGGCGCCCAACAATTGGGCGGCAGCAGACTTGCCCATCCCCAGGCCGCCAGTCAGGCCAAAGATTTTCATGAAAATCGAAGCAAGAACTACGAAATATGGAGTGCGGTGGCAAGCGAAGCGCGACACCGCTTTGGCTCGGGCAGTCCCCGGAGTTTGCGGACGTCCCCGGGCGTCCCAAAGCGGCGTCGGCGCTTCGCTCTGCCGCCGCACTCCAGAGTGGCCTGCTCGCGAAGGTTCGACCGACTTTGTCACCGGCCCCGCATCTCAGATTTCCTGTAACCGCAGGGCCCCTTCCCGTATAGTTGATTTGTATGCCGACGAACGAATGCGGCGGCCGAGCTCAAACCCCGCCTCCCGGGCTCTTTGCCACGACGCATTGGTCGGTGGTGCTGGCGGCCAAAGACAAGAGCTCGCCGGATTGCGCACAGGCGCTGGAGACACTCTGCCAGACGTATTGGTACCCGCTTTATGCATTTATCCGCGGTTCGGGGTACTCGCCGGATGACGCGCAAGACCTGACGCAAGGGTTCTTCGCACAGCTTCTGGCCAAGGACTACTTGCGGGTAGTCGAGCCGGAGCGGGGACGGTTTCGCACGTTTCTGAAGATGGCTTTGAAGCGGTTTTTGGCCCACGAGAGGGAGCGGGGCCGGGCAGCGAAGCGCGGCGGCGGCCGGGCCTGCCTGAGCTTGGACACCGCCACGGCGGAACAACGCCTTCAAGCCGAGGGCGGGGACAGCCTTGGGCCGGACCAAATCTACGACCGGCGGTGGGCGCTCACCCTGCTGGGCGAGGTGACGGCACGGTTGGAACGCGAATACACGGCCGCGAACAAAACGCTCGAGCTGCAACAACTCAAACCCTACTTGACCGCCGAGCGCGGCCGCATTCCTTACGCGGAAATCGCCACTGGCCTGCAAACCAGCGGCGGCGCGGCGCGAGTGGCGGTGCATCGCCTGCGAAAACGCTTTCGCGAGTTGTTTCGCGAAGTGATCGCCGAGACCGTTTCGGGGGCCGAAGAGGTCGAAGAGGAACTGCGCCACGTCATCGGCGTTTTAAGCCGGGCTTGAACGGTGGCGCGGAATCTCTGTAACAAGCCGGCGCGTCTTCGTATTTAGAGGACGATGAACGAACCTAAGAATGCCCGGTGCCCTCGTTGCGGTGGGGAATTGCCGTCCGGCGGGACGGGGGACATTTGCCCGCGTTGCGCGGCCGCGTTGCTGCAGGCCACGCAAAGCGAGATGTCCGGCGGGCCGGAAGGCAAACGCGCCTTCACTCCGCCCTCGGTGGCGGAACTCGCGCCCGCTTTCCCCCAGTTGGAGATTCTTGAGTTGCTGGGCTGCGGGGGCATGGGCGCGGTTTACCGGGCCAGGCAAAAAGGACTGGACCGCATTGTGGCCCTCAAAATCCTCCCGCCCGGCATCGGCAACAATCCCGCGTTTGCCGAACATTTCGCCCGTGAGGCCAAGGCGCTGGCCAGGCTCAATCACCCGGGCATCGTCGCCATCCATGATTTTGGCCGCGCGGACGGCTTATATTATTTCGTCATGGAGTTTGTGGATGGCGTTACCCTGGGCCGGCTGTTGGCGGGCGGCCGGGTTTCGCCGCGCGAGGCGCTGGCCATCGTGCCGCAGATTTGCGATGCGCTGCAATACGCCCATGACCAGGGGATTGTCCATCGTGACATTAAGCCGGAGAACATCCTGCTCGACCGAGGCGGCCGGGTTAAGGTGGCGGATTTTGGCCTGGCCAAGCTGGTAGGGACCGGCCATGAGCCGGCGGGCACGGCCGGCGCCGGGGCCGCTTCCTCCACCCTGACCGATGCGGGAAGGGTCATGGGCACGCCGGCCTACATGGCCCCGGAACAGGCCGAGCATCCGGCGGACGTGGACCATCGCGCCGACATCTATGCCCTGGGCGTGGTGTTTTACCAGATGCTCACCGGCGAACTCCCGCCCAAGCCGCTGCAACCGCCTTCGAGAAAAGTGCAGATCGACGTGCGCCTGGACGAAGTCGTCCTGCAGGCCCTCGAGCGGGAACCGGGACGGCGCTATCAACAGGCCAGCCTGGTAAAAACCGCGGTCGAGACCATCGCGGCCACTCCGGCCAGCGCACCGCCGCCTTCTGGGGCGCCGAGTGCGGAGCGCGCCATGGCGGACAGCGCGCCCCCGAGCGCGGATGAGGAGACCGAAGGCTGGCGCCGGTGGTGGCCCGTCTATTTGGTGGGCTTTTTGACGATTCTCTTGCTGGACTTCGGCTCCGTGGCTGGCGGGGATTGGTACCTTGTGCGCCTGCTGGCTGGAGGGGTGGCGGTGGCCATTTTCCTGCACGCCAGGAAAACGTGGTTGAGGGTTTTCCCGGGCTGGCCTGGGTTTGTCCTCGTCCTGTGGCTGGGACTCGTCGCGGCCCTGGCCGAGGCGATCCCGTTTTGCGTCTCGGCCGGGGTTCTCGCCCTGGGCGTCTTTGCTTTCGTCGTTAAGAAGCTGCGCTCGCCGCCCGGGTTTCGCCCCGTGTTCATGACCGTGTTTCTCCTGGTGTTCAGCGCCAGCGCCGTGCTCACCTTTCTTCTGCCGGAGTCCTACTCGAGTACCGCTCGCATCAAAATCGAGCGCGACCAGTCGGACATCCAGGCCCTCACGGGCGCCCCCACGCCCCTGAATTATGACCCGTACTTTATTCAAACTGAATTCGAGGTCATCCAGTCCGAACTGATCCTGGGCCAGGTCGTCGAACAGGCGCATTTGCAGGAAAAATGGGGCAAGGCCTACGCCAACGGCGAAAGGCTCACGCGCTGGGAAGCCATCGGCCTGCTCAGGAGAAAGATGTCGCTGCACCCCGTTCGCAACACCATCCTCATCGAAATCCAGGTCTTCAGCGAGAACCGCGACGAAGCCGCCGACCTCGCCAATGAGATCGCGCGCGTTTACGCGAAGTACCGCAACGAGGCCCCGGGGTCTGCGACTTCCGGTTCGCGGCCCCTCGGGGCTGCGGCTATCGATACCGCGCTGCCCAAGCGCATCCAGGTCGTGATTATCGATAGCGCGATGCCTGGCCGCAGACCGGTGCGCCCGAACAAGCCGCTTAACCTGGCCATCGGGGCGCTGGCGGGCTTGCTGTTGGGGACGGCTGCCGGCGCCGGCGTCATCGGTTATGACTCCAGGAAAAAGCGAGCCGGTTAGGACTCAATCCAAATTCGCCCCCCCAAGGCCCGCTCGCGTTCCAGCAAGGTTGGATGAGAATAGTAGAACCCGCTGTAGAGCGGATGCGGGGTGAGGTTGCTGAGATTCTTCTCGTTGAGTTTGCGCAAGGCCCCGACGAGCGGGCCCGGCTGCCGCATGACGTGCGCGGCAAAGGCGTCCGCCTGGTACTCGTGGCGGCGCGACCACCAATGGGCCAGCGGCGAGAGCCAGAAGGTGGCCACCCCTGACAAGAGCCCGAAGAGGAGAAGCGCCGGGGCGAGGCCTTCGGGTTCGAACCCGAAGGCCCGATAAAACGACTCTTGCCGGGAGAGCACTGAGACCACGTAGAAGCCCGCCAGCGAGCCCAGCGCGGCCACCGCCAGGGTCTTGGGGATGTGCCGCTTCTTGAAATGCCCAATCTCATGCGCCAGCACCGCTTCGAGTTCCGGCTCGGCGAGTTGCTGGATGAGGGTGTCGAAGAGCACGATTTTTCGAAAGCGGCCGAAGCCGGTGAAGAAGGCGTTGGAGTGGCGCGAGCGTTTGCTGCCGTCCATCACCTGGATGCTCCGGGTCCGAAAGCGAGTCCGCTCTGCCAGGGCCAGCAACCGCTCGCGCAGGCTGCCCTCGGGGAGCGGGGTGAACCGGTTGAAGAGCGGCAGGATGAGGACGGGCGCCAACAGGGCGACGAGCAGTTGAAAGGCCAGGAGCGCCCCCCAGGCCCAGAGCCACCAGGCCGGTCCCATCCACTCGACGAGCTTGAGCACCAGCCAGAGCAATGGATAGCCCAGCCCCAGCGCCAGGCCAAGCCCTTTGAGGCGGTCCTGCCACCACAGTTTTTGCGTGGTCGTATTGAACCCGAATCGTTCCTCGAGGCGGAATTGGTCATACCATTCCAGCGGCAGCCCGGACAGAGACAGGCCCAGGCCGGTCGCAAAGAGGAGTGCGGCCATCGACCAGGCGGCGCCGCCCAGCGTGTCCCGGAACCAATGCAGAGCCCACGGCAGCACGCCGCTGAACAGAACGGCCGCTAACACCACCGCGTCATACACCAACTCGATTTGGCGCAGGCGCCCATTGGCCAGGGTGTATCGCACGGACTTGGCGTAAGTGGCCTCGTCCAGCATGGCTTTGAAGGCTTCCGGCAGCTCCTTGGCGTGAGCCAGCACCTGGCGGCGGTTCAATCGTTCCAGCCAAAGCTGGGTGAGAAGCTTGGCGAGAATCAGAACCAGGCAGAGAATCAAAACGGCGTTCAAAAGACGAACTGGACGCTCGCCAGGCGCCGGGCCAGCTCGGCCAGTATTCGCCCTTCGTCAGCCTGGCCGCGGGCCACGAACGTCACGCTCCAGCGCAGGTAAGCCCCGGCATCGTCCCACGGCACGGTTGAAATGAGCTGCTCGGCGATGAGCCACTGCGACACCGCTTCGGCGTTGGGAAACTCGACGCGCCCGCCGTCTTGCTTCACGGCTGCTTTGGGAGCCTTGACATAGAGAAAAAAAGAGCCTTTCGGCTTCCGGGCGCCGAACCCGGCGTCCCCCAGCACGCGCGCCAGCGCCGCCATCCGCCGCGAGTACTTGGCCGCGATCTGCGCCGTGATCTCGGGATGGTCAAATCCGCGCGCGGCCGCGTGCTGGATGGCCAGAAACTGCCCGGAGTCCGTATTGTCCTTCACGTCGCCGTAGGCCTTGACCAGCAGCGGGTTGCCGGCGACAAAGCCGCAACGCCAGCCGGTCATGTTGAGGCTCTTGCTGGCCGAGTGCAATTCCAGGCCCGTGTCCCTCGCCCCGGGCGTGGCCAGGAAGCTCAGCGGCCGGCCCTCGAATACCAGCGCCGCGTAGGCGGCATCGTGGATGATGACCAGCCGGTGCTCCTTCGCAAAGGCCACCGCTTGGGCGAAGAACTCCGGCGTCGCGCTCGCCCCGGTCGGGTTGTTGGGATAGTTCAGGACCAGCACCTTGGCCTGGCGCAGCACGGCCGCCGGAACCGAGCCGAGGTCAGGCAGGAATCCATCCTCTTCCCTCAGCGGCAGGTTATGGACCAAGCCGCCGTAATACTTCGCATGAGTGGCGAAGACCGGGTAACCGGGAATGGTCATCAGGACATAATCACCCGGGTTGATGAGCGCCGCCGGCAAAATCGAGAGCGCCGCCTTGTTGCCGATCGAATGGAGCACCTCCGTTTCGGGGTCGATGCCCTTGACCCCGCACACCCGCTCGAGGTAGCGCGCCGCGGCTTCTTTTAGCACTGCGTCGCCGTTATCCGCATACCCCCGGTTTTCCGGGCGCCGGGCCTCGGCGCATAACTCCTCGACGACCTCGGGGAAAGCCATCTCGTCCGGTTCGCCAACCCCGAGGTCGAGGATCTCCGCTCCCGGGTGGGCCGTCATCGCGGCCCGTTTGGCCCGCTTGATCTTCTCGAATTTGTAGATCGCGGTCGACTTGCCATACTGCCGGCCGCCGATCCGCTCCGCAAAAAGGTCCTGTATATACGATTCCGTCATAGCGCAAAACCGCCGGGTTCACCGATGTGTCCGGCGAGTGACGGTAGTGGAAGCGTCCGGCGGATGCAAGCCGCGGCATGGAAAGTGACGGCGTCGGAGCGGGGAGCGGGGAGCGGGCATCGGGGTCAAAAATCAACCTTTGACAATTGTGGTTCCCGCCGCTGGGAGCTTGCCCGGGCCGCTCCAAATCGCCGAGGGCAACATCGGAAGCGTCGGCGGTCCTCCTCCCTTTGAACCTTTTTTTCGATGAACAAAGCGAGCTCGATGTCCTGAAGCTTCAAGCGAAGTCATTTCTTTGTCGGCAACACTGATTGGAAGGTCTCTCCGGCCCGCAATTCATCCATCGAGAATGCGCCGGTGGAGTACATCAGCACCGTGTCTGTGACGCCAAGCTCGGCGTTGTCCTTGACCGTCCCATTTGTTGGTTCGGCTTCTCCGGGTTTTGGATTCACATAGAGTGTTAAGCGGGCGTTTCCGCCTTCCTTGTATTCGATCTTCAACACCAGCAAGGTGGCTTGGTTTGCCACAACTGGAGAAGCCGTGGCAACCTGCCCCCTTCCGCCGCGTTCTTCCATGACCCACTTGTCCATCGCCTCATTGCCGGGTTTTCCGAAAAACAATTCGCCTCCTTTTGAACGTAAACACAGGCCAAAAAAGCCGTTGAGTGGTCCGTCTCCAAGTTTTCCTTCAGGTCGCATGACCACGCTGACATACCGCGTGGAACCAGGCTTGGCAAACTCTTCCGGGTGTGCCAGCGATCGTTCCAGGCCGACAATCCGATTTTGAACCGCCACCTGGCACGACTTGCCGCTGGTGGCCAGATTTTGATAGGCCAGAGACGCGTCGCCGACTGCATGAGGGGCGTCGGGATCGGAATTGAACCCGCCACTGCCCCACGCCTGGGCAAATCCTGTGCCACCGTTCTTTCCCGTCAACCGCTCCCCGCTGGGATAGTCAAATGGCTCTGAAAACAAAAGTTTTCCCGTGGTTGCCTCCGGCTTCGGCGCAGCCGCTTCATTGGATTGGCGGGCTGTCGAACAACCGGCAATCGCAGCGCAACAAGCCAGGATCGCAACGCATCGCCCTGGAATCCAGCAATGTGTTAACCTCCTGACCGGATGAACGCGCCCAACTTTCTTGTTATTGCTCATCTTCATAGGTTCAATGTTTGTGGGGATGACCGTAACTGGCCGGAAATATGCTCTCTACGCGGTGAGCGTGAGGGAGAATCGGTTGCGTTCTCGTTCATATTCCATCAGTGCTGCCATAGATTATACGGCTCACAAATCCGAATGCAAACCCGAAACGGATAGGCCAATACTCCCGAATTGTCGCTCACATCAGGTTTCTGGAAAAGTGGGCGTCCCTTGACATGAAGGCGCCAACCCCGGAGAGTGATTCATGAAATCCGTTCCCTATGCGAGGCTCGTAGTTGCGACTTGGCTGGTCGCTGCGCCGGCGGCCGTGACCGCGGCGGATGCCTTGTTCTATTTCGTCGGCAAGGGCGAGGAGTTCACTCAAACCGACCTCAATCCGCCCGCGCCGAAGTCGAAGAACGCCGACCGCTTTCACGCTCTCGTCGGCCCCGCGACCGCGAGTTCCCTCACCAACGCCATGATCCAACCGCCGCCGGGCGGCATGTCGAACACGCTGACACAAGGCCCGAGCGGCGACTGGGAATACCAGGCCTCATACTCGAGCCTGGCCGGCCTCGATGCCGCCTTCCCGGATGGGAATTACCAAGGGGTCATCGACGGCGTCCACGACGGCAGGCAAACAGTCACGTTGGCCCTGAACGGGAACGTTTATCCCAGCGCCGCTCCGCACGTGAGTAATTTCGCCGCCACGCAAGCCCTTCAGCCGGCCTATCCTTTTACCTTGGAATGGGACTCTTTCGATGGCGGCACGACCAACGACTTCATCCTGGTGACGATCAGAAATGGTTCCAACGAGACCGTCTATCAATCACCCGGCCCGGGACAACCAGGCAGCCTCGATGGGACGGCGACTTCCACGGCCTTCTCCGGCATCCCGCCCGGGTCGCTGCCCGGCACTATTTATCTCGCGGCCGTGGCCTTTGGCAAAACCTCTGCGCGCGACACGGCGAGTTACCCCGGCGTCCAGGGATTGGCGGTCTATTACCTCGAAACCGGACTCACTCTCACGACGGCTGCGAATTTGCCGCAGGCCCGGGACGTGGACTCCTATGCCGTCTCCAAAATGCAGGGCTTCGTCCAGACTGACACGGGCCCGCCCGCCCCGGACCCCGCCGCGCTGTTTCGCTTTTTCGCCATTGTCACCCCCGTCAGCTCGAGTTCGGTCAACAATCTCCGCGTAAAGGCCCCCAGCGGCGCCACCGACGCGCTCACCTACGATTCGAGCGTGGGACAGTTCCGCTATCAGCCCGTCTTTTCGTCGCAGGGTGCCCTTGACGCCGCCTTCGGCCCCGGCCTTTACACGCTCACGCTCACGGGCGTTCATGATGGGACCAGGAGCGTGACCTTGACGTTGCCCGTGGGTTCCTACCCGGCCGCGCCGCGCGTCAGCAACTTCGATCCCAGGCAACCCGTCAACTCGGCCTCGAGTCTTGGCCTGGCTTGGGATCCCTTCGCCGGGTCCACCCCAGCCGACGACGTCCTCCTGAACCTGCGGGACAGCGGCGGCAACGTCTATTTTGCCAAAAAACTCCATCATGAAGCCACCAATTTCACGTTTTCAGCGAACACGCTTCGCGCCGGAACCAACCAAGTCCTTCTCAGTTTCAGGACCTTCATCACCTCGGACGCCAACGCCTACCCGTTGGCGGTCGGGTCCGTCGTGTATTTGTCTCAAACGGTGCTCAACGTCGTCGCCGGTTTGGCGCCAAGATTGGTAGCGCTCCCGCCGGCGGCCACCGGCCGATTCCAACTCCAGTTGTTCGGACAAGCCAACCAGCGGTACGTGATCGAGGCATCCGACGACTTGAAGGCGGGCCTCTGGTTGCCCTTGACCACCAACAGTTCACCCAGCGGTCAATTTACGTTCGCCGACGACCAGTCCACCTCTTTCCCGGCGCGTTACTATCGCGCCCGGGTCTCCGACTGACCCTGGAACCTGCGGCTTCCGTCGTCCAGCTCAGTCTCAGTTCGCAATTCTCATCTTGGGTTTCCGAGCGTGGCGGAGACCCACGGACAACGCAAAGCGTCCCGGCGATGCGTCGGGACGCACTCCAATGGCTTCGCCGGATTCGGCCGCTTGAGATTTGACGCTGCTCCATGAGGCCGTCAGGGGAAGCCGATTGCTGGTGGTGGAGGGAGGCCCGCGGGGCCTCACCTGGACGCCTGCCGAGCAAGTCAACCGCGAGTTGCTGGGCTTTCTGCGCGAGGCTGTGGCCGGTCAAAGACAGAAGCAAGCGCCCATGACGAAGGCCGCTTGACCCGTTAAGTGCTCCGGCATGGCGGATTCATCACGGCAGCAGCAACGCGCGGTAGAAACGCGCAGGCGCGTTCGTTACGTCGGGGTCGATGATCTCCGTTGCGGCATCCGCGAGATGGTTCGTCCACAGACCAATCCAGTGGCGTAGATCAGCCGAGTACTCGACGACGCACAAACGGTTGCTCTCTCCTGTGAGCAGAAAGCCAAAACCCTGCCGCAGGATGTCGTCTTTCGTCTGCGCCAGGAGGTGCAAGGCCAATGGCGGATTTGGAGGCGATGAGCCTTGGAATTCGTAGCACCCGATATCCACCGTGCCGCCGATGATTCTGGGGTTGCCATCCAGGTCGGTTGGGCCAAAGGCGTAGTCGTTACGGCCGGCATTGATGCACGGGGAGTTGGGTTGCAGGCGCAGGTCGCCGTTCATGTAATCCACGAACATCGGGGTATTGGTGAGGTTTCCCATGCCACTCGGTTTGGGGATCGTGCAGCAGTAATTCATGACGCAGGAGCTGTCTTCGTAGTTCGCACCTTGCGGGGCCTCGTTGTAATACACGATGCAATTGTTCAGGGTTCCCGCGGCCGCCCCTCCGCCGGAATTTGTCGCCTGATTGCTCACGAGCGTGCAGTTGAAGAGCGTATCACCAAGAGAGCCTCCGCCGCTATCCGCAAAGTTCCCGGTCAGCTTGCAATTGTAGAGTGTGCCCGAAGAAGACCCGCCACCGCCACCGGCCGAATTGCCGATCAGCGCGCAGTTGTAAAGCTGACTGCTCGACGCCCCGCCGCCTTGGGCGCCGGTCGAGTTCGTGTTGAGCAGACTGTTGTATAGCGTGCTGTGACTTGCCCCGCCGCCGCCGTCGCCGGCGGAGTTGCCGCTCAGGGTGCAGTTGTAGAGAGTGGAGAACGTGGCGCCACCGCCGTCGTACCCCTCTGCGGAGTTGCCAGCCAAGGTGCAATTGTAGAGCGTGCTCCAGCCGGCCCCGCCGCCCCAACCAGCGGAATTATTAGTGAGCACGCAGTCGTAGAGTGTGGTCCGGAGCGCTCCGCCGCCATCAAGCCCCGAGTTGCCCGTCAACGTGCACCGGTACAGCGTGCCACCATTGACTCCGCCGCCATCATAGGCCGAGTTCCCGGTAATGGTGCAGTTCGTGACCATGCCCAACAACTCGCATAACACGCCGCCCGCAGCACCTGCGGTCCCATTCGTTAGCGTAAACCCGCTAAGGATCGAGCCGTCACCCACGTACGCGCACCGAGCGCTATTGGTGTCATTGGTCTCCCCCTCAATCATGGTTGCCTCGGGCCCGTTCATGCTCTGGACCACGACCACATTTGTCAGCGCCACGCGGTTGGACTCGCTCGCGTCGGCCGTCCCGGTTCGATACACGCCGTCGGCCACCAGCACCATCCGGCCCGCCAGGGTCCCTGCCCCGATCGCATCCTGGATCGTCCTGGCCGCCGTCTTCCAAGTCCGATATGGAAACACTGGATTCGCGCTGGCGCAATCGACGTAATACACCGCCATGCTCACCGTCACCATCACGGTGGCCGTGACCCCGCTGGGATGACTGTCGTTGTATCCGGTCAATTGGACCGCGTACACCCCGGCTGTGCTCCAGGCATGGCTGGGGAATGGTTGGTTGGTCAGCAACGTACCATCCCCAAAGTCCCACACGCTCTTGAGAATGGGGCCGGTGTTCAGGGCCCTGAACAAGACGGGGTAGCCTGCGGCCACATTGGTGAGACCCGCATCGATTGAGACGCTGAGCAGGCCGGTGGGCAATCCGGGTTGGTCGGCCCCCATGGCCGGCGGATCGGCCCAGGGCTCACCGTCGAGGTCCACGCCGCTGGCGTAATCCGGGTCGCCGGCGCCGATGCAGGGAGAGGCAGGCGAGAGGTGCGTGGCCGTGAGCAGTTGAGGGTCGGCATCGATGTTCCCCGAACCCGCGGGCAGTGGTGTGGTGCATGAATGCTGTATCCAGATCGGGTCTGTGGAGGCGTCATCGTCGTAGTTGGCGCACTCGGCCGCGCGGTTGAAATACACCACGCAGTTGCGGAGCACGCCTCCGGACACGCCGCCATCCTGCTGGGCCGAGTTGCCGGTCAACGTGCAGTTCAAGGTAACCGTTCACGGGGTTTCGACGCACCGCTTGA
>Ga0209415_10016485_pt1 | contig 11871 bp, 9 predicted proteins | sample PeaSoiSIISIP2007_FD_187696 | JGI IMG/M metagenome (GOLD analysis project Ga0209415, IMG submission 187696) | Peat soil microbial communities from Weissenstadt, Germany - SII-SIP-2007 (SPAdes) (version 2) | ecosystem: Environmental > Terrestrial > Soil > Wetlands > Peat | place: Germany... | reverse complement strand
GCGCCTCCGCCCAGCTTCCAGCTATCGCCCTTCCAGGTCTCGTGACCTTTTTCGCCGGGCCCTGGAATCACGTACCAACGCCACGCTAGCCGGCCGGTCTTGGCATAGAACGCCGTCAAGTAACCACGATGCGCGGCATCGCCGCCAGTCCCTCCGACGATCACCTTGTCCTTCACGATCAACGGCGCGGCCGTGATGTCGCAGCCGCACTGCCGCGGATCATCGACGCTGACCTTCCATTGTTCAACGCCGGTTTTCTGATCCAGCGCGACGACGAAGTTGTCAGTAGTGCCGAAGAATACCTTGCCGTCGCTTACCGCTACGCCGCGATTTTGAACGAACGTCATGCCGCCCGGCTTCCCGGGCCTCGGCGTTGGATATTTGTATTGCCACAGCAGATGGCCCGTGGCCGCATCCAGCGCGAAAACTTGGATGCGCGGCGTGATCAGGTACATCACGCCATCCACCACGATCGGCGTCGACTGCAGATTCTCGGCGTAATCGCCAGTCTGGAACATCCACACCGGGACAAGATTTTTCACATTGCCGGTGTTCACCTGATCGAGCGCGCTATAGCGCCAGGAAAACTGCGTGCCGCCGTAGTGTGGCCAATCGGCGTGGGTGGCGCCGTCCTGAGCGAGGGCCACCGCAAGGGCGAGCAGCGGCAGCAAAAATCGCATAGTGTTCCATCATATTAGAAATCGCTAGCGCGGCCTACAGCCACCCCTTCGCCCGCGCGATCCGCGCCGCTTCCACCCGATTGTTGGCGCCGAGTTTGCTCATCGCTTCCGACAAATAATTGCGCACCGTTCCCTCCGACAACCCGAGCTTCTCGGCGATTTCGGAACCCGCCACGCCCTCACCAGCCAACCGCACGACTTGGCGTTCGCGATCTGTCAGCGGATCCGGTTCCCCCCACGCCTCCGCCACCAACTCGGGATCGATCACGCGCAGACCCGTGTGGACGCGCCGCACCGCGTCCGCCAGTTCTTTGGCCGGCTTGTCCTTCAGTAAATATCCCGCTGCGCCAGCGTCCAATGCGCGGCGCAAATAACCGGCGCGCGCAAACGTCGTGAGGATGATGGTCCGTGTGGTGGAGCGCAGCCGCTTCAACTCCGCCGCTACTTCCAGGCCGCTCATTTCCGGCATTTCGATATCAGTGATCAGCACGTCCGGCCGATGCTCTGCCACCGCGCCCAGCGCTTCCTTGCCATTGCGGGCCTGAGCGGCAACGACGATATCGTTTTCGATTTCGAGCAGCGCAGCCAGCGCTCCTAGCACCATGCCCTGGTCTTCCGCCAGCACCACGCGGATGGGCTTCTCGATTTTTCTCGCAACACCATTCACGCCGGGCCGTTCCTTTTCTCAGCTTCTAGCGGCAGCGTGATCGTTAATCTAGTTCCGGCACTTGTTTCGCGCCGCAAAGATCCCCCCAGCGCTTCCACACGCTCCCGCATTCCGCGAACGCCGTTCCCTTCGGGCTGCAATCCGCCGCAACCGTCATCCTGAATCTCGAGCAGACAGCTGCCATCCACTTGTTCGAGCCGCACGCTGCACTGCTTGGCGTGGGCATGCCGCACGACGTTGGTCACAGCCTCGCGAACCGCCAGCGCCAGCACCGTTTCTTGCGATGGAGAAAGAGGCACGTGTGCCGATTGGCATTCGGCCGCTACGCCCGCTGTCTTCAGTGTCGAAGTTGCCCGCGTCAATTCCTCCTCGAGGCCCCCAGCCCGATACCCGCTGATAGCGCTGCGAACTTCCGCCAGTGCTTGCCGTGAGATCTGCTCCACATCGCGGATTTCGTTCGCCGCGCGCTCGGGATCGTGCTCAATCAGCTTCGATGCCAGCTCCGACTTCAGAATCACCACCGAAAGCGTGTGCCCAAGCACATCGTGCAAATCCCGTGCGATCCGCTCCCGTTCGGCCACTCTGGCCAGGTGCTCAATCTCGTCGTGCGCCACACGCAACTGGCGGTTGGCCTGATTTCTCTGCGCGAAGTGAATGTTGACGGCGCCCAAGGCGACGGGAAGAACCGTACCGTAGATCCCGAACCAGAGGCCGAGGTGGAGCAGCAGCGCCTCCAGCACCACTGCGGTTACGAGCGCAGCGATCACCTTCGTTGCAAACGAGGAGTCACCTGCAAACGGGACAAGCGTCGCGGCATAGACGATGAAGACCGCGGCGCCCCCATTGAAAGGGGCGAACCCCAGTCCGAGTAGGGCAATCGCTGCGACGATCCATAGACGGCTGGTGCCCTGCACCCAGTACGCCGTGAAATAGAGGACCAGGAATATGCTCGAACCTAGCGCTGTTGCCAGCCACTCTTTCCATCCCGCTCCGGCCACGCCAGGCTGCCAGAAAAAGAACCCGAGCCAAATGAGCCAGACGTAGGGAGTCCAACCGACGTCTTGGTCTGGCGGTAGGAGGCGCATATGGAAGCCGGGATCAGTGCTTATCCTGCCACAGAATCACAGCCTCCGTGGCCCACAACGAGACACCACAAACGCCGGATGCCACGATATTGCGGATATCCCCAGCGGGGATCGCCAGCGAAATCAAAACGCCCAAGACCATGGCCGCTGCGGTCCAATGGTACATCGGCGCCTTGAAGATTTTCGCGAGAGGCACGAAGTGTAGGCCAACAATGAGGCCGACAAACTGAGGGATCAGGTCGTAACGGCCGAGGTGACTTAGCCAGTTGGATGCCACAATACATGCCAGCCATTCCACCACCACGAGCGTCCAGTATGGCTTGGAAACGGCCGACCAAGCCTGTCCGCCATTGCACGAATATGGCAGCCGACGAACGGAAATAAGCTGAGCCACGGGCAAAAGTACGAACGTTACCCCAAACAGCGCGATGACCGAGAGCCACACGGGGTTCGTGATTTCGCCATTATGCACTGCTCCGAGCATCCAGCCGGAGCCGAAGAGGCCGCAAACCAGGCCGGCAATAGCGCGGCCTTTCAATGGGGCGGTGTTGATCAGTGGGGAGTTGGGGACTGCAATGGTGTTTTCCATGGATCTATACTGGCCCGCGCAGCGCTTACGCGGTAGTGAAGTTCGTCAGGTTCTGGATATGACAAGTGTCAGGAGCGCCGCGACAAGGTAAAATCGAATTGCACGTTTCGTGCATCGAATCATTTATGCCAACCGCTTATGTTTGTGAAGGCGTTCGTACGCCCATCGGCCGCTATGCGGGATCGCTTTCCTCGGTCCGTGCCGACGATCTCGCCGCCCATGTGCTCGCCACGCTGCGCGCCAAGTTTCCGAAGAGCGACTTCGCCACCATCGACGAAGTCGTCATGGGCTGCGCCAATCAATCCGGCGAGGATAACCGTAACGTCGCGCGCATGGCGCTGCTGCTTTCCGGTATTCCGCATACGGTGCCCGGCGTGACCGTAAATCGCTTATGCGCCTCCGGCATGGAAGCCGTCGCGACTGCGTCCCGGGCGATTGCCGCGGGCGAAATATCGATCGCCATCGCCGGTGGAGTGGAGAGCATGAGCCGCGCCCCCTTCGTGATGGGGAAGGCAACCACTCCGTTCGCGCGCAATCCCGAGATCTTCGACACCACGCTCGGCTGGCGCTTCATCAATCCCGTGATGCAGAAGAACTACGGCACGGATTCGATGGCCGAGACTGGCGAGAACGTCGCGGAGGAGTACAAGATCGATCGGGAAACGCAGGACAAGTTCGCTCTTTGGTCGCAGCAGAAGGCCGCCGCCGCGCAGAAGGCCGGATTCTTCGCCGAAGAGATCGCGCCGGTCATCATTCCGGGTCCCAAAGGCACGTCAAAGACGGTGTGCGAGGACGAACATATCCGCGCCGACACCACGCTCGAAGGCCTGTCGAAGCTGCCCACGCCATTTCGCAAGAACGGAACGGTAACCGCCGGCAACGCGTCCGGCATCAATGACGGCGCGTGCGCGCTGTTCGTCGCGTCCGAAGAAGCCGCTGCGAAGTTCGGTCTCACGCCGCTCGCTCGTGTGGTTGGCGCAGCAGCCGCCGGCGTGGAGCCGCGCGTGATGGGCGTCGGACCGATTCCCGCCATCCAGAAGCTTCTGGCGCGCGTGAAAATGTCCATGGATCAGATCGATTTCCTGGAACTTAACGAGGCTTTCGCCGCGCAAGCCGTGGCTGTGACGCGCGCCTTCGGATTACCCGACGATTCTGAAAAGGTGAACCCGAACGGCGGCGCAATCGCACTCGGCCATCCGCTCGGGATGAGCGGCGCGCGCCTGATCCTCACCGCGACGCATCAATTGCAGAACACCGGAAAACGCTACGCGATCGCGTCCATGTGCATTGGCGTGGGCCAGGGCATGGCCACGCTGCTCGAACGCGTCTGAGACGCAAGACCCGCTCACGATCGGCGCACTTACTTGATAGCCATAAAGATCGCGCCCGTGCTACCGGTGCCCCCGACCGATATGCTAATCGGAACCTGATTTCCTGGCGTCACTCCGGCTGGCACGCCCACGTTCACTTGATATAGGCCGGCATAATTCGGCGTGAGCCCTGCGAACGTCGCTTTTGCTACTTGCCCCCCAAAGCTGACGGACACGGTTGCGGAGGTTCTGGACAGTGGCGATACCGGGGCCGCCGTGCCCGATGTAACCGGGGGTGTCACCGGTCCCAGTCCGACGCAATAAATCACCACCACATCACCTGCCTGCGCGGGGTTGTCTTTATTCGCCAGAGTAGCGTTTCCGTGTGAGTCGGCTACGTAAATGTGTCCTTGTCCGAGACCGTCGCCAGCCGTTGAGAGGATGGCTGGCGCCGCCTTGAAAACGGTAGCAGCCACGGGCACCGAAATCGCGTTGTCCCTTTGCACCACCAGTTGATACGTGAAATTCGGGGTCGCTTCGTAAGGAATCAGCGCATTGATCTGGCCGTTGGAAACGTACAATAGTGGCAGCTCCTCGCCATCGGAAAGGGTCACGCCAGTTGTGCCCACCTTCCGCGGCAGCGGCAGAGTGGTGCTCGGCACCGGTTCATCGGCCAATCCTGATCCGAAAATCGAGACCAGCAATCCCAGGGCGGGAGAGCTGGCGTAGTCTCCCGAACTCACCACGCCTCCCGGGGTAACAACCGGCACTTGCGGGTTCGATGTGATTCCAACGCTCACTTGCGCGTTCCCACTGATAGGGGGTGGTTGGAGCGTCTGGGCATCCACACGAATGATCGAATTGGGGTAACTGGGACCCGGAACCCAGGTTCCGCTCCATGTCCCGCTCCCAATTGCGACCAGCGATATGGGAGGATCCCCATTGGTGAAACTCGCAGTCACCGTACCGGCGTCCACCGCGGAGCCGCAGTCGTCGAGAATCTGGGTAATAATCGCCACCGGCCAGGCCGCCGGCCCAGAGAAACCTGTCCCAACCGAGGTCAGCACCGGCACGAGTTTGGTGGGAACGCAGGCCTGCGTGGAAGAATCGTGTTGAAGCGCCGACGACGGCGCTGCTGGCGCGGATGCCTGGACTACCAGAAGCAAGGTCACCGTCTGTGAGCTGGAATCGCTGAATGCCAGCGTGATCGATCCCTCGTAGACGCCGGCTGCAAGACTCGCGCTGGCGGGGTTCACCGTGAGGGTGGCAGGGACCGCCGTGGTCACCGTTCCGGACGTGGCACTCAACGTAAACCAACTGGGATTGGAAGCACCGGTCGCCGTGAAAGTGAGCGGAGTCGAAGTGACGTTCGAGATGGTAAAGGATTGGGCTTGCGCGGAAACCCCGGACGTCGCCACAAAGACCAGGCCCGCTGGTGATACCTGCGCCGGAGCGGCCGCCCCCGCCGGAACAATGCTGAAGACCACCGTGATTGAGACTGGCGGATGCACGCGATCACTGGGTGTCAGCGTTACCGCACCGTAGTAATCCCCGGCCGTAAGCCCGGCTGGGTTCACCTGGATGGAAATCGGCGTCGGAGCGCTGGTGGGATCGCTGGTTGCACCCGAGGGAGTTGCCGTCAGCCAGGTTCCTCCGGAATACGTTTTCACCGAGAGGTTCCAGGGAATGCTGGTGGTGGGGCTCAGCACATCCACCGTTTGCTGCTGGGGAGTGCTGTTTGGCGCGACCCGGAAGGTGACGCCGGTTTGCGACGTGACCAATCCTTGTGTAACAGGAGTGTATAGCTCGGCGGAGGAATAGTCGTTCGTATCATTCGTACCCCCAGCCACCAGCACGCGTCCATCCGGCAACAACGTGCTGGAATGGCGATCACGATTGAAGCTCATGTTACCGGCCGGAGTGAAGGTGCCTGAAGCGGGAAGGTACAGCTCCGACGAGGAGGTCGGTGGGCTGGAAAACGTACTACCGTACCCGTACCCGCCCGACACAAGAACCTGACCGTTGGAGAGCAGCGTGGCTTCCGCGTAAGGCCGATACCCGGCGACCATTGTGCCGGTGACGGAGAATCTTCCACTGGCGGGATCGAACAGTTCGACCACGGGAGGGTAAAACTCATTGCCGCCCACCAGGACCTTGCCGCTGGGCAGTAAGACCGCGTAGGCACCCCGACGGGCCGCGGACATCGACCCGGTGAGAGAGAAGGTTCCCTGTGAAGGATCGAAGATCTCGGCCGAGTTGAAAACATTTTCCCCGCCTTGCGAGTTCACGTTTACGAACCCGCCCGCCACGAGCACGCGGCCGTCCGAAAGGAGCGTGGCGGTGTGGCCGGACCGGTTCTGAGACATGGGTCCGGCTGCGGAGAAAGTACCGGTGGCAGGGTTGAAAACCTCAGCGCCCGAACTGGCGAAACCGGCATTGCTGCCCGTAGTGTCTCCTCCCACAATCAGGACGCGACCGTCATTGAGCAGTGTCGCCGTGTGTTTTTCTCCGTGTGGCTGCACCATGGCAGGGAGGGCGGAATACTGGCCAGCGACGGGATCATAAATTTCTGCCGCAGAAGGTGTTTCAATGCCGCCTGTGATTAATACGCGCCCATCCTGAAGCAATGTAGCGGTCGCAAATGAAAGCGATTGAAATGAGCTGGGAGGGCCAGCGAGTGAGAACGTGCCTGTGGAAGGGTCGTAGAGTTCAGCGGGGCAATCGCAACCGCCAACGACTAACACTTTCCCGCTTGGCAACAGAACTGCTGCCTGGGTATAGCGTGGATAGGCCATGGAGCCGGTCGGACTCCAAGTCTTGGCCTGCGCCGGCTGTGCCGGACCGATCCGAAACGCGTAGACCGGGCCCAGTCTGGTCGCCGGGATCACCCCGTTCGGAAACGGTTGATTGGTCAGAGGATCAAGCAGCAGTCCGGTAAACGCCGTAAAAATCCCCGCCCTCTCGGCAGCCGAGGGCACGTAGATGTTGGAGAAGAATTGCTGCGGCGCCAGTTGCACTTGAGAACCGCAAAAAACTTGGTCGGGCGAAGAGGGAAGAGGAAACACGTTGATCGTCCCCAGCCCTCCAGCCAGTGCGCCGACCACCAGATGATCCCCCGCCGAGTTCGCCGCAGTCACATAATCGATGGTGGAAAACGGTACGAAGGCCGGCGGAAAGTTGACGCAGCCCGCGCGAAGTACGACCGGCAGGAACAACAACGCAAACCAAGGAGCAACTCTCCGCCGCATCTCTAATACTCTAGGAGATTCTATTTTGTCTTCGACGCCGAGACGGGTTTCAAGCCGAATATCGACAAATCGATCGCGTCGGCCATGGCCTGATATCCGGCATCATTTGGATGCAGGTGATCGCCATTATTGAAGCCTGGGCGGAACTGCTTGGGATGCTCGGGATCGCGCGTGGCCGCTTCGAAATCCACCACGGCATCGAACGCACCCGACGAGCGGATCCACTGGTTCACGGCTTCGCGGACCACTTCACCAGCTTCACTAGCGTAGGCCGCGCCTTCATACGGCGTCAGCGTCCCGCCGATCACCTTGATGCCGTGCGCATGCGCCCGTTCGATGAGCTGCTTCTGCGCCGCAATCAGATCGTCCGAACTCACCGCGTCGCTGGCAGGCGTACCGGGAAACGATGCGAGACCAATGTCGTTGATGCCTTCCAGGATCATGAGCCACTTCACTCCCGGCTGCGCCAGCACGTCGCGATCGAAGCGGGCCAGCGCGCTCACACCCGCGCCATCGCGCAGCAGGCGATTGCCCGAGATGCCCTGATTCAGCACCGCGATATTGGTGCCGCCCGCGGCCGCCAGACGCCGCGCCAGGAAACTAGGCCAGCTACGATCGGTATTGGGCGTCGACACCGCGCCATCCGTGATCGAATCGCCAAAGGTCACGATCGCCGCCGCATCGGGAGGCGCGAGAACATCGACGTTCGTCAGGAAATAGAACGACTGCGCGGTGGTGCCGTCGGTAATCGCCGGGGCGGTGGTGCTGTCGCCTTCCTTCGAAATATAGGTCGTGTGCAGCCCGACGGCGTGCATCGTATCGGCTGTAGCAGTCTCGGGAATGTAAACGCTCACCGCGAGATCGCTCGCAGCCGGAACATCCAGACTTACCGCATCGCTGATCTCGGTCGCGCCCGGCGGAATCCAGCAGGTTGGCCGCCCGCTGAACAGCAGCGCGCGATCGGATGCCGGAACGATCGCCGATTCTTTGTCGCGCATGGCGATATGCGCCGCCCCAATCACCAGCGGCGTGCTGCCGAAGGCATTTGAAAGCTCGATGCGCACGCGCCGTCCGCCGATGCTGGTATGCGCGATCATGCGCAGCGTCTGGTTATGGAAGTTGGCGACCTGCACCGGCCGCGGAGGCGCCGGAGGAGTTGGCGCCGTGGCCGCTCCTGCCGCGGGAGGCGCCGGAGGTCGTGCCGGAAACGCCCGCGGCTGTTGCGGCGAAGTGGCCCAGGTGCTTACCCAATGTTCGGGCGATTGCGCAAAGACAAATTGCGCCAAAAGAGCGGCAATTAGCAGTTTCATGTTCAATTACTTTATCAGGGCTGTCAGAAAGCTGCGTGCCTCGTCGATTTCCTCCTCGCTGACGATGTGCGGACGCCCCTTGTAGATCCGCAATTGCACGTCCGCGCCCAGTTCCCGGAACAAATTGGCGGCCTCGTGCGTGGATGCTTCAGGAATCCATTCGTCGACGTCGCTGCCGGTGAGCAACATTCGCAAACCGGCCAACGACCGCGGCGCGATGGTCTTCCAATCGGACCCAGGCGCTCCCATTAAACCACCGGTAAGTACGATGAGAGAGCCTACGCGCGTGGGATGACGGAGCGCGTATTCGAGCGCCAGGGAGGCGCCTTGCGAGAATCCAACGATGACCAGACGGTCCGGCGCCAGACGCCCGTACTCACCGGCTTCCAGAACCGCTTCGTGGCACCGTTCCACCGCTTCGCCGAGGTAGGGCTCGTTCAGCTCGCGCGGATCCCAAAAACGGCCCGGGTACCAGCTGCCGGGAGTCTCGGCCTCTGGCACCACCCAGCGGATCCCTTCGATGTTGCCGAAGCGCGCGGCTAAATCAATTTTTTCCTCCGGTGTTTTACCCCGTCCGTGGAGCAGAACCCCGGCAAAGAGAGATTCGCCCCGCGCCGAACCGACTGTGCGAACGCGGGGCGTTGTACTGCCACTACTCACGATTTATTGCTTCTTGGTAGCGCTGTCACCGCCGATAAACACCGCCTGGCGATGGGATGGCCCGATGCCGACGGCATCGGCGGCAGAAGGCTTTCCACCGGGGGTCGCCGAGTGCACGGCTACCGCTTCGAGGTGCGTCGGGAAGTTGTTCTCCGGAATCGTGATCGGGTCCAGCATTCCCATGATCTCGTCACGGCGCGCCTCAAACCACGGGGGCAGCAGCAACTGATGTCCCAGCGCGTCGTACGGCTCGTCGCGGGAGAATCCACCCTCGGCCGTCGCGGCGCACTCCACCAGAATTCCGCCCGGACAGCGGCAATAGATCGAGTGGAAGTAGTTGCGGTCTTTGATTTCGGAGCAATCGGTGTAGCCGAGCTCTTCGTAAAGGCCTTTTTGCTCGGCGAGAGCTTCATCCGTCCCAGCGTCCAGCGCGACGTGATGGCCGGTGCCCGCGCCAAATCCCCAGCTTCCCGAGGGACGGTCCGGTTCGTGCAGCAGAACAATGGTCCGGTTCGCTCCGCCGCCGTTCAATTCCAGCCGATGATACGCGCCTTCCACACCGGTCTTCTTGAATCCCAGCGCTTCGACGAAAAACCGCTCGGTCTCCGGAATCTCGCGAACTGATAGCACCGGCCCGTGGAACCCGTGCGTCGCGACGTCGGCGCTGACCTCGCCCACCGTCCACGGCTTGCGCTCGTCAGTGGAGTCCTCGATCACTTCGAGTTGCAAACCGGACGGATGGTTGAACCGGATGAACTTCTGTCCGAACCGCTCCTGAATGCCAGTATGCTTCACCTTGTGGCGTGTCAGATGCTCGTCCCAAAACTTGGTCGTTCCCTTTTTCACTGTGTAAGCGGTGGACTGAATCTGGCCCGATCCTGGACGGCCCGGCACGCGCTTGTAGGGGAACGTGGTGTAAACCGAACCCGGCTCCGCACCCGCATTCGAATAATACAAGTGGTAATGGGCGTAGCGTCCGTCAAAAAGAATGGTCTGTTTGATCAGCCTCTGCCCAAAGACTTGCGTCAAAAAATCTACATCTTCTTGGGCTCCAGATGCACAAACGGTGACGTGGTGGAAGCCCGATACCAGGGACATGTTGCTTACCTCCCGCGCGATTTTATCAAGCGTGATTGCTTCGATGGCGCGGTCTCAATATATCAAGACCGCTTGCTGCATGCAAGACAAGAGCGCTAGCTTTCAGCGGCTTCGGTGCAACTCGCTTCCGGCAGGGGGGCAGGCCAAAGGGAGCGTGTCCAGCGGGCATGAAAACCCAACTCGCAGAAGTAGTTGACTAGCGTTACCAACGGTATGGCGAGCATCAACGGACTGAGCACGACGGTCCAGGGCCGCTCACGAACCAGGCTGGATCCCACGCCCACCACCGCGTGCGTCAGCTTGGCGTAGCTTCCTGACGCCCCCGCCACTTGTCCCCGCCCGTACCGCACAGCTTCCAGGTAGGACTCGACACTCTCCGCGCCTGCGACGTCGGTGTAGGTGAGCCCCAATGTCCCTAGCGTGTGTGCGTCGCTTCCTCCCACTGCGGCCTTTTGCCAATTTTCGGCTAATCGCGCAGCGGAGCGGTTGTTGGCCGCCGGGATGTGGCCGTTCAGCGTCTCCATGGCCGGGAACAGGTCCTCGAACATCTCGAAGTCGAGTTCCGTGCGCCGTCCAGTCAGGCTGGAGAAAACATGGTTGATGCTGAAAAGAATTTGCTGTTCGCGCAGGTAGGCCGCAAGCGATGGCACGTCATTGCGCCGCTGTTGCAGCTCGATGTGGTGCCGCTCTTCGATGCCATACACGCCCACGTGGATTTCGGTTTTCGACGGCGTGACGCACGTCACTTCTTCGCTGAGGAAGAAATCGGGATAGCGGCGCAGGTGTTCGGCGGCGTCGATGGAGTCATGATCGGTGACCGTCACCAGATCCATGCCACGCCGCTTGAGAGTTTGATACACGGCTTCCGGTTCGTTGTAGCTTTCCAGGCAGAAGCGATGGAAGCCGGGGACGTTGCACATGCCAGAGTGACGCGTATGAACGTGTAAATCGCATCGCATGGCCCTTTGTAACGTGCCTGCCATTACAAGCGGGTGAATTGTGGAAAAAACATTCGTGACAAGAAATGTATTTTGCCCGGCGGCGACGTGCGGTCCCTCGGACCAGCTGAGCAGCGTTTGTTTCAGTTCGGTTCGCGTCCGGTTTACACGCGGTTACAAGAGAAGCATCGCGCGCCAACGCGGGAAATGCGGTGATACCATGAGATCGCGATCACCTGAACCGCGCCCGTAGCTCAGCTGGATAGAGCGATTGGCTTCGAACCAA
>Ga0209415_10016484_pt1 | contig 11871 bp, 9 predicted proteins | sample PeaSoiSIISIP2007_FD_187696 | JGI IMG/M metagenome (GOLD analysis project Ga0209415, IMG submission 187696) | Peat soil microbial communities from Weissenstadt, Germany - SII-SIP-2007 (SPAdes) (version 2) | ecosystem: Environmental > Terrestrial > Soil > Wetlands > Peat | place: Germany... | reverse complement strand
ATCCCGGGCCGGCATCGATGCGCAGCTTATCCTCGACGCGGCACGGCGCAGCGTCCGGCTATGGCCGGAAAACGAAGGCTGACGGAGGGTTGTCCTTGCCGCTAGCCGTCGCTGACCGGAACCGGGCTACCGGCACCCGGCAGGCTCTCGCCGGGTGTCCCGGGCCGCGGGTCGTGAACGACGACGCCGCCATCGGCGCGGCCGGCTACCTGGTAGCCAGCGCGCCGTGACCGCTAGCAGCCTGCCCACCGGGGGCGCCGGCTGGCCAGCCGGGCGATGCCGGTGGGTACAGCCACGGCGGCTGGCACCGTTCGCAGGCGCGGACAGCCTGGTCGCGGCCTGCCCCGGGCCAGGCGCATCGCCCGCCGTCATCATTTCGAAGGCTGGGGCTGCGCGCCGCAGCGTCGTAGCCCCCGGACAAGACTGGTCAGGCTGAGCGCCGCTAAGGCCATCGGCCCGGGCCAGCGGCAGGGAGGGCAATGCTAGGTGTCAGCTGGGACACGATCCGGCTGTTCTTGCACGTTCTCGCGGCGACGGTGTGGGCCGGCGGGCAGATCACGCTGGCTGCGCTGGTTCCGGTGCTGCGCCGTCTCGGGACCGAGATTCCGCGCGCTGGCGCCCGCCGGTTCAACCAGGTCGCCTGGCCGGCGTTCGCGGTCCTGGCGATCACCGGGTCTGGAATATCGTCGCGGTACGGTCGCAGATCCACGGGAGTTATGAGGTCACCTTGGTGGTGAAGCTCGTCGCGGTGGCCGTCTCGGGGGTCTCGGCCGGGCTGCATGCCCGGGCGCGGAGCACGGCCGGGCTGGCGGTGTTCGGCACGCTGACGGGGTCAGCGCTCTGGCGGCCTTGTTCCTTGGCGTCTTGCTGGCGGGCTGAGCGCCTCTGCGTGTGGGCGTGCGGCGATCAGGCCTCCCAGCCCTGCTTGTCGATGGTGGCACGGGCCCGGTCGATCCGCACGCAGTGCCCGTCGTGGATGGCGATCACTACCTCCGGGGGCACGTGCACGAGGCGGTGGCCGTCGTGCGTCCGCGCGATGATGAACCCGGCCTGCCCGCCGGCCGCGGGCTGCACCCCTTCGACCGCTGCCCAGCCGGTGAAGTCGCTGGTGCACAGATCCATTCCCGGCGTCACGGCGGCCAGCAGGCTGCCGGTGCTGTCGTAGGTCACTCCCCCGGCACCGGGATCATTCGTCTCCTTGCACATTGCTGGGTCCTTTCTCTTCCTCCCGGCCTGCGTGTCCTGGTCCGCGTGCTGCCGCCGCGGTCGCGCCGTGGTGCGGCTAGCGCCGCGTGCGGGCCGGTGTCCTGGCTGGCTGATCGGGGCGTTCCCAGCCGCGGCGGGGGGCGCGGGCGGCGCCTTGCGGCTGGCGGGTGCGGTAGATGATGTAGGGCCGGAAGACGTAGCCGACCGGCGCGGCGAGGACGTGCACGAGCCGGGTGAACGGCCAGACGGCCAGGAGCAGGAAGGCCAGCAGGGCGTGCAGCTGGAAGCTCCACGGCGCGCCGGCCATCTGCGTGGTGCTGGGGTGGAAGGTCAGCACGTCGCGGAACCAGACCGCGACCGTGGTGCGGTAGTTGTAGCCGCCGGGGTGCCCGCCGAGGCCGAGCAGCCCGACTCCGATGGTGTTCACCAGCCCGAGCACGATCACCGCGCCCAGCAGCGGGTACATGGCCTTGTCCACGACCGAGGTGACGCGCAGCACCGACGGGGTCGTGCGCCTGCGGTAGATGAGCAGGGCAAGGCCGGTGATGGTGGCCAGGCCCGCCAGCGTACCCAGGCTGACCGCGGCGATGTGGTAGGTGTGCTCGGAGATGCCGATTGCGCTGGTCCATGACTCGGGCACGAGCAGCCCGATCAGGTGCCCGGCGAGCACCCCGAGGATGCCGAAGTGGAACAGGGGCGAGGCCCAGGCCAGGATCCGCTTCTCGTACAGCTCGGAAGACCTGCTGGTCCAGCCGAACTTGTCGTACCGGTACCGCCAGATGTGGCCGAGCACGAACGAGGTCAGGCAGATGTAGGGGAACACGATCCACAGGAACGTCTTCACGGCGCGTGGCCTCCTGCCTGGGCTGCGGGCAGCGGGTAGGGCTCAAGCGAGCCGGGGAACTCGAGTCCGACAAGCTCTGCGGGCGGGCCCTCGCGGGCGAGCCGGGCCGCCGCGGCGATCACGTGCGGGCTGGCCGGCGGGAGCACGGCCTCGAGCGCCTGCACCGCGCCGGCGTACGGGGACTGACGCGCGTCCAGCGCCGACAGCAGCATCCGGATGCCCTCGCGGTGCTCATTCATGAGCCCGGCGGCCGCGGCTTCGCCGTCGCCGCCGCTGGCCGCCAGTTCGAGCAGCATCGGGAGATAGTCGGGGAGCTCGGAGCCGACCGGCCGGAACCCGGCCCGGCGGTAGGCGTCGCGGAAGCGCCACAGCGCCGCGCCGCGCCGCCGGGTGTCCCCGTTGCGGTAGTAGCTGAGGTACAGGCAGTTGCGTCGCTGCTGGTCGAAGGTTGCCACGTAGTCGGCCTGCAGGGTGAGCAGCGGCTCGCTGGCCAGGTGGGAGATCAGCCGGAGCAGCGGCCGGCCGACGGCCGCCGGGAGCCCGCCCGCCGCTGCCTGAAGCAGCGGCAGGTCGCGGGTGAGCTGCTCGTCCGGGTACCGCAGCAGGGCCGAGGTCGCCGCGTAGGCGACCTGCCTGTGCCGCGAGCGCGAGAGGCCGCCAGGTGCCGCAGGCACGCTGTGCCGGCTCATCGCGCGCCGTCCCCGGTGCCGCCCGGGCCCAGGTCGGAGTGCCGGTCGGCCTCAGCGCGCCGCCGGGCGAGGTCGAAGGTCTCCGCAGCGGCCGGGCGGGCGGTGACCTCGCCGACGCCGATGAACACCGGCTGGCGCGGCCGCGCGAAGTCCACGCTGCAGCCGGGCAGCTCCTCGAGTGCCCCGGCAAGCTCGACGTGCGCCGGGGGGATGACGTAGCGGTCTTCGTACTTGGCGATCGCCAGCAGCCGGTACAGCGCCTCGATCTCGTCGGGGGTCAGGCCGACCGCTGCGGCGATGGACGGGTCGGGCTGGTCGCCGAGGTTGATGGCCCGCATGTGTGAGCGCATCGCGGCCAGCGTCCGCAGCACCCCGCTGACCGGGTGCGGGTCGCCGGCGGTGAACAGCTCGGCGAGGTACTCGACCGGGATCCGCAGCGCCTCGATGGCCGCGAACAGGTTGCCGTGGTCCTCGCCGTCGTGGCCGGTGTCCCGCAGCGCGTCGACCACCGGCGACAGTGGCGGGATGTACCAGACCATCGGCATGGTGCGGTACTCAGGGTGCAGCGGCAGGGCGACCCGGTACCGGCAGGCCAGCTCGTACACCGGCGACCGGCGGGCCGCCTCCAGCCAGTCCTCGGGGATCCCGCCCGCGCGGGCGGCGGCGGCCACGTCCGGGTCGGCCGGGTCCAGCAGGACCGAGCGCTGCGCCTCCAGCAGGTCAGCGGGGTCCTCGACGGATGCGGCGGCGAGCACGGCGTCGGCGTCATACAGGAACAGGCCGATGTAGCGCAGCCGGCCCACGCATGTCTCCGCGCAGACCGTCGGCTGGCCAACCTCGACCCTGGGGTAACAGAACGTGCACTTTTCCGCCTTGCCGGTGCGGTGGTTGAAGTACACCTTCTTGTACGGGCAGCCGGACACGCACATCCGCCAGCCGCGGCAGCGGTCCTGGTCCACCAGCACGATCCCGTCCTCGGCCCGCTTGTACATCGCCCCCGACGGGCAGGAGGCGACGCAGGAGGGGTTCAGGCAGTGCTCGCAGATCCGGGGCAGGTGGAACATGAACGCGTTGGCGTAGTCCAGCTTGATCTGGCGCGAGATCCTGGCCAGCAGCGGATCGCCCGGTGCGTGCTCGGTCCCGCCACCCAGGTCATCGTCCCAGTTCGCCGACCACTCGATCTTCATCGGCCGGCCGTCGATCTGCGAGATGGGCCGGGCGACCGGCGTGTGCTGCTGGGCGGGCGCGCTGATCAGCGTGTCATAGTCATAGGTCCACGGCTCGTAGTACTCCTTCAGCGACGGCAGCTTGGGGTTCGCGAAGATCCGCAGCAGCCGGCTGGCCCGCCCGCCGGCCCGCAGCCGGAGCCGGCCCCGACGGGTGCGCACCCAGCCGCCCTGCCACCGGTCCTGGTCCTCATACGTCCGGGGGTAGCCGAGCCCGGGCCTGGTCTCGACGTTGTTAAACCACACGTACTCCACCCCGGCCCGGTTGGTCCAGGCCTGCTTGCAGGTGACCGAGCAGGTGTGGCAGCCGACGCACTTGTCCAGGTTCATCACCATGCCCAGCTGGGCCATGACGCGCATCAGTACTCCACCTCCTGGCTGCGCCGCCGGATCACGGTGATCTCGTCCCGCTGGTTCCCGGTCGGGCCGTAGTAGTTGAACCCGTACGACAGCTGGCCGTACCCGCCGATCAGGTGCGACGGCTTGATCAGCAGGCGGGTCAGGCTGTTGTGGATGCCGCCCCGCCGCCCGGAGACCTCCGACCGCGGAACGTCGATCGTCCGGTCCTTGGCGTGGTACATGTACACCGTGCCCTCCGGCATCCGGTGGCTGACGATCGCCCGGGCGACGACCACGCCGTTGCGGTTGTAGCACTCGATCCAGTCGTTGTCGGCGACCCCGATCCGCGCCGCATCCTGCGGGCTCATCCACAGGTCCGGGCCGCCGCGCGAGAGGCTCAGCATGAACAGGTTGTCCTGGTACTCCGAATGGATCGACCACTTCGAATGCGGGGTGAGATACCGCACCGTCACCTCCAGGCGGCCGTCCTCGCCGAGCTTCGGGTCACCGAACAGGGCCTTGATGTCCAGCGGCGGCCGGTAGGCCGGAAGCTGCTCGCCCAGCTCGGCCATCCAGTCATGGTCGAGGAAGAAATGCTGCCGGCCGGTCAGCGTGTGCCATGGCTTGAGCCGCTCGGTGTTGATCGTGAACGGGGAATACCGGCGCCCGCCGTGCTCGCTGCCGGACCACTCCGGTGAGGTGATGACCGGCTGGGGCCGGGACTGGGTGTCGGCGAAGGTGATCCGGCGGCCCTCGTGGTCGCTGGCCAGGTCCGCCAGCGGCCGGCCGGTGCGCCGCTCCAGCTCCTGGAACCCGGCCGTGGCGAGGTGGCCGTTGGTCGTGCCGGACAGCGCCAGGATCGCCTCGCACGCCTGCTCGGCGCGGGCCAGGCTCGGCCGCCCGTCCGCGATGCCGCCCCGGACCACGCCATTGACCCGCCCGAGCCGCTCGACCTCGGCCGCAGGTTTCAGCGTGACGCCCTTCACGCTCGTCCCGAGCTTCTCCACGTTCGGCCCGAGCGCGGTCATCATCTCGGCGACCGCCCCGTAGTCCCGCTCGACCAAAGCGAACCCCGGCATCGTCACGCCGGGAACCGGGTCGCACTCGCCCGCGGCCCAGTCGAGCACCCGGCCCCCGGGCTGCGCCGTCTCACCGGGCGTGTCATGCAGCAGCGGCACCGCCACCAGGTCGTGCCGCACCCCCAGATGCCGGGCGGCCAGCGAGCTGAACACCTGCGCCAGGGCGGTGAACGCGTCGTAGTCCGAGCGGGTCTCCCACGGCGGCGCGATCGCGGCGCTGAACGCGTGCACGAACGGGTGCATGTCGGTGCTCGACAGGTCGTACTTCTCATACCAGGTCGCCGCGGGCAGCAGCACGTCGGAGAACAGGCCGGTGCTGGTCATCCGGAAGTCCAGCGACACCAGCAGGTCCAGCTTGCCCACCGCGGCCCGCTCGGGCCAGGCAACCTCGGCCGGACGGCGGCCAGGCGGCGTCTGCTGCGCCCGGATCGCCGCGTCGGCGCCGAGCAGGTGATGCAGGAAGTACTCGTTGCCCTTGCCGGAGGAACCCAGCAGGTTCGCCCGCCACACGGTGAGCACACGCGGCCAGTTCGCCTCGGCGTCAGGATCGGTGCAGGCGAACTTCAGCCGCCCGGCCGCCAACTCCCCGGCCGCGTACTGCCCCGGCGGCAGGCCAGACGCGCGGGCAGCGTCAGCCAGATCAAGCGGGTTGCGGTCGAAGGTCGGGTAGGAGGGGGTCCAGCCCAGCCGTGTCGCCTGCACGATGCAGTCCGCCAGCGCGCGGCCCGAGAACAGGCCCCGCCCCAGCGGGGTGGCCAGCTCGTCCGCGCCGAAGCCGTCGTAGCGCCACTGATCGGTGGCCAGGTACCAGTAGGTCGTGCCGGCCATCTGCCGGGGCGGCCGCAGCCAGTCCAGCCCGAACGCGAGCTGCGCCCACCCGGCGAACGGCCGGCACTTCTCCTGGCCCACATAATGCGCCCAGCCGCCGCCGTTCACCCCCTCGCACCCGGTCAGCACCACCAGGGCCAGGATCGCCCGGTAGATCTGGTCGGAATGGAACCAGTGGTTGGTGCCCGCGCCCAGCGTGATCATCGACCGGCCACCGGACCGCTCGGCGTTGCCGGCGAACTCCCTCGCGATGCGCGCCGCAACCGCGGCCGGGACCGAGGTGATCGCCTCCTGCCAGGCCGGCGTGTACGGCTGCGGGTCGTCGTACCCGGCCGGCCAGGTACCGGGCAAGCCATCCCTGGCGACGCCGTACTGGGCGAGCATCAGGTCGAACACCGTCGTCACGAGCCGCCCGGCCAGCCTGCGGGCGGGCACGCCGCGAGTGATCTGCCCGCCGCCCTCGCCCCCGATGTCGAACCGCGGCAGCGCTACAGCCACCGGTTCCGCGCCCGGGCCGAGCAGCGACAGCATCGGCTCGATGCCGCCGAGGTCCAGGTTCCAGCGGCCCGCTCCAGACTCGGTGTAGCGGAACCCCAGCGAGCCGTTCGGCATCCGCGGCTCGCCGGTCGCGGAGTCGAGCAGGACCGTCTTCCACGCGGCCCCCTCGGCCGCATCGCCCAGGTCAGCGGCGGTCAGGAACCGGTCAGGCACGCAGGTGCCGGTGTCTTGATGCGGGCGCAGGGTGACCAGGAACGGCAGGTCGGTGAACCGCGTGACGTAGTCCTCGAACCGGGCGGTCCGCCGGTCGACGAAGAACTCCTTCAGGATGACGTGGCCCATCGCCATCGCCAGCGCCCCGTCGGTCCCCGGGTGCGCCGCGAGCCACTCGTCGGCGAACTTGGTGTTCACCGCGTAGTCGGGGCTGACCGCGATCACCTTCTGGCCGCGGTAGCGGGCCTCGGTCATGAAGTGCGCGTCCGGGGTCCGGGTGACCGGCAGGTTCGAGCCCCACATGATCAGGTACGAGGCATTCCACCAGTCCGCCGACTCAGGCACGTCGGTCTGGTCGCCGAACACCTGCGGGGAGGCCACCGGCAGGTCCGCGTACCAGTCGTAGAACGAGATCATCGCCCCGCCGAGCAGGCTGGTGTAGCGGGCCCCGGCCGCGTGCGAGGCCATCGACATCGCCGGGATCGGCGAGAACCCGGCGATCCGGTCCGGTCCCCACGCCTTGATCGTGTGCACCTGCGCTGCCGCGACAATCTCCAGGGCCTCGTCCCAGCTGGCGCGCACCAGCCCGCCCTTCCCCCGCGCGGCCCGGTAACGGCGCCGCCGTTCTGGGTCGCCCATCAGCTCGGCCCAGGCCAGCACCGGATCGCCCAAGCGGTCCCGCGCCTCCCGGTACATCTCCAGCAAGACCCCGCGCACATAGGGGAACCGGACCCGGGTAGGCGAGTAGGTATACCAGGAAAACGCCGCGCCCCGCGGGCAGCCGCGCGGCTCGTACTCCGGTGAGCCCGGGCCGGTCGTCGGATAATCAGTCTCCTGGGTCTCCCAGGTGATAATCCCGTCCTTGACGTAGACCTTCCACGAGCACGAACCCGTGCAGTTCACGCCGTGGGTGGACCGGACGATCCGGTCGTGCGACCAGCGATCCCGGTAGAAGACGTCCCCCTCGCGCCCGCCGGCGTAGGTGATCGTCCGCAGGTCCGCGCTGACATGCTCGGGCTCGAGCAGCCGACGGGCCCGCAAGATCGCGCTGACCAGGTCCCCGTCGGCGCGGTAACTGCCAGTGTCGGTCACGACTCAGCCTCCTCCAAACCAGGGCGCCGCCGGCGGGAGCGGGGGGTTGCCAGCCGCACGACGCACGTAGGCGGGTCATCGGTCACGAACGGATCAAGGCCGGCAATGCGCAGCGGCGAGTTCAGCCGCTCTGCCGTGGCGGTGAGCATGCCCAGGTGTATCCCGCACACCACCACGCGGCTCTCCCGCGCGACATCCGCGAACGGGCAGCGGTGCAGCAGGATCCGGCCATTGCCCAGGTCCTGCTCCGGGTCGAACCCTAGGCGGCTGAGCACCCCGGTCACTTCCGCGGCGGCCTCGGCGGCCGACAGGGAGCCGACGGGGAGCGGCCGCTCATCGAGCGCGGCAGCCCACCTGCGGCCGGCCAGGATCGCCTCCCCGGGCAGATCCGCGACCTGGGCGAGTTGCTGGGCCAGCAGCCCGGCGAGCTCCCGGTAGCCGGGTTCCGTCGCTGCGGTCCCGGCGACGTCAGCCAGGTGCGCCGACGGGGCCGCGGGCTCATACAGCATCCGCGGCCGGCCCTGGACGCTTCGGTCCTCTGGCTGCCGTCTGACCAGGCCAGCCTTCCAGAGCAGGTCCAGGTGCACGCGGGCCGTGTTCCGGTGCAAGCCCACGGCAGAAGCCGCCTCGCTCGCGTCCAGCGGCCGCCCGGCCTGCCGCAGCGCGGCCAGCAGCGCCCGCCGGCTCCGTCCGGCCAGTGCCCGGTAAGCCGCCGCGTTGCCCGCCGGCGGGCCGGCCAGCGCGGTCACGCCCATCGGCAGGGACCTGCGCCTGCGACCAGGTCAGCGGCTAGCGCGGCAGACATGGTTGCATTATTGCTCTCAATAAGGGTAAAAACAAGTTATCTGAGTAATAATCGCACCGGCGATCAGAGGCGGGTGACGGCACGATGGTCGGCACTGATACCCAAGCGGCGGAGGTACGGCCAGCCGGGCGGATGGCGAAGACGATCCGGGACCTGCCCCCGGCGGCCTTCGCTTTCGTGATGGCGACCGGCATCATCTCGGTGGGGACCGACGCCTTCGGCCCCGCCTGGCTGTCACGGGCCCTGCTCGCGGCCGCGGCGGTCGGCCTGGTGGTCCTGGCTGGCATGCTGCTGGCCCGGCTCTTGCGATATCCCGCGAACGTGGCCGCCGATGCCAGGGCACCGGAGAAGACCTTCGGCTTCTTCACGATCGTCGCGGGCACAGAGGTGGTGGGGGTGCGGCTCGACGCCGCCGGCCATCCCATGGTCACGGCGGTGCTCGCCATGCTGGCCGCAGCGCTGTGGCTCGGGCTGACCTACGCCCTGCCGGCCGGCCTGCTCCTTGCCCGGGAGAAGGACTCGGTCATAGGAGGCGTCAACGGCACCTGGCTGCTGTGGGTGGTCGGCACCCAGTCCCTGGCCATCACGGCAGCGGCGCTGGTGAAAGGCTGGCCGGCGCAGGCCGACCTGCTCGCCCCGGCCGCGGTCGCCTTGTGGGGCGTCGGCCTGGTGCTCTACCTGCTGCTCGTCTCGCTCATCCTGCTCCGGTGGCTGACGGTGCCAATGACCCCGGCCGCGCTGGGACCGCCCTACTGGATCCTCATGGGCGCCACGGCGATCACGGTCCGGGCCGGCGCCGGGCTCCTCGCGCTCCCGGCCCACCTGGCCGTCCGCGTGGCAACAGGGCCGTTCGTGTCCGGATTCTCGTTCGTGCTCTGGTCATTCGGCACCTGGTGGATCCCGCTGCTGATCATCCTGGGCCTGTGGCGCCACCTGGCGCACCACTGGCCGCTGACGTATGAGACGGCCCTGTGGAGCGTGGTCTTCCCGCTCGGCATGTACAGCGTCGCGACCCTGGCCTACGGCAAGGTCACCAAGCTGGCATTCATGACATCGATCGCGCACGTCATGCTCTGGGGCGCCATCATCGCCTGGACCGCCGTCGCCGCCGCCGGGCTCATCAGCCTGGCCGGCCGGCCCCACGCCTCCGCGCGCCCGGCCGACGTGACCAGCAGCACCTGAGCCAGATGCGCAGCCGATGCGGCCGCGCCCAGATAGCGGCACCCGCGGAGCGAGACCTATGACCTGCCAGGAGAGACAGTGAGCGACGAGCAGCGATCGCCGCGCCAGCCCCTGGCCGGTGGCCGGGCGGATCCTGCCGATTCCGCGGTGATCTCCGCGGAGGAGGCAGGCCATCTCGTCCTGGCCATGGTCTCGCTGCTCGCGCCGGTCCGGGTCGCCCTCAGCGCGGCATCCGGGCACGTCCTGGCCGAGACGGTGCGCGCCTCTGAAGCCGTGCCCCGGTTTGCCAACTCCGCGATGGACGGCTACGCGCTCAGGGCTGCCGATGTGGCCAGCGCTCCGGTGCGCCTGCGCGTGACGGGCACCACGGCAGCAGGGGACACAGCGGAGGCTGCCATATCGCCAGGCGAGGCAATGCGGATAATGACCGGGGCGCCGATACCGATCGGGGCCGACGCGGTGTGCATGCTCGAGCGCACAAGGGCAGAAGACGGCGGGCTGGCGGTGCTCATCAACGAAGCGGTCAGCCCCGGCACCAACGTCCGGGCTGCCGGCGAGGACATCGCACCGGGGACAACTGTCTTCACGCCCGGCACGCACCTCGGGCCCGCCCATGTCGGGGTGCTCGCGAGCCTCGGCATCCGCGACCTGCCGGTATACCCGCGCCCGGTCGTCGCCGTGCTGTCCACCGGTGATGAGCTGGCCGCGCCAGGTGATGCGCTGCTGCCCGGGAAAATCCGCGACGCCAACCGCCCGGCGTTGCTCGCCCAGCTCCGCTGCGATGGATTTCCCGGACTCGATCTCGGGATCAGCACAGACGACCAGGATGTCCTGTCGAGCCGTCTCGAGGCAGGCGCATCCCGATGCGATGCTCTCATCGCCACCGGCGGAGTAAGCGCCGGAGATCACGACCTGCTCAAGGTGGCGATGGAGAAGCTGGGCGGCGGTACGATGCGGCACCTGCACGTCGCCGTGAAGCCCGGGAAGCACCTGGCCGTTGCGTTGCTTGGCCGGCAGCACGTGCCTGCCTTCGCGCTGCCCGGGAACCCGGTCGCCGCTCTCGTTACGTACGAGCTCTTCGTCCGGCCCGCACTGCTCGCCATGGCCGGCTGCGCAGTGCCCAGCCGGCCGCGGATTGCCGCCATCGCCGAGACAGACCTGCCGGGGCACGCCGGACCCAAACTGCACGTGATGCGCGTGATAGCACGAGCAGGACCTGACGGGGTAGTGCGCGTAAGGCCATCAGGCGGGCAGGACTCGCACATGCTGCGGGCAATGGCACTGGCCAACGCCTTGGCGCTGCTGCCGGGCGGCAACGACGTGCGGGCCGGAGGCTGCGTCGAGATCCTGCTGCTAGACGCCGGCCGGCTTTGATTCCAGCGCGGCCGAAGGCGATCTCCAGCTAACCGCCTCCGCACCGGCCGCCGCTTGAAGATCCAGCATCCGCTGTAAACGCGAGGGTCGGCGATCACCTGGTGCCTGAGACCCCGCTGGTGCCCCGGAGAACAAGCAGCGGGTCAACCGGTTTACCGCTTGCTCCCGGTCGTCTGCGGCGTGCTCGGTAAGACGTAAACCCAGGCAGACGCGGTGCGTTTCCGCGGACCCCCGCGCAATTGCGTGGGCGGAAACGCCGGCGTGCGGGATGCTGGTGGGCTGCGGAATCGTCAGCCTCGCTCCCGCACGCTGGGCGGCCAGGTGAGCAAGCTAAGTTGACAAGCACAGATTAGTATGTGCAGACTAATCTGCGATGAATCTGAGCCGTCTCATGATCCTCGGCTTGCTGGCCGAGCGCGGGCCGATGCACGGCCACCAGATCCGCCGGACCGCCGAGCTGACGAACGCCGGGGTGTGGGGCGGGATCACCGGCGGG
>Ga0209415_10016483_pt1 | contig 11871 bp, 8 predicted proteins | sample PeaSoiSIISIP2007_FD_187696 | JGI IMG/M metagenome (GOLD analysis project Ga0209415, IMG submission 187696) | Peat soil microbial communities from Weissenstadt, Germany - SII-SIP-2007 (SPAdes) (version 2) | ecosystem: Environmental > Terrestrial > Soil > Wetlands > Peat | place: Germany... | reverse complement strand
GGGCCGCGAAGGAGGCGCTCAACCCGAGTTCGCGCAAGATCACGGTCGATCTCGAGAGCGCGATCGGCAACAAGGCGCCGCGACCCGAGCTGACGCTGGCCGTCGCGGACTTCTACGACGCATGCGCGCCGCTCGTCGACCGCACGATAGAGGCCATGCTCCCGCTCATGTCGCGCGTGGACGACGAGGCGGCGCTGGCGGACGTCGCGGGGGTGTACGTGGTCGGCGGCGCGAGCGAGCTGCCCATCGTGGCCCGCGCCCTCCGGCAGCGCTTCGGTCGCCGCGTCCACCGCTCCCCGTACCCCTCGGCGGCCGTCGCCATCGGGCTGTCGATCGCCGCCCACGCAACCTCGGGGTTCGAGCTCGTGGACCGCTACACGCGCGTGTTCGGTGTCTTCCGGGAGGACCATGGCGGTCGCGAGATCACCTACGACTCGATCTTCACGCCGGAGACTCGTCTCCCCGCGAGAGGCAGCGGCGCGCTCGTGTGCACGCGCCGCTATCGCGCCGCGCACAACGTCGGGCATTTTCGCTTCTTCGAGTGCAGCGGGCTCGAGGCCGACGGGCGTCCCCGGGGCGACATGGCCCTCCACTCGGACGTCTACTTCCCCTTCGACGAGCGCGCGCGCGCCGTAGCCGACCTCGCGTCCCTGGGAGTCGAGCGCCGTGACCGCGAAGGCCCCGAGGTCACCGAGCGATACACCCTCGACGAGAACGGGATCGTGGAGGTCGTCATACGCGACGTCGACTCGGGGTACGAGCGGAGCTACCGCCTGGCGTCTTCGCTGTGACTGCAACGGACCTCCCTTACCCCACCTGGACACACCGAAACGATCGAGTCATCCGGCGCTCGCCTTGCGCAATAGGTCGCTCAGCCTGTAACGCGCATTGCCGCGCCCTGCGTGAGTGTGCGCAAAATGGGACGCGCTGGCCTTCGCGGGTCGCTCCTCCTCGCGTACGCTTGTGCACGAGTACCCGACGCTGGACCCCATCTTGCTTGGGAGTTGAAGCAGATGATCTCGAAGTTTCGAACCGCGGCGGCGGCTCTGATGATCGGCGGCGCGCTGGTTCACTGCGCGACCAGCACCTCCCCAGGGATGCCCGGCGGGGGTGACTACGTGGGTGGCGGCTCGTCCGGGGGCGCGAGCTCGGGGGGCTCATCCGGCCAGCAGGGGTCGAGCTCTTCCTCCTCCTCCTCCGGTCCCTCTTCGTCGTCTTCAGGATCCTCCGGCGGGTCAGGCGACGACTCGGGAGGAACGGGGTCGTCGAGCGGAGGCTCCGTCGGCGACGGCAGCTGCCCCGCCAATGCCACGACCCAGACGACCTTCATGAATCTCGGGGTACAGATGGGCGCCCCTCTGGATCACGCGGAGAACGACCGGATCCCCTTTGCCGCCAACGACGCGGGTCCGGGGTCGCCGGTGACGCCCGCGGGATGGCAATTCTACCTCATCAGCGGCTCGATGTGCCGGGACGGTTCGCCCGCGGGCTTCTTCGTTCACTACGGAACGGCGCAGAAGCTCTTCATCTATCTCGAAGGGGGAGGAGCCTGCAGCAGCCCGACCTTCTGCAGCCACAACCCCGCCGCCATCGACAACGCCTTCACCGGAGGCGCGTCCTCGCAAGGGCAGACGATCGGCGATTCGCTCGGCGCGGTGAACCAGGCCTTCCAGGCGCCCTACGTGCCGACGGCGGCCTCGGGGCTCACCGCTGCCTATAGCCCCGGGATCTTCGATTTCACGAACGCCGCCAATCCGGTCAAGGACTGGAGCGGCGTGTACGTCCCATACTGCACCGGCGACGTGCACTTCGGCACCGCCGACAACGTCACGATTCCGACGGACGGTGTGCTGCCGGCCCTGACCAACCAGCACTTCGTCGGCTACCTGAACCTGCAGAAGTTCATCGCGCGCATCGTGCCGACATTCCCGAACGTCACCCAGGTGATGCTGACGGGCGCCAGCGCGGGCGGATTCGGCGCGGGCCTCAATTTCGGCATGGTGCAGGACAGCTTCGGCAAGGTCCCCGTCACGGTCCTTGACGACTCGGGCCCGCCCTTTCGCAGCGAGTACTTGCCCGCGTGCATCCAGAAGACGTGGCGAGAGCTCTGGGGTTTCGACGCCGCGATCCCGTCAGACTGCAAGGAGTGCTTCAACGCGGACGGCAGCGGGCTCACCGACATCGTTCTCTACTGGCGCCACAAGTACAAGAATGCGCGCGTGGGCCTCGTCTCGACCGTTCAGGACGAGGTCATGCGCCTCTTCTTCGCATCCGGCGACAACAACTGCGCGAGCAACAACGCGACCGCGCTCTCTCTGACGCCCTACCCGGCCGCGCAGTACACGATGGGCCTCCAGGACCTGGTCACCACGTACCAGTGCACCGGCGCGCTGGCGACGTACTACATCGGCGGAATGAACTCGAGCTTCCCGAATCCGACCTACCATCAGCACATCTTCCGCAGCGAGTTCTATACCGCCGACACCAACAGTGGCGGCGTGACGATGGCGCAGTGGACGGCGAGTCTTCTGTCCGGCGACCTGCAGATCGTCGGGCCCTAGCGGCCGCTCCTCTGCGCCCACGCCTCGTACGCGGCGACGATCGCGTCGCTAAGCATGTCGCCCAGCACCTCGGCCCCGAGGGGTGTCGGGTGCGTCAGGTCCGCCCCGGCGAGCTGCGGTCTCGTCCTGAACCACCGGGCCATCGATCCCTCGCCGCCCATCGCGTCGAACGTGTCCCAGAAGGCGGCGCCGTGCGCGAGGGCGACGCGCCGCTGGATCGCCACCAGATCCAGGATGACGCCCTTGGTCGCCAGCCTGCCTTGCCTGGACTCGGCGCGGTCCAGTGGGGCCACGACGAGGACCGGGGCGCCCGCGACCTCGCGGAGCTCGTCGATGAGGTCCGCGAGCGCGCGCTCGTAGTCGTCGCGGTCGAGCTTCCACAGGTCGCTCTCGTTGGTGCCGTACTGGAAGACCACCAGCGCCGGGTCGCGGAGCGCGAGCTCCTCCTTCCAGTGAGCGCGGTCCTGCCTCTGCCAGTAGACCGCCATCGCCGCGTGCGATCCGAGCGCGTCGTAGACGACGCCCGGGCGATCGCGCTCCAGGGCGACACCGAAGAGGCGCACGGGGCCGCCGCCCACGGCCCGCACGGTGAGCCTGGCCGCTCCGTCGTCGACGCGCACCCTTCGCACGCGCGCGACCTTCGCGTCGCCGCGCGTCGAGACTCGCTCGGCGGGCCCGTCCCCCGCGGTGAGCTCGACGTCCCCGCCGCCGGGCTGCTCGAGGTAGTGAAGGTCGAACCGGGAGACCTTGCGCCCGTAGTCGCCGCGCGTCGCGGTGCCGAACGACGCGACGCCGCCCCCGTAGCTCGCGAACGAGACCCCGCCGAGGCCGTACATCCCGTCCGGAGCGACGGGGCCCGCGAGGCGGCTCGCCTTCCAGTCGCCGCTCGAGGTGTGGAAGACGTCGTTGTGGAAGTACCACTCCCACGGGTTCGCGATGAGGATGAACCCGTGCCCGGCGTCGCCGAAGCGGGCCTGGAGCCGCCGGCGCATCGTGCCCGAGACGTAGTCGCTCGCGATCGTGGAGTCGCCGTAGTGCAGGATGCGCGTGATGGCGCCGGCCTCCTTCCCGTCCGTGCGGGCGAGACGAGCGAAGAACGCGTCGAGCGCGCGGCCGCCCGCGTCCTCGATGGCCGTCGTGTGCAAGGTCGCGCGGACGTCGGGGTCGATGTCGGGGAGCACCGCCGTGGACTCGGCGGGGAGGGCGTTGTTGACCGTGGGCGTGTTGGCCGTGGCGGGGAGCGCCTGCTCGCCCGCCGTCGGCGCCGGGGTCTCCGGTTGCGGCCCGGGCTCCGTCGCGGCCGGACGGTCCCACGGAGCCGGCACGACGCGCAGGGCGCGGAGGCGGGGGCTCGCGTACGGCACCGCCAGGAACGCGACCATGGCGAGGAGCGTGCGTGACGTCTTGCCAAGGAGGGGATGCTGCGTTTCCGTCAACGAGGCCTCGAGGCGGCGAGGATACACGCGCCGGGCGTGCCCGCCGCGCCCCGGACGCTATGCTCCACGCCGTGCCCGACACGGTCCTCGACATCCACCCCCTCGGCTTCCCGTGGCAGACGTCCGACCCCTTCCTCGTCTGCGTCCACCACGTCGACGCCTACCCCGCGGGCAACGAGCGCCTCGGACCGGCGGCGTCGCTCGCAGGTCGCAACCTGGGGCAGGACTTCGCGGGCAAGGACGGGTGGCGCATGTACCACGGCAGCGTCGTGCCCGGTTTCCCGCAGCACCCGCATCGCGGCTTCGAGACGGTGACGCTCCTGCGGCGCGGCTTCGTCGACCACTCGGACTCGCTCGGCGCCACCGCCCGCTTCGGCCCCGGTGACGCGCAGTGGCTGACCGCGGGCGAGGGGATCGTCCACGCCGAGATGTTCCCCCTGCTCGACCCCCGCGCGCCCAACCCGGTCGAGCTCTTCCAGATCTGGCTCAACCTGCCGGCCGCCGACAAGCTCGCCCCGCCGCACTTCGCGATGCTCTGGAGCGGCGCGATCCCGCGTGTCGTGTCCGTCGACGACGCGGGCCGAGCGACCGAGGTTACGGTGGTCGCCGGGGAGTACGGCGGCAAGCGCGCACCCCCGCCCCCGCCCCGCTCGTGGGCGGCACGCGCGGACACGGACGTCGCCATCTGGTCGATCCGGATGGCGGCGAACGCGACCTTCACCCTCCCGCCCGCGGCGGTCCCGCAGGCGACGCGGACTCTCTACGTCTACGAGGGGCCGTCCTTCCGCGTCGAGGGCCGGGGCGTGCGGCCGTCCTCGGGCGTCGTCGTGCGGAGCGACGTTGCGGTGCGCCTCGAGTGCGGGGACGGGGAGTGCGGGGTGCTGCTCCTGCAGGGCCGCCCCATCGGCGAGCCGGTGGCGCAGCACGGCCCCTTCGTCATGAACACCCGATCCGAGATCCAGCGCGCCATCCTCGACTACCAGCGCACTCGCTTCGGCGGATGGCCGTGGCCCGGCGACGACCCCGTCCACGGCCGGGACGACGGGTGCTTCGCAAGGCACGCCGACGGGAGCGTCGAGCGGGCCGTCCGCTAGAGAGGCGGCGGGGCCGGCGCCTCGGCCCACCGGTCGCGGCCTGCCCTCTTCGCCTCGTAGAGGGCCTTGTCCGCGCGAGCGAGCCACGACTCGCGGGTGTCGCCCATGCGCCATTCGGCGACGCCGACCGAGATGGACGCGCCGTGGCTCTGTCCCTGGTGCTCGACCTTCGTGGCGCGCACGGTCTCGACGAGGCGCTGCGCCAGCGTCCGCGCCTCCTCGAGCCGGATGTCCCGCAGGACGACGGCGAACTCGTCGCCGCCGAAGCGCGCCACGAGGTCGCCGCGGCGGGGGAAGATCCGGGCCAGCCGGTCGGCCACCGCCTTGAGGACCGCGTCTCCGCCGGTGTGCCCCAGCGTGTCGTTGACCGCCTTGAAGCGGTCGATGTCGATCATCATCAGGCACGCCGGCTGCGCGAAGACGAGCGCGATCTCGGTCGTGCGTGCCAGGTACTCGTCGAGGCACGCGCGGTTGTGGGCGCGCGTGAGTGCGTCGATCTGCCCGGACCGCTTGGCCTCCTCGAGCTGCACCGAGAGCGTGCGGATGTGAGCCGCGAGCTCTCCGACCTGCGCTCGCTGCCGCGCGCTCCTGCGCTCGAGGGCCGCCCCGACGAGGGTGACGGCGTTCGACGCCTCGCGCCTCAACAGGTCCGTGTCCTTCGACTTCGCGGCCTCCTGCAGCTTGCCGAGCTGCGCCTTGACCGTGGCGTCGGACTGCCCGTCCTCGCCCATCGATCGCGCGAACGCCCCGATGAGCGCCCAGGTGGCCGTGCGAAAGTCGCCGATCGCCTTCACGACGTAGGCGACCTCGCGCTTGCGGTGCCCCGCCAGGAAGGAGCGCAAGGCCCCCCAGTCGCGCTTCAGCCCGGGGCTCGGGTCCGCCTCCTCCCGCTCGCCCACGGGCGCGCCGATGAGGACGTGCTGCGCCCAGCGCTCGAACGTCTTGCGGATCGAGTCGCTGGTCTCGTCGCCGATGTCGAAGCTCGCTTTGCCGAGCAGGTGGAGGACCGCGCCCATCGCGTCCAGGGCGGCCTCCGCCTCCTCCTCCTGCTTTCCGACGGGCGTGGTGCGAAACTCGCCGCTCGCGGCCGGCGCGGGCGGGGCGAAGGCACGACGTAGGAGTCCCATACTCGTTATCCGTGTGAACGGACGGACCGGGGGAAAGGTTAAGGACGCCTTGCTACGATGGGCGAGATGCAGCCCGCGCGCGCGCTCGTCTGCCCTGCCTGCGGCGCCGGCGTCCTCGAAGGCGCCCGCCGGTGTGCCCACTGCGACGCCCCCCTCGCCACCGTCCGCTGCGCGAGCTGCTTCCGGATGAACGCGCGCGACTCCGCCCACTGCTCGGGCTGCGGGCGCGATCTCGGAATCGAGCCCGCCCCGCGCGAGGGCACGCTCGCCTGCCCCGACTGCAGGCTGTCGCTGGCAGCGATCGCGTGCGGCCCGGGCCTGCTGCACGACTGCGGGCGATGCGGGGGTCAGTTCGTCGAGCTCGCCGCGCTCCGGGACCTCATCGAGCGCCACGACCGGCTCGACGTCGGCCTTGCCAGGAGGCAAGCGCCCCTGCCGCTTCGCGCCGACGTGCGTGTGCACTACGTCGCGTGCCCCGCGTGCGGGTCCATGATGAACCGCCGCAACTTCGGCGGCGGCAGCGGTGTCGTCGTCGACGTCTGCGCCAGGCACGGGACATGGTTCGACGCGGGGGAGCTGCCGCGCGTCCTCGCGTTCGTGGAGTCGGGTGGGCTGGCGCGGGCACAGGAGCGCGAGGCAGCCGAGCGCGCGGCGGCGGCGCGGGAGGCACACGTGCGCGAGCGGGTGAGCCTCACGGCCATGACCCCGCACGGCCTGCGCGGCGAAGGCGAGGAGCGGACGGGCTCCCTGCTCGAGGAGCTGCTGATGGATCTCTTCGGGGGGTGACGGGAACTTTCTGACCTCCCGGGAGATCCTTTCTCCGGGCCAAGCGTCTTCACCGGACGTGGCGCGGCTCGCGCGGGCGTGGTGCCCGCGACCCGCCCGACCCAAGGAGCTCGCGATGGTCTGCGTCGAAGGCGTGCGCGCGCGCATGCGCGTGGCGGTGGCGGTTTGTGTGCTGGTGGCCGGGTCGGGCGCGTGCCGTACCCACGCGGGCGGTGCCCCCGCCCCCGGACAAGAGGTGGCCGGGGGTACGGGGACCCGCGCGAAGGGAGAGGAGGGCAGCATGGGAAACCCGGCGACCTCCGCGGACGGCGTTGTCGGGGCCCCCGCGCCGACTGCCCCATTGGCCAGGGCGCGCCCGTCTGCGGTCCACGCCGCGAGTGGCGCGCCCGCTCCGACGGCGGAAGCGCGCAGGATGGATGAGAAGGATGTCGCGTCCGCCTTCGGCATGGTGGGGCTGATCGGCGGCGGAGGCGGTCGTCTGGGCGGTGCGTCGGCCGCCCCAGCGCTCATGCCGGCCGAGCTGCCCGTCCTCGCGGTGGCCCCCGCGCCGCGCCTGAACCCCAACGCTCGTTACGCCACCACTTATCGACCCGGCGGCGCCGCCCTCGCCGCGTTCGACGCCGCCGTGTCCCGCGGACAGATCCCCCCGGCGTACAGGGATCTGGTCGCCGACTTCGGCGCGCGCTACGCGCCTGCGATCCCGCGTCCCGCCGAGGGCGCCCTCGCCATCGCCGTCGACACCGAGCGCGCGGCCGTCGGCCCCGACGGCGGCCCGATGAATCTGCGCGTCGCCATCGTCTCGAGCGACAGGGCGCCCGCGCGCGCGCCGCTCTCCGTGCACATCGTCCTCGACGTGAGCGGATCCATGTCCGGCCAGGCGATCCAGGACGCCAAGCACGCCGCGGAGGCCGCCGTGGCGAAGCTCGAGCCCGGCGACGACTTCTCGATGGTCACGTTCTCGAGCTCGGCCCAGGTCCTCGTCCCGGACGGGCCCATCGGCCCCCGTCGCAGCCAGGTGATGGCGCGGATCGAGCAGGTGCAGGCCGAGGGGGGGACCAACATGTCCTCGGGCCTGGACCTCGGCTACGCGCAGGCCCACGCCGCGCCTGTCTCCGACGAGGCGGTGCGTGTCGTCATGCTCCTCTCGGACGGCCACGCGAACGCGGGCGAGACCGATCCCGTGCGGCTCGCCGAGCGCGCCAACCGCGCCTTCCAGGACGGCATCCAGACGAGCGCGTTCGGGCTCGGGGCGGACTTCGACGCGGCGCTGATGAGCCGCATCGCCGACCGCGGGGCCGGCGGCTACTACTACGTCGCGGAGTCCTCGCAGATCGCGCCCGCCCTCTCGCGCGAGATCGACGCTCGCATGAGGCCCGTCGCCACGGCGCTCGAGGTCCGCGTCCGCCTCCGCCCCGACGTCACGGCGACGCGGGTCTTCGGATCCCGGGAGCTCTCGGAGGCCGAGGCCGTGGCGGTCCGCTCGCAGGAGGTCGCGATCGACCGGGGCGAGAAGAAGCACGGCATTGCGTCCGACCGCGATACGGACGCGACCGGGGGCATGCGCTTCTTCATCCCGGCCTTCGCCGCGGCCGACCGGCATGCGACCGTGATGACCCTGCAGCTCCCCCCCGGCGCGGGCGAGCGGAGCATCGCGAGCGTCGAGGTCCGGTACAAGGACCGCCTGCTCGGCAAGAACGTGACGCGCGAGCTCCCGGCGCGGCTGCGCTGGGCGGCGAGCGACGCGGAGGGCGCGGCAACCGCCAACGCCGGCGTGCAGCGCATGTCGCAGGCCTTCGAGGCGGGCGAGGCCATCCTCGCGGCGGCCGAGGACGTCGACCGCGGCGACCGTTCCGGGGCCCGCGCGCTGCTCGAGGAGCGCGCCCAGGTCCTGCGCCGGGCGTCCGAGGCCCTGGCCGAGCCGAGGCTCGCGGAGGACGGGGCGAGGCTCGAGCGGCTGGCGAGCGCGGTCGGCGGCCCGGGGCAGGTCAGCGACCCGCTGGCGCTCGTCGTGATGCTCCGCGGATCCGGGTACGGGTACTTCTGATGTTCGCGCTCGCGCCCCTCGGTCGCGTGACTCCGCTGTCCGTCGACCCGGGGGCGCGGGTGGTCCTGCGCGGGACCGTGCGGACCTCGGTCGACGGCAGCGTCTTCGACGCCCTCGCGCTGTTCGACCCCGCCGCGGGGGGGCTGCGACTCGCCGGGCAGCACCCGGACCGCCAGGAGTACGTGCTCGCCCCGACGGGTGGCCCAGGCCCCGCGTGCGTGGCGGCCGGCGAGCCTTCCCCCTGTCTCGCGCCGCGCCTGGCGGAGCTCGCGCACGAGCGCCTGCGGACCGGCGCCGAGCTGGCCTCGACGCTGTCGGGGAGGGTGGAGCTCGAGGCGACGGCGGGCCCAGCGATCCCTCCCGCGGCGCTGCGCGACGCCCTGACCGGCGCGGTGATCGTCGGGGTCGTCGCCGTCGTCGTCGCCCTCCTGGCGGCCGCGCGTCGCCTGGCACGGAGCCCGATGGGCCGCGTCCGCGCGGCCGCGCGCGAGGCGACGCGGGCCACGCGGGGCGATGCCACGCTGCAGCGCCTGCGAGGGCAGGTCAGCGTGCTGCTGGCGAGGGCGACGCAGCTCGACGTCGCCCGCCGGGCGTGCTTGCGCAGGCTGCGGCGCATCGACCGCGCCGCGCTGGCGAAGCGGGTGGAGGCTCGCGCGCGTTCGACGGCGCCCGGGGCCGCCGACGCCCTCGAGTGGCTGACCGCGGAGCGCGCTGAGGCCACCCGTCTCGAGAGCGACGTGGCCGCGAGCCTCGCGGGCCTCGAGCGCATCGAGAGCGCCCTCCGTGTCATGGCCCTGCGTGCCCGAGCCCACCGCGGAGTGAGCGCCCGGACCGCGCGGGCGGACCCCGTGGACACGGTGGCCGCGGAGCTCGCCCTGCGCGACGAGGGGCTCGCCGAGGTCGATCGCTTCGTGGGCCGGTGACGCCCGGTTTCTGCTACTCGTCACGCGATGGCGTCCGCCTCTGCCGCGCGTGTCCGCTTCGCCCCGTCGCCGACCGGGTACCTGCACATCGGCGGCGTCCGGACGGCCCTCTTCAACTGGCTCTGGGCGAGAAAGTCCGGAGGCGCCTTCGTCCTGCGCATCGAGGATACCGACCAGGAGCGGAGCACGGAGGAGAGCGTCCGCGTCATCCTCGACTCGCTACGGTGGCTCGGGCTGGCGTGGGACGAGGGGCCCGAGGTCGGCGGCCCGCACGGGCCGTACAGGCAGATGGAGAGGCTCGGCGTCTACCGCGAGCAGGCGGAGGCGCTGGTCGGCGCCGGCAAGGCCTACCGCTGCTACTGCACCAGGGAGGAGCTGGACGCCCAGCGCGCCGCGCTCAAGGCGCGCGATCCGAAGGCGAGCTTCGCGTACCCAGGCACCTGCCGCGACCGGAAGGACCGGCCGGACCTCCCGTTCGTCGTGCGCTTCAGGGCACCCGCGAGCGGCGCCGTCACGTACGTCGACAAGGTGTTCGGCGAGGTGACGACGCCGAACGCGGCCCAGCAGGACTTCGTGCTCCTGCGGTCCGACGGCGTGCCGCTCTACAACTTCGGCGCCGTCGTCGACGATGTCACGATGGGGATCACGCTGGTCGCGCGCGGGCGCGATCACATGGTCAACACGCCCCCGCAGATCCTCCTCTACGAGGCCTTCGGCCGACGGCCGCCCGACTTCGCGCACCTGCCCATGATGCTGGCCGCGAACGGCGAGAAGCTGAGCAAGCGCCACGGCGCGGTCAGCGTCTCGGAGTACCGTGAGAAGGGGTACGCCCCGCGCGCGGTGCTCAACTACCTCGCGCGCTTCGGCTGGTCGCACGGGGACCAGGAGGTGTTCTCGCTCGACGAGCTGGTAGGGGCCTTCGACTGGGAGCACTGCAACCGGTCCGACGGGAAGTTCGACGCGAAGAAGTTCCTCGCCATCAACCACGAGCACCTCAAGTCGCCACGCCTGACCGACGACCGCTCGTACGCCGACCAGGCGCTGCCGTTCGTCCGGGCGCGCGGCCTCGAGGCGAGCCGCGACGACGTCGAGCGGGTGGTGTGGCTCATCCGCGAGCGCGCCACGACGTTCGTCGACGCGGCGGACCGGCTCGACTTCGTGCTGCGCGATCCTCCCGCGATGGACGAGACGGCGGCGGCGAAGTTCCTGGTGCCGGCCCACACGGAGCGCCTGCGCGAGCTTGCGGGCCTGGTCGAGCGTGTCGACCCGTGGACCGCGCAGGCGATCGAGCAGGCGGTCGAGGCGTGGGTCGCGGCGGCCGGGCTGCAGATGAAGGACCTCGGGCAGCCGGCGCGCGTCGCGCTGACGGGGCGCACCGCGAGCCCGGGGCTGTTCGACGTCATCGCCGTGCTAGGCCGCGAGCGCGCGGCGCGGCGGCTACGCAGTGCGGCCGAGGTCGCGCAGGGGAAGTAAGGCCCCGGCGGCGTGGCTCCTCCGTCCCACATCTCCTCAGCACAATGGGCACGGACGGGGACTTTGGGTGGCGCTTCCCCGCGGGTGCGGCACAAGATTCAAGGGGGAGTGGGCTTGCCCCAGGGGCCCCGGAAAGGTCGAGTCATGCGCCGGAGGATTCTCTCGACAGTCGTCCTTGTCGTTCTCGGTGCCCATTGCGGCGGGGCGGCCAACGTGGACCTGAGCGGCGGTGACGCCTCCGTGACCGGATCGGGCAGCACCGGGGGCTCGGGCGGCTCGGCGAGCAGCTCGGGAACCGGTGGCTCCAGCGCGGGAGGCAGCAGCGCGAGCAGCTCGGGAGGATCGAGCTCCACCAGCAGCGGGTCGAGCAGCAGCAGCGGGTCAAGCGGCAGCAGCGGGTCGAGCGGCAGCAGCGGGTCGAGCAGCA
>Ga0209415_10016482_pt1 | contig 11871 bp, 11 predicted proteins | sample PeaSoiSIISIP2007_FD_187696 | JGI IMG/M metagenome (GOLD analysis project Ga0209415, IMG submission 187696) | Peat soil microbial communities from Weissenstadt, Germany - SII-SIP-2007 (SPAdes) (version 2) | ecosystem: Environmental > Terrestrial > Soil > Wetlands > Peat | place: Germany... | reverse complement strand
GTTCTCTAGGCGTGGTCATTTCATCATCATACTTGACGTAATATCGCCATAGCGCTCATTGACCAGCGGTCAAAACGTGTAATCGCCTGATTACCTCAACTACGAACATGCCACACTGCCTGATGGTTACACCGCGAGCGGTTGTTCGACGTTGGCGACCGGTGCAGCACCGAGTTGCTGCATCATGCCGAGCGTATCCCACTCTTCCCACTCCTCCACGATCTTCCCGTCAACGATGCGGTCGATGCAGATGCCGCCGCTAATTAACTGCTTGCCACTCGGAGCTATGCCCATGAACGCCCCCAAATGTGTGGCCACGAGAGTCCAGCGCGTGACAACCTTCTCGCCCTCCCCAATTTGATCGACAACCGTCCACTGGGCGTCGGGAAATGCGGCAAACAAAGAGATCAGAAGCTGGCGATGCGCGTCGGACCCGAGTTCTCCCATAGCGGGTGTACGCTGTACGAAAGTTCCAGAATAAAACTCGGGGTAGAGATCTATCTTGTGTTGGTTGAAACACTCTTGTAGAAGCCGCCTAATGATTGTCTTGTTGGCTTCGCTCATAATCTCTCCTTTTCGGCGAATCGGCGAACGCCACATCGTTACCGTATAGACTTGCGGGTGTCAGTGCGATCCGTCACAACCCCGTCCACGCAGGCAGTTGGCGAAAAATCCCAATTGCACTCATTGACGCCGGTTCTGAATGTATCTGCTGGGCCTTGGTTGGCGGTTCCTGCCGTGGATCCTACTTACCGATCCGACTGAAGCGGCGTCCCCTACACAGGGTAACTATCACAAAAGTAACCTGCTGCTGGAACCTGGCGGGGCTCTTTGGAGTCTATATCTCCAGGGCAGATCGAGGGTTGCGAGCCGGGCTTGGCTGGGGGAGTATGGCTCAAATTTTGGCGAAGGGTTGCGGGCGAAAAGCACCTATAATGGAGGTTAGGCCATGAGCGTTATGGCAGGAGCAACCACTGTGGGTGATTTAGCGGCGGCAATCGGCGTCCGGGCGCAGGAAGCGGCGATTGTAGCCGAACTGAAGGCGGGATCGGAAGAGGCGTATGCCTGGCTTATCGGAGAATTCCATCAGCCGATTTACAGCCTGGTTTATCGCATGGTCACCGACCCGGCGGATGCGGCTGACACAACTCAAGAAGTGTTTCTGAAAGTTTTTCGCGGAATCAAACATTTCCACGGGGGATCCAGTCTGAAGACCTGGATTTACCGCATCGCCGTGCATGAGGCATCGAACCGGCGGCGCTGGTGGTTTCGGCACAAAGCTAAGGAAACGTCGATCGAGCCGGGGGAAGCGTTCAACGAATCAGGCGTGGCTTTGGCCATAAAGGACTCGCTGGTGGATGGCGCTGACTCACCTTTCGATCGGGTTGCGCATGAGGAAGTTCGAGCGCGCGTCGAAAAAGAATTGCGCAAGGTTTCTGAACCTTACCGCACGACGCTCATTCTTCGTGATCTCGAGGAAATGTCGTACGAGGAGATTGCGGAAATTACGCAGGTTTCGCTAGGAACCGTAAAGTCGCGGCTGACCCGAGGACGGGAAGCGCTGCGGCAACGCCTGACGGAGTATGTGCAAGAGTTCGGAGAGGAACTGGGTCTGGGGGCTGAAGAGCGGAAACCGAAAGTCGAATCCCGTTCCCGCTTGAATGGACGGGAATTCGAGGTGGCGTCATGAAGTGCATCGAAGCTAAATCGATGTTCTCACCGTATCTCGATGGGGCAGTGACAGGTACCGAGATGCTCGCTCTCACCCGGCATCTCGACGCCTGTGCTCCTTGTCAGCGGGAATATGTTTCGCTTGGTCGAACTCAGCAATTGCTTACCGGCTTGGGGCGGCGAAAAGCGCCGGCGGATCTCTCGCTGAAGTTGCGTCTCGCGATCTCGCGTGAAGTGGCGCGATCGCAGCGTCCGTACTTCCACGGCCTTCGCATTCGGGTGGAGAATGCCATTCAAGGCTTCATGGTTCCGGCGACGGCGGGATTGGTAACAGCGGTGCTGATCTTCGGATTTCTCATGGGCTTCCTGGCTTTGCCATTGCAAGCCGGGAATCCGGATGTTCCGCTCATGATGAGCACGGCGCCGCAGTTGCAGCAGTCGGCTTTTGGAACGGCGATGGAGTCCATCTCGGATGATTCGCTGGTGATTGAAGCGTATGTGGATTCGAACGGCCGGGTGCAGGACTACCGGATATTGTCGAGTCCCGAAGATGCAAAGGACCTTTCACCGCAGGTCAAGATCATGCTTACCGAATTCACCACCTTCCGTCCCGCAACCTCGATGGGCCAGCGAACGTCGGGGCGCGCGGTTTTGTCGTTCTCGAAGATTAAGGTGAAGGGATAGAAGCTGACAGCTATCAGCTTTAAGAACGCGGTGATACTTAAGGCTGAAAGCTGATGGCTGAGAGCTTCCTCCGTTGACCCTCCGCGAATAACCTCTTAAACTGGCTATGTAACCCGCACATTTCACCGCCCTGCAGGAGGGTTCCTGGACAATCGTTTTCGTAGTTCGCTGTTTGTGGCCTTGCTGGGGCTAGTGGCACAAGTGTGGGCGGCTGATGCTGCGCCCAGAGTTGCTTTGGACAACAACGAAGCGCTCTTTACAGTTCTGACGGCGATCAACTATTGTGGCTACGATTTGGAATTGAGATCATCTGATCCCCTGCGAGCTCAGATTCGCGCCGAGGTCACTAAGACGATCGATGCTGCGGCGGACGCGAAGGAATCGACGCAGGCCATGTGCCAGTTTTATTCCGAACATCTGCAGGTGGATCCGGCTCGAACCCTGGCAGAGTACGTATCCTTGGGACTCAATCTCAGTGCTCCGCCGGAACTCACGCTGAAAGTCAAAGAGGCTGATCTGCCGCCGGACGCGAGCTATGTGTCGGGGTTCGTACCAATCGTGCAGAAGTTCTATGCTTTAGCCGGGCTGCACGCGATCTGGACGCGCCATCAAGCGGCCTATGCCGCTTTGACCGACCGATACCACGAGCCATTGTCCAAGGCGCTTTTTGATACCGAGGTTTATTTGAAGTTGCCGTCGGCGGGCTATTTGGGGCGTACATTTACAGTTTTTCTCGAACCCATGGGAGCGCCCGGGCAGGCAAACGCGCGGAATTACGCAACCGATTATTATGTGGTCCTTTCGCCGGGCAGGGGGGCGGAGTCGGGGCTGAAGATGGAACAGATCCGGCACACTTATCTGCATTATCTTCTGGACCCGATGGCGTTGAAATATCCCGCTGCCATGGACCGTTTGAAACCGCTGCTGGCAAGTGTCAAAGGCTCGCCCATGGATGAGAGTTTCAGGACAGATGTTTCGCTTCTGACCACGGAGTGCATGATACGCGCGATCGAGGCGCGAACCACCTGGACGAGCAAAACGCCGGAGGTCCAAAAGCAGCAACTGGTGCAGCAATCGGTGGAGCAAGGCTACATCCTGACACCTTATTTTTATGAAGCGCTGGCGCAGTTTGAGAAGAGCCCAATCGGGCTGCGGACTGCGTACCCGGGTTTGATCAACGACATCAACGTGAGCAAGGAACAAAGGAATGCAGGGCAGGTGAAGTTTGCCAGTACGGCGGACGAGGAACTGTTGCATTTGTCGCGGCACACGCAGGGTAAACTTTTGTTAACCGCCCAGCAACGTTTAGCGAGCGGGGATGTCGAGGGCGCAAAGCAGTTGGCGCAGCAAGCGCTGGACGAAAAGAACGAAGATCCAGGGCGGGCCCTTTTCATCCTGGCACAAGTAGCGGTTGTGAGTCGAGATATGCAGGGGGCGCGCAGCTATTTCGAACAGGCGCTGACGGTGGCTAAGGAGCCGTCGGTGGTAGCGTGGTCGCATGTTTATCTGGGAAGAATTTGCGATCTGCAGGCAGATCGGGAGGCAGCCCTCATCCAGTACCGTGCGGCATTGAGCGCCGGCGAATCGCTGCCTGAGGCGAAGGCCGCCGCTGAGCATGGGATTGCGCAGCCTTATGAACCGCCCAGCCATCCGCAGTAAACAGCAGTGAAGTGAAACTACGGGCGACCCGTGATCGGGGAGCCAGAGTCTCAAAACTCAAGGAGAGAGCATGAAGCGAGCAGCCATGGTATTGGGGGTGCTAGCGGTAGCGGCTTTGGTAGCTGCGCAGCAGCAGCAGGCGCCTGCACAACAAAAGCAACCTGCGGGAACGACGGGCACAACGCAACCGGGTTCAGCCCAGCAAGGTTCGGCCACAACGGCGCCGCCGCAAGGCAAACGGCCACCGCAAGCCAAGACGCAGCCGGAATTCGACGCCTATAACGCGACGATGGCTAACCAGAAGGATCCCGTCGCCATGGAAAAGGCGGCAGACGACTTCGCGACGAAGTTCCCCGATAGCGAATTGCGCGTCCTGCTTTACAAGGCGGCTTTGGCCGGATACCAGAATGCGAACAACGGCGACAAAATGTCGGAGATGGCACAGAAGGTGCTGAAACTCGATCCGGATGATCCTATAGCACTGATCGCTGCGTCCGAAGTGATTGCGGAGCGCACTCGCGATACCGATCTCGATAAGGCTCAGCGCTATGATCAGGCGCAGAAATACGCGCTGCACGCTTTGGAAACTATCGATACTGATATTCCAATCCCCACGAATGCACCCCAAAGCCAGCTCGATAAGATCGACGCATACAAGAAGCTGCTGCGATCCAGTGCCTATTCGGTGCTTGGTACGATCGATTACGGTCAGGACAAATACGCTGACGCACAGGGCTATTTTCAGAAGTCTATCGATGCTTATCCGTCGCAGCCTGACCCTGTAGTCGTACTTCGGCTGGCCCTTGCGCTGGACAAGCAGGGGAAATACGGGGACGCTTTAAAAGAGGCTAACCAGGCTGTCGATTTGACCCAGGAAGGGACTTCGGCGGGAACCACGGCACGTCATGAACGTGATCGTTTGGTGCAGTTGACCGGGGGCATTCCGGTCAGCGGCAGTTCTGCTCCTCCGTCCAATCCGCCGGCCGGCTCTGCTCCGAACACGACTCCGCATTGAAGGGCCACGATCGTTTAGGCAGATCATGAAAGCGCGGAACATTTCGGAATTGGAGCAAGCTCTGGGCTATCAATTCTCTCGACCGGAGTTGCTGGAGCAGGCTCTTACTCATAGCTCACAAGCTCGCGAACTCGAATCGATGCACGCTCAAACACCAACGCAAGTGGCGGAACGAGTGGGAGACAACGAGCAGCTTGAATTTTTGGGGGACGCTGTTCTGGGACTGATTACGACCGAAGAATTGTTTCATCGCTTTCCCCATTTTCGTGAAGGCGAGCTGTCCAAACTGCGAGCGCATTTGGTCAGTGAAAAACATCTGATCCAGGTGGCGCGGCAGTTAGAACTCGGACATTACTTGCGGCTGGGCCGAGGCGAGGAAAAAAGTGGGGGACGCAACAAAACCGCGTTGCTGGTCGACGGCCTGGAAGCCGTGCTGGGTGCGATGTACGTGGATAGCGGGCTGGAGACGGTCCGGCGCGTGGTGTTGCAGCACGTGATCGCTCCGGAAGTGGAGCATATGGCGAGAAACGGCAGCAGCCTGCCGCTTACCGACTACAAATCAGCGCTGCAGGAAAAACTGCAGGCCACCGGCCGTTCCCAGGCATCTTATGTATTGGTAAAGGAACTGGGGCCGGAGCATAGTAAGACGTTTACGGTTGAAGTCCGATTGCAAGCGGTTGGCAATCACGGCGAGACCGAGTTCGTGGGCCGGGCCGAGGGCTCCACTAAGAAAAATGCCGAACAGGGCGCGGCGCACCAGGTCCTGGAACACTTGGCTTCGCTGCCGGCGCATCTGGGCGGCAAGGTGCCCGGCAAAGGACGTCCCTAGCCGGAATCGTGATGGGAAAAACGTCGCACCCGGACGGGTTGATTTCGCTGCAATCGCTGCTGACCACCGTGGTGATTGCGGTCTTTGTCGTTACCTTTATCATCCAGGCTTTCCAGATTCCTTCCGAGTCCATGGAAAATACTTTGCTGATCGGGGACTACTTGTTGGTGGACAAGTTGTGTTACGGCGGCAGCAGATTCCTGGATCGCATCCTTCCGTACCGCCCGGTGCAACGCGGGGATATCGTGGTCTTTCACTATCCAGTTCATCCCAGCGAACACTTCGTAAAGCGGGTTGTGGGTGTGCCGGGGGATCGCTTGCGCCTGATCAATCGAGAAGTCTACGTGAATGGCGCTCACTTGCCGGAACCGTATGTGCAGCACATCGCACGCAAACATGACGTATTTCGGGACGAGTTTCCCCGCCTGGATGTTTCAGCTCCGGGTCTGGAAGGCGGATGGTGGCTGCAGATGAAGAAACTGGTCGAAGACGGCGAACTAATCGTTCCGGAGGGGAATTATTTTGTGCTCGGGGATAATCGAGACGACAGCGACGATAGCCGCTACTGGGGCTTCGTTCCACGGGAAAACATTGTCGGGCGGCCGCTGCTGATTTATTGGTCGGTGCGGAGTTTGGAAGATGACCTGCCAGTTTCTTCGACGCCGGGTGATAAACTCTATCACTTCGCCTATGCACTCAGTCATTTGTTCCAGGTGACGCGGTGGGACCGGACATTTCGAGTAGTCAACTAAGGGCGGACATCGCCTATTAAACGGGACAAAACCTCTTGGCTAAGACAGAAAATACGCAGGCGGAAAAACCGCGCGAAACCACAGTCGAGTTTCTCGCCTCTTTGGCGGCGGTGCTGGTAACGGGTCTGTTCATAATTACGTTCATCGTTCAGGCGTTTGAGATTCCTTCCAGTTCGATGGAGAACACTCTGCTGATCGGCGACCACGTATTTGTGAACCGCGAGCAATTCGCGCCGCGGACGCGGTGGCTTGGTCCCATCCTGCCTTACCGCCAGATACGCCACGGTGACATCGTTGTGTTCCTTTCTCCGGCGGAGCCAGGCCTTTACGTTGTCAAGCGCATCATAGGGATTCCGGGCGACCGCATTCACTTGCGCGATGGTGTGGTCTACCGCAACGGAGAGAAACTGGATGAGCCGTATGTGATCCATCAAGACGAGGCCGGTAGCAATCCTTACCGCGACAACTTTCCTCTGGTCGCGCCGTCAGAGTTCAACAATGTGACTCCGGATTGGGAACTGGCCCTGCCGCAGCACATCGAGGGCGATGATTTGGTGGTGCCTCCAAATAGTTATTTCGGAATGGGAGACAACCGCGACGTGAGTCTAGACAGCCGCTATTGGGGTTTCATCCCGACCGAAAATGTGATTGGGCGGCCCATGTTTATTTACTGGTCGTTTGAGACACCGGCGGGGCAGTATTTGCAGAGAGAAGTCAGTCAACGAGTCGGGTTCCTGGCCCATGTGGTGCTCCACTTTTTTGATGAGACTCGCTGGCGGCGTACGTTCAAGGTGGTTCAGTGAGTTTTTGGCGATCCAAGCGCGGCGGACTCGTGGCGACGGGCCTTGTCGTGCTGCTCGCGCTCTTTCTCGTACGGCCCGGCGCGAATCGCCTGCGAAACCGGATTGTCAATTCCATAAGTCTGGCGCTGGGACGGCCCGTGGATGTGGCGGCAGTTCGCTTGCGATTGCTCCCCCAACCCGGATTCGAGCTTGATAACTTCGTAATCCACGACGATCCGGCCTTCAGTGCTGAGCCCATGCTTCGCGCGCAGGAAGTTACGGCGGCTTTGCGCGTAACTTCGCTCCTGCGCGGCCGACTGGAGATCGCGCGGCTGAATCTGACCGAGCCCAGCCTGAACCTGGTTCGCAATGCTGAAGGGCGTTGGAATCTTGAGAATCTGGTCGAGCGGGCAGCCCAAATAGCGGTTGCTCCAACCAGCAAAACGAAGACCGAGAGGCGGCCAGGCTTTCCTTATATTGAGGGTGACCGGGGCCGAATCAATTTCAAGTTCGGAGCGGAAAAAAAGCCGTACGCGCTGACCGAGGCTGATTTCGCCCTGTGGCAGGACACGGAAAATGCCTGGGGCATGCGGTTGGAGGCGAAGCCCGTGCGGACCGATTTCAATCTCAGCGATACCGGCACATTGAACGTCACCGGATCGTGGCAGAGAGCAGCAAGTTTGCGCGAGACGCCTTTACAGTTCACGTTGCAATGGGACCGCGCGCAACTCGGGCAAGCGACCAAACTCGCCTATGGCCACGACAAGGGCTGGCGCGGGGGACTCAAAGTTTCGACTACGCTCACGGGTACGCCAGCGAACCTTGCGATCGCGACCACTGCAACGGTGCAGGATTTCCGCCGTTATGACATTTTCGGTGGCGGAGATTTGCGGTTGGCGACGGACTGCAGCGGTCATTACAGTTCGCTCGATCACACCTTGTCCGAGGTTGCGTGCAGTGCGCCCGTCGGCGATGGAGTAATTAACGTTACGGGCAGCATCAACGGGCCATTCTCATCACGCGATTACGACCTTACCTTGACCGGTCGGGATCTGCCGATTCAGTCGCTGATTGCGCTCGCCCGCCATGCCAAGCAGGGTGTGCCGGATGATCTGATTGCAGCGGGGCGACTGAATGGAAATGTGAAGCTTCAGCGCGATTTTAGGTCGCGAGCGAGCGGCATGGCGTGGAAAGGTAGCGGCGAAACCTCTGGCTTCGACCTTAGATCGAAACTCAACAAAACGGAATTGGTCTTGGGCAAGGTCCCATTCGTAGTATCTTCCGCGACAGAGGGGAAGTTCCGAACGACGTTGCACGAAATTGTTACCTCAACGGAGACTCACCTTGAGGTCGGTCCATTCAGTCTCGCCTTAGGTAGGCCGGCGCCCGTAATCGTGGGCGGCTGGGCCTCGCGTTCGGGATACAGCTTCGAGATCCAAGGCGAGGCGCAGGTACCACGCTTGCTGCAGGTGGCGCGGATGGTGGGAATTTCTGCCCCGCAGCCAGCCGCTGACGGCTTCGCCAAGGTCGACCTTCAAATTGGGGGTGGCTGGTCGGGGTTCGCAGCACCGAGAGTTCTGGGGAAGGCCCAACTGCATTCGGTTCGTGCGGACGTGCGAGGGTTGAACGCGCCGCTGGAAATTGCTTCCGCGACCCTTCTCCTCACGCCAGACCGAGTTACTGTGCAGAACGTGACGGCTTCGATCGCGGATACTTCGTGGCACGGCTCTCTAGCGCTTCCGAGACAGTGTGCCTTGCCGGACTCCTGTCCGGTTCACTTTGATCTGCATACCGACGAGGTTGCTACGGACCGGCTGAATCAGTTGTTCAATCCGCATGTTCGCCAGCAGCCGTGGTATCGATTTCTGTCTTCCCCGGCGGCCGGAGTTCCCTACTTGCTCGCGGTCCATGCAACCGGCAAACTCACCGCCAACCGGGTGGTGATCCGTAAACTTGTTGGCAACCACGTCTCGGCGAACGTGGAATTGAACAAAGGCAAACTGCGATTGTCTGATGTGCGAGGTGATGTCCTTGGCGGCAGGCATACGGGCGAATGGGAAGGCGACTTTACCGCAAAGCCTCCGGAGTACAGCGGAAGCGGCACACTGGAGCGGGTCGCGCTCAGTCAGCTTTCCGAGAGCATGAACGATGATTGGATCACAGGCACGGCAACGGGAACTTATCGTGTGAAAGCATCGGGCCTGGATGCGGGTCAATTGTTCGCTTCCGCCACCAGCACGCTGAAGATCGACGCACGGGACGGCTTGCTGCGTCACGTGGCACTGGTCGAGGGTAGCGGGCCATTGCAGATGCATCGCTTGACGGCTCGCCTGTTGCTGCAGGGGGGCAAGTTTGAAATTCAGGAAGGTAAGCTGGAGACTCCGGCGGGCGTCTACGAGGTGAGCGGCACGGCATCGCTGACTCGTATCCTGAATCTGAAATTGGCGCGCGAAGGAGCTCCCGGTTTCAACATCACGGGTACGCTGACGGAACCGCACGTGTCCCCCATCCTGAGTCCGGAGACGCGAGCGGCGCTTAAGCCGTGACGAGTCTCAGGCTGAGTCCAACCACGATCCAAATCCCCAGTGCCAACCATTCGTACGCGCTGAAGTGCCCGGGAATGCCGGGGACAATTTTCATCAGGATCATGATTAGGCCGACGATCACCCCCACCATCGCAATAAAACGTTTGTGTCGCGGCGGACCCATCCGGTAATAAGCCGCACAAGCCGCCAGCCATCCGATGGCGGAAGCCACCGAACCAACTTCGGAAACTGGCACGAGAATGGCATCGCCCAGAAACATGCATGCAGCGGTGGCCATCCCGATGCAAAGCACGGCTAGGGAAGGCGTCTGATTGCGCGGATGCACATGGCCAAGGCGCTGGTCCACCAATCCGCGCCGCCCTATCGCGAACAACAGCCGGCTGGCGGCGACGAAATTTCCGTTGAATACTTTGAACAGCGAAAGCATCGCCGTTGTAAGTATGACTCTCACGATCCAGCGCGACCCTACGGCGTGCTCAAAAACAACCGCGGTCATGAATTTTTCATGGGTAAGTTGCTTCCATGGAGCGACATATCCAACCGCCGCGATGACGATGGTGTAGAAAAGAATGCCAACCACAATCGCCATCCAGATGGCCTTGAAGAAGCCGCGGGCACGGAATTCCGGACTAGCTTCTTCCGCGCCTTTTACTACAGATTCAAACCCCGTCATAAAATAAGGCACGATTTGCATGACTAGAAATACGGATACGAATGGGCTATGGGTAAAGAGCGGCGGAAAATTCCGTGGTGACCCCTTGCTCACTCCGAACCCGACAAACAGCGCGAACAGCGCCAGCGTTCCAAAGGCTGTCCAGTTCTGGAATGTGGCGCTCAAGCGGATGCCACTATAGTTCAGAACTGTGAGCAATCCAGTCAGGCCGAGGCCGATGACCAGGTGCGGCAGGTAAACTGGTTGGCCTGCGATGCGATACAGTTCGATCGAATCCAGTGCGGGAAAGATGTAGCCAGCGATTTTGCCGACTGCTACAGCCTCCCACGGGCACACAATGAAATAGGCCAGGATCATCATCCAGCCCGTGGCAAAGCTGATCGCTTGGGGAAAAACTCTGGCGGTGTAAGCGACCTCACCCGCGGCATCCGGCATGGCCGCAACCAGTTGGCCGTACACATACCCAATCGGCAGCAACAGCGTGCCGCCAATTGCGAAACCCAGGATTGCGCCCAATACTCCGCCGCGCAGCAGCCAGTCATCCATCACGACCAGCCATCCCACGCCCACCATCGTGCCCCAGCCCAGAGCGAAGTAATCCACTACGCGGAGTTTGCGGGCGAGCGTGATCACGCGGCGCGAATTATAAAGCATCGCGCCGGAAGACGCGGCAACAGCAGGCGCAAAAACCTCGTGATCTGGCCGGATTTCCGAGGTCGCGTGTTAGTATCAAATCCAACGCCTGATGACCCTGCAACATGTTGACATCCTGTTTCAACTGATCGTTTTCTTGTTCGCGATCAGCGTCCACGAGTCGGCGCACGCCTGGATGGCGAACCGCCGTGGCGATCCGACTGCACGCATGTTGGGCCGGGTCACGCTGAATCCCATCAAGCACATTGATCCGGTTGGAACCGTCTTGTTGCCTCTGATCGCGATGCTGACTCATCTTCCCGTGATCGGTTGGGCCAAGCCTACTCCGGTGGATCCGCGTAATTTCAAGAACCCAGTGCTCGATGACATCCTCACGTCGGTGGTTGGACCGATCAGCAACTTCGTAGTGGCAACGGGCGCGGTGCTAGCTTTAATTCTCGTTTCGCTGACTTCGCAATTGGGAGCAGGCATTGTCCATGCGATTCCTCTCGTGTATCCGAGTCATCTGGACATTTTGGCAAGCCAAACCGACTCGTTTCTGATGCCGATCAGTGTGCTTTTCTACGAACTCATGGTGATCAACATTATTCTCGGAGTCTTCAATTT
>Ga0209415_10016481_pt1 | contig 11872 bp, 10 predicted proteins | sample PeaSoiSIISIP2007_FD_187696 | JGI IMG/M metagenome (GOLD analysis project Ga0209415, IMG submission 187696) | Peat soil microbial communities from Weissenstadt, Germany - SII-SIP-2007 (SPAdes) (version 2) | ecosystem: Environmental > Terrestrial > Soil > Wetlands > Peat | place: Germany... | reverse complement strand
GCGTCCTCACCAACCGGCCCGAGACGCTGACGAATGATTTCTTCGTCAACCTGCTCGACATGGGTACGAAGTGGGAGCCCTCTTCTACCGAAGGCGTGTTTGAGGGGCGCGATCGCGCGACGGGCAAAGTCAAGTGGACTGGCACCCGTGTCGACCTTGTCTTCGGTTCGAACTCCCAGCTCCGAGCCCTCGCGGAAGTCTATGCATGTGAAGACTCGAAGAAGTCGTTTGTGAAGGATTTCGTGGCTGCGTGGAATAAGGTGATGAACCTTGATCGCTACGACCTTGCCTGAGCTCGGCGGAAAAGAGAGTAGGTCCGCCCACGATGGCACTTGATTGGGCCGCAGAGCGTGCCATGCTCTACGAACTGTCGCGAGGCCTGGGCCGGCATCTGGACCGGCATTAGGAACGATAAGGCAGGTTAGGTCCTTATCGGAAGTGCCCCGGCGCGAAGAGTCTCGGGCGAGGCAGCGAACTTCGTTCTCCGGGGTACTTTCGATAAGGTCGTTTGTAAGGAAGCCGCTGGCGTTTGCGGCGAACGCGGCAGCTATGGATTTTGAATCGACTTTCGCGTCTGGAGATGAGCTATTTGGGCGTTCGGGAATGGCCCCGAGATGAGCATGTCGGCGCGCCGGAAGGGCACATGGGAGTTGGTGAAGCAGCTGGCGCCGCATACAGGGGGTGTCGGGGATGGGGTTTCCAGGAACAGGCACACGTCCGGTGGGCGTGCTGGCGGACACGCTGATATTGGCCGGAGTGGACCACAATCAAGACGTATCAATGAAGTCTCCCTTTCTGGTGGATTCCGCGAGGATCTGCCGGGCCGTGAGTCTTTCGATGACGACCATCGTGCCGCCACAAAGTTTCCCGCTAAGGCTGCCCATGGCGTACCGCCGACCCGTTTGCGCGTGGGCTGACGCGCGGTTCCCCGACGTGCAGAATCTCGACTTGACTGGGCTCTTCTGAAGAGCAATGCATGTGGTGACCCGCAACGGTCAACGCCATGCAGCCAGAAACCAAGTTCCTCCGCCTTCGCACACCGGTCACGATTGGTTCGCGCTTCGGCGGTTGGGTCGTGACGTGGCTTGGTGGCTGGACCCGAGACCGGCTGTCGTACATCGCGATGGTGCTCCGGGTCAAGCCGCGAGACGGGTTCGGCGGGCGATGTTACCTTCGGGACCGATGCGGGCCGCGCGGAGGCAAACGATTCGCGGCGATCATCTCAATCTCAGATTTGGCCTATTGGGCTTGCTTTTTAAGGGGTGCCAAAACGCCGCGCCAACCTCTGCGAGCAAGCCACAGTTGTCCTGTTTACCCTCGCTACGGTGCCAACTCAGCAACCGCCGCAGGAACCTCATGGCTGCGATTGGGATCGTCGTATGGCACCAGCCCCCGGCGAACCTCTTCCATCGCCGTCACTGTGGGCTTCTTGGAGGTGGTCGGCAGGAAGCTGCGCGCCCCGTTCTGCAACTGGCGCGCTCGCTTGGCGGCGACGATGATAAAACGGTAGGCGCTTGCTTCCGGATCGTCCGGAATTACGTTCTGCGCCGTCTGCTTCAGGTTGGTTTCAGGCATTTTCGAATGTCTCCGGAATCGAACCGTCGATCAAGGTCAACTCGCCGGTGGAGAGACGCTGGAGGGAGCTATTAATTCATGGGCCCGGCGATTGAAGAACGCCGTGAAGCTTCCCCACCTCCAGCAACTCAGGTACGGACGACTTTTCAATGGTCATAGACGTCATAGACTTCTTCTTTCGTGATTCTGCAAGTCAGGGTCCACAGCCTCAGGCCTTGTCACAGATGGCGCTTGGCTTGCAGCCACTCTTCCAGAAAGCGTAGAGGAGGAGTATCCATAGCGGCTAAGCGGTTTCAATTTCGCGCGGACGCTCGCCGGAAGCTTCTACGCGGCGCCAGCATCCTCGCCCGTAAACGGAACGCCTCAGGGAACCGGAGAGTTTGAATTCTTACCCGACCTTAGGTATCAACAACACCCACCCCTGGTCGGGGTTTAATTTGAAACCTGGCCCGTGGGCGATGAGCGCCAGCTCACACCCGTTGCAAGGGCTTCCAATCCCAATTTCAAAGGAGTATTCTGAGGGCTGAAGGGAGGGCCTATGCTGTATATCGGCGTTCTCTTGGTGACCGTTGTGTTCGAGCATGCGTGGTTGAGGTACTTGATGATCCCGCCACACATAAGTAAGCACTGAGCGCCCGCGACAGCGGCTCATACGCTTGTCCAACCGTCCCAGATAATCTGTTAGCTTGGAGTTCCTCCGATCGTCTAGCTGCTCCGACCCCTGTTGGCCTCTTAGCCAGCGCTTGACTGCTCACCAGCGCACTGAGTGCTTTGGCACGTTTCGAAGCGTCATAACCCGCACGCTGGCTTCCGCTTCAATCACGCAAGCTGCGGGCTCCCGATCTTGGGATGTTCCTGTTGCTGGCAGGCTGCATGCATGGGAATGAGCGAGGTTCGCTGAGCGCTAAGCACAAAGGAGGTATCCATGTACCCGATCTGGGCAATCCCGGTTGTCGTTATCGTTGTCTATTTCTTGTCGGCCATAAAAATCCTGCGGGAATACGAGCGTGGAGTGATCTTCCGGCTCGGTCGCGTCTTGCCCAAGCCGAAGGGTCCGGGAATCTTCCTGGTGTTCGCGCCAATAGACCGCATGGTGCGAACGTCGCTTCGGATCGAAGCCATGGAAGTTCCGGCACAGGATGTGATCACTCGCGACAACGTGACCGTGAAGGTCAATGCGGTGGTCTATTTCCGCGTGATCGATCCCACCAAAGCAGTGATTGAGGTGACCAACTATCTGTATGCCACCTCCCAGCTCGCGCAGACGAGCCTGCGCAGCGTCCTGGGCGAAGTGGATCTGGACTCGTTGCTCAGCCAACGGGAGAAACTCAACGTCCGGCTGCAGTCCGTGCTCGATCAGAATACAGGCCCATGGGGCATAAAGGTGACGATGGTGGAAGTCAAACAGGTGGACCTACCCGATCAGATGATCCGCGCTATCGCCAAACAGGCCGAAGCCGAACGCGAGCGTCGAGCCAAGATCATTCACGCCGAAGGCGAAGCCGCCGCTGCGGTGAACCTGGAAAAAGCCGCGGAGATTATGGCACGGCAGCCGGCGGCCCTCCAACTTCGGTACTTGCAAACGTTGGTCGAGATTGGAGCTGAGAAAAACACAACGGTCGTGTTCCCACTGCCGGTGGACATACTCTCATCGCTAGGGCAAGCATTGAAGAAAATCGCCGGCCCCCAGACGAGGGAGGCAGTGTAGGGAGCGCTTTCGCGTGCTACCTCCGTGCAGGAACGTCTTGACATAAGTCACGTGGCTGGGAGGCTGGCCACGGGACCGGCTGTCGTACATCGTGATGGTGGTGAAATTCGAACGCCCACCCGTGACCGCGCCCGGCAACCGAACCCTCACTTCGCGCGGGGGTGAACTCGGGATACCTCACGATAAGCGACGGCCTGCTCGACCCATCGATGCCGCAGTACTGACGTCACCCGCGGGGCCGTCGGCTGAAGTGCCGCTTGTGGTCTGGCGTGGCGTTTAACTGCGACGTTCGGAACTGAGGCGCACTGCTTACGGTTACCGATAATGTTAGATGACACTTCCCAAACTTCCTGGAGTCGACCTCCGGACAGCGATTGAAACGCCAATAACTAACGGATGGTCTCCCCATCCAGGACGTGAGCCTTTGGTTGAGATAGAATCGTTCAAACGCTATGGCGCTCTCTGCCGGGACTCGTTTGGGACCCTATGAGATCCTTGCGCCCATCGGCAAGGGCGGCATGGGCGAAGTCTATCGAGCCGCCGATACGCGGCTGCATCGCGAAGTCGCCATCAAAGTCTCCGCCGAGCGCTTCAGTGAGCGGTTTGAGCGCGAAGCCAAAGCCATCGCGTCGCTGAACCATCCCAACATCTGCTCGCTCTACGACGTCGGCCCCAATTACCTGGTAATGGAGCTAGTCGAGGGCGAAAATCTGAAGGGTCCTCTGCCGCTCGCCACCGCGCTCGACTACGCGCGCCAGATCGCGGACGCATTGGACGCTGCTCACGAGAAGAGCATCGTTCATCGCGATCTCAAACCGAGCAACATCCGCATCAAGCCCGACGGCATGCTGAAGGTGCTCGATTTCGGCCTCGCCAAAATGGGCGGAACGCCCACAGCGCAATCCGACCAGTCGCCCACCATCACCATGAACGAAACCCAAGCGGGCGTCATCTTGGGCACCGCTGCCTATATGGCGCCGGAGCAAGCCAAAGGCAAGCCGGTCGATAAGCGCGCCGACATATGGGCCTTCGGCGTGGTGCTGTATGAAATGCTCACCGGGGAGCGCATGTTCCACGGCGAAACCACCACGGAAGTTCTCGCCTCGGTGCTCAAGGAAGAACCCAAGTGGGACAAAGTCCCCCCGCAGGTGCGGCGTCTTCTGCAACGCTGCTTGGAGAAGGACCCTCAGAAGCGCCTTCGCCACATTGGCGACGTCATGGCGCTGGTGGACGACGCGCCTGTGCCGGGTGCGATCCCCGCGGCGCCGTCTGCTCGCCGCAGCGTGCTCCCGTGGGCCATCGCAGGGGCGGCTGTTGTCGCCCTTGCATCTGTGCTCTGGATATTGTGGCCGCGTGCATCGGATCGGCCTCTGGTGCGCCAGGACGTCGACCTCGGTTCGGATATCGCCCTAAACTCTCCCGTCGCTTTTTTGACCAATGTCGTGATTTCTCCCGATGCCACCAGGGTGGCGTACATTGCCAAGTCCTCCTCGGGCGGCCCTCTCAGGCTCTTCACTCGGAGGCTGGATCAGCCCAAGGCCATCGAACTCCCCGGCACGGAAGGAGCGCGCGGACCGTTCTTCTCGCCGGATGCGCACTGGCTCGGGTTTGCCGCCAGCGGCAAGTTGAATAAGATCTCGGTGGATGGCGGCGCAGTGGTCCCTCTGGCGGACCTCACCGCAAACTTTGAAGGAGGCTCCTGGGGCGAGGACAACATCGTCTTCGCGCAGGCGCGCTCGCCTCTGTCGCGGATCCCTTCCGGCGGGGGCCACGCCACAACCCTCTTGGAATTTGCCAAGGGAGAAGTCATCCAGGTCTCTCCGCAAATCCTTCCTGGAGGCAAAGCGGTCTTGTTCGCGGGGAATACTGGGAATGAAGGCGGCGCCGCGGATCCCGATAAGGCCAGCATCGAGGTCGTTTCGCTGACCAATCGCCATCGCAAGACATTGGTGCGGGGCGGCGCTTTCCCCCGCTATGCGCCGTCTTCAAGAGGAACCGGACATCTGCTTTACACGTTTAAAGGCGCATTGTACGCCATTCCCTTCGATCCGGATAAGCTGGATACGCACGGAACCGCCGTTCCCATCCTGGATGACGTTATGAGCGCGGCCCAAGTTGCCGGCAAATTCGACCTGTCAGGCGCGTCGTCCGGCTCGGGAACTTTAGTTTACCAAAAGGGCGCGGGCGGCGGCGGGCCGGTCATGACCACCATTCAATGGGCCGATTCCGCCGGCAAGCAGGAGCCGCTGCTCGCCAAACCCGGCGTCTATTCGAACGCGCGCCTGTCGCCCGAGGGGAAGCGAGTGGCATTTTCGGTGCAAGACGGCGCGAGCTCGGACATCCAGGTATATGAGTGGCAGAGCGATAGGACCACGAAACTGACCTTCGGCGGAGGTAGCTGGATCAATCCAATCTGGAGTGTTGACGGCCAGTACGTCATTTTCGGCGTCGGCACACCGGAGGGCCGTCTGTACTGGACCCGCGCCGATGGCTCCGGACAACCGCAGCCGCTGATGCAGGGAAAGGTCCAGCCGATACCGGTGTCCTTTTCTCCCGACGGCAAGACTTTGGCATTTACGGAGCAACAAATTTGGACCGTGGCTTTGGAAGAACAAGGCGGGCAGTTGAAAGCAGGAACGCCCGCGCAGTTTTCCAAGGCCCAATTCCCCGAGAGGCAGGCGGTGTTCTCGCCGGACGGCCGCTGGCTCGCGTACTCTGCCCTCGAGTCGGGCACGATGCCGGAAATCTACGTCCGGCCGTTTCCGCCGCCCGCTTCCGGTCCAGGCGGGAAATGGATCATCTCCAATCAGGGCGGCCAGCACCCGGCCTGGTCGCGCACCACTCACGATCTGCTCTATCGCGCTGCCGATGGCCAGATTATGGCCGTCGGCTACACGGTCAAGGGCGACGTCTTCGTGGCGGACAAGCCTCGCGCGTGGGCCGCGAAGGTGGCCGGCACGGACTTCGATCTTGCTCCCGACGGCAAGCGGGTGGCCGTCGTCATCCCTGTGCAAGCGCCCGAAGCCCCCAAGCCCGAGCACGAGATCGTCTTCCTGCAAAATTTCTTCGATGAGCTCCGCCGCCGCATCCCGTTCCGGGAATGATCCAGGATTGATTATCCATCCTCAATGCTATTTGGCGATCAGGAGGTTCTCGGCAAGGACTTCGACTTCGGGCCGGCATCCCCACCGCTTCGGATAATTTATAAAGCAGGCGCGGGAACGGTCCACGGAAGCGTCCAGGAGGGCGCCGCCAACGTCCTGCTGTTACCGCAAAACGGCGCGTCGCAACTTGTTAGAGCCACTACTTCCGCATCCGACGGAAAGTTCGAGATCCGAAGCGTCGCGCCGGGAGACTACTATGCCGTTGCTTTCAGCCATTCGGTACAAAGCGCAGATGTGTCAGTCCTCGTTCTCCCGGATTTTCTTGGGAGCCTGTCAGGGCGGATGGCGGTGCACGTCGAAACAGGATCGACCGCATCACTTAACCTACGCCTTGCGCCCTGGCCAAAATAATCCGGGCTGAGTTCGGAAACCGATCCACGAGTGAGGGATAGCCAGATTGTGGAGTCCGGGTGGAGTCCAGACTCGTCCACCGCTGGCTCTTGGCGTCCATTTGGCGTCCAAATCGGGTGGTCTCAAGTCTTTTGTTTTTAGTAATACATGTCTGTAAGTTATTGATATTTCTTGTTTGGGGTGCAAGAGGTCCCGATTTCAAATCTCGGCAGCCCGACCATAATTCCTCAAAGACTTACGGACGCCAAAGCAGGCAGCTCTTCCCCGTCCCTGGTCGGGAGGTGCCGCCAAGCGGCGTCATCGACCCGCACACCGCCATTCTTTTCAGCAACTTTTTCATCAAAACTGCGTATTAGTCCTCAAGGAGCAGACCGTCGCGCGATGGAATACTTCTTTCAGGACCTCAGGCATTCCCTGCGGATGTTCCTCCGCAACCCTGGCTTCGCGCTCACCGCCATCGCGGCTGTGACACTCGGCGTCGGCGCAAATACCGCCATTTTTTCGCTTATCAACCGTGTTCTCCTGAAGCCAATGCCGTACCCCGCGGCGGATCGAATCGTATTCTTCATGAACACCTCCCCGGAAGGCTCGGGGGGAGGCGCTTCGCCGGCCAAATTCAACTTCTGGAAGGCTCAGACGGAATCGATCCAGGATGCCGCCGCCTGGCGATTTGGAATTGCCAACTACAACCCGGGTGGTCATCCCGAGCAGATCCAGGAGACCATGGCCTCCGCCGATTTCTTTCGTCTTCTGGGTGCGACGACTCTTTATGGCCGCACTTTCACTCCAGATGAAGACCGGCCGGGTGCGCGAGATGTGGTGGTCCTGACCCATGGATTCTGGCAGCGGCGCTTCGGCTCCGACCCCGCCGTCATCGGCAAGACTATGGTGCTGAGCGGAACGCCGCACGAGATCATCGGCGTGCTCACGCCGGGATTGAAAATCGAGATCGACGAGCCCCCGGACGTCTACGTGCCCTTCCGGCTGGATCCGAATAGCACCGAACAAGGAACCTACTTTAATTCGGGCGCGCGGCTAAAGCCCGGCGTCAGTCTGGCGTCCGCCAACGCACAGTTCAAAGTCGCAGCCGAGGAATTCCGGCGCAAGTATCCCAATGTCCTTCGCCCAAAGGATGGCTTCGGGGTGGAACCGCTCCGCGAGGTGTTGGTGCGCGGAGTCCGCACGCTGTTGTGGGTCCTGTTGGGCGCCGTCGGCTTCGTGCTGTTGATCGCTTGCGCCAACGTGGCCAATTTACTGCTGGCCCGCGCAACCGGGCGGAAGCGCGAAATTGCGATCGCGCGGCCGTGGGCGCGGGGCGTGGACGTATCATTCGGCAATTGCTTACGGAGAGCGTAGTGCTTTCGATGGCGGGAGGTCTTCTCGGTCTCGCTCTGGGGTTCGTGGGGATTCGCGCGATCCTCAGCATTAGTTCCGGAAACATTCCCCGCATCGGCTCGCAACCCGCCGAAGTCTCCCTGGATGCCGGCGTGGTACTGTTCACGCTGGGGCTGTCATTCGCGACTGGAATCCTATTCGGTCTGATTCCGGCGCTCCAGAGTTCCCGGGCGGATTTAAGCGGGACCCTCAAGGAATCGGCCGGCCGTGGAGGCAGCAGCTTCCGGCACAACAAGGCCCGTTCGCTTCTGGTAATCGTGGAAATGGCGCTCGCCTTAGTGCTGCTGATTGGCGCCGGCCTGCTGCTGCGGACCTTTACCGCCCTGCGCGCCGTTGATCCCGGATTCAATCCCCATAACGTGCTTACCTTGCGGATGCTCATGAGCGAACGCCGCTTTGAGAAGACGGATGGTGTCACGCGATTGGTCCACCTGGGGACCGAGCGTGTCAAGTCACTGCCGGGCGTCGAATCCGTCGCGGTGACCTGCTGCGTGCCGCTCGAAGGCGGGATCGGGCTTCCGTTCATCATTTCGGGCCGCCCGCTTGAGGGCCAGGCGCATGGCGGCGGACGATACATGATTACTTCGGCCGGCTACTTTGACGTGTTTAAGATCCCCCTTCTCCGGGGACGGGCTTTTACGGACCAAGACGGCTTCGGAGCGACGCCCGCGGTCATCATCAACCAGGCCATGGCCAAGCAATATTGGAAGGACGGCGATCCCTTGGGCGCCCAATTGATTATTGGACGCGGCCTCGGCGAGTTTGAGGATGGGTCTCGCCAGATCATTGGCATCGTGGGCGACCTTCGCGATAACGGGCTGAACAACAATCCGCAACCGACCATGTACGTTCCCCAGGCGCAGATTCCGGATACATTCAACGCCGCGCTTACAGGCCTGGCGCCCCTGGCCTGGGTCGTGCGAACCAAGGTGGAACCCCACTCGCTGATACCGGCAATTCAAAAGGAGCTCAGCGACGTAAGCGGCGGCCTGGCGCTGGCGCCGATCCGGACCATGGACGAGGTGGTGTCCCGGTCCACCGCGGATACAGACTTCAACACGCTGGTCCTGACCATCTTCGCTGGAGTCGCCCTGGTGCTCGCGGCAATCGGTATCTACGGTTTGATGGCGTATTCGGTGGAACAACGCACTCAAGAGATCGGTATCAGACTGGCGTTGGGAGCCGGGCCAGGATCGGTGAGGAATATGGTTGTGTTCCACGGCATGCGATTGGCAATCGCGGGCGTGATCATCGGCCTGGCGTCAGCGTTCGGACTGACCAAGTTGATCGAGAGCCTTCTGTACGGAGTCAAGGCCCACGATCCGCTGGTTTTCGTTGGCGTTCCCATAGTCCTGACTATCGTGGCGCTCTTCGCCGTATGGCTGCCGGCCCGCCGCGCGACTCGCGTGAGTCCGCTGGACATTACGCCGAGGCAATGCGCTGGTATCGCAAGGGCGCCGATCGAGGTGACGCTGATGCACAGTCCGCGCTCGGGTTGATGTACTTGAAAGGCATCGGTGCTCCCCAGAACCATGACGAAGCTCTGAAATGGTATCGCAAGGCCGCTGACCAGGGGAATAAATATGCGCAGGACGAACTCGGGTTGATGTACGCCCAAGGCGTGCCACGGGACTACGCCGAAGCGGCGCGTTGGTGGCGCAAGGCTGCTGAGCAGGGAAACGCAGATGCCCAGTACAACCTCGGCTATTCGTACGCGAATGGCCAGGGGGTGCCACAAGACTATGCCGCCGCCGTTGAGTGGTTCCGCAAAGCTGCTGAGCAGGGAAACGTTTACGCCCAGAACGGCCTCGGTGTAGAATACGAACTCGGCCAAGGGGTACCCAAAGACGTGACGCAGGCGGTGGCGTGGTACCGCAAAGCTGCCGATCAAGGTGATGCTAACGGGCGGGCGAATTTAGCGCGCTTTCAGCAACTGGGCGGATTGCCGCAAGCGTCAGCTAGCCTTTCACCCCAAAGCCGAGCGCGGACGACTTTCGAGGTTGCCCTGGAAAAACGAAATGGTGTTCTCGTTGTGCCCGTTTTAATCAACGACAAGATCCCCCTAGATTTCATAATCGACAGCGGCGCTTCTGACGTTAGCGTTCCCGCAGACGTTGTCCTGCCCTTGATGCGCACGGGGACATTGACCGGAGCGGATTTCACGGGAACGAATACCTACACCCTCGCCGACGGTTCGCAAGTGCCTTCGCAGACATTCCGCATCAGGTCGCTCAAGGTCGGCGATATGGTTTTGGAGAACGTCGCAGGAAGCGTCGCTTCGGTGAATGGGGAATTGCTTTTAGGGCAGAGCTTCCTCAGTCGTTTCAAGTCTTGGTCGATTGACAACAGACGGCAGGTTCTAGTGCTCCAGTGACTTACCCTAAACCGCCGACGCGCATTGAGTGCGGATTGCTAAAGGTGGGCTGCTCGACAGTCCGTCGGGCGCGACTGTTGCTCTGAAATGAAATCGAATCATTCAGGGGCGTCGGACTCTAAGTCCCCAAAGGGTGCTATTAGTGTCGCAAATGAATCTGCCGAAGATCTGCTGCAGCAAGGTCGCGAACTTGAAAACGCGGTTTTAAGCCTTGTCCGTGCTGGTGCGCTTTCTCACCGCAATCCAAAACGCCCCGAACTAGATCAGAGGAAGACCGCCGTTCTTCGATGGTTCAATCAAGTTCACGTGTGCCTCAAAGGGACGCTGACGTACAACAAGAGCCGTCTTTGGGAAGCATCACAACGCGTGTGGCGCTTTTGCGATACGCACCGTGAAGATCAGTTTGGCAATATGGATCTGTTCCAGGAAAGCATGCACGTAGCATTCGAAATGCTGTCTGTTCATCCCCAAATGGTGGGGACTACGGATGCGCTACCTAGAATGCCTGATGCCAGTGGATCGGACTCCACAAGCCAAAGCAGGAAGCGCGGGCCGAAGCCTGATTTCGACACTGCGGCGAGAATTGCTGAGATTGTCCGGAGCGTCGCCCCTAAAGGGGATTGGCAATCCAAATTGGACGATGTCTGCGAGGCGCTGGACGAAGAGAAGATTCCCCCTCCAGCGACGTGGCCACAGGATGAACCGCCTTGCCGAAACTGGTCCGGTCAGATTGATCGGCAGAAAGGTATCAAAGCCATCAAGTATCGCCTTCAGACGGCGAAGAAGGCCGCCCCAGAAACTCTCTCCTAATTTCCGCAAACTTTCGCTACGCGCTGATGCTCACCGCGAGGCCGATTTTCGCTGGATTCCGTTCGCAAAAGTTCTCAAAACAATTTTCGGTCCTCATGCTTGTGAGTGATGATACACACACCACTCAGCACCACACTGCAAGAACTACTGACTGAGCGCGAGGTGGCACGCCTTCTCAAAGTGTCCATCGCCACGATTAGGAGGCGGCGTCTCCTGCGGCAACCACCAAACTGGGTAAAAATTGGCGCAAGCGTCCGCTATAGACAGACGGACATCACCGCCCTTATCGACGGCGGTGGACAGCAGGCAGAGAAGTAAGCGATGGTGCAGTCTCCCATCCCCTTCACCCCGGGAGCGAAGTGGACTATTACGCGGCCCACGTCCCGAAGCTGAAGCCGGAACGCGGCGGCGAACACACAGGTGTCAGCGCCGGTGCAAAAATCCCCATATAGCCGGTTGAAAATTCCCCACCCCCTGATGGGGGTATGAGCCGGC